>ERZ832973.1095-NODE-1095-length-24180-cov-7.740435_pt1 | contig 24180 bp, 33 predicted proteins | sample MGYA00519950_ERZ832973 | MGnify/ENA primary metagenome ERZ832973 (study PRJEB31850, sample SAMEA3708734) | human gut metagenome | biome: human gut; feature: human-associated habitat; material: faeces | place: China | collected 2014 ... | reverse complement strand
CGGCATCTTCTACCGCTATGGCGGCGGTGGCTGCATCCTCTACCGCTATGGCGGCAATTGCAGCCTCTGCAACTGCGCGAACAGCTATCTGCGCAAGTACCGTTGCATACGATTACCTGCTTAGTAAGGCAACCTATGCCACTATTTCCGGAACATACAGCAGCATGGGTTGGTCTACACGCTATGAGAAGCCCTGCATTGTACTCCAGTGGTGTTATTCTCATAATGGCGGCACAGTTGGTATCCGCACCTGTTTAGACGGCGCAGCCAGCAGGACGTACCAAGGCTCGCAGCGTTATAACAGCTCGATGGGCGATGGTAATTTCAACAGCAATGCCAAGATGTCCGGCACTTATTACAAGGAATTTGTATTCTGCTCGAAACTCGAAACGTACAACTCTCAGAGCGACTGGCCGGCGATCAGCATCGCTTATTTTCCGCTTCCGTAACGGTAAAATCCGCCTAAAATCGTCGCTGTATATCTACGCATTATTCTCCTAATGCGAAACAGTAGCCTGCTTATGGCTTGATTTATCTCAGTATTCCGCAAATCCACGCATATTCGCACCGTGTTTTCTCGGATATACCGCGTAAAAACGGCATATCCGAGGTTCACAGTACGTCTTAGGAGAATAATGCGCGCTAAAAAATCAGGAAATTGGAATGGTTTTTACGCCGTTAATATAACTGCTCGTGAAATTTCCACCCCAATCATTGGAACGCCAAACCAGAGGGTTAACGACCACAGCCATGGGTTGATATTTGTTGTAGTTGGCAGCGTTGAGGGTGATTGTAAAATCGCCTGATCCCGATCCAGCCGTTTTAGACCCAAGTGTGGACAAATAGTTTCCATCACTATACTGTTTCTGGCTAAATCCAACCAGAATACGCTTTCCGGTCAGAAGAGTGCCGCTTGAACCCCACGTAGATGCATTAGTTGTTACAGCCAACGGGCTATTACACAGTGCAGTAAGCGCGGTAGAAGATACGGAAATTGCGCTCATTGCAGTAATGGAGTTTCCTACAGCCGCCATAGCGGTAGAGGACGCTGCTACTGCCTTCATGTCGGCGTAGTCGGCAGGATTCAGACCCGCAGCACCAGCAGCGTACTTAGCTGTAGCCATGCTCGATGCAGCGATTGCATTGAGAGCGGTCGGAGATTTCTGGATTGCCGTCATAGCGGTAGAGGATGCAGCCACCGCCGTCATAGCGGTAGAAGATGTAACCACCGCGTTCAGCGCAGTTGCGTTATTGATCACCGCCGCCATAGCGGTAGAGGACGCCGCCACGGCGTCAATATCCTTATAGTCCACGCAGGACAGCCCCGCCAGCGTAGCAACCGACTTGCCGACCGCCAGCTTGCTGCCGCCGACCGCACGCCAGATTAACTGGTTATTTGCCATCTCCTTGCAGCGGGCGGAATCACTGAGCAGATCGTCCCAGTCGGTAAACTCATAAAACTGGTGCAGCCACGTTTCTACCGCATTGTCTGCCACCGCACTGCCGAGCAGCAGTTCAAGCAGCTTGTCGCTGTTGCGGTCCGGCATGCTGACCGGCACGCCCAAAATCACACTCACGCCGCCCAGATTGGCGGCAAACTCCGCGCTCATAGTCGGGTTGGAGAGGATCGTCTCCAACCTATGCACGCCTTTGCGGTAATTCGATTTGAGTGCCGACGCATACGCCATAAAATCGCTCTGATTTGCTAACATTTATCTTTCGCCTCCATACTCTACGGCAATGTAATTGATTTTAACTGCATCAGCCGTGGTCGTTGTGCCGCTGACCAGTGTGGTCTCTTTGTGCGATGGGTTGGTACCCGTCTCAGTACCGATATAGTAAGTTCCGGTCTGCAAGGTACGCAGGCAGTACAAAAATCCCTCGGCAGTGATGTCCTTAACAAGCACCACGCCGTCAAAGTCCTCAGCCTGACAGGTCACCTGCGGCACACCCTCAAACGCCTCTCTAAAATGGTAGGTGTTCCAGCCTGCCCCTGCGTTGGTGATCGTGCCGACCTCCATCTCGGTGTCCTGCAGCTCACCCACGCCGGAGTCGCTTTCGCCGCCTGCCGGTGCGTCCACCGCGCCGACCACGTTATCCTCCGTAAAGCCTGCAAGCTGTCCTTTCTTGCCGGTCAGCTTGTCGAGTTTTTTGTCGAACAGCGTCTTGTGCGCGGTTGAACTCTTGTTATGCGTATCTACGGCGCCCTTGCCCTCGTAATTCATTTCGGGCAGCTGCGCTGCTGGCACCTTGCCGTCAGCGCCCAGACCCGCAATGCCGCCAGCCTTGCCCTTATCCGCTGTCGATACCGCGCCCAGATCAGAGGCGGTCAAGCTGCCGCCTTTCACGGTCTTCTTGACCTCGGAAGCCAATTCCGTGGTCTTTACACGCGCTGCAACTTCGTTGTCCAGCTTGTCCCAGTTGTCGTTGAGCGCCTGCTTGATATTGAACGTGCTCGCGCCGTCCTTGTCCGGATCGTACTTAAACAGCCCCAGAATTTTGGTTTTCAGGCTCACGCCTGCACCTCCTCAAATGCAAATTCGCTAATTTTGTGCGTCTGCAATTCGTCCAGCGTCATGCCCTCGATCTCGCGGACGAGAATCCAGCGCCAGAGATATTTGCTTGCCAGATGGCACGGGATCACGCGGTCTACCGCCTCCTGCAATGCGGCAAGCTCGGCCGGTACGGGAATGCCATACGCGCCGACAAACGTCAGCATGATCACGCCCGCGGCAAAGCCGACGGAAATCTCGCCATTCTTCCAGCTGTCGCACACGCGCTGGATCAGGTCAACGTCGCACTTGCCCGAGCCGCGCCAGCGTGCAATCAGCGCCGTGCGGCGCTCCTCCAAAGTGCCGGAGGCGGTCAGACCCGCGTCTCGCTCCTCGATGGCAAGCGCCCATGTCATACTGCCCGGAAACAGCTGCTGCGTAATGTCGAGCATCTGCTCGCGCTGCGTGTCGTCGAGCGACTGGATAGCGGCAAGCAGGTCGCACACCCACTTGTCCATGCGGTACGCCACCGGCAGACTGCGCAGCATATTGTCAAACTCAGCCATAGGTGATCGTCACCTCGCCCAGTACCGGACACTCACGTTCCGCGATCGGGATATTGACAATGCCGCCGGACACGCGCAGACCGGAGTAGTCGATCACGCCCGGCGTGGTCATCACAGCCGCACCGATCTGTGCATAGCTGACATAATCCTGCGTAAAGACCGTGCCCGCCAGATAGGCCGCAACGCTCTCCTTGATGCCGGCCGTTAGAATGTCCTCGGTGACGGTGTTCGATTTGGACACCGTGCAGCTGACCGTGATGGCCTTGCCGGTCGCGGCAGTGACAAAGCACTGTGCACCGATCGGCGCTTGACCTCGGCCAGCGCCCTCACTGTCCGGGTCGATGTAGTCCTGCACGGATTTGACCAACGCAGGCGACGCCGGCTGACCGGCGTTGTCGGCAATTACCACGTCAACCGTGTTCGCGCCCTGTACGCGCGGAAACACCTTGACATGACCGACACCGGCCACCTCAAGCGCCCACTGCACATAGTGGTAGATGTTACCCGACGTAGCAGGCGTGCGAAGTCGCAGCAGGTACCGTGCATAATACTCGCTGTCGGATTCCTCCGCGTAACCGCCGCCGATCGGCTCAGGGTTATCACACGAGGCAATGCCCTGCACTGCCACCGGCATCTGCGTCACGCTGTGCGCAGGAAGATTGCCTGCCGTACCGTCCACCGTGCAGGTGACCGGTACAGTGCCCTCGCCCTCGATGGCTACGGTCTCGGTTGCGTAGAACTGAATACCGCCGCCGGACTCAAACAGCGTGCCCTGCTCGACCGTGCCTGTGCCGGTGACGGTCAGGCTGCCGTGCGCAAAGGTCGCCGCCTTGCGCTCCAAGCCGGAACGCGGATAGATGTAGCGATCAAGCGCGCTGTCGTGCAGATTTTCGGGGTCAAGCTGCTGTCTGGCCTCGTCAATCGTTGTGTCCGTGCCCTCCATCCGCAGGCTGACTGCGGCTAAAAGGTCATAAGTCGGGAAACCGATGGTCTTTTGATAGCTTTCCGGCATTGCGGACAGCATCTTGTCTAAAATCTCACTCGCTGACATACGTCGTCACTTCCTCACTCTCTCCGGTGTGCAGGCGGACCGTGAAGCGGACCTCCACGCCGCGCCGCACGCGCGTAAACTTAAAACTGTCAAGCGACCGGATAGCCGGACAGAACGCGGCGGTCTCTCGCACGTTGCGCTCAATCTCGGCAAAAATCCAGCCCTCCGGCACGCGCCGGTCAAGGCTGACCGCCTCCACGCCCGGCTGGGTCGTGCCGCTCGTGCGGTAGATCGGGATTGCACCCGGTTTCTGGCGCAGCATCAGCTCAAGCCACTGCTTGACCGCCTCAATGCCCTGCCGCTCGACCAGAGCGCCGTCGATCAGCTGAAAACTGCCCGAGCGTCCGTCCTCATGGAACACAAACTCCGGAGAGCGCCCAATGCTCTCCGCGACCTGCGCGGGCAGCTCCTCCGGGATAACCGGAAACACATCGGCCATAGCCGACACCTCCTAAACTCACATATGCCAATCAGCAGCCGCCACGCTGTCCGCCAGCGTCGGTGCAGGCTGCAGCATCGCCGTCGCAAACGCGATGATCCACGCCACCGTGATATCAATGCGTCCGCGGCTTCGCTTTTTGGTTGGCTTGATATTTTCGTTATCATCCGACACGCACCGCAGATTGAGGAAACACTGTCGTGCCGCCGTGTTGTGCACATGCAGCATCTCATGCGCTCGGATGAGCCGCTCCAGCTCCTTCATCGGCGGCGAGATGGACCGGATACCCTGCGGTATCTCGACAACCTCGGTCACCGTACCGGCAAGCCGCTCGCGGATGCGCTGCATCACGGTCGCGCCCAGATACGGGTCAAAGCCGACCATGCGCAGGTCGTAATCCTGTGCGGCCTGCACCACAGCGTCAGCCACAGCCGCAAAGTCGATGATATCGCCCTCGCAGCCGTGCAAGAATCCTGCGCGTATCCAGTCGCGGTACGGCACATGATCCTCGCGCTCGCGTGCGTCAATGCCGTCAAGCGGCATCCACCCGGTAGGCAGAGCCACCCACCTGTCCAGACCCTCCTGCGGCGGGAACACGAGGACGAAGGCGGTAAGGTCGGTGCTCTTGGAGAGGTCAACGCCGCCGTAACAGGTCTTGCCGCGTAGCAGTTGCACGGCCTCGCGCCAGTCCTTGCAGCCGGGCGGATTCCACTGCGTTTTGTCATAGATAGTTATCGGTATCCACCCGACAGTCGCCGTGGCAATCCACTGGTTAAGCCTGAGCCACCGAAACAGCCGCTCAGCGGCCTCGCTCTTCTTGGCGTCCGCCGCCTGGGCGCGGATGGTAGCCATCTTGAGCGTCTTGCCGAGCGACGGATTGCACCGCCGCCACAGGTCCTCGTCGTAGATGTTGATCTCTTTGAGTTCATCCTCATCCTCGATCAGTCCGAGGCCGTAGATGATCGGCAGCCACCGAGGGTCATCGTAGGCTTTCTCATCCCTCGCGCCGCGCCGCCATCGGTAGATAGCGAGCGCCTTCTCGTGTACTTCCCAGCCGATGGATTTTCGGTCGGGGTCATCTCCGGCGGTCGTCAGTACGATCCACACCGGCTGACGGCGAGCGTCACCGGAACCAAACGTCATAACATCCCACAGGTCGCGGCTCGGCTGGGCGTGCAGCTCGTCAAAGATCACGCAGCTCGGCTTGTAGCCGTGCTTGCTGTACGCCTCGCTGGACAGTACCTTGAGCCTGCTGCCGCTCGTCTCGTCGTAGATGGTCTTGGTGCTGTCCACGATGCGGCTGCGCTTTTTGAGCGCCGGACTCTGCTCGACCATGTACTTGGCCGCTGCAAAGACGATGCCCGCATTGTCGCGGTCAGCCGCTACGACATACACCTCGCCGTTAATCTCGCCGTCGGCAAACAGGTGATACACACCCAGACCGGCAGCGATTTCCGACTTGCCGTTCTTCTTTGCAATCTCAAGGTACAGGTACTGGTATCGCCGCAGGTAGCTGCCTGCCGGGTCATCCTCGTCCTCGATCAGCTGACCGTAAAACTCGGTTATCATGTTGCGCTGCCAATCCATCAGGCGCAGCGGCACGCCGCTCGAGCACGTCAGGCACTCCAAAAAATCGCAGACAAACTGCGCCTGCTCCTCGTCAAACATCCGCTGCACCTCCTCCGTTACAGACTATCCAAAACCAACAGCTGTGCCCCATGCAGCAGCGCCGCCGCCTGCATGCCGACCTTCCACTCTTTTGCGCGGGCGGTCGCGGTCATAATCAAGCCGGTGCTGCTGTCAAACTTAAATTCCTTGTCTGCAATCGCAAAGATCAGCTTGGGCGTTACCTGCACAACCTCGGCTCTGTACCACGGCTGCGGCTTGCGGTTTGCCTCGGCGCGGCTTGTGCCTTTGATGGCCTGCGCCAGTGCCGTATCCCATGCCATAGGCACGCACTCCTTTCCACATCTTCCACAGTGTTATCCACAAGTATACAATATCTTGTGTTATCCCCACGGCGTACAGAAACCGGAAATCTCCGCGTAACTGCGAGTAACACGCTTGACAGAGTTGCTGCAATTGCCCTCAACGGTTTCGCAGCTTGATGCTCCGGCAGATATTACAATGCCGATGTGACGGTCGCCCTGAATCATCAGATCGCCCGCCTTGGGCTTGTAACTGCCTGCCGATTTGTACTTGCCGCGAGCCTTGAAATAGCTGCTCATATCGCCAACGTAGCCGTAGCTTGTCGGGATAGGCGCGCCGGACTTGTACGCACACCAGCAGATAAAGTAGACGCACCACGCGACACCGTTGTGACCGGCCCACTGGCCATACTTGTTGATGTCCTTGCCGGACTCCTTGTATCCAACCTCGCCCAGTGCCGTGTTGATAAACGACACCGCGCTGCCCGAGCCGCCGCCCGAGCCGCCGATGATCGCGGAGCCGTTTTTGCGTCCCCAGCGATTGCACTCGGCGTTGCTGCTCATCAGAAGGTCAAAGTGGTACACGCCGTTCTTGATCTGGATCGCGCCGCCTCTGTCGTTGACCGTGTAGGTCATGCCGTCGAGGCTTGTGCCCGTGTCGCGCACCGTGATTTTGGTGCCAAACGGCACAGACGGCGGTGCGGCGCAGGTGTGCTTGCTTGGGTCGAGCCTGTTGCCCTGTGCATCCAGATAACCGCCCTCCAGCGCATTGTTAGCCGGATAGTAGGCGGTAAACAGCGCCTTGACAATGGTGCCGCCCGAGCCGCCGTCACTGCCGCCGGACAGGTCGGGCAAGCCGAACACCTGCACCTTATCCGTGCTGGCGGCCTTGATGGCTGCCGCGTCAGTCTTGCCCTCGGCGGCGGCTCGCACCTGCTCGATCGCCGTGATTTCCAGCGCCATCGTGTGCCCTGCACCACCGTAGTGATGCTCCACGCGCGTAATGCGGAAGTTGCCCTTGATGCCAAACGCCGGAGAGTTAAAACGTAGAACAACGCCGCTCTGTACCTCATCACAGCCCCAAATCTCGGAGATGGAGCGGGTCTGCCCTACCTTGTCGGCATTCTTGAGCAGATTTTTGACCATCTGCCCAAGCACAGCCGTACCGGGGTTCTCGGTCACGGTCTCAATATGTTGCATAAATCCGTAGCGCTTGACGGATGCCGCGTTGCTGGCCTGTGCGCCGATGTACGCCTTGCCGTCGTCCTCGGCGGCAATGACAACAGCGTTGTAGGTGTCCTCAATGCTGTCCTCGCCGCTCACCTGACCGAGCGCCCATGTGATGTCAAACGCGGCGATATTTTTCGCCGGCTTGTGGTATGCCTTGATGGGCGCGGTCGGCAGCGCCTCGACCTGCAGACCGCTGTCGTCCACGCGGTGGCGGTACTGCTTGCCGGTCGCAGACGTGCAGGTGTCCAGCACATCGCTGATAATGTCGGACGGTGTAGAGCCGGTCCACAGCTGCGTGATTTTGGTCGGCAGGCTGCACACCTTGCCGACTGTCACGCCCGCCTTGGCACACGCCTTGCGGATGACCTGATCGGCGGCAAGGTTGTTGACCTGCAGCACGATCTCGCTCTTGTTGAGATACCAGCCGCGGTCATAGGCGGTAACGCCGCCGTCCAGCGTCACCGTGATAATGACGCCGGAAAAGACCGTTTTGCCCTGATTGGTCACGCGCACCTTATCGCCCGGTGCAAGCGCCAGCTTGGGCGTGTACTTGTCCCACGGCGAGATAAACGTCGTAAACGTAAGCTCTGCCGCCAGTGTGTCAAGGTCATCCGTCAGCGTCATATCACTGGCAAACGCGGTGATGTCGCGCGGCTGTGCGCCGTCGCGGTACAGTATCAGCTTGTGGTCATCGACATATCCTGCCGCCATCGGCGCACCTCCTCATTTGATAAACTTGTATTCTGTGACGGCAATGCTGTACTCCAGATCACCGTTGCGGCGCACGGTGACATCAAAGCTGTCTACCGTCACCGGCATGTTAAGCCGTGCCGCGCCCTTGCTGTCGAGCACGATCAGCCGGAACGGCACCTTCTTGTCGCGCCACCGGCTCAGAAAATCGACATACGCCCAACCATCCGCAGACGCCTCAGACGGCATGAAGGAGTATCGGTGCACTGGAAGCAGCGCCGTCCACTCCATGTGCCGCAGACCGAGCGTGCCGATGCGGCGATAGTCTCGGCTCAGGCCCTCGTAGGTCTCGTGGTGCTGCTCCGGCTGCGGAATCGGGAAATCCGGCGGACAGTGCGGCATGACCCAGACTTCTTCGTTGTTGTTCACGCTGAAAATAATCTTGTACACTTACCGCACCTCCTTATGTGTTGCCGAGCGCCGCCAGGACCTTGCGGCCGACATACTCACCGACCTGTTCAGTGTACTCCCGGTTGCCGATCACGTTGCCCTGGATGGTGACGTTGACCGTCACGCTCCGACCGCCTGCCGCCTTGACAGACACATCATGCGGGATGATCTGCGTGCCGCTCGGCAGGTTCATAATTTCGCCGCCGCGCTCGTTGACACGGGTCAGGCCGCCACGCCAGTACGGCGTGCCGGTTGCCTTGCCGAGTCCCGGCAGGCTCAGCAGGCTGCTGGGTGTCGGCTTAGGCACCGTCGTAGTGGTCGAGGTTGTAGTCTTGACCGGACCGGCCGTTGTAGTCGTTTTGCTGTTGGTCGTGGTCTGGGTCGTACCCGTAGACGTGCCCGAGCGATTGCCCGTTGTGGCATTGTCTACCCACTCGATAGCGTCTCCCAGTACGCCCTTGGCACCCTTGTACAGACTGCCGAGGATGGGGATGCTCTCAATCTTGTCGTTGAGCCACGACAGCTTGTCTCCGACCCATTCCAGAGCCGTCTTAGCGGCGTTTTTAACCTTATCAAACGCACCGGAAAAGGCAGTGCCGATTTTGATGCTGACATCCTTAAACTTTTTCCAGAGCTTCTGCGCTGTGGCCGTAATTTTGTCGCCAAACAAAAGCCAGACAGCAATCAAGGCCTCAACAGCCAGAATGATTACACCGATAGGGTTTGCGTTCATCGCAATATTGAGTCCAGTCTGCGCTGTGGTTGCTGCACCTGTTGCTGCAGCCTGTGCACCTGTAACGCCGATCATCGTACCGATAGTTTGAATGCAACCGCCAATATTGCTGATTGCGTCCGTAAGACCTGTATTAAACTGGGACAGCTTAACCATGCCAAAAGCAATGCCAAGCAGTCCTACAACCGTTTTTAATTCCGCGCTATGATCTTTGCAAAACTGCATGGCATCTTTTGCCTTATCCAGCGCATCGCTCAGCAGGTCAATACCGCCCTTTGCCAACTCTGCCGCTTTCGGGATGCCGTCAGATAGTTTATCGGTGAGAGCCGTAAGGCCGCCATTTTCCACCCATGCCTTTACCTTATCAATCCACTCTCCGATTTTTTGCGCTGCTGCACCAACATACTTATCTACCTGCGCCTGCAGATTGGATAAATCAAGTCCACTGATCCAAGTGGAGAGGTCTGCAGCTTTTTTGTAAATCCAGTCCAATGCCGATCCGGAGCGGATCGAGCCGTCCTCGGCGGCGCCCGCCAGCACCCACAGCTGATTTTTCAGCTTGGAGCTGGTGTCGCCCACCTTGGCGAGCATCTCGTCCAGCGTCGCATGATTACGCCGCGTATTGACTACCTGCTGGTTATTCGCATAGAAGCTGTCAGCGGCCTTGTCATAGGTCTTGGAGAGCGTATCTATGATCAGCTGATTGCGTTTGCTGACATCGGTTGTTTTCTCCAGCTTGGCGTTAAAATCATCCTCTAGAATGCCGACCCAGTTCAGCGCATCAGCAAAAACACCTGTCACCTGTCCAGTGCGTGCGGTCTCGTTTGCGGACTCTACCAGACCTTCGATTGGCAGCGAATCGCCAAACGTGCCATGCACGCCTGCGGCGATCCGCGTCCATTTCGTTACATCTTCCGCATTCCTTGCCATGTTGGCAAGCAGCTGGCTTGCCTCGGTCGCGGTGTCCGTGTCACCGAGGATCGCATAGAAGTTGCGATAGCTCTTGCGAGCCACGTCCGCAGAAAAGCCTGCTGCCTGGAATCCAGCGTTTAGCTTGCCTTGTGCAATGCGGTACTCTTCTGTCACACCATCCAATGCAGCAAAGCCAACAGCAATACCCGTAATGCTCGCAGTGATTGCCAGTGCTGACGTTTTTGCGATGCTTACAAGCCCGTTAAAGCCTTTTTTAGCGGTATCCGTCAGCGCTTTAACTGACTTATTTTTAAATGCTACCACACTGCGCGTAGCGGAGAGCATACTGCCGTCGATAGCTTTGCCTGACTTTTTAGCATTTTTTGCGGCTTCAACCAATCCGCCTGACAGCTTATCCTGCACCGTCAGGACGGTGTTGATAACCTTATTTTTAGCCACTATTCCGTCCCTCCTCCGGTGTGTATGCGCGGTAGATGCCTGCCGCGATCAGGTTTATCATATCCTCGTACCAGCGCGCCCGCCCGACTCGCAGCACGGCACGGTCGGCGTAGCTCATCTGCCGGATTTGCTCCGGCGTGATGCCTCGTACCGCATAAAACGCCGCAAGGTCGAGCACCGGGTCGCGCTCAATCAGTTTTTTGCCGGGTCCTCATCCTCATCACCGGCAATCAGGCCGAGCCAGGCAAACAGGGATGCCGCGAGCGCATTGACCTCGCGGACATCCATCAGCACCCAGATCACATCATACGGGTCGGTCACGCCGAGCGCAGTGTGCAGCTCCGGGTCCTGCAATGCCGGACAGCAGTCGTAGATCAGCTGTGCGCCGATGTTCAGCATCTGCGCCGGCTGGTCGCGTGCCGCCAGAAAAGCCTCATAAGCGTCCAGCTGGGCAGTGTGCCCGATCTTTACAAAATCAAGCAGCTGACCGCCGACCTTAAACTGAATGACCTTGGCCTTGTCAGCCTTGCGCTGCTCGGCCTTCGCCGCCAGCGCATCCAGTAACTTTTTATCCATATACCATATCCTCCATAAATTCGCCGGTCTCCTCGGCGGTCTCGATCCAGACGAGCCGCAGCATGACTGCCAGCGTCTCGCCGTCTGCGTCGCAGGTGATGTCGTCCTCCGGGATGAGCACCACGTCCTGCACGGTCACGCCCTCCCGCAGAGCCGCGCGGATCGCGTCGGCGGCGGTGTTCAGCTCGTCCCGCGGGCGCTTGCCGTCGGCGGGATAAAAATAAATCTCGATGTCGCAGCCGGTCTCGGCGTAGTCGTCCGTGCCCATGCCGTCGGTCTGACCAACGTCAATGCGGTAACTGCGCCGCACCAGCGGAGCCTTAACATCGTCACGAATACGCCCGGCAGGCAGGTCGGCGGCCCCCAGCGCCGCACTTACCACCGCGCCGAGCGCATCGTCTATCTCTTTCCATCGGATCATAGCTTGTTAATCACCTCGTCCAGAGCGTCCTCGGCGGCCTGCTGAAACTGCTCATCAAAGCCTTGCGCGGCCTTGTCAAAGACCTCGCGGCCCGGCTGCTTCTTTCCTCGGGTGCCGTCTCGTGCTTTGGGTGTCCATCCCTGCTCGACCAGATGGCCGATCGGGTCACCCGAATACACGCGGATACGCATCTGGCCGTCCTTGGTATACACCTTGCCGCGCTTGATGCTCTTGTGGTACTGACCGGCGGCACGGTCATACTCTTTGCGGTGCACCGCTGTGCGGTTGACCGTTGCACGCGCCTGCTGAGCTGTCTTGCGGCGCAGCTTGCTGCCCTGATCTCGGAGCAGCTTTTTCTGCGCCTTCTCCAGCTCCTTAGGCTGTGCGCCCAGCTCCTCCGCAAAGGCCATCAGTTCTGAGCAGTCAAAGCCATCACGCGCCATCGCTTGTCACCTCTCCCTGCCGCAGTGTGCAGTAAATCTCTACCCAGCCGCGGCGGTTATAGATTGGCAGCCAGTACGACACATCCAGCCGCTGACCGCGCACCACAAAGTACATCTCACGGCACAGCTCCGGCAGGCTGGCGCTCCGGCAGACCACGCGGTGCGTGATCTCGGCACGCTCGGCATCGCCGGTCAGTGTTTCTGTTCGCCCGCTTGTCGGGTTGACAGCCGCCCAGATTGTCTTGACCTTGGTGTAGCAGTAGTCCGTCTCACCGTTTGGCTGCTCCGTCGGCGTGGCAAGCCATACCTCGGCGCGGTCGCGCAGATCACGCACCTGTGCTGCCATCGCCCGCACCTCCAAACGCACAAACGAATTTGAGTTGGTTTACCAACTGCCGCACGAGCGGCGGAACCGTAGCCAGGGCTGCGGCTGCATTGTCTGCACACTTGCCCTCGTACTGGTTCAGCACCATCGCCTGCACGATAAGGTCATACATCGCCTCGTGGCCGTCACGAGTGATACCGCACTGCGCGAGATAGCTGTCGCCCATCTCCGCAAAGCCGGTCAGCTGTGCATCGTCCTCATCGTAGTCAATGCGGCAGTATTGTTTGATTGCGGTCAGCCGCTCAGCGGTAATCATACAACCACCGCCCGGAGTTCTGCCTCAGCGATGGCGATGGCACGCTTGCGGGCGGTGTTCAAATTGGACACCGGCGGCTGCGGCTCTGGCTCTTGGCTCTGGCTCTTCGCGGCGTTGTACGCCGCGCGCAGCTTATCCATGTCGGGCAGCGCGCCGACTGCATTGTAAATGTTTGCAGGGTCTACCGGCTCGCCGCTCTGCGGCTCCTCGATGATCTCATCGACAAGGCCGGCGTCAAGCGCCGTGCGCGCGGAAAGAAAGGTTTCCCTGTCCATCAAGCGCCGCAGTGCTGCCGGACTGGTTTTATTGGCGACTTTGCGCTCGTACCCAGCAATGATGCTCTCGGTGATGCTCTCCAGCATCTGCACGCTTTCGCGGTGTACGTTCTGGTTGCCTTCCGTGACGGTGAGGGGCAGGTGGATCATCACCTGCGCCACCGGGCTGCACGCCACGGTGTCCGCGCCCACCATCGCCACCGAGGCCGCCGAGCCCGCAAGGCTCTGCACCTCGGCGCGGATACGGACGCCGTCTCGCGATGCCCGCCGCAGTACGCTGTACATCTCAAATCCCGCAAAGACCGAGCCGCCAGGCGAATTGATTTCGAGCGTGAACTCTTCGTCCGCAGGGTTCTCCGCGATGGCCTGGCGGATGTCTGCCGGACAGACAGCGGAGAGTCCCCACCAGCGCAGGACGGGCGCGTCATCGTCTGCCACGATGCGCCCGTTTAAGCTGTATCTCATGCCGTGCCTCCTTACAGGGTCTCCAAAACCTCAAAGTTGCCGAACTTGAACGGGATTTCCTCCTCGGTCTTGGACTTCTTCTCAAATTTGGCGAGCGTGAACTCGTCAATCGTAATGTCGCTGTACGCAACACGCTCGGCCTTGCTCGTGCCCGGCATGGTCTGGCTGGTGATGATGGTGATGGTCGGCATCTCGCCGGACTTGTACGCCTCAGCCATCAGGCTCAGCACATCACTGTCGATCTTGAGCTTGGTCAGCGTACCCTCGCCCGAGTAGCCGTTAAATACACGGTAAGTAGCCGGATCACCGCACACGCTGATCTCCTCAAAATCACCGGAGACCTTGGCCTCCACCGACTGCAGGGTGGTCAGCTTTTTGCCGTTAAACCACGCATGACCGCCGTTGCCGTGCATAATGCGATTGGGGTTAAATTCAGGCATTCTGTGCCCTCCTCTCTATAAATAGGAAGGGCGGCAGCAGCGCCGCCCTTGGGTCAGTCCTTACGCAATGGTCAGAGATACCGCAGCAGCGGCCTCGGAGTCGAACACCTGTGCGTCCAGACGGGTAATCGCGCGGACCTCGGTGCTGTTGGTCTTCCATGCGTTTCCGCCGATGTCGGTCGATGCGATCTCAAGCGGCTGACGGCGGAACAGGGTCGCGTACTGGGTGAAATCACCGCAGTAGATCGGCGCCTTGCTGGTTGCAGTCTTGAGAATGCCGTTGCTTACTACGGTAATGCCGCGGCCAAACAGCAGCTTGCCGGTCGAGCCGGTCGGATCAGGCTGCAGCAGCGGTCGCTTATTGCCGTCCACCAGCTGGTCGAGGGCGTTAAAGCCGTCCTGATTGGTCACAAAGTGTGCCGTCGCGGAGATTGCCGGGTCGAGGGTGACGTTGAGCGCCTTCTTGAGCGTCCCCACCACATTGGCGGTGGTTGCCGCAGTCGCAGCTTCGTCCAGAGCCGCCAGCTTGGTGACAAGCAGGTTGTTCTCGGTGATGATCTGCTTCTTGGCGAGCCAGCGAGAGATATACGCCAGCAGCGCCTCATCGGTGTCGCGCAGCAGATCATTGGAGACCGGCAGAATCAGCGCGTAGTCCTCGACCTTGTAGGCGAGCTTGCGGAATGCCGGCTTGTCATCCTGCGGGATCTCGGCCATCTCGTCGATCTTGGTAAAGCCCTTGTTCGGGGCGGTATCTACCACGCGCGAGCCGGACAGGAACGATACATTCTCGACCGCAAACAGGTCGGACAGCGGCACCAGAGAGCGGCGCAGCTCGTTAATGCGGGTCTGGATGTCCTGCGGCACCAGAAGGCCGCCGTCTGCCTCGACACCCTCGGTCATGGCACCGGCGTTTTCGGCTGCCATGGCACGACGCAGAACGTCTGCGTTGGTCTCAAAGGCTGCACGCTGGCCGCGTGCCTGGGCGCGGATGCACTCCGCAAAGGCATGGACGCACTCGCGGCTGTTGACCGGCTCTGCCGCCGGAGGATCAGTGCCGCTGGTTGGTACGCCTTCCGGCTCTGCCGGTACATTCTCCTCGGCTTCCATGATTGCCTTTACGCGGGCAATCTCCGCATCAACGGCGGTGTTCTCTGCCAGCGCCGCGTCAAATGCGGTCTGGTCACCTGCCGCATCCGCCTGTCTCATGCGGTCTACAATGCCGCGCTTCTTAGCGAGCAGGTCAAGCAGTTTCTTCTTCATAGGTCTTGCCTCCTTAATTGTTGTTGTAGTTACGCCATGGTGACCGGGAAAATGAGGTCGGTCATCGAGCCGAGAATCTTGACGTTGGCCGTCAGATAGACAGTGCGCTTGAACGGGTTGGCCTTGACGGTATCATCGTCCCAGTCGGCAGCCTCGCTCTTGCCGGATGCCACCCACGCGGCACGCTGCGCGTCCGTGTCGATGCGGGCCGCATTGGCATAGTCCGGGTCAAGGATGCTCTGCTGCATCAGCTGCCGGAAATAGCTGCTGTTGAGCGAGGCCACCAGCATCATCTGATTGTCGCGGCTGTTGCGGTAGTTGCCGAGGTAGGTCTCGCGGAATACGGACGTAATGTCGTCGCGCATCATGTCCATTGCCTCGACGGTCTCGATAAACTGCATGTCCTCGGTCTGGGTCTGGCCGTTGGTCGTGGTCATCGAGTTAATGCCCTGCGCCACGCGCACATTGCCGTCCTCGTCGTTGACAAGGATAAACTTGCCGCTGCCGAGCGCCGCGTCGTTGTCCGCAACTTCCTGCACCTCGCTGAGGTTGCTGCACAGGTAGTTGGTACTGCCGCGGGTGACGTTGCACACCGCGAAGATACCGAGCAGGCTCGGCAGATAGGTCACGCCGTCTTTCTTGCCGCGGTCATCCGTGTAAGTAACCGACTCGTTGACAAAATTGACAACGTGCATATCGTCCGGCGCAGTGGTCAGGTTATGGCAGACCGCCTTATAGGTCTTATGCTTGGTGTTATCCTGCGTCTTGACCCACGCAGACAGCGCCAGACCGTCAGCGGCATTCTGACCGGCAATGGTCAGCCAGCCGGTCTTGACGCGCTTGCCGATCTCGGCGAGCGTATCCGCCAGAGCGCCGTCCGCGTCACAGCGGAACACATGCGCCTGATACGGTGCAAAGCCCAGCATGTCGCAGATAGCAGCGTAGTTGTCTGCGGTATACAGGCTCTCGTCCGCCTGCGCGGCGGACAGGTCGCTGTACTGCTTGTGCGTAAATGTCTTATTGGTGTCGTCTCTCACGATCAGGATTGCGACACCGCGCTCACTGCGGCCGATCAGGCTCACAGCACGCTGCTCAAACGTAATGTCGATTTTAGGCATTGTGATTGCCATTATGGAGTCACTCCTTTCTGTTCCTCGCCGTCCGCTCCGTTGCGGCGGCGGCTCAGGTCCCGCCAGTCCTCCAGCGGAACGTAGTTCAGGCTTGCCAGACGGTCATCGCCGCCGGGCACGTCCGGCAGGTCCTCGAGTGCGCGGATATCGTCCACGCTGTACGCGCCGATCTCGCGCATGGACTTGTACCATGCAGCCCGAGCCGTCCAGTCTCCGCGCAGCTCGCCCATCATGTTGCGGCGCAGCTGCAGGCCGCGGCTGCACTCGCTCTCAAGCAGCAGCTTGTGCGTGTCCTCCTGCTCGTGCTCGCTGACGATTGGCGACAGCGTGCGCTGGATGTACTCGATCGCCGCCTGCGTGTTGGCCGCGTAGCTCTCCTTGCCCGCGCCCAGCTTGTAAAACGGGATGTTAAACAGCCGGGCAATGTCCTCGACGCTGGCAGCCTTGCTCTCGATAAACTGCGCGTCACGGTTGGTTGCGGTGAGTGGCGTGTACTTGAGGCCGTTATCCAGTACCGCAATGCGGTAAGCATTGTCCGCTCCGGAGTGGATACTTTCCCATTCAGCACGGATTTTGCTCTTGATGTCCACTTTCTCGCCGCCGATGGTGGTCGGCCTCGGCGAGAGGTCGGTGTCGGTGGTCAGGATGCCGCTCACCTGTCCGCCGTTGCGGTAGTAGTTGCTCTCGTACCGCTGCGCCTGCAACGCCGCCTCAATGGTCTCGGCACCGCGGCGCAGATAGCTGATGCCCTCAAGGCCGTCTGTGCTGAATGCCTTGTAATGCAGCACATCGGTCGGCCAGAACTTGCGGTACTCATTAGTCTTGGGGTTGATGCCGACATACCATAGCTTGGCGTTGGTGTCGAGGATCGGCAGCATGTAGCCCGGCGCGATCGGCAGCAGCTCCACCGGCTGTCCCCACTTGTCACGCAGGATGAGCGCGTAAGCGTTGCCGTACGCAATACGGCGGCTCTCCATCAGCTTGTGATAGTCAAAGGCGGTCAGGGCCTCGGTCGGTCTGCCGGTCAGCAGCCGCACCGCCGGATGGTCGGACACCCGCTCGCGAGTCTCGCCGTCCATCAGGTAGATCGGCATTTTCGCCACGCTGTCCGAGATAATCTCGATACAGGCGTTGACGGCAGGCAGTTTCATGGCCTGCATTTCTTTGCCGCCGAACAGGGTGCTGCCGCCCGTACCCCATCCGGTCGGGTCGTCCAGCGTCAGCGTGGTCTGACCACGGATGCGGTGTAAAATCTTATCTACGATCATGCCGTCACCGCCTTAAAACGACAGGATCAGCGCCAGCAGCACGGCAAACACACCGCACGCGAGGTACGCCAGCGGCGGCCACATCCCATGCAGTGCCACCACGATGGTTACCGCTCCGGCCAGCAGCAGCACATCCGGCAGCAGGATTTTTATAATCTTCTTCATTCCGTGGTTTCCTCCTCGCCTTCCGGTGCGTCATCCTCCGGCGCGTCAACCAGATTATCCAGCAGTGCACACTCGCCTGCCGTCGCAATGCCGAGGTACGCCATCAGCGCCGCACGGCCGTAATCGTCGGTGCCGTTGTCGCGCTCCCAATATTCGGTCGCCTCGCGCCAGGTCATGGTGCGGTGCTCCGCGTTCACACCGCTCGCAATCAGGCGGATATCCTCCGCTTTGCTGATGTAGTCGATGCGTTTTTCTTTCTTTGCCATCTCTCTCACCCCTTTCCGAGCAAAAATTAAGAGCCGACGAGACAAATTGCTCGTTGGCTCTGGCTCTCAGGCTCTGGCTCTCTACCGCTTTCCCGCGTCGGCTCTGTTAAATTGATTTCCGGTGCTCTGACGGACGCGGCGGCGTTCCGTTACCGCCGTGCCCTGCGCAAAATTATTTTGGAGGTTGTTTCTCGGGCAGCTGCTGCCGCCCGTCACAGCACCGGAGTGCTGTTGTTATGTTCCCATAGCAGACAGTACGGATTTGACCGCTGCCGCCGCCGGAGATGCAAGCCATCCGGCTAAATCCGACACGCAGACCATAAACACGATCAGCGCAATAATGCCGCCAATCGTACCAAACCAGCGCGCAAATGGCGATGGCGACTCCCAATCAAGGCTATCTTTAGGCGGATTTTTGATACTCCATCGCACCGCCAGAACGGCTACCAGCAACACAACCGCCGAAATCACCGCAGCGATGATATCCTGAGCGATAGCGTAACGCGCCAGCTCCGGCACGAAGTCTGCCATACCGCTCGCAGCAAGTCCCAGCTTGCTGGCGATATTGTCAATCACAACATTTACATCGTTTGCTGTCATGTTTCCGTCTCCTCCTCAATTTCTGCTTTGCGCTGCCGTGCGCCTGTTCGCTTGCTGCTGCACAGCGCACAGGTCCGGCGGTTGTCTCTCGGCGGTCGCTTGCCACAGATAACGCACAGGCCGGCAGCGTATCGAGCGTCACGCCGCTCGCGCTGCTTTTCGGTGGCTCGCTTGGAGTATTCCTTGCGCTTCTCGGCGGTCAGCTCGTTAAAATACCGCAAGGTGCGCTCCGTGTTTTGAGCCGCACACGCGGCGCAGGTCGTGCGGCCGCTGCGTGCCTTAGCCTTGCGGCAGCGGACGCAGATGCAGTGCGTCTTGAACCACTCATACTCTTCGCGGTCATACATCGGCGCACTCTCCGCCGCACGCCGCATAGCCTGCAAGGTCGATAAAGCTGTCTCGCGTGCCCGAACCGCCTGCAATACGCGCAATCTTGAGCAGCGCCATCATCATGGCGACATCGGTTGCGTCGATATACACACATCCCGCCTCATCCACGCACGCGCGACTGAGGTATATTTCCCAAAATCCCGCAATCGTCTCAAAATTATCCTCCGGCGTGCCGTAGTCCTGCTCACGCTGGCCGCAGACACACTGCTCGGCACGGTGCAGCACCTCGGCGCGGGTCAGACGCGGCATCTCACCGCCACCATAGGTGCAGTCGTCCTCGGTCGCAATCGGGTCCGGTTCCACGAGAATGCCCTCGCTCGCCGCCGAGCCGAGATATTCAGCAAGCGTCGTCTGCAGCTTACGTAGACGTTCCTGCAAGTCGGGACTTTCCGGCGTCTGCGCCATCATTGCGACGGCAGCACCGCGAATTGTGTTGAATAAATCCACAGACCTCGTTGCTTTGTTGATTGTCATTGTCAAAACCTCCATAATTTGCACCATCCGGTGCTCTGACGGACGGGCGAGGTACAAGAGGACAAACCCTCGCCGCCGCCAAAAGAATTAGGTAAGGTGTTTCGGGTGGGTCGCCCGTCACAGCACCGGATTTTACTTTTTGTGTGCGGTGTTCAAGTTGGACACCGCCTTGCGCATTTTCTTATGCGGGCACTCCCGCATCTGTCCGGCCCGTCTCCATGCGCTCTCGCAAAAGCCCTGGACGTTGAGCATCGGGCACATAGCCGGACAGATTGTTCGATCTTGCATTGTTTGCTCCTCCTGCGCTCCGGCGGACGCACCCACTCGTCTGCATTCCGGGTGCACCCGCTTGTATCCTTGCCACTTTGATGTGGGGGACGGCGTAATGGCTGACCACCGTCCGCCGCAGCGCAGGAAGCTGTCCGAGGCTCTGACGGACAGGCGAGGAAATATCACAAAACTCACCTACCGCCAAAGGTCGAAGCTCGAGCAGGCATTACACTGCCCGTCACAACCTCGGACGTATGTCTCACGCCTTCCGGCGCTCTGCCCGCTCGCGCAGCATTTTGCTGAGCGGGTCCTCGTCGGCCTCATCCTTCGGCGGCTCGGGCATCACGAGCCTGCACCGCGCCGACACGCTCAGACCGAGCTGAGATGCGCAGCTCTGGCACTGGCCGAAGTAAACGTTCGCCGTCTTGGTCCAGCTGCCCGCATCCTTGGAGTCACCCTGCATGATCGCACGGTTCGCCCAGTTCTGGGCGTTCTGCCAGGCGGCGCGAGCGATAAAATACCGCGCCAGCATGTCATAGTCAAGATCGGAAAAGATATGCAGGGCAACCAGCTTTTTCGCGGTCAGCCGGTATTCTGCCTCCATCACCTGCGGCAGATACTTGGGCACCTGAATGCGTTTCGGCTCCTTGGCCCGCACCTCGCTTTTGGCTTTTGCCTCGATCTCGGCGTTTGTCCGGTGTCCTGCCATGCGCCGTCGCGCCTGCTTGATGTCCACCGTGCCGTCCGCCTCCCGCGGAATTGGCTTGCTTGCTGGCATATCTCTCACCTCACTCTCTCAAATTCCGAAGCCGCTCGGCCTTGCGGCCGGTCAGCGTCTCCCATCGGCGTAAAATTACATCGCAGTACCGCGGCGACAGCTCTACCGCCACGCATTTACGGTTTGCCTGCTCGCAAGCCAGCAGCGTCGTGCCGCTGCCGCAGAACGGGTCATACACCGTGTCACCAACGTCCGTGCTGTTGCGGATCAGGTAGTCAAACAGCGGAATCGGTTTCATGGTCGGGTGGTCGCGGTTCGCCTTGGGTCGAGGACAGTCGATCACGGTCGTTTGGCTGCGGTCGCTGCACCACTTGTGCGCGGCTCCCGGCTTCCAGCCGTACAGACACGGCTCGTGTTTCCACTGGTAGTCCTGGCGGCCCATCACAAAGCAGTCCTTGTTCCAGATCAGCTGCTCGCGCACCGGCCATCCAAGCTGTTCAACCGCCTGAGCGAACACATCCCACGTTTTGCTCGCACACCAGATGTAATACGCTGCGCCCTCTCGCAGCCACTCGCTGACAGCATCAAACGAGCCGGTCAGCAGTTTCAGCAGCGCGTCACGGTCAACACCATCATTCTCGATGGTCATTGCATCGCCGGTCTTGCCGACGTAATCAACGCCATACGGCGGGTCAGTAAGCAATAAATCAACTTTTTGTGTTACCCCCCCCCGAAAATTTTGTCTAAATACGGTTTTTCGATACAATTTCCACACAAAAGAACGTGGTCTCCGAGTTTCCACACATCGCCGTCCTGGGCGCGGCTGGGTGTATCGGCATCCGGTTCGCCGCTGTCGCCGTCATCTTCGGCGGCAGGTGGTTCTTCGTTCGGGTCTTCCATTTCCAAATCAGCTGCCGAGAATCCGGTGATTGTCAGGTCCATGCCCGCGGCCTGAATCTCGCCCAGCTCCAGCGCCAGCATCTCGGTGTCCCAGCCGGACTGCTCCGCAAGCCGGTTGTCCGCCAGAATATACGCGCGGCGCTGTGCGTCCGTCAGGTGCTCGACCAGCACGCACGGCACCTCGGTCATGCCCTCGGCCTTGGCCGCCAGCACGCGCCCGTGTCCGGCGATGATATTCCGGTCGCTGTCGATGATTACCGGATTGACAAAGCCAAACTCCCGCAGGCTCGCTCTGATCTGGGCGATCTGGCTCTCGCTGTGTGTCCTCGCATTTCGCGCATAGGGCACCAGCTCCCCGATCGGCACGCGCACCATCTGTTCCGGCATAAACCACGCCGCTTTTACCTCGCCCGGCCCTGCCGGACCGACGCTTTTCTTGTTGGCCATTTTCAATACCTCCAAAATTCCCGCTCCATTGGGAAAAAATCTCGCACGAATGGGGGGCTGCGGTCAGGAGCGCCCCGCCGCAAAACTTTCCGAGGGTGGGGGGACTCCGAGAAATCTTGAGATTTCTCGCCAAGTTCGCGCACACCCACCTGCCTGCGCCCGTCCAAGCCTTCCGCCTTTCAGCGTCGTCTGGCCTTGCCTTTAGCCCTGCTTTCGGCTATGGTCTTTGCGCTGTGGCAGCTGTGACACAGGCTTTGCAGATTGCTGCGGTCCGTGAACTTCTCCCAGTCGCCGTTATGCGGCTCGATGTGATCCACGTCCGTCGCTCTGGTGCGAACGCCATGCCGTGCACACTCCCGGCACCATCGCTCACGCAGCAGCTGCGCGGGCCGCAGGTTGTCTGTCCAGATCGGCAGGCTGTACCAACCACGCCACCGACGGCTCTCGGTGCTGCGCCGTGCGCTGTCCTTGGGTCTGTGCTTGTCACAGTACCCGCACCGCACCAGCTCCCGGCATCCGGGATGCAGGCACGGCCTCAGCGGCTTACTTGTCATACTCGAGCATGTCATGCAGGGCGGACTCGGTAGACGTGATGATGCTCTTGAGCCGACAGATGCGCACCGTCAGCTTGTAGCGCTTCTCAAAGCTCGGTTCAAGCTCACGCTCCCGCAGCAGATCAAGCCGCCGCTGACGCAGCCGGTCGAGGTTGCGCTTGTACTCAGGTATCATCTCGCGCACCGTTTGCACGCGGCTCACCGCCTTTCTGGCAAAATAAAAAGCCGACGGCGTACACTCCTCACGGGAATGTTACGCAGTCGGCTCGGATCTCGATGGATTCTGGCTCACGCCGTCAAAATCGACGACGGACTCGCTTTTGCACTTTTCGCACCACAGTGGGAAATGCCACAGGTGGGTTTCGTGCAGCGTGACCTGCACGCGTGTCGGGCGTCCGCATCGCGGGCACACGATTTTCTTCTTCTGTTTATGATTATACACTCGTTTTCCGCTCCTGTCTACCCTTTCGGCGTTGTTTCTCCGGCCCTCTGTCATATGTTATAGACAGTTCCAAGCCAGAATCAACGCGCTTCTTTCCGCGCGCTGTCTTACTATTATAATGTATGGTTTTCGGCATCAGGTATTTGATGTACTTGCAGCTGGCGACCTCGTTCCGGCCGCCGCCCTCATCGAGCACCTGTGCTCCCGGCGGTGCATCAACGGTCGTCCCGTCGTCCACCCACTCGTAAGTCGTGACCGGGCGGGCAAGATTCCGGCTGCCGACAAACTGCTTCTTTCCGTTGAGACTTGCCTCGCGTCGCTCCTTGGTTAAGTAACCGGCCCAGCCGTCATACCCACGCTCTCTAATATAGTTGAGCTGGATGTCATCTCCCCAAATCCAGAGTGACCGCATCAGCTCCAAGTCACCGCCTGCGGCGTTGATGATAATGTGCGCGTGCGGGCGATGATCGCCGTGCCTGCCCTCGAGGACGTAGATGTACTTGAGGGCAGGCAGACCTCGCGCTTTGCGGTAGGCCCGCATCTGTGCAAACACCTTGCCGAGGTGCTTGCGTGTCACGTCGGCGCTTTCCGGCAGATCTGCATCTCGGTAGGTGACGGTCAGCACTAAATCGCCCTCGTCAAAGTTGGTCGCCATCAGCATTTCCAATTTTCTTTGCGCGGTGTTCGCGTTGGTTCGCGCCACCTGCTCCTCCGTCACCTCGCGGACGCGCTTGCGCTCCTGCTTGCTGGCGTTTGGTCGCGGCACTGTGTAGGTGATATCCCACACCAGCCGCCCGGCCCTGGTTGTCTTTCTCCTCTTCATCTCTGCCTCCATCGGTGTCCAATTTGAACACCACAGCGGACGAGTTTCCCCGTCCGCGTGTAGTTTTATAGAATATCCGCGATTTTACGATTTGTCAAATATTTTTTAGTCCTTTAGATGCTGCCGCATGATTTCGACCGCCATGCGGCAGGCTTCCTCACACGCAGCCATCATCTTCTCATGGCCGTGCAGACCGCCATAGTATTCGATCTCGCCTAACGCCTCGGCCGAGGTATCCGGGTCGAGGATGCGGATTGCCTGG
>ERZ832973.1071-NODE-1071-length-24929-cov-19.315028_pt1 | contig 24929 bp, 19 predicted proteins | sample MGYA00519950_ERZ832973 | MGnify/ENA primary metagenome ERZ832973 (study PRJEB31850, sample SAMEA3708734) | human gut metagenome | biome: human gut; feature: human-associated habitat; material: faeces | place: China | collected 2014 ... | reverse complement strand
CGCATCTTAAACACGCTCCGAAGCCGCATCTGGGATATGGTATTGTTTCTTTTTTTCTGGCTCTCGCAAATCCACAGCTCGTAAGAATGGGAATTCTCCAGAGGGATACGGCTATCCATGGAATTAAATTCTAAAGGATTGACCATATACAGATTTTTATTTAAACGAAGACCATAGATTTTAGGACAAACAAACCTCTTATTTTTAACTGATTTCTGGGATGATGTTAGACAGACACTGAAGAAATATCTATTGTTAAACTGCGAATTTAGATTAAACAGAAAAAAGAAAAAAGGATATATTCCAGATGCGGCTTGGGAGCGGATGGAATATATCCTTTTTTCTTTTTTCGTCTACACCAAATCTACAAAATCTACAAAATCAACAGTCCATAAATGAGCATAAAATATTCTGGGAGTTTTCCTTCTTCTACCCACTGTAATTCCTGATTCAGATACTTTGTTACCGTTTTGCCAACATTTCCTCCTAATGATTCTATCGAATAGCGCATTTTATCCTGAAAACGGCAAGGTTCACCAGATGAGCGTGTGCATCCTGCATTTTTACAATGCAGACAGGCACCACTACTTAAAGAAATACTTCCGGAATATTTCTGTTCTAATTTCAAGATTTCCTCTTCTAATTCCTCTTTATAAGGGCGAAGAAATTCTTCTGTTACTTTCCATTGTTCATTTTCCACATAGGACTTACTTGTAAGTTCTTTTGGCAGATATAATTTTCGTCCCATAATTTGAATTTTACGATACTTATTCCAATAATCCTTCTCCACATCAAATGTATATGGTGGACAACACCATAGCTTCCCATAGTTTGAACATTCCTTGCAAAATTCAAGAAACGTCGCAACATCCACACATTCTTTCACATATTCTTTCATAGGAACTTCTACCTGAAAATTTTCTATCTTTTCAGCAGCATATTTCTTCTCTTTCATTGTTTTCCCCCCATTTTACTAACATTTCCATAATAACGATGTATTTTCTGTAAGAGATTTCAAGTCGAGCAGCCTGAAAGAGGTAGGAGTCTTCTCGACTGAGATAAACCTTTTTATAAAAAGACTGTCGAATTTAACTGATTTGCGGGATTGGGTCAGGATTTAATTTTAGCATCTAAATCAAAGTAGAAGTCTACTCCATTTTCTTTATTTGCTACTCCAAAGTCCTTTCCATGTGCTTTCATTGTTGCTGCTACGATAGATAGACCGATTCCGTTTCCTCCGTATTCTCTCGTTCGAGCTTTATCAACTTTATAAAACTTAATCCAAAGTTTATTGAGTTCTTCTTCTGGAATACATTTACCATCATTATATACATGAATACGAAGGTTACTATCCATACGTTCAAACCAGATTCGAATCGTACCATTTTCATAAACGTGATTCAATGCATTTGACAAATAGTTACTAAATACTTCTTCAATCATTAATTCATCAGCCCAGGCGTATACCGGACCTTGTTCTTCAAAGAGAACCTTATTATTCTTCTTTTTGAAAAGTATCTGTGATGAATTGATCTTATTTTGAATCATCTGACACACATCAAAACGCTGCATGCTGAGCTGATTATTGCCAAATTCAATCTGATTGAGCGTGAGAAGCTTTTTGACCATTGCATTCATTTTTTTCGCTTCGTCTGCGATTACTTCACAATAGAAGTCCTTGCTTTCTTCGTCATCTGTAATATTTTCTTTTAAGCCTTCTGCATAGCCTTGAATCAGGGCAATCGGTGTTTTTAGTTCATGACTGACGTGGGAGAGGAATTCCTTTCTCATATCATCAATCTTTTCTTTTTTCTCAATATCCTTCTTCAGTTCCAGGTTTGCCGATTTTAAATCTGCGATTGTCGATTCCAGCTTTTCCGACAACTGATTCATTGAATTGCCCAGTTCTCCTAGTTCATCATCCTGCGTGACTTCAACCTTTGCATCAAAATCCAGATTTGCCATTCGATTGGCAACAGATGCCATATTTTTAATCGGCTTTGTAAAGCTGGATGCAAAAATAAAAATAATCAGACTTCCCAGTATGATGCCAATCATTCCGATATATATCATGAAGCGGCTGCTGATATCTGCACTGGCCCGTATTCCTTCAATTGACACGCGCATGGCGATTAAATAATCGTTATCTGTAAATCCAAAGAGATAAATACCATTCTGCCCACTGGCCTGATCTTTTAACTGTGTTACGAAATATCCTTTATTTATCAGTGTAGAAAAGTTATTCTCCTCTGTCCTTTCCCATGGCAGGATATGCTTTTTATTATCTCCCCAAAAATAGTTTCCCTTATTACCAAGGATAACCTGGCTTCGAATTTGATCAAGGTAACCAAGAATCTCTTCGTACGTTTTACTTCCGTCTATCAGATTACTAAATATTACATTTTGACTATAATAATAGTTACTGGACTGCGCTATCATCATCTTTATATTTGTCTTATTGGAAATCTGTTCCATTTCCTCATCAATGGTATCCTGATCATCTTCATTCTTTAAGATATTCTTGACTTTATTAAAAGTCTCCACGATGGATTCTTTTTCAGATGACACATAATATTTTTCTGAAAATGTATGATTCAAAAGCCATGTAAATACAATGACCCATCCTACAATCAGAATCAATATTGATGTCATCTTAAATCGTATTGAATTTCTCATACTGTACTCCTAACCATTCAAGAATGCCTCGGCATTCCTGCTGCAAGATGCCACCTTACTTAATCTACCTCAAACTTATAGCCCATTCCCCAGATTGTCTTGATATACTCTCCCTTTTCACCCAGCTTACTACGCAGCTTTTTAACATGAGTGTCAATCGTTCTGGCATCCCCAAAATAATCATAATTCCATACGTTATTAAGAATCTTTTCTCTTGAAAGTGCTACTCCCTGATTCATTACGAAATAGTTCAGTAATTCAAATTCTTTAAAACTTAATGTAATCTCCTTTCCATCAATTCTGACTTCGTGTGCTGCGATATCAAGTTCAATACCGCCCGCTTTCCGTATTTCTCCTGTAGAAAGGTTATTACTTCTTCTTAAAATTGCCTCAACTCTGGCAACAAGGATCTTTGGGCTGAATGGTTTGGAAATATATTCATCTACTCCAAGATCAAATCCATTAAGCTCATCGCTCTCCTCGCCTTTTGCAGTCAGCATGATAATCGGAACCTGTGAATACTGGCGAATTTCTTTTACTACATCAAATCCATTAATTTTAGGCATCATTACATCACAGATGATTAAACTGATGCTTTTATCCTTAAAGAAAATATCCAGAGCTTCTTCGCCATCTGCGGCTTCCACAACTTCAAAATCCTTCTTTTTCAGGAAATCCTTTACCAGTTTTCTCATTCTGCTCTCATCATCTACGATCATTATTTTTAATTTATCCATGAAAAAGCCTCCCTCATTCTTGCTTAATTTTCTTTTCTTCTATATCATACACTAATTTTCTGAAAATTGTATGAAAAAAATGCAGAAATAATATGAACAGAAAAAAAGAATCCCTTTTACAGGATTCTTGATCTAATACAGTTCATTTTATAATGTATCTAATGTCTTCCTATCTTTCGTAAAAGATTAACGATAGCAAGAATAATTTCTCGAATGACTGCAAATATAGCAAACATTAGTAAAAATCCTGCAAGTCCAAATACAATATCTGCGAAATCCATTGTTCCGGTACCGGAAATCTTCTGTCCGATCTCAATAGCAAAGGTTATAACAACAATAACTGTGAATACATAAATAAATGCAATCGCGAGGATATGATTTTCACTTAAAATCTTAAATAGCGGATAGATTATTGCTAAAATCAGCATACCTATAATCCCGATTACAAGGAAATGCAGTTGTTTATCTGTAAAGTTCTTCTCGTAGGCATCATTCAATGACAAAATATAATTATGTATTCTGGCTATAAAGATGACCATTCCTTCTAACATTCGTTCCATAATTGATCTCCCCTTATAAATAGTAACCTGCTTTGATAAGATTCCAAATATCAAAAATTCAAAAAAGCAGGCCGAAACCTGCTTTTACTATAATACACTTTCTCTATAGGGTCAAATACTGTCTTTATAAATATTTACTTATTTATCCCATTTTGTAAGATGATATGTACGGATCACTCTGCAAAGATCATTCACATAAGAACCGGATGTAGCGTATCCTCCCCTTTTAATTATCTGAAGCTGCTTTTTATAACTCTTTGTTTTCGTCAATCCTGCATATCTTTTTCTGCTTCCGCTCTTCGCCCCTAAAAGATAGGCAGAATGATCTTCAATAGAGTCTTCCACACAGGAATACTTACGGAACTTCGCTTTAATAGAATATCTGCCGCCGCCCCCGTATTCATATGTAGACTTCTTATAATAGTTGATTCCATCCCATGCAGAACCAGCCCAGTTATTACCAGATAAACTAATCTTCATTCCAAAAAGGTTATTCCCGTTCTCTGCTAATGTAGACTGACCCCATCCGCTTTCCAAAATAGCCTGTGCCATTGTTACAGAAGCAAGAATTCCTGTACGTTTATAGTTAGCCCTTGCAAGCGGTCCGATCGTATCAATAAAATCATTCTTATCCACACTTCTTGTCTGTGTCGCAGATTGTTCAATTCCATTACGAAGCCCCAGTGTTACCAGGCGCGCATCGCTGCGATAACTATATTTTAATCCAAGGAAAGAAGCTGCCTGCTTTGCAGGAACAAGAAGATCTCTTACATTACTTCTCTTATATGTAACAAAATATGGCTTAACTTTTAAGCTCATCTTCTTTCCGTTCACCTTTGCATACTTCTTATTCGCATAAAAAATAACTTTTCGTCTTCCATGTCTTAATGTCACCTTATTTCCATCTGCTGCATAAGCTGCATGGATTCCATTATCAGAAAAAAGCGTTTTGCATGGTACAAAAATATCAGAACCAATCTTAATAGATGGTGCCGCTGCATTATCCGCCATTGTCACTGCTGTTCCTCTGTACTTCACATTAATGATGGTTCCTTTTAAATTCGTTGACTTGCCTGCACGAATTACGGGTACTTTCGCTGCGGATACCGGCTTACTAAGAACGAATAACCCACATAGAAGCAAGAATGTAAATAGTGTCTTTTTATGTTTCAATTGTAAACTCCTCTCGCAATAATTGTTATGTAAATATATATTATTTGTTAACAACTTGTTACAAAAGGCATTATACATTTAAAATGTGTGCAAAATAAGACTTCTTTACTTTTTCTTTTTCCAGTTTGTCCCTATTACAAAAAAGCTGTAGTGGGTATTGCATCTCTTTCAAGAATGCCCCAGCATTCTTGCTGCGAGATGCGCGTCATGCAATGCATGACACACTTCTTCTGCGCATCTCTGCAATCCTGCCGGAGGCTATATCAGATGGAGGATTGACTCCCCCACTGATACTGATTTGTTGCTCGCCACCTACAGAGGTGGGAGTCATCTCACATCTGATGTAAATGCTTTCATACCCCTACAGCTTTCTATATCTGAATCTGAATATTAAATCTGCTCTAATGCCTGGGAAAGATCTGCAATTAAATCTTCTGCATTCTCTAAACCACAGGAATAACGAATTAAGTCTGGTTTTACGCCACAGGCTTCTAACTCTTCATCATTCATCTGGCGGTGTGTTGCACTTGCAGGATGCAGACAACAGGTTCTCGCATCTGCAACATGTGTTTCAATTGCCGCGATTTTTAAATGTTTCATAAAATTCTCTGCTGCTTTTCTTCCACCTTTTACACCAAAGCTTACTACACCACAAGAACCATTTGGAAGATACTTTTCTGCCAGTTCATGATAAGCATCTCCTTCAAGACCACAGTAATTTACATAGGTAACTTTTTCATGCTGCTGTAAGAACTTTGCAACTGCCAGTCCATTTTCACAATGACGTTTCATACGGACATGAAGACTTTCTAATCCAAGATTTAAAATAAATGCATTCTGTGGGGACTGCATTGCTCCGAAATCTCTCATAAGCTGTGCTGTTGCTTTTGTTATATACGCTCCACCGATACCAAAACGCTCTGTATAAATCACACCATGGTAGCTGTCATCTGGCGTGCACAGTCCCGGATATTTCTCCGGATACTTTGTCCAGTCAAAGTTTCCACTGTCTACAATACAGCCTCCTAAGCCTGCGGCATGGCCATCCATATACTTTGTTGTGGAATGTGTAACGATATCCGCTCCCCATTCAAATGGACGACAGTTTACCGGCGTTGCAAAGGTGTTATCTACAATTAAAGGTACCCCATGTGCATGGGCTGCGCTGGCAAACTTCTCAATATCTAATACCGTAAGTGCCGGATTTGCAATGGTCTCTCCAAAAACTGCCTTTGTATTTGGCTGAAATGCTGCATTCAGCTCTTCTTCTGTACAATCCGGGGAAACAAATGTAAAATCAATTCCCATCCTTTTCATCGTTACTGCAAAAAGATTATATGTTCCACCATAAATAGAAGATGAGGATACAATGTGGTCTCCGCAGGAAGCAATGTTAAACACCGCATAAAAAGAAGCAGCCTGACCGGAAGAAGTAAGCATTGCCGCACTTCCGCCTTCTAACTCACAAATCTTTCTTGCAACCGTATCATTCGTAGGATTCTGTAATCTGGAATAAAAATATCCCTCTTCTTCTAAATCAAAAAGACGGCCCATTGCCTCACTTGTCTCATATTTAAATGTTGTGCTCTGTATGATCGGAATCTGTCTTGGCTCACCATTACCAGGTGTATAACCTCCCTGTACGCACTTTGTTCCTAATGAATATTCCTTCATTCGTTTTCCCTCCATAAAATATTAAATGCTATTAAATTGAAATTATATGTGAAACAGGCACCGACTTTTCCACATCATAATAAACAAAGAAATCCTGCGGTCCCCGTCCAGCTTTATAAACTCTCTGATAGATTGGATAAAACAATACATCTTCGTATTGTTCTACCTGCTGCCTGTAAAACAGGTCATGTTCTGTATGTCCTTCATCACCATAAACAGTAAATGCATGGGGAAATTCTTTCTTGAAAGCTTCAAGGCCTTCAAAATCTCCCTTTTTTTTCAACACCTTTGCATAATTATATAAAAGAAACAGCTTTGATACCGGTTTATAAATCGTCCCATCCTGTGTCATGATCACTTTTGGTGCTTTTCCATCATATTGAAAATTCTCTGTTCCAATCTTTCTAAGCTGCTCTATTCCTTCTTCTAACTTACCTGCCAGCAGCAACACAACAGACTGATACGCCCGGCAAATATTAATATAAGGCACATCATGCGGCAAATGATACAGACACTTCTCTATTAATTGTTCATTCCAGTGAATATATTCTTCCATCAGTCCCACGCGATCTTCTATCCCTCGTTCTTCCACAATATAAGGGAAAAGGAAATGGAGCATTTTCTCATACATGACCGCATCCCGGTCATCATAATGAATGCGGCGGATATAGGTATCATACTGCTCCCGGTCAAATACTTTTTCTTCTAAAAAATCCATTTTAAAAATCTCCTTCACAGGCATAGCTTCCAAGAATCTTTAAATACTCTGTTTCCTGAGAAAGCTGGTATAGTAATGCACGTATTTCTTTTGTATCAATATTGGCATTCAGCTCAGCAAAAAACTTATAGTTCCAGCTATTATCCTTCCAGAACGGACGGGAATGAATCTCCGTCAGATTGACTCCATAATCAGAAATCATAGATAAAATACTGCTGATACTTCCGCTGTGATTCGGACATTCAAACATAATCTTTACACGATTATGCGATGGCAATACAACAAGCGTATCTACAAAAGTAACGACTTTACGGCGCACGCCCCCGTCTTCCTGCACTTTACAATGCGTGATATACAGCTCTTTCTCTGCAAGCAGATTATGAAGTTCATCTGATACTCCGATTCCAACTTCCTCAATAATACCGATTCCCGCATCTGCCTTGCCTTCTTTAATATAATCCGCCACTTCTTCATAAGAGGCTACCGTAATCACTTTATCTTTTGAATAGTCTTCACAGGTATATAATTCTTCTCTTACCATTGCCGGTTTTAAGATTACCGCAGGCACCTTCGTATATTCAAATGGAAAACACTGACGAAGCTCCAATGTTCTTCCATATTGATACTTACGGCTTACTTCCATAATTCTCTTGATCAATGCTGTATATTCTCTTACTAACTCCGGCTTCATTCCTTCTGTCTGTTTCTTAATAATGACTTCTTCCCTGTCCGGTTTATAAATTTTATCTTCTGTTTTCGCTTTAATACAGGCAACCTGATCTGCCAGAGTCATACGTTCTACGAAAAGTCTGCGAATCTCTCCATCTACGCGGTCAATATTCTTTCTTACATCTGATAAATCCATATCTGTTTTCGTTCCTTTCTTTTACAACTGCTTAATCATCCTCTGTCACTTCTCCTGTAAAACTCAAACGCAATACAGTTATTAATCAATCACCACTTGAAAGAGGCGGGAGTCTTCTCGACTGAGATAAACAAAAACAAGGAATCTGTTTTGCAACCGATTCCCTGTTAGTATATCATAATTCTTCTTATTTGGTTATGTATAATTCCCGCTTTCTCATAAATTCAAGAATGTCCCGACATTCTTGCTGTCTGATATAGCAAAAAATCATAACACATTTTACTATGATACTCTGTTCATTTACAAAATCAATTCATACGATAAAGCGTTTCTACTGCCTTATCTTTAATAAGTAACTTTGCATGTTCTGACAGATAATATCCCTCAAGCCTCTGGTTTGAACATTTTGCTCCATATTCTTCTGCTGTAATCATAAAAGTGATTATCTTTGAATTATCCATCTCTATCGGAAATTCTACTAACAAAATATATTCCTCTACATCTTTATAGAGACTTGACGAAATAAAGTAATCTTTATTCAAAAGAGAACAAAAATCAATCAGATTACGGAACTCTTTAAAAATCAGCTTCTGGGCCGGAATATGTGGTCTTACCGCCTGTTCTGCCTCTCCCTGTTCCGCCGCTTTAGAAGATACCATATCTTTAGCAGAGTCTTTAGGCATTTCTGAAGATACATTCTCTGCCGCTGTCTTCTCTGCTCCCTTTTCTTCTTTTTCTTCTTTTTCTTCTTTTTCTGTTGTATTTCCCATACATACATCATGGAGATCTTTTGCTAAAGCTTCAAACTCCCGTTCCTTTTCTTCTCCGCTCATAGAATAAATACTGTCAATCCGGTCATCAGAAATCCTCTCTCTTAATGCCGTCGTCATCTTCTTGATCTGATCTAAATCCCGGTCAATCGCTACATCCTGAAAAGTACAACTGATCGTAATGAGAAACTGTTCCGAAGGTAATGCTCTTGCAATATAATTCTGCACACCATTATCCGTATTCCAGTTAATATAATTCTTAGAATTCGCAATAATCGCATTAAGAAATTCTTCCATTAAATCATTATCCGAACTCAATTCATTTAAATCAAAACCCATCTGCCCAATCTCTTCTTTATTAATAAGGCACCTTATCGTCTCATCATCTATTTTCCAAAAAAACATAATATCCCTTCTTTCAAGGCCATTTGCTTTGCCTAACTTTATTATACAGATATTATTAGCCATGTCAATAGTCGAGTGCCAATCTAAAAAGAAATCCTATCATAAAACGCTTCCGCTAACTTCTTATGTGCCTCCGGCATCAGATGTAAAGAATCTACTCTTGATGACTCCACTACCTTTGCCGCATCAAAGAAAATACAACCATACTTTTTAGCAATTCTCTCATATAAAACAGAAAGCTCCCTTGAACGAATAATCGCATCTTCATCAAATGAGCGTGCAAACTCTGAGTTCGCAATATCTTTTCCAATCTCCGGTGGAGACACCAGAACTACTTTTGGAATATATCCCTGCTTTTCTTTTGTAAATTCCTTTATGACCTTGACCAGTTCTTCTGCCCCATCCGCAATTTCCTGTGCAGATGCATGAAACATCCTTTTTAAATCATTACTTCCAAGCATCATGATCACAAAATCAATCGGTTTATGCGTATTAAGACAAGGCCTTAAATATCCAAGACCTGCCTTCCATGGCTCCTTTGCATCCTCAAAAACTGTTGTCCTTCCGTTACAGCCCTCTTCTATTACCTCATACTCCTCTCCGAGCATCTTCTGTAACACACCTGTCCAACGTACATCTTTTGGATAACGCAAACCATTTACCGGATTATAGCCATATGTGTTTGAATCTCCATAGCATAAAATTGTTGTCATTTTAGCACCTCTACTTTACAACTATGTTCCTTTGTCTGTTTATCGTAACCTATCCCTACCGCAAGAATTCGTCCTGTATATTTAGGCTGTTCTTCTAACTTTCCCTGAAACTTTAAGGCATATTTTTTATCCTTAATCTGAGAAATTGCCTCTTCCGGAGTATGGTCTACTTTTAATTCTAAAATAATTCCATCATCTTCTTTTCTAACAGGATAGAAAATGAAATCTACAAATCCCTTCCCTGCTTTATCTTCTCTTTCTACTCTATATCGATCTCTGGCCGCAAGATATACAAGATTTACGATAGCTGTCAATTCTATTTCTGCATTATAAGATAATATTGGTACCTCCGTATCATGTGCATACTCTAAAATAGATGCCATGGTATCTACATCACCTGCCAGCGTTGCCTGAAGCATTTCTTCCGACCGCCTGGCTAGTCTGTATACATACCCCAGCGAATCCTCACTTTGAAGTAACTCGTCATACTTTAGCATAAGCTCTTTATTTGGAATAAAAACCTGTCCATTATCATAAGTAAGCAATCCATAAATGACCATTGCAGAATAAATCTGATTTTTTGTTTTTAATTCCATCGATACTGCCGCAAAATCTCCTATTTTCGCATTGATCCTCTCTCCGATTACCATCAACGCCAAATCATTTCTAATATTTTTTATATCGTTTCTGACATAATAAAAAATCTCATCATACGGTCCGGAACTTGTCCAGTAATTTGAAAGCTGATTATCAGACAAAGCACATACTATAGAGCGCGGATTATATATTCTTTCTCTTGCCGCTGTATAATATCCATCATACCATTCTCGCAGCTCCTCTCTTGTAATACGAGGTTTCCTTGTATACTTTTTGTATCTGTCATAAAGTCCGTCCACTTCCTCATCAGAAAATCCAAAATATTCACTGTACTTTATCTTTGTTGCCATATCATATTCTAAAAACATATTTAGCTCTGAACCACTCGAATACTTCGCAATAGGAAGAACCCCTGTCATATAGGCAAGCTCAACATAACTCTTTCCTTTCAGCAATAATTTCAGAAATAAAAGATAGCTTTTCCTATCATTTTCCGTTACAAATTCCATATTAAACGGGGCATCCCATTCATCCATAACAAAAATAAACTTTTCACCCGTCTTCTCAAACACATCCGATAACAAATCCCATATAGAAACTTTTCTCTGTAAACCTATTTCTGAAAAAGCATCCTGTAAATCACTTTTTATCCCATCCGATATTCTTTTTATATAAGAATTATAATCTTTGCAGCCTTCCGGTATTTCACTAAAATCAATGTAAATAACATTATATTTTCCAATATGTTCTTCGTATTGCTCCGCTTTAGAAATCGCAAAAGAATCAAAAATCTTTCTGTTCTCTATTCCTTTTTCAAAAAAAGCACCAATCATATTTGCCATAATGGTCTTTCCAAATCTTCTCGGTCTGGTAATACATATAAACCGCTGTTCCTGCCCCAATAAAGGAATGATTTCTTCCAATAATGCTGTTTTATCAACAAAGTATTGTCCCTTCGTTACTGTCTTATATCTATCATAAATGCCTATGCTATTTAAAAACAGTCCCATTTTAACATCCCCTTTCCTGTCTATTCTATAAATATTATACTTGCTTTAGTGAGGTATCGCAATAAGAGAAATACTTTTAAAAAATACTTTTGGCAAAACATAAAAATGCCCTATACGATTCACTTCGTATAAGGCATTTTATGTTTTTAAATCAGAAATACATTCCTATTAAAAACAGGTTCCTGTTACTTAATTTTTACTTTTTTGCCTACTCCTTTTGCTTTAAAAAGAGATGTATAGGCTTTTTTCTGTTTCTTTGGCACTTTTATTGCTGCCTTGGCATGGATTCCTTTAAAGGCTTTTGCTCCTACAGATTTCTTTGTAAGATATGGAGTCTTTACTGTAATCTTCTTTAAGTTTTTGCATCCGGCAAATGCCTTTTTCCCAATGCTTCTTATTGTTGCCGGTATTACTACTTTTTTAAGCTTTTTATTATTCATAAATGCTTTTGGCGCAATAGAAGTTACCTGATATTTTACTCCTTTTATGTTTACTACGGACGGAATCGCTATAGAAGTTGTCTTTTTTAAAGATCTTTTATATTCTACTGTTCGGATTCCATTTACTTTATAAACAGCGCCTGTCTTTTTATCGGTTACCTGTGTGCCTATCTTTAAGAGCGCATTTCCTGCTGGCTTTTTCCCTGTTGGCGGGATTTCTTTTTGTGCTACAAGAATTGCATTACATACGGAACAATGTTTGCCTTCTGTCTTGCCTGGTGTTGTTTCTGTCGGCGCAACCGCTGGATCAATGACCTCTTTATGTCCTGCTACCGGAAGCACCTTCTGTTCTACAAGTACAGCATTACAATCTCCACAGTGGCTTCCTTCTGTCAATCCTGTTTCTGTACAAGTCGGCTCTTTGCGTGGGTCTATTACAACATTCTTGTGTTTGCAGGTTTCTTCCCCTGTTCCACTAAAGGATTGTATATATTGTACTTTACCTGCTCCAATCAGATAAAAGCTTACTTCTTTCTCCTTTGCAATGTTTATCGTTCCAAAGTTTATCGCTGCTGTACCTGACTGTGTTTTCATTGCCTGTTGTGCTTTTGCTCCGCAGATGGTATCAGTATCTGCAAGGTTTGGTACATACTGTGCGTTTTTTGTTCCTTTTACTGCTGTGAGTGTATAATACTGTCCTTCTTTGATTTCTAATGCATCACTATTTACAAGGTCAAAGGTATACTGCCCATTTTCTCCCTGAATAACTGATTCTTCACTTGCACTTATATCTTCTGTTATCACACCGTTTGGTGTATAAGTACAGCAGTCTGCAATAGTATTACCATCGCACAGGATAAATGCCTGTATATCTGTAACATTTTCCATGCATTTCTCGGAATCGTTCTTTGTTCCATTCTCCGCTATGGACAGTTCTTTTGATACGGTGCCAGCCATCTTGCCTGATTTATCATATCCTACGATAAGAAGCGTACCTTTTCTCGTTTCAAAATCATGGTTTACAACAGAAACTTCCATATTCCCTGTATTTTTATTTATCGTAAGAGATGTGATGTCTAAACCACTCTTTTGTGCATTGTACACTTTAAGAGCATTTTTCAATGTATATACATTGCTGTTTCCAGCCTTATCGACTGCCATGATAGAAACTTTATACTTTCCTCTGTCTTTAAAGTCAGATAAACCAATATTAAAAAGTCCATCATCTAACTCTGTCATTTCTTCATAGTCGATATTCCCTTCTTCATCTTCTAAAACACAGTTTACTTTATCAAGCGCAGTATCATCTGTTACTTTTGCTTCTACATAAACGGAATCCTCTGTGAATAATTCGTCTGAAGAAAGATTTGCCTCTGTGATTTCCGGTGCTTTATCATCAACTGTAAATTCATAAGTATACGGTGTTTCTGTCTTATTTCCAAGTGTATCCTCTGTGTGGATTGTCACCGTATGCTTTCCTGCAGTCAGTCCTTTTAACGGACAGGTGAACTTACCTGTCTTTTCGTTATAATACTGTGTAAAAGATGCGGCATTAACGATTTCTTTATCGTCAAGCTTCATCTCGAAATCTTTAACACCATTTCCGTCAATTACTTTTGCTGAAAAAACAGGAGAAGCGGTTGTATTCGATACATTCATATCCGATACTTCTGGTGCGGACACATCCACGCCAAGAATATATTCTCCGTTTTTCTCTAACGGTACAGAAACTTCTTTTTTCCCTTTATCCTGTGCAGAATCTGTCCGGCAGACATAGATTCCTCTTTCTTCATCATACTGGTAAATGTATACTGGTGTATTTTCATCCACACCGGCTGCATTTAACATCGTATTATCATAAGCAAGGGTAAGTGTTGCCGCCTGTTTCTTTACTTCGGTATCCTCAAGAATCTTTTCATCTTTATCATAAAGCTGTACCATATAGGAGGAACCCATTGTTGCTGCCGCAGACTGTTCTTCTTCCCCTTCATTTACTGCCATGATTGCAAAAGACCTTGCCCTTGATTTCTTAATATCGTTTGTGATTGCTGTGATACCTGCCTGTATTTCGGCACTCTTTCCACTGACATAGGCTTTTCCTTTATTTACGGTATCTTTCAGACTTCCCATAAGAGAATCAAAACATTTTCCTACGGATGCGGCAGAACCGATCAACGCATTATTTACGATATCTTTTACTTTATTTTCTGCCATCTCATTACTTTTATCACTGATATCGGATTCGGATAAAACATATTGCCTGCCCTGGTTCCATGCATAAGAAGCATAATCGTAGCTGACTTCCTGACTGCCAGAAAAAGAGCAATTCACACTCAATATTGGCTTTTCCTTTGGATATCCCATGGCAATACCGGAAATCTGCACACCGGCTCCGATTTTTTTTGAATTCTTTATCGTACCCTGTGTATCGGAAGACCAGACCCCTTTTACACCATTGACAAAATCCGCGGTTCCCAATGTAGAAATCGTTCCATCTGCAAATAACTTCGCATTGCTCTGATTTTCTAAAAGGGTGTTCGAAGACTCTTTTGAAAGCGTCAGCTTTCTCACATCAGAACTGGAAGTTTTCCCTAAGAGAATCTCATTTTCCTTTCCGTCTGTCATGTTACTTGAAACACTGTATCCACCAGAAGTATCCTGCGTTATAGAAAGACCTACCGCATTACTTTTTTTACTGGAAAGCGCATTTGCCGCTATCGGTTTTAAAGAAAGGACATTCAGAGAATCCTCTGCTTTTAAGCTCTGCGAACTACTTAATGTTTTCTTTTCTTCATTTAACTCCATGCTGCTTGCATAGTTTGTTTTACTTCCTGCCGAAACAAGAGAGGATAAATGACTTCCATTTCCCCAGGTCAGCTTTCCGCTGCTTCCCAAACTTGTTGAAGTTGATACACCAACGTTATTAATCTTAGAGCCTGTCATATTGTAAAGGGTATTTCCAAGCGCTTTTTTCCATATAGAAGTGGTATTTGTACCATTTCCCATCATTAGCAATGCCGCTGTAATCTGCAAGGACTGATCGGGGTCTTTTGGAATGTAATTATCAAAATACATTCCTCCAGTTATACTGTTCTTACAAGAAGCATTGCTGCTTCCCGTTACTGCCGGAATACAGGAGCTGGAAACACCTGTTAGTAACTTATCCGTCACCGCTTTTGTTGAATTATCCACAGAACCTTTATACGTTCCATCCATTGCCTGCTGAAATGTAAGGTGTGTTCCCTTATCATCTGTCTGGTATTTTACAATGGAACGTCCTCCCACTTCTGACTCGCCGCCTCCACCAGCAATCGGTGTCGTTAATGTCCCACCTCCGGTAATGGAGTTTGAAAGCGTATACTCACTCGAATAAGAAAGTGTTGTTACCTTTACAGTAAAAGACTGCGAGGCATTCTTCAGCGGTCTTGCATCCTTTGTCGTTATCTTCACAGTAAACTCCGTATCCTTCGTTACTGTCGGGCTGGCCACTGCAAACTCTCCACGCGCATTTGTCTTTGTGGTCTTGCAGGCACTTCCTATCGTATACTCTATTTCTGTATCGACAATCGGGCTGCCTTTCGCATCGGTAAGCGTATACCAGGAATATCCTTTTCCTTTATTATTTACGGAAATTTCTCCAAGATTCATCGGATCTACATAAATACTTCCTTCTTCCCGGTTACCGTACCATGTCTTCCATGTTACATGTCCACCATAATTGCCACGTTTCGCATTCGTCCATGTCTTATCATTCGCCACATAATACGCCGTCAGAGACATATTGTGGAAAATCTCGTCCCCCATCTCCGGGGCATTTCCCTCAAAATAAACCGTATCCAAATCCGGGCACCACCAAAATGCTCCGTACGCAATCGTATCCACACTCGACGGTATCGTCACAGACTTCAATGTAAGGCAGTTGCTAAATGCACCCTCTCCTATCTTTTGTACCGTATTCCCTATCTCCACAGAAGAAAGATTCTTACAATTCTCAAATACATAAGAACCAATCCCCGTCACCCCGGACTCCACAATTACCTTCTTAATCTTATTCCGGTATCCAGCCCATGGTGCAGGAGAAGAAGCCGAATAATCTTCCATATCGCAGCTTCCCGTCACCGTCAGCGTTCCACTTGCTTCATCCCAGCTATAATTCGTCTGTTTCTGCCGACCCCCAGACTTCATCTCATCCGAGCACACTGTTCCGGCGTAGGAATAGAGATTGGAGGATGAGAGATTCAAATGCAAAGCGGGCCGCACACCGTCATTACTATTGCTGACAAAATTGCCATCCCTGTCGACCCAGCCATAACTATACACTACGGCCGCACGATCGCTCCTGTAGCCCGGCGAGCGGAGCCACCACCATATATTTCCTCTGTAGGATGTATATGTATTTCTCCATGTACCCATCGCATACGCATAGGTACTGCACCGGCTTCTTCTCGCTTCATCATCTGTACTGTAGCCTTTTACAAATCCGTAACCTGCTGCCGTATCTGTGTTATAGACTTCTGATTCGGAGAGGAGGAATACTTTATCCGAGGTATTATTTCCACCGGCTGTTCCGTAATAAATATTGTTATCATTTACAACATTAATTTTCTTAATGGCACTTCTCTGCGCAGAAGTGAAGGCCGAATTGATAAAGTTCTTTCTACTGTAGTCTGTCTTTGGCTGATTCACAGATGCCCCATAACCATTCAGCCAGCTTCGCATGCTACTTGTTTCCCATGTTACAGCTTCCCGATTTGTATTATACTCCTGGTCATCTAATGCAACATCGGCAAGAAGCAAAGCATCGTTACCCTTCCTGTTTAAGACACGCCATTTGATCGGTTCATATATAAAGTAATGATAGGTAGAAGTGTCTTTCCAATTATACTGATAACTATCTCCGCTAGCATGGTATGTCGCATCCCCGGCTTTCATCCGGCGGTACTTTGTCCCTCCTACGGTTGCATCCCCATTCGCATCATAGGATGCATTCTCAATCGCTGCAAAAACGTTACTGCTTACCGACTGATACTTTGTTACATAATATCTGTTCATTTCTTTTAAGGCAGCTTCTTCCTCACTGCCACTCTCCACCACTTCTGTCTGCGGATAACTTCCAAAGTACACACAGTCCCAGGTCACCTTCTGCCCGGCTTCCATTGAAGAATCCTTTACAATTCTTGGATTGCTAAGTGTACGCTGAGCTGCCTGTACCTTCGGCAAAGTCAGTGACATTCCAAAGAAGCTGACTCCCTGCGGACACAGGCCTGCAAGCATCGTCACTGACAGAACGAACGCCAGCAACCTGGACAGACTTCTATGTTTTCGTTGTTTCTTCATAGATTTTCCTCCTTTTCCCCTACAATGTACTTCTGATACTTCTGGTAAGTACCTTCCGTACATTTTTTCATTTATTTAAAAATAACGTATCATTTTTCTCTCCGATTTACAATACACTTTGTCAAAATGGTCGATTATATGACACTTTTGGTAAAATAATATAGGAAAAATCGCTTAACAAAAAACAACAACAAATTTTATGGAATATATTTGCTTTTCATCTTTTATATGGTAATATATATTTTGTCATAGTAAAATAGCAACACCTATAGTATAATAATAAAGAAAGGAAGGTGACAGTGACGGCGATTCGTAATAAAGTGAAACCGGACACTGTACTAAAGAATTTTTATCCGGACTGACAAAAACAGACCGACTGCATCCTGTAATTGGTCTATGCATATACTATGGAGAAGAAGAATGGGACAGTCCAACTAACTTGGTAGATATGATTCAGATAACCGATGATTTAAAACCTATGGTATCTGATTATAAGATGAACCTATTACAAATACGAAGCAGTGAACATTTTCACTTTCAAAATAATGATGTTCAAACCGTATTTGATATGGTACGCCTCATTTACGAAGAAGACTATACTAACTTTAACAAACGATACAAAGATAAATCCATATCTACTGAACTAGTGTACTGTCTCATTGACATTTCGTCAAATAACTTGCCTGTTTTCCCATCGAACTGCGTTGACTTCGCTCACCGATGCCACCGCATCGCCTCGTTCAGTCACCTTGTCGATGAAAAAACATTCTACGTTATTTGACTGAAAGTCAATGAGACAGTACACTAGGCTTAACAATTGGCTCTATCGTTAATTCACAACGAATCATAAACCAGTCATTAATTATGGAAGAAAAGGAGCGTGAAATAGATATGTGTAAAGCTTTAGAGAATTTAGTTAACAACAGCAAACTTGAAGAGAAAAAAGAAACGGTTCTTCGCCTTTCTGATATGGGAATGCCCATTGAACAAATTGCACAAGCAGTAAAAATTGCAGTAGAAGATGTTCAAAACTGGCTACAGGAAAGCTCACAGCAGTAGACACAATCCATTCCTGTAAATTTCGTATAGACGAAAAAAGAAAAAACAATATACCCCATCTGCTCTGTAGTCGCTGTATTTAAGATGCTCGTCCGCATCTTAAATACGCTCCCAAGCCGCATCTGGGGTATATTGTTTTTTCTTTTTTCTGACTATTCTATATCCACAGTTGGCGGGAATGGGACTTCTCCAGAAGGTTATGTCTCTCCATGGAATTAAATTCTAAAGGGTTGACATTCAAACTGTTGTATATACTTAAAATTTTATTTTTTTTATATCTTTTTATCAACTAATCTATAGGATAAGGTTAGACAGCCGCTGTAATAGAACTTCGTGCTGAATTGTAAGGAAACTATGGTAAAGAAAAGAGAATCTTTATAAATATTGCATTTTATAACTTTACGCTGTGGAGTTTTGGCATGGATTTAGAGTAGCCAGAAAAAAGAAAAAATACCATATCCCAGATGCGTCTTCGGAGCGCGTTTAAGATTCGGACGAGCATCTTAAACACAGCGACTACAGAGCAGATGGGATATGGTATTTTTTCTTTTTTCGTCTACATCAAACCTACAAACCGGACCTTAAGCTGCTTTACAGGCATCTTCAAATTCTCTGAGTTTCTGTTTTGCCCTTGGGGTCAGGTTCTTCGGTACCTGAACCTCCACTGTTGTGTACTGATCACCATATACAGAAGAATTCTTCATGGATACAATACCTTTACCACGCAATCTGAGTTTACTTCCGGACTGCGTTCCCGGCTTAATATTGCAGCGAACATTTCCATAAATTGTCTGTACAGTTACATCACCACCGAGTACGGCAGTAATAAATGGAATAGAGACGGTATTATATAAGTTTTGACCTTCTCGTTTAAATCCAGGTTTTTCTTTTACAGTAACTTTCAGGAACAAATCGCCTGCACTACCACCCTGATATCCCGGAGAACCTTTTCCTTTTAATCGGATGTTCTGTCCTGTTTCGATTCCTGCCGGAATATTGACTTCTAGTGCCTGTATCTTTCCCTGATTATCTTTTAAATGAATGGTTTCTTTTTTACCAAAGGCGGCTGCATCAAAACTTACATTGATTTCAGCATGAATATCGGAGCCTTTTGTCTGATAATGCTGCTGATTTTCAAAACCACCGGTTTGTCTGAAATCATTCTGAAATCCAGACTTTTTGAAACCCCCACCAAAGAAGTTTTCAAAGATATCTCCCATGTCTCCACCTTCAAAATGGAATTCCTGATATCCGTTACCATTCTTTGTACGGTAGGTTCCTCCATGGAATCCGCCGGCTCCATTAAATCCATTAAAGCCGTTAAAGCCTTCAAAGCCGCCGGCATTGCCATATGCACCTGACTGGGCTCCTCCTGTTCCATCAAAAGCGGCATGACCGAACTGATCATAAAGTTTTCTTTTTTCTGGATTGCTTAAGATCTCATAAGCTTCTGTAACTTCTTTAAACTTTGCTTCTGCATTGGCATCTCCCGGATTAATATCCGGATGATACTTTTTCGCCAGTTTACGGTATGCTTTTTTAATTGCTTTATCATCTGCGTTTTTATTTATTCCAAGAACTTCATAATAATCCTTTTTTATTGACATAATCTTCACCCTCTCGTTGTGAATTCTATTTGTTCTATTTGAAATATAACACCATAGTTTCTTCTTGTCAACTATATTTTCGCATGTTTCGCAGATCCCAAAGTCAAACTCCTTATCGTTCATACATGAACGGTGTTTTGACCCTTTGACCTTTTGACTTTAACTTGATATCACAAATTACCCCGACATATATATATCAAATAGCTGCTGTAGATTAATAATGTAAAGACTCCGTCTATTCTTGCTATTTTATTCCGATATAACATGGGGAATAATGCCACAACTGACACTAAAATACATACTGGCATATCAATTAATGCCATCTGTGTAGAAACAGGAAGACTTTTCCCTCCGAGTAATGTACATACAGGAAGAATAAATGCCGAATCAATCATGTTCGCTCCCACAATATTCCCTACAGATAAAGAAGATTCTTTTTTGATGATTGCGGTTACTGTCGTTACAAATTCTGGGAGGGAAGTTCCCATTGCAACGATTGTAACAGATATGATTTCTTCACTGATATGTAATTTTTCTGCAATTTCGCATGCGGATTTTACTAAAATTTCTGAACCAGCTACAATAGCGACCGCACCTATGAAAAACCAGACAAACATTTTCCAACATTCTTTGTTTTGTGTTTTACTATCGTTTTTCTGATTTTTTCTTTGAAAGTCCCTATTTCTTTCTTGAAATGCATTTTTTATATTCATTATTAAAAATAAAATTCCGGCAAGTAATAGTAATATGCAGTCTGACCAATCAAATACTCTGTCTTTGAAACTAATCAGAAGTAATACGAGGGTTCCTATATATAGGATTGTTTTTATAATATAATCCTGTCTTTTGATTGCTGCCGGAAGAAAAAACAGACTGATTGCAAGAATAATTCCGGTATTTGCTGAAACAGAACCTACTGCATTTCCAATCGCCATAGCGGAATGTCCTTTTAATGCTGCGGCAGCCGATACGATGATTTCCGGCATTGTTGTTGCAAAACTTACTATCGTTGCTCCCACTACATATTTCGGAATTCCCAGAGTTTCAGATATTTTTGATGCGGCATCAACAAACCAGTCTCCTCCTTTACATATAAGAATCAATCCAATAAAAAAAGACATATAAATCATATACACAGACCTCCTGCTTATATCATTTAACTATGTCTTTTTTCTTTATTTATACCTGATTTATAATTAATTTATTTCCAGATAATATATTATAAAATATCCTTACAACTTCTTTACTGATTCTTACCATCTTCCACTTTTGCAGGAGATGTCTTTAATACTTCTATTTCTTTACGAATCCGGTCCATTTTTAAATCAAGTGCTGCACTCTCATCTGCGCACAGTTTCAGATCAGCCGTTAACTGATCCGATACAATATCCTTCTTATACTTTAACTTATGTTCAAGGCTTGCCCAGAAATCCATAGCAATCGTTCGAAGCTGCACTTCTACCTTCATCATCTTCTTCTTATGTTCTAGAAAGATTGGCACTTCTACAATAAGATGCAGGCTTCGATATCCATTCTCCTTTGGATTTTCGATATAATCCTTACGCTGAACTAGTGTAACATCATCCTGCTCTAAAAGGCAGTCCGCAAGAAAATAAATATCTTCCCTAAAAGAACAGATAATACGGATTCCTGCAATATCTGTCAGATTCTCTTCGATACTTTGTGTTGAAAAAGGAAGGTTTCTCCGATTTAACTTCTCTGTTATACTTTCAAGACTCTTTACTCTCGTTTTAATTGATTCAATAGGATTTCTATCGTGAACAAGAGAAAACTGCTCGTTTAATACACGAAACTTTGTCTCTACTTCCATCAGCGCACATTGGTAATATGCCATTAATTCTTTATAGGGTTTCTGCTCTTTCTGCAGCATATCATGTATCTCTTTTGTAGATAATTCCCGGAACATTCTTTCCCGAAGTCTCTCACCTATTGGAGAGCGCATTAAATCATCTAATGCTCCAAAAATTCTTTTTCTTTGTTCCATTGTCTTCATTCCTTTCGTTCTGTATTTCTACAACGAAATCATATAAAGAGTTCATTTGTGAAATACTTTGTATAATTTTACCATGAATTATCATTTATCTCAATCTCTTTCATCGGAATTATGGCATAATATCCTATACATTTTATGCAATATGTTTGTTTTCATTTTTGATATTTCATGGTATAATAATGCGAAATGTAACATATATTTAATATTTTTAAGACTTTTGTAAAATGTAACATACCTTCTCGGAATCATAAGGATATCAAGAATACCGAGAGTACATGAAAAACAAACGGAGGGCTATCTTTGAAAAAACATTCTATTTTATTTTTACTTTTGATTATTTGCGGATGTTTTCTCATTCCATCGAAACCATTTGCATTTCAGCATGGGTATGAGAGCCATTCTGATTTCATTTATGCTTTGGCGCGTAATGAATTGCCAGTATATATTTCTGACTACAGTGAAGATTTAAAGACGATGCTTCCTAAATACAGTGGAGTAAAGGTTGTAGGTTCTTCCGGTTCCTGGTACGAGATTCAGTACACTTCTAAAAAAGGGACTGTTAATTATGGCTGGATCACAAAGGAAGAGTTTCAATCAAACTGTCTTATTTATGACGGACGGGAAAAAAGACCTTTTGCGAATGGAACATACCATCTTTCTTTTTATCAAAACCAGAATTCTTCTACTTTTTCTACCGATAGCTATCATGCATATGCCGATACACTCACTTATACCTTTAAGTATGTCGGAAATAATTGCTACACTATCAAAAAAGCAAATGAAGATAAATATCTAAAATCGGATACCTTGCAGGAATCTAACTCTTATATTAATGAACTTTGGGGAACTGAAAAGGAAGCAGGTACTTTCCGCATTACCAGAAAAGGGAATTATTATATTATCTGCGATGTAAATACCAAGCGAATTCTGTCTGAAAATGACAGTAATCTTTTAGAATTTACCAATAACCATAATGCTTTATGGCGTCTTACCAGAAATAAAAAGGCAGTTGAAAAGGGAAATCTTCAGGTTTTTGTCCAATTTGATCCCCTTTGGGGCAAGCATCATTACGGAAATGAAACAACACAAGATACAGAAACAAATAATTTCTGTACTTCCGGATGTGGAATTTTTGCTACAGTAAATGCTATTTACTCATTAAGCGGTCATTTCCCTGATCCATATGAACTGGCAAAATACGCTTCTGATAAACGCTATCGTATTGAAGATTGTGGAACTGACAGCGGATTTTTTAAGGCGGCGGCTGAAAAGTTCGGTTATAAATATGGATTTTCTTATGACGGATGCGGAGAATCTTTTAAGGAATTAAAGCAAAAATTAAAAGCTGGCGATACTGCTATTGTATATCTGCCGGGACATTACGGAACAATTGTTGATTACAATGCAAAAAAAGATAAATATCTGCTAATGGATCCACATTATCTTCCAAAGCGTGGCACTTCTTCCTTTGGAGACTGGGTCAGCCAGAAAGACTTAGAAGAAGGAGCTCTCACAACGCAAATGTTCTTTTATTATAAGGCAAATTAATAAAATCGCAAGAATTTATCCTTTTTCTTTTTATTATAGCGTTGTTATTTAAAAAGCATTGTTATATAATATAGACAATTAGGTACGGAAGGCGGGTTACATATGAATCTAAGACAGATTAATGATTTATGGAATGAATATAAAGAAAAGTATGATTTGCCGGAAGATATTCAGATTTCGGCAGTACAGTATGATGCGGAAAAATATGTTGAAGGTTTTTTTAATATCCTTGAACTTCTTGAGGGTAAGTATATTTTGCATCTGAACCCTCGCTTTCATCTTTATAGTGACAGTTATGCCCGCTTTATTCTTTTCCATGAATTTACTCATTTTTATGATTTCATAAATAGTTCCTATGATGAGACGGAAGATTTATTTGTTTATATGAATGCTTATTCCGAATTCCATGCCTGTCGTGTTACACTCGCCCGTTTTATGGAGCGTCTCACGTTAAAAACCGTACATATCGATAAGATTCAGATTCCTGGTCCATTTAATGAGATTTCTATCCGCCATCTTTTAGAAGAAGGACTATGGAGAGTGAAGGTCAGTTTTGAGCAGTTCCTTGAAACATTAGAACCGAATGACTTTATTATGACCTTCCGCCAGTTAATGTATTTGCTGGGTTATATATCTCTCTTTGAGAATGATGACGTTTTATTAGAGCAGACTTTACAATTTGCACATCTTGATACCGATGATTTCTTTGATTTATATCACGCTTTAAAAGAGATTAATTATGAAGAGATTTTAAGACTGACAAGAAAGATTTATAATTCTGCTTTTCTTATTTATTTAAGAGGATTTTTCCGAAGAAACTATGACAGACGCATTCTTCCGGATGACGAGCTTGAGAATATCACAGCAGATAATTGCGATGAATATAAAGCAATCCTTGATCAAAGACAGCAGGAGTTTGCTGCTTAAGGTTGAGAATAAAGAGACGCCCTTATAAGTTCTTATTATATAAAAATGCGCCTTAGAGCAAGCTCAAAATACGCAATCGTATTTTGAGCTTGCTCTAAG
>ERZ832973.1066-NODE-1066-length-24962-cov-9.145903_pt1 | contig 24962 bp, 34 predicted proteins | sample MGYA00519950_ERZ832973 | MGnify/ENA primary metagenome ERZ832973 (study PRJEB31850, sample SAMEA3708734) | human gut metagenome | biome: human gut; feature: human-associated habitat; material: faeces | place: China | collected 2014 ... | reverse complement strand
AAAGGTAGGAGTTCAAAGAGGAAGGGAAACCGCAGGTGTCCCTTCCTTTTTGCCCACCGCCGTGGGTACGGCGTCGTCCCCGCCGCGGGGCGCGGCAAATCCCCGCGCTCCGCAGAGCGCAACTCTCCGCTAAGGTTCAGCGAATCCCCCCCGCCCGTCAGGGGCGAACACGCTTGCGCAGTTCGTGTACCCCGCTCAGCCGGTGCTGAAAAAGGCTGCTTCCCGGATAGGGCGTAGCGCTACGCGCCTCGTGTACCCCGCACAGCCGATGCAGGGAAATTGGCTCACATATCTCGCGTGATCTGCCGAAACCGCAGCAAAAACAGCGTTGTCGTTGTAGCCGCGGCTAATAAATCCGCGACCGGCTCTGCGAGAAACACGGCGAACAGTTTATCCGCGAAAAAGTGCGGCAGGACTAAAATAAACGGTATCAGCAGGAAAACCTTGCGCTCGAGCGCGAGAAAAAGCGAGATTCTCGCCTCGCCGAGCGCCACAAACGACTGCTGGAATCCGGTCTGGAACGCATTGGTAAATCCGAGCGCAAAGTACACGCGCAGCGCCCAGACGGTGCGTTCGACCAGCTCCTCATCCGAGGTAAACAGGTGCACGACCGTATGCGGGAACAGTTGCACAGCTGCCCAGATCGAGAACGCGAACACGAACGCCGCCGCGAGATTCAGCTGCACGACGCGCTTCATGCGGTCGGGCCGCTTCGCGCCGCAGGCGTAGCTGAGGATGGGCTGCGCGCCCTGCGCGAGTCCGGTCAGCGGCAGCTGCACCATCTGTGCCACCGAGGTCAGGATGGTCATTGCGCCGACCGCCGCATCGCCGCCGTACTTCTGCAGCGATACGTTGAAGGCGATGGTGAGCAGGCTTTCTGTCGACTGCATGACAAACGGAGACGCGCCCAGACCGACTGCGGATGCCAGAACCGGCCGGTCAATGCGGAAATACGCGCGTTTTAAGCGCAGAACCGTCTGCTTTCCGGTCAGAAACCGCAGAACCCATGCCGCAGACACCGCCTGCGAGATAATTGTCGCCACAGCCGCGCCGCGCACGCCCATTTTCAGCACGAAGATGAACAGCGGGTCAAGCACGGTGTTGAGCACCGCACCGATGACAACGGTTTTCATCGCCACCGACGAGCGGCCCTGCGCGGTGATGAAGCCGTTGAGACCCAATGACGTCATCACGAAAACCGTGCCGAGAACGTAGAGGTTGAGGTACTGCATCGCGTAGGGCAGGGTGTCGGCAGATGCGCCGAACAGGCGGAGCAGCGGCGCCTGAAACAGCAGGAAAAGTGCTGTCAGCACGAGCGCAAGCGCCCAGAGTGCCGCCGTACACGTTCCGAGAATGCGTTCCGCGCGGTCGTGCTCCCTTGCGCCGAGCGCGATGGACGCCCGCGGTGCACCGCCCATGCCGATCAGCGCCGCGAATGCGGAAATGAGCGTGATGACAGGGAAGGTGACGCCCATGCCGGTCAGCGCCAGCTTGCCCTCGAGCGGGATGCGTCCGATGTAAATGCGGTCCACGATGCTGTACAGCAGGTTGACAACCTGCGCCGTGATGGTCGGCAATGCCAGCCGAAACAGCAGCGGCCCTACGGGTGCTGTGCCGAGGGCCGCTGTCTGCTGATTCTGTTGTTCACTCATGCCTTGCTGTCCTCACGGATGAGCACGCGGATGGCCTCCACGGCGGCCTTTACGCCGCGCTCGGTGGCGTCAGGCGGGATGGCGGGAGCATCGTCGTTGTCCGCGTTCCACAGCACGTTGAGCACCGCGCCGCACCGAACGTGCAGCACCTGCGCGACGATCATGAGCGCGGCTGTCTCCATCTCGCTGGTGAGCGCGCCTGCCGCCTTCCATGCCTTCCACTTGGCGGTCAGCTCGTCCGCGATGGGCATTTGAGCGGGACGGATCTCGCCGTAAAAGCTGTCCTTGGACTGGATTACGCCCGTGTGATACGGGAAGCCGAGCGCCTGCGCCGCCTCATGCAGCGCGGAAACAACAGAAAAATCCGCGACTGCCGGGAACTCGATGGGGAGGTACTCGCGGCTCGTGCCCTCCTGCCGGATGGCGCCGGTGGCGATAACGATATCGCCGCCCTTTACCTTGTCCACAATGCCGCCGGACGTGCCGACACGGATGAACGTGTCCGCGCCGCACTCGACCAGCTCCTCCATGGCGATGGCAGCTGACGGACCGCCGATGCCGGTCGAGCAGACCGCAACCGGAACGCCGTTTAGAGAGCCTGTCCACAGCGTGTACTCGCGGTTGTGGGCGATCTGCTTCGGGTCGTCGAAATACTGCGCGATCTTTTCGCACCGCGCCGGGTCACCGGGCAGAATGACGTACCGCCCGATATCGCCCTTGGTGATTTGAATGTGCATCTGTCTGCCGTCTATCAACATACGATTTCACCCTCCCGTTCTACGGTTCTGATGTTTTTCTCTGCCTTGCTGCGCGGCAGCATGACCTCATGCCCGCAGCCGAGGCATTTCAGCCTGAAATCCATACCGATACGCAGCACCTGCCACTGCTTGCTGCCGCACGGGTGCTGTTTTTTCATGGTAAGAATGTCGTTTACCTGTATATCCATTGGAATCACTTCCTTTGCTGGGGGCAGCACCGCACAATTAAACTGCGGCGCTTTGCGGAAATTTTGTGCCCTGACTTCGTTACGGCTTTTTGCAATACACAAAGTATTGCTGCAAATCCGTGCCTCGTCAGAACGCAAAATTTGCTCGCAAATCGCTCTTGTTCAATTATGCGGTGTTGCCCCTATTATCCATATTATCCATAATGTATATGTAAGACTGTTCAGATTCGCTCTAAAAGGCACACGCAGTGCGCGGCAATGCCCTGCTTGGAGCCGGTAAAGCCCAGTCCCTCCTCGGTGGTCGCCTTGACCGAAACCTGCTCGACCGCGCAGCCGATGGCGGCTGCTAAGTTTTCGCGCATTTGCAGAATGTGCGGCGCGAGCTTGGGCGCCTGCGCGAGCACGGTCGCATCTAAATTGCCGAGCTGCCAGCCGCTCTCGCGCACGAGCGCGGCAACGTGCCGCAGCAGCGCAATGCTGTCCGCGCCCTTGTAGCGCGGGTCGGTATCCGGAAAGTGCCCCCCGATGTCACCGAGCGCGAGTGCGCCGAGCAGGGAATCCATGACGGCATGCGTGAGCACGTCCGCGTCCGAGTGACCGTCCAGACCAAGCTCAAACGGAATGTTCACACCGCCGATGATGCACGGTCTGCCGGAGACCAGTCTGTGTACGTCGTAACCGTGTCCGATGCGCATATTACTTGTCCTCCCTTGTGAGGAGCGCTTCTGCAACGAGAATGTCCTCCGGTGTGGTGATCTTAATGTTCTGGTAGCTGCCGTGGGTCGCCTTGACGATGGTGCCGAGCGACTCGACAGCCGCGCAGTCGTCGGTGAAGCTGTAGCCGCGCTCGGCAGCCGAGGTGAGCGCACGACGGAGCAGGTCCTTGCGGAATACCTGCGGGGTCTGCACCGCGGCAAGCGTGTCGCGGGCGACATCGGCGGCGATATTGCCATCCTTGATGCGCTTGATGCTGTCCTTGACCGGAACGACCGGCGCGGCAGCGCCGTACTCGGCGGCGGTAGTAACCGCCTCAGTGATAACGGCCTCGGAGACGAGCGGGCGGGCGCCGTCGTGTACGGCAACGAGCACGGCGTTTTCCGGTGCGGCCGTGATGCCCGCGAGAACGGATTCCGTGCGGGTCTCGCCGCCGCGCGTCACCGTGCACAGCTTGTCAATGGAGAAGGCTTTCGCCAGCTCGGTGTAGGGCATGATGTCCTGCTCGCGGCAGACGAGCACGATATCGCGGATGGCGGCGCATTTCTGGAAGGCGGAAAGCGTGCGTGCGAGGACGGGTACGCCGTCAATCTCGAGCAGCAGCTTGTTTTCGCCGCCCATGCGGCGGGAGGAGCCTGCCGCTACGATAACAGCGCATACGGCGGGGAGATCAGTTTTTTTTCTGCGTTTTCCCAGCATAATTATTCGGTCCTTTCTATCAAAAGGCTTTGTGAGCCTTTTGGTTCGTTTGGATAAATCTTTGTACCGTTATTTTACACGATTTCGGCAAAATTTACAAGGCTTGTGAGAATTTATCGTAGGGCGGGGCACTCCGGAGCGGCTTCATCTGCAACGATTATCCCGCAGGGGAGCACAGTGTGCTCCCGAACAGCGTAAAATCGAACGGTTTGTGGGCGAATATTGTTCGCTCCTGCGGTTATGCGCGTGCATGCGGGTTGCATGCGGTGACCATCAATCCAGCGAGAAACAGCCACCCGCCGTATCCCGACTTCCACAGGAGGACGCCGCCCGCAAGGAGGACGAGAACGGACACGCCCGCAATCCCGTTCAGCAGGCGTGTAAACCGTCCGTCCGCGAGGTGCCGGAGCGCCATGCCGCCGTCGAGCGGGGGCACGGGCAGCAGGTTGAACAGCCCGAGCAGGGCACTCGCGCCGGCAAGCCGGTACGCGCCGAGCGGGTTCGCCAGTGCAGTGAGCGCAAAGCTGGCCGCCGGTCCGGCGAGGCAGATGGCGGCGCGCGAAAACGGTGACGGCGGCAGGCTGCACCGCAGGACAGCGCCGCAGGCGGTCAGGCACAGGGCGTGCACCGTGCCGCCGGACAGCCGAATGACGAAAAGGTGTCCGCACTCATGTACAGCCGCCGCCAGCAGGAAAATGGGGAGCACGCCGCTCTCATCCGCGCACCAGAGCGCAGCCATGAGCACAAGAAAGCCGTCGCGGACCTGAATCCGGCTCACAGTGCGAGATAGTCGGCGGGATCGAGCGCCGCGCCGTTGTGCCACAGCTCGAGGTGCAGGTGCGGACCGGTGGCGTTGCCGGTCTGGCCGACCTTGGCGATCTGCTCGCCGCAGGTGACGGTATCACCGACTTTGGCGGAAATGCTGCTGCAGTGCGCGTATAGGGTTGCAAAGCCGTCCGCGTGATCGACAATGACGTACAGACCGTAGCCGGATTCACCGGTCTCGCGCACCGTGCCGTCTGCGAAGGCGGTGATGGGCGTGCCCTCGTCTGCGGCAAGGTCAAGCCCGTAGTGGAAGCCCGGCTGACCGGTGATGGGACTGAGCCTGCTGCCGAAAGAGGACGTCAGCGTGCCGGAAGTCGGCGTGGTGTGCTCGAATTCCATCGGATAGACGGTCTGGTCAACCGTGTCGGGAAACAGGGTCTGGTCGCGGTCTAAAATATCGTCCGCACCGCCGGAGGATTCCGCAGGAACGGTATCTGCGGGCATGGCAGAGCCGCCGAATACCGCAAGAATATGGTCAGCATTTGCTGCGCCGGACAGGGCAGAAGCCGCCTTTTCGCGCACGGTCTGCGCGAAGGGGATATCGGCGTACTTTATCACACCGGCAGCGAGAACCAGCGTTACGATGAATAACAGTCCTTTTCCGTGGCGTTTTTCGGTCATGGGGTACCTCCTTGAAATGTTGCACAGATTGAATGAACACCGCAGGGCGGGGTACCCCGCCCTACGAATATCTTATGAATAGCGAAGATAGTCTATGATATTCTCAGCGTGAGAAAAATTTTTCAGGCTCTCCCTGCAAAAACGGCGGCAGAATGGAAGTAATTTGCAGGAATCCTTGCAGGACGGACAAGTGTTCTTGTGAGAAGATACAAAAAACGTAAAGTTACTCAAAAGATAATCAGTAGATTGTCTGAAATTGTATTCTCAGCGCAAAAAAAGTGCGCCGAAATTCGGAAATGGTAGTATAATGTGAAGCATAATCCAAGACACCCGATAGGGTATGCCGATTCGGGGGAAACAAAGGAGAAGATTTCACCATGAAGAAAACACTCAGTATGCTTCTTGCCGGCGCTATGCTGGCTACGGCGCTGACCGGCTGCGGCGGCTCCGCTTCGAGCAGCTCCGATTCGCAGAACAGCGGCTCCGACAGCACCGCTTCCGGCACTGCCTTCAAGATTGGCGGCACCGGCCCGCTGACCGGCGCGAATGCTATTTACGGCAATGCCTGCAAGAACGGCGCACAGATCGCGGTTGACGAGATCAACGCTGAGGGCGGCGATATTCAGTTCGAGCTGAACTATCAGGACGACGAGAGCGACGCAGAGAAGGCGGTAAACGCCTACAACACCCTGAAGGACTGGGGCATGCAGCTGTCCCTCGGCTCCGTAACCTCCAAGCCGTGCGAGGCTACCGCCGCTGAGAACTACAGCGACCGCATTTTCGCTCTGACCCCGTCCGCATCCTCCGTTGCAGTAACCGAGGGCAAGGACAACGTATTCCAGATGTGCTTTATGGACCCGAACCAGGGCACCGCATCCGCACAGTACATCGCAGAGCAGAAGCTCGGCACCAAGATTGCGATCATCTGGAAGAACGATGATGTTTACTCCACCGGCATTCACGACAAGTTCGTAGAAGAGGCAAAGACCAAGGGCCTCGAGGTCGTTTCCGACAAGACCTTCACCGATGCTTCCGCGAACGACTTCTCCGTTCAGCTGAACGAAGCAAAGAGCAAGGGCGCTGACCTGGTATTCCTGCCGATATACTATCAGCCGGCATCCCTGATCCTGACCCAGGCAAACGCAATGGGCTACGCACCGAAGTTCTTCGGCGTAGACGGCATGGACGGCATTCTGACCATGGAAGGCTTTGATTCCAAGCTGGCTGAGGGCGTAATGCTGCTGACCCCGTTCAACGCAGACGCAACCGATGACAAGACCGCTTCCTTCGTTAAGAAGTACAAGGAGCAGTTCGGCGAGACCCCGAACCAGTTCGCAGCCGACGCTTACGACTGTGTTTACGCTTACAAGCAGGCACTCGAGAATGCAGGCGCTACGCCGGATATGTCCGCTGAGGACCTGTGCGGCAAGATGATCGAGCAGTTCACCTCCATGACCTTTGACGGCCTGACCGGCGAGGGCATGACCTGGGATGAGACCGGTGCCGTATCCAAGTCCCCGAAGGGCATGGTTATCGAGAACGGCGCTTACGTTGGTATGTAAATTAAGTCTAAGGGGGACGCTGTCCCCCTTAGATACCAAAAAAGTTCCGAAGAAACTTTTTTGGATATCCCCCTCGCCTTTGCACGGCAAAGGCGGTCGCGCCGCCACGGCGCGGGCAGAGGTGTCCCGAACGGGCAAAGCTCGTCCGGGACCATATTTGAACGCAAGGCGAGTAAAGGAGGTCTGGCAGCAGTCCTCCTTTACGCCTATTATAAAGAGGTATCATCCACCGAAAGTTATGGGGTGGGGCGGTGGCTTGACCATTGCCGAACCACTGCCCCATTTCATAAACAAGAGAAACAAAGATTTGAGGTGTTCCAAACCATGAGCTTTTTGAATCATTTGATCAGCGGCATCAGTCTGGGCAGCATCTACGCGATCATCGCACTCGGCTACACGATGGTTTACGGCATTGCCAAAATGCTGAACTTCGCACACGGCGATGTTATCATGGTAGGCGGTTATATGTGCTTCTGCGCTACCACCTATCTCGGCTGGCCGGCGTGGATGGGCGTTGTGCTGGCTGTTATTGTCTGCACCGCGCTCGGTGTTGTTATTGAGAGACTTGCCTACAAGCCGCTGCGTATGGCGCCGTCGCTGGCGGTGCTGATCACGGCCATCGGCGTTTCGTACTTTCTGCAGAATGCGGCGCTGCTGATCTGGTCCTCCAACCCGAAGACCTTTACCTCGGTCGTTACCGGCGAGGCGCTCAGCCTGTTCGGCGGTCAGCTGCAGATTTCCAAGGTGACGCTCGTTGCCATCGCGGCGTGCGTTGTCATCATGGTCGCTCTGATGCTGTTCACCGGCAAGAGCAAGGTCGGCACGGCGATGCGTGCGGTTTCTGAGGACAAGGGCGCGGCACAGCTGATGGGCATCAACGTCAACACGACCATTTCCATCACCTTTGCCATCGGCTCGGGTCTTGCCGCTATCGCGGGCGTGCTGCTGTGCTCCGCGTACCCGACCCTGATGCCGACCACCGGCTCTCTGCCGGGCATCAAGGCATTCACCGCTGCCGTATTCGGCGGCATCGGCTCGATTCCGGGCGCGTTCATCGGCGGCATTCTGCTCGGCATCATCGAGATTTTCGCCAAGGCGTACATTTCCACGCAGCTGTCGGACGCGATCGTGTTCGCAGTGCTGATCGTGGTGCTGCTGGTCAAGCCGGACGGCCTGCTCGGCAAGCATGTGAGCGAAAAGGTTTAAGGGGGCAGTCATATGAACAAGTTAAAATCCTATGCTGCGTCCAAGCGCGGACGTGACACGCTGCTGTGCTTCGGCATTGTCATTATTGCGTATATCATCGTGCAGGCAGCCATCGCGGGCGGCGGCATCTCCAGCCAGATCAAGGGTCTGCTCGTGCCGATCTGCTCGTATGTTGTCATGGCGATCTCGCTCAACCTGACCGTCGGCATCCTCGGTGAGCTGTCGCTCGGCCATGCGGGCTTTATGTCGGTCGGCGCGTTTGCGGGCATTGTCACCACCACCTGTCTGGCGGATGCGATTCCGCTTGCACCGCTGCGTCTGGCTGTCGCCATGGTCGTTGCCGGACTGTTTGCGGCGATTGCGGGTGTCATCGTCGGCGTGCCGGTACTGCGCCTCAAGGGCGACTACCTCGCCATCGTAACCCTCGCCTTCGGTGAGATCATCAAAAACATTGTAAACGTTATGTACCTCGGTCTGGATGATGCCGGTCTGCATTTCAGCCTGGTCAACCAGAATTTCCAGCTGGGCGACGGCGGCAAGATGATTATCAACGGCCCGATCGGCGTATCCGGCGTCACCAAGATCTCCACCTTCACCTCGGGCGTTGTGCTCATCCTCGTTACGCTGTTCTTCGTGCTGAATTTTGTAAACAGCCGCACGGGACGTGCTGTCATGGCGGTCCGCGACAACAAGATCGCCGCTGACTCCATCGGCATCTCCACCTCGCACTACAAGCTGCTCGCATTCGTGGTCTCTGCGGCGTTCGCAGGCATGGCGGGCACGCTGTACGCGATGAACTTCTCCACCGTAACCGCTGCCAAGTTTGACTTCAACACCTCCATTCTGGTGCTCGTATTCGTCGTTCTCGGCGGTCTGGGCAACATCTGGGGTTCGATCATCGCCGCAACGCTGCTGACGCTGCTGCCTGAGCTGCTGCGCGGCCTGAGCAACTACCGTATGCTCATCTACGCAATCCTGCTGATTGCAATGATGCTGTTCAACAACTCCTCCTTTAAGGTTCGCCTGCTGGAGAAGCGCGCAATGCGTCAGATGGAAAAGGCCGAAAAGGCCGGCGGCAAGAAGGAGGGTGCGTAAGCCATGGCAATGCTGGAAGTTACTTCGCTCGGCATTTCGTTCGGCGGTCTGCGTGCCGTTGACGAGTTGAGCATGAAAATCGAAAAGGGCGGTCTGGTCGGCCTCATCGGCCCGAACGGCGCAGGCAAGACCACCGCGTTCAATATGCTGACCGGCGTGTACCGTCCGACCGACGGCGGCATCCGTCTGGACGGACAGAACCTCATCGGCAAAAAGCCGCATGAAATTTGTAAACTGGGCGTTGCCCGTACGTTCCAGAACATCCGCCTGTTCTCGCAGCTGAGCGTGCTGGATAACGTAAAGACCGGTCTGCACAATCAGATCACCTACTCGTTCGCAGAGAGCATGTTCCACCTCGGCTCCTACCGCAAAAAGGAGAAGCAGATGGACGAAAAGGCGATGGAGCTGCTGCGCGTGTTCGATCTGGACGGCGTAGCCGACTACAAGGCGGCAAACCTGCCTTACGGCAAGCAGCGCAAGCTCGAGATCGCGCGTGCGCTCGCTACCAACCCCAAGCTGCTGCTGCTCGACGAGCCTGCCGCGGGCATGAACCCGAACGAGACCGAGGAGCTGATGGAGACGATTGAAATCGTCCGCAAGAGGTTCGGCGTAACCGTCCTGCTCATCGAGCATGACATGAAGCTGGTCTCCGGCATCTGCGAGTACCTGTATGTGCTCAACTTCGGCCGTCTGCTCGCTGAGGGCACGCCCAAGGAAGTGCTGAGCAATCCGGAAGTTGTTAAGGCATATCTGGGCGAATAAGAAAGGAGGAAACAAGTATGGCAATGTTGGAAGTAAAGGATATCAACGTGTATTACGGCCTGATTCATGCGCTGCGCGACGTTTCCTTCGAGGTAAACGAGGGCGAGGTCGTGGCGCTCATCGGCGCGAACGGCGCGGGCAAGACCACCACGCTGCACACCGTCACGGGTCTGCTGCCGTCGAAGGGCGGCACGGTGACGTTTGAGGGCAAGGACATTACGCACAAGCCGGGTCATGCCATCGTGAAGCTGGGCATGAGCCACGTTCCGGAGGGCCGCCGCGTGTTCGCGGGTCTGACGGTTGCGGAGAACCTGCGTATGGGCGCGTATACCCGCCCGAAGAATGAGATCCCGGAGTCGCTGAAAATGGTCTACGAGCGTTTTCCGCGTCTGGAGGAGCGTAAAAATCAGGCAGCGGGCACACTGTCCGGCGGCGAGCAGCAGATGCTCGCGATGGGCCGTGCGCTGATGAGCAAGCCGCGTATCCTGCTGCTCGATGAGCCGTCCATGGGTCTGTCGCCGCTGTTCGTCGGCGAAATCTTCAAGATCATCGAGGAAGTGTCCAAGGCAGGCACCACCGTCCTGCTGGTCGAGCAGAACGCAAAGAAGGCGCTGTCCATCGCGGACAGAGGCTACGTCCTTGAGACCGGCAAAATTGTCAAGACCGGCAAGGCGTCCGATCTGCTGAATGATGACTCTATTAAGAAGGCATACCTCGGTGAGTAAGCCGGAGGAAGATAGGAGATAGGAGGGAGGAGATAGGAGTTTATCCGATGATTTACCCGTACCGTAGGGCGCGCCGGGGTCGTCGCGCCCTACGGGAAACGTTTATCGTCATCCACTCCTACCTCCTACCTCCTCACTAGAATAGGGGGAGGTTATAAAGTGAAACCTTATGTTATCACCATCGCGCGCCAGTACGGCTCGGGCGGCAAGACGGTCGGCAAGATGCTGGCGGACAAGCTGGGCATTCCGTTCTACAACCGCGAGATCATCACCATGGCGAGTGAGGACAGCGGTGTAAACGCCATGCTGTTCTCGGACGAGCGTCTCAAGGGCGATTTCCTGACGCGCCTGCGCGCGCATTATCACGGTAACACGCCCGTGCCGAACGACTCGTCCAAGTCCTACCTCAAGGACGAGGCGCTGTTCGCCTATCAGGTGAAGATCATCCGCCGGCTGGCGGATCAGGGTCCGTGCGTTATGATCGGCCGCTGTGCCGACTATATTCTGGCAGGCCGACCGGATGTTGTGCGCGTGTTCGTCCATGCGGACAAGGATTTCTGTCTTGAGCAGGCCATGAAGGTGGACTCGCTGCCCGAGAACGAGGTGGCAAAGAAGATCGCCGAGATCGACGAGTACCGCGCCCGCTACTACAAGCACCACACCGGCCACGACTGGTATGATGCGCGGAATTATGATCTGTCGCTCAACAGCGGCGTGCTCGGCTTTGACGGCACGGTTGAGGAGATCATCAAGTATATGGAAGTGCGCGGGCAGTTTCAGAAGTAAATAGGGGAGAACCGTCTGTGAGAGCAGGCGGTTTTCTTTTTTGCGTTTGGCGGTTGAAAGGATTTACCGTAGGGTATCCCATAATCGTTATGATTTACAGGTCGAACCCTTTGGTGGAATGTATGCCGTTGTATGGTCTGCGCAACGCCAAATCCTACGCCTGCAATCCGCTCCAATTCGACCTGAAAAAACTTTTTCAAAAAAATTAAAAAAAAGGGTTGACGAAACGGGGATTCTGTTATATACTAAACAAGTCGTCAGCGATGAGTCATCAAAAACGACAACAACTTAACAAGATGGAGAGTTGGCTGAGTGGTCGAAGGCGCACGATTGGAAATCGTGTAGGCGTGATGAGCGTCTCTAGGGTTCAAATCCCTAACTCTCCGCCAAAAGTGAGCTGAAATCGTAAGGTTTCAGCTCTTTTTGTTTATCTGCGGCACGAAAAAGTTGCAAGTAAATTTCTGACATACACAGGGTAAAAATCGAAAATGGCCCAAAAATGGCCCAACTTCACTGAAAAAGTCCTCCGGTTACGAGCCGGAGGACTTCTCTTTTTGTTCGTTTTTTGTTTCGGGGAAGATACCGGCAACGACCTTCTGGGCGGCGGCAGCAGCCGTTTCAAAGTCGGTGTGCAGGTAGCGTTCGGTGGTTTCAATCTTCGTGTGGCCGAGCATATTCTTGACGGTGTTCAGATCCGCGCCGGACTTGATGAGCATGGTCGCTGCGGAGTGCCGCAGATCGTGCACACGCACCTGGTCAAAACCGTATTTCGCTCGGAAGTTTTCCCAGCGCTTCGTGATGGCGTTCGGCGTAGGGAGCACGCCGTCCAGCTCACAGACATACTGCACGATGCGGTCCTTGGGGAAGGCGGCACGCACGGCCAGCAGCTCCTCTCTGATGTAGGGCACAAGGTACAGCGTGCGGCGGCTCTTGGAGGTTTTCAGCTTGGGCTTCCAGACAGGTTTCTCCTCGCCGTCGTAAGTGTACTGCCCGGCGACTGTGATGGTTTCATTCTCGAAGTCGATGTCAGACCAGCGCAGGCCGAGAGCCTCGCCGCGCCGCAGGCCGTAGACAACGCACAGCAGCACGACAAGATACAGCTGACCGTCATGCCCGGCAAGCAGCGTGAGCACACTGTGCGCCTGCTCCGCCCCGAGAATGGACGGCACAAACGGCTCGTCATCCCGAGGAAGCATGACCTTGCTGCACGGGTTATCCGTCAGCAGCTTACACTCGACTGCGTAATTGCAGGCAGCCTTGAGTACGCGGTGTGCGTAGGCGACCGTACCGGCGCGAATCGGCTTGCCGTTATCCACAGCCTGTGCAAGCATCTGTGCATAGACAGTTTCGAGCAGGATCCGATTCAGCTTGCAGATCGGCTTGTCCCCGATGTGCCGGTTCAGCCGCTCGGCGCAATGCGAGTAACCGCGGATTGTATTGGGTTCCCGGCCGCGCAGCTTGCATGAGGTGATATATGCCTCCAGAAGCTGCCGCACGGTCATGTTGTCGGCATCCGGAGCGCGGTCCGCATGGTCGCTGAGATACTGCTGTTCCCACTCGACCGCCTCGCGCTTGGTGCGGAACCACGTCTTTGACTTGCGGTGCCGCTTGCCGGATTCGTCGAACCAGCTTGCCCGAGCGCCCCAGCCTTTGCCTTTTTCATTCCATACCATATAAGAAAAACCCCTTTCCACCATGAAAAAAGTATGGTAAAATAGGGGTACTGATGGCTTGGTAGGTTTATCAGTACCCCGTCCCGTTCCGGTGTTGGCGCACCGGGGCGGGATTTTTTTGAAAATTATTTTGTTGAAAACTTACAAGAAATTATTGAATGGCGATGAACGCTACTGAGCGGACACAACGGGATATACGTGATAGACAACGATTAGGCACACGATTATATTTTTCAATATCTCCGAAAAGTTCTGAAAACGCGAGATTGAAGTTTTTTCACCGTCATTTTGTCAATTTACAGAATTGGTGCCATGCGGTAAGATACCACCTGTAATTACAACTGAGCGCGCTCACCCCGAAATGGGGGACAGCATTGGAGTAACGCATGGCGGGGTATGTTCCCGCCGCTCCTTTCCACCTATGGACGAAAGGACAATGCAATGAGCAAAGAAATTCAGATTTTCGCAAATGACCAGTTCGGCGAGGTTCGCACGCTGACCAAAGACGGCGAGCCGTGGTTCGTCGGTAAGGACGTAGCGCAGGCTCTGGGATACGGCGAAGGCAAATCGTTAGCTAACGCCGTTGCGAACCACGTAGATGATGAAGATAAGGGTGTCACCGAAATGATGCCCCCCGGCGGCAAGCAGAACATGGTTATCATCAACGAGTCCGGCTTGTACAGTCTGATCCTGTCGAGCAAGCTGCCGACGGCCAGAGCGTTCAAGCGCTGGGTAACGTCCGAAGTGCTGCCTGCAATCCGCAAGCACGGCGAGTACACGGCGCCGAAGGTATCGCAGAAGCGGCTCGGCGAGGTCAACAGCGCGGCACGCATTATCCGCCAGACGCTCAAAGAGGCCGGTATGGCGCCGCAGTTCGTCGCGGTGGCGATGAAAAGCCTGTATGCACCGGTCGGTGTGGAAATCCCGCTGGAGGGGGTAACGCTGAACAAGCAGCTGTTCGATGCGACCGCGATCGCTAGGCAGCTCGGCGTTCTGTCCCGATCGGGCAAACCGCACGCACACGCAATCTCCGCGATCCTCGCGCAGGTGGATGTGCTGCCCGAGGAAAAAGAGCTTGCGCCGTTCCAGAGCGCCGTCAGCGGCCACGCCGGAACGAACGTGCAGTACACGAAGTCGGTCGTTGCCAAGGTCAGCCTGTGGCTGGAACGCCGTGATTACCCGGAAAGTTTTGAGTACCGGGGCAAGAAGTACACGCTGCGGTATAGCGCGGCAGCATAAATATCCTATCCCTGTTCACGGTTCTACCAGTGAATGGGGATTTTTTATTTAGCTCGGCTGGAACTCAACCTTTACGACCAAACCGAGGATTTTTACGTTGGTTTTCTTCAGGTCAAAGACAAACGGCTGATGCACAGGATTGGTAGACTGCGGCATAAGGGTAACTATATCGCCGGTACGGGAAAAACGCTTGAGTGTTGCATCCTGATCGTCGATCAGAACGGCCGCTATCTCACCATTTTCCACAATATTCTGCTTGCGGACAATGACCAGATCACCGTCATAAATGCGGACAGCGTTCATGCTGTCGCCGCGCACGCGCAGAGCAAAGTATTCGGCACCGCCATTGAGGTCGGTAAAGGTGTAGCCCTCGATGTTCTCCTCAGCATAGATTGGAGTACCAGCGGCAATACGGCCGAGAATCGGAATTCGCTTTAAGTGAGAGAAATCAACAGGGATAGCATTGTCCGGAAGTTTGTTTGTCTGTTCCTTGACAGGTGATTTGCCAGTCAGTGTGTTCATGTCTACATTATAGAAGTCGGCAAAGACTTCAAGGGTTTCCAGATCCGGCTCGCGCTTGCCGGTTTCATACATACCAATCGCGCTGCGAGATATTTTTAGGGTGTTTGCAAGCTCCTGCTGGGACAGTCCTTTTCTTTTTCGCAAATAAGTGAGCATATCACTGAGTTGTGCCAAATGGATCGCCTCCTTATGTTGGTATCATAACACGACCCGTGACAAAAGTAAATAGAAAAATGTCACGAAATGTGTTGACAAAGATTGACGAGGTTGCTATAATAGTATTGTCACATAAAGTGACACACAAGGAGGTGACAAAAATGACGATTGCAGAACGGCTTGTGCAGGCAAGAGGTAACATTCCGCGTGATATTGTAGCTAATGCGGTAGGAATTTCGCTATCTGCTATTTCGATGTATGAGAATGGACAGCGTGTACCGCGTGACGAGATTAAGGTCAAGCTGGCGGATTACTATCACACGACCGTACAGGCTCTTTTTTTTGACACGGATAGTCACGAATAGTGACAAGGAAGCGAGGCGAGATGCGATGAACAATCTGAAAGAGATCGAAGAAAAACTGGCAGCCATCGAATCGTTACTTCAACGGTTGCCAGAAATTCAGGCGGCTGTATTTTTGCTGATGCGCGATGAGTACGAAACCGCCAAAGCGCAGGGAAGAGATGCACGGCAGCTATGGTCAGTACCTAATCCCGATCAGAGGTAAATCCGATACGGCGCGGCGGCGCAGCCGGATTGGGCTTCGGCACGGCCAAAAGAAGAAAATTCAGCTGTGACATGTGCTGAATGAGCTGCGCTTCCTGATCGTTGACCTTGCCGTAAAAATAGAGCATGTCCGGATTCTGAAAACCAATATCATGGACTGCCATTTTTATAGCCGTACCAAACGATGCCAGGCAGATAGCGATTTCGTGGTCGTTGTCTAACCCATCTTCAAACTGTTTGATTTGTTCCTTGATCTTTTTGTATTTCCAATCTGCCATGTGTGGATCGGAAAAATCAGCAGCCGAAATATCGCCCAGTGGATTGGCTAGCTGCTCATAGACACGATTGTGCAAATCAACACTTGACTGAAAATCCATTTATATCCCTTCTTTCGGCTTCCAGTATATCACATCGGTTGAGGAGGAACAACGAAGATCAAGAAAACGAGGTGAGAAAGATGAAGATCATCATCGAAGGCGAGGCAAAAGAAATTGCCGCCCTTGTATTGGCAGTACAGGAGCGGCAGGACCCGGACGTTATCGAAGAGCTGTCCGGCGAGATGATTACTCGCTTGCAGAAAGCTGTCGATGGTATTCGATAAGCATTTCCTTGGCTACGATCGACGAAAGCTCGGCTTGCAGAACGATTACTTTGCTGAGCTGGTCATCGTCAAACTGCTTGGTTGCTTTTTCAAAAGCAGCTTTGCGAATAGCCTCGAAATCAATTTCCTTCATAAGTATTCCCTCCTTTCCATTCCCAGTATAGCACAGGAGAGGACAGGGAGCAAAACCGAAAGCGAGGTGAACACCATGAAAAGCCGTCTTATCCAGGAAACTGTCAGCTACGAGGGCGCGTGCGAAATGCTCGACTGCGGCAAGAACACGGTGCACAACCTGTGCAAAGCCGGGGAACTGGCGTCGGTCATTCACGCCGGACGGCGGCGCATCTACATCGACTCCATCGAGGAGTATGCAAACCGTGTCCGCGAGAAAGCGTTCGCGGCAAGCCTGAACCATAAGTAAGGAGGAGAACCCATGTCCAAATTTACCGAAAGACTGCGGGCGTCGGCGTCCGACTTCGGCGTTGGCACCGAAGCCGCACCGCACCGCGAACCGCGCCAGAGCAAGCGGCCGTACTTTCGCTGGACGGAGGAAACGCACGAAGAAACGCACGCCGAACCGCCGATTGCACTCGACCGTGTGATTTTCACAGCGTTCGACGAGCTGGTCGGCCGTGTGGACGACTTCGACCGCATGGCCGCGAACTGGCGCCACGCGCTGACCCTCATGGAAAGCTACCTGCGCGACCAGTTCGGCACCATCCGCAGCTGTCCGGACACGGCAAAGCACTTCGCCGCCATCGCCGCGATTCTCGCGCAGAGCGAGATCAACGCATGAAAAAAGCCGCTGACGGGAGGGCAATCCCAGTCAACGGCAGACAAAAATATTTCAACCTCATAATACCACGAACAGGAGAGAAACACAATGGTAAAAATCATCTGTACCGAAAACAACGGCGTGAACAAGACCGAAGTCACGCTGGCTGGCGATCTGGACGTTATCGTTACGCAGATCGGTTACGCCGTCAAGACCGCGTACACGCAGATCCGTGGGCAGGACAAGAATGCCGCTGAGGAGTTTCGCGTCAAGCTGGTGCGCGCACTGGCGGCGCAGGACACGCCGTTCTGGAACCGCGACAAGTGCGAAGACGCGACCTGCCGCGCGGCGATCGTCCGCAAGGGCGCGAAGCTGACCGGCGACGACATTGCCGATCTGCTGCACCGCGGCACGCCGACCCACATCGTCAAGGCACTGCTGGAGGAGATGGACGCATGAACATCGTACTGAAATCTCTCGATTTAGTCCATTTCAAGTGCTTTCCGAAGTTGCACCTCGACTTTCACGAGGGCGTGAACAACATCTACGGCGAGAACGCCGCAGGCAAAACCAGTGTTTATGACAGCTTGACTTGGCTGCTGTTCAACAAGGACAGCGCCGGAAACGCGCGGCCGGACATCAAGCCGCACGGCGCACCGCAGGGCACCATGCCCGAGGTCACCGCGATTCTTATCGTGGACGGCGAGCCGATCAAGCTGCGCAAGGTGCTGCGTGAGAAGTGGGAACGCCCGCGCGGCAGCGCCATCGAGCGCTACGCAGGTGACACGCGCGACTACTACATCGACGATGTGCCGCTTGCGGAGAACGAGTACAAGCGCCGTATTGCGGAGCTGATCGACGAGAACCGCTTCAAGCTGCTGACCGATGTCTGGGCGGTGACGAGCAAGATGCACTGGAAAGACCGCCGCGCGCTGCTTGCCGAAATCTGCGGTCTGCCGGAGGACAGGGAGCTGCTTTCCACCGCACCGCAGTTCGCCGAGCTGGCCGAGAAAGTCGGCCGCCGCACGGTGGACGAATACAAGTCCGTGCTCGTCAAGCAGCGCAAGGACATGAACGCAAACCTGAACACGCTGCCGGTTCGCGTGGACGAGTGCAGCCGCATGGTGACGGAGCTGGAAAGCCTTGACTTCGCGGCGGCGCACAGCGAAAGCGACCGTTTGCAGGCCGAGCGCGAGCGGGTGCAGGGCGAGCTTGTTAAGCTGGCGAACAACACCCTTGCCGCGCAGGCACGCAACGAGCTGGGTGCCCTGCAAAACCAGCTCCGAGAGCTGGAAGCAGAAAACAACGCGCATCTTGCCAGCCAGCGCGTGCCGGTCGAGGACGAAACGCCTGCACTGACCGCCGCGCTTGACCGCGCAAAACGCGAAGCCGACCGCCTGACGCGCACCATCGCACAGGAGTGCGACCTTATCCTGAGCGGCGAAACCCGTCTGAACGACTACCGCGCCCGCTGGCGTGCGATTGACGCGGAAGTTTTTACGGACGAGCATTGTCCGACCTGTGGGCAGGTGTTCCCGGCGGAACGGCTCGCCGCCGCGCGGCAGTCCTTCGAGGGCGGCAAAAACCGCCGCAAGAATGAGCTGCTTGAGGACAGCAACCTGCTGAAAACGCAGATTTCCGCCGCGAAAGACCGTCTGCTGACCGCCGAAACCGCGCTGAAAACCGCGCAGGATGAGGTGCAGAAAGCGCAGATTGCCCTTGACAGCTACACGCCGCCGGTCGAAGTCGTGTCGGAGAACCTGCCGGACTATGACCGCCGCAAGGGCGCGATTTTGACGCTCATTGCGGACGCAGACAAACGCATTGACCGGCTGAACAGCGACACCGAACAGGAACGCCGCCGTCTGGAAACCGCGCTTTCTGCTGTCACGGCTGAGAAGCTGACGCATGACGCGGTGCTTGCCAAGGAGCAGACCCTTGCGGACACACGCCGCCGCATTGCCGACCTGCAGGCCGAGCAGCGCACAGTTGCCGCCGAGGTCGAGCAGATGGACAGACTCATCGCCATGTGCGAGGAGTTCACGCGCTACCGCGTGCAGGCCATCACCGAGAGCGTCAACAGCAAGTTCCGTCTGACGCGCTGGCGCCTATTCACCGAGCAGGTCAACGGCGGTCTGGCGGACTGCTGCGAGCCGATGGACGTCAACGGTTCGACGTTCGAGGGAACGAACAATGCCATGAAAATCAACATCGGCATGGATATTATCGACACGCTTTCCGCACATTTTAACCGCCGTGTGCCGCTTTTCGTGGACAATGCCGAGAGCGTCACGCATTTGCAGCCCATCGGCTCGCAGGTCGTGCGGCTGGTGGTCAGCGAGGCAGATAAGGAGTTGAGAATCGAATGAGCCTGAAAGCAAAACGCAAGGTCGTGAGCAGCATTCCGCCGATGGACGGCGGCACCTATATGGGCGTGTGCGTCGCGGTCATTGACCTCGGTCAGCAGTACAAGCAGTTTGAGAAGCAGAAGCAGGGAAAGTACGCAGAAGAGTGTATGTTCATCTTCGAGATTCCGGACGAGCGCGTGGAGGTGGACGGCGAGGACAAGCCGCGCTGGCTGTCGTCCCGCCGGTTTACGGTGTCGCTGCATGAGCGTGCGGCGCTGTTCCAGATGCTGACCGCATGGCGCGGCAAGGCGCTGACTGATGCGGAGTTGGATCCGGCCGGTGACGGCTTCGACCTGATGCAGATGGCAGGTGTACCGGCCATGCTCAGTGTCACGGTCGTTGAAAAGGATGACGGCAGCAAGTACAACCGCATCGAGGCGGTCACCGGTTTCCCCAAAGGCCTTCCCGCACCGAAGCCGGAGAGCGAAATCCTCGTATTTGATGCGGATGAGCCGGACATGGAAGTGTTCGGCAAGCTGCCCGAGTGGGTGCAGGATATTATCCGCAAGTCCACGCAGTTCGCGGACAACGCACCCGAGGAAAAGGTCGATATTCCGTCCGAAGAACCGGAAACGCCGCCTGACAGCAAAGGAGCGTGCCCGATTTGACGTTTACATCACTGGCGAGCAGATCCCGCGGCAACGCCTACGTCGTGTCGGACGGTGAAACGACCCTGCTGCTGGAATGCGGTCTGTCGTTCAAGGAGCTGCAAAAGCGGCTCGGCTATGGTGTGGCGGACATTACCGCCTGCCTTGTCAGCCATGAGCATCAGGATCACGCGAAAGCCGCTGCACAAATGCTGAAAGCTGGCGTGCCGGTATACATGAGCGAGGGCACAGCCGCCGCCCACAAGGATGCAATGGATGCGGCGCACCTCATCCGGGCAGGAGAGGTGCTGCGGTTCGGACACCTGACCGTTGTTCCGTTCCGCACCTATCACAATGTAGAGGAGCCGCTCGGTTTTCTCATTGCGGACGGCCGGACGAAAGAGCGGCTGCTCTGGGCGGTCGATACAGCCAATCTGGGTGTCACAGCTGACCGGCTGACTTATATCGCCGTAGAGTGCAACTACGAGGAAAGCCTGCTGGACTGCAGCGACCGCATTCCCTCGGTGCTCAAGGAGCGCATTCGGCACAGTCATTTCGAGGTGAATGACGTTATCAAATGGCTGCACAAGCAGGATCTCAGCGGCGTGCTCACCATCTGGCTGCTGCACCTGTCCGCTGGCAACAGTAGGGCAGAGGCATGGCAGCGGCGGTTTGAACGGGAGTTTCCGGGGATTACGATTCGGATTTGTCCGGAATAAGAGGAGAATTTCATGAAGATTACATTTGACGTAAACCCGCGTACCGCATCGGCACTGCTGAAGTACGCCGCTCGTTGGAGCATGACACCTGGCGAGATCATAGACGGTCTGATGAGATTCTACAAACGTGAGATGAAGGAGAGGTACAACCATGAGTAACTTTAATAACACCGGCGAAGTCAAGGAGATCAGCATTCTGGACATGATGAACGGCGCAATCGGTGAGCGCACGGCCTACGAGCTGACGCGCATCATGAAAAACTGCCGCGACTTCAACACTGAGGCGAAAAAGGCGCGGACGCTGACCATCAAGCTGTCCATCGTGCCGACCGAGAACCGCGACAGCGTGGCGGTTCGCGCAGAGGTGAGCAGCAAGCTGGTTCCGGTCAAGCCGATCGACGGCGCACTGCTGCTCGGCGGCACGGACGCAGAACCCATCGTTATGGAGTACACGCCGCAGGTGCCCGGTCAGCAGTCGTTCGACCCGTCCGTTGACACCGAACCCAAGGTCGTCAAGCTGGCGTAAATCAATAGGAGGATATTCAAAATGATCAAGGAAGCACTGGAATATATCGTAAACCTTTCGGCTCCGCATCTGGAGTTCCGCAATGGCAGCCACTATGCAGACCGCACGCTGCACCGCATTCCGAACGAGCTGACGGCATCGCCGCTGGCGGTACATACGCTTTCGGCGGTGCGCGACTACATTGAGAGCGGCGCAGATGAATGTGCCGAGGATGAGGACAGCATCGGCCGCCGCTTCGTTATCCATGTTGCGGATTACGACCGCGTGTACCTGTACCGCGAGCTGAACAGCGACAAGGCGCGTGAGTGCCTGCTGGAAGCCGAGCTGTCCGCACCGACGTTCCCGTTTGGCCGCTGGCTGGGCGTGGAGGAGTTCATCATCAATATGCAGACGCATTTCGTGCCGACCGAAGTCCGCGACACGTTAGTACAGCTCATTAGCACGGTAACGACCGAGAACGGCGTATCGCTGGCAGACGACGGCATGACGCAGCGCGTGACGGCTCGCAGCGGTATTTCGCTTGTCAAGCAGGTGAGCGTGCCGAACCCGGTTGTACTGGCGCCGTACCGCACCTTTACCGAGGTTGAGCAGCCGAAAAGTCCGTTCGTGTTCCGTATTCGCCAGACCGGCGATGAGGTGCAGGCGGCGCTCTTTGCGGCTGACGCGGATGCATGGAAGCGTGAGGCTATCGCAAATATCAGCGACTGGTTCGAGCAGCACATTCCGCAGGAGCTCCGCGAGGACGTTATCATTCTGGCGTAAGCAGGCAAGGCACAGGGCGGCAACCCCGCCCTTCCTGCCCTGAAAACCGGAGGTGATACTACGGGCAGACCGACCAAGGACGGACTGGATTATTTCCGTCACGACATTGGACTGATGAGCGACCCGAAGCTGATTACCGCACGGCGCAAGTACGGCGCGGCGGCGATCGTGGTGTACTTACAGCTGCTGGTGATGGCGTACCGCGACAAAGGCTATTATTTAGCCTACGGCGATAGCGACCGTGACGGCGTGATCTGGTCCATTAAAAGCGAAGTATTGTCCGGACGCTATGAGCCGGACGCAGAAAAAATTGCAGAGATGATAGACTGTCTGGCGGCGCACGGGCTTTTCGACGGCGACCTGTTCCAGCAGGGCATTATCACCTCGCACAGAATCCAGGAGCACTACTACTTTGCGACTGCCGGACGAACCAATCCGGAGGTGAAGTGGGAACTGTGGCTTCTGACCGAGCAGGAAATGCGGGAGATCAGCTCTCGCAGTGTTTTGCTGCAAAAATTCGTTTCCCGCGAGGAAAACCCCGGTTTCATAAGTGAGAAACCCCAGTTTCCCTCTGACGAAAGTACACATAGTAAAGTAAAAGAAAAAGATAGGAATATAGATAGTAATTCTACTCTACTACACAGTGACGTGGAGGGAATTTTAGGTGAACGGCTGAACAAGGCCAACCGCTCTGCTATTGCCAAGATGAGGTCATTAGGAATGACCGATGAGGTGATAACCGCCACTGCGCATTATGCAGTCGGCCACGCCAAGAACGACAGCCGCGGTTATGTGCCGTACTTTATGACGGTCCTGCGGGAGCGCCTGAAAAACGGCGTACTGACGGCGGCAGACCTGTCGAGACCGAAGGAGCAGAGCAGACCGAAGTCGCAGGACGACGGCGGCTATCTTAGTCCGGCGAACCTTCACGGCTCGAGTTGCGGGCAGGAAAATGCGCCGCTCGCGGACTGGGAACAGGCGTGGCGTGAACAGGTCATGGAGCGGAGAAAGCAGAGACAGGAGGAGAACAACCATGAATGAGAGAGTAATCTGGACGCACCCGAAGGGGCGTTTTGAGGTCGTGGAGCGTACATACAGGGCACTGGACGGCAGGCTCGGGCGCGTGCGTGAATGCCGCTTCACGCTGCGGCGCGATGTGCGCGGACTGGCGTGTGATGTAGCCGCTCAGCCAATCAGCGTTGAGCCGGCGCTTTGCGTGCCGCAGAAAGGCGTGCATGGTCCGGTGACCGCCGCCGATGTAGACATGTGGTGCAAGTGGTACCGGCAGGGCAAGTCCGTTGCGGATATCTCGGAAATGGCGGGACGGAACGAGAAAACCGTCACTGCCAAGCTGAAAAAGCGCGGGGTGCTGCTGACAGACGAGGAACAGCGAAAAATCCGAAGCTTTGCCGCGCAGGGTTGGACGGCGGCGAAGATCAGCAAGGAAATCGGGTATCCAAGAGCAGCGGTGCGCTGCTGCGTGCGGGAGATGGAGGTGCAGCATGGCGAAGTGTAAATTCTGCGGGGAGCCGGTTAAGGCTGCACCTGTGTTCCACCCGTCCTGCTGGGAGCAGGCGGTGAACAAGTACGCAGGTGAGATCTGCGATGAGTATTGTAAGTTTCCTTTTGAACTGGACTATGAGGCACTGGTGGACAAGTGCGAGCAGTGTCCGATGACACGGTTGAAAAAGTTGGGAGGTAAAGTATGATACTGGAACTGACCCGTCAGGACGTTATCGCCCTGACGAACGAAAGCAAGCGCAAGGCAATCCTTGCGGGCTGGCGGAGCTGGGCGGTCTGGTGGGACGTGCCGGAGATCGGGCTGACGGTGCACCGTCTGAACCTGCCGGATGGCAGCTTTTTCACCGCAAGCTGGTACGAGGGCGACGATTTCTTTCCGGGCGGCGGTACGCATAACGTCAACCGTCCGCGCTTCAATCTCTGCGACAAGGGCGGCAAGCTGAAAGCCGGGAGCAAGGCCGAGAGTCTGTTGACGGACAAGCTCAAGGAGCTGCGGAAGGAGCTGCTGGAACGGGGTGAGAACCATGGCGCTTGAAATCGTACCGATCTCGCTGCGAGGCGCAAATGCCTATGTAAGAGATCATCACCGTCATCACAAGCCGACTGTCGGACATAAGTTTTCGATTGCATGTGCGGATGGAGATAAAATCGTCGGTGTTGCTATTGTAGGCCGACCGGTGTCACGCCACTTGGATGATTACTGGACACTGGAGGTCAATCGTCTGTGCACGGACGGCACGCGCAATGCGTGCTCCATGCTCTACGCTGCCGCATGGCGAGTTGCCCGGGCGATGGGATACAAGCGACTTATAACGTACATTTTGGAAAGCGAACCGGGGACAAGCCTGAAAGCCGCTGGCTGGAAGTGTATGGGGAAGGCCGGCGGCCTGCGCTGGACAGGCGCTCGCTGTCCGGAAACGGATCTTTATCCGGCAGAAATGAAATTGAGATGGGAAGTGACGACCGATGAAAACTGATGAGCTCATCAAAGCCCTCGGACAGCTGAAAGTGCAGGCCGGCTCTCTGGCCTGCCTCGGCTGCGGGCATGAGAATAACTGCGGGGTGCATGGCTGCGCGATCGCGCGAGAGGCTGCGGTACGGCTGAGCCAGTATGAATACGCTCTGGAGCAGGTCGCAAAGGAACGCGACACGTTGCTTGCGCAGCTGAGGCGCCTCGGCGGCTGCGAGACCTGCAAGAATAACCAGCCGTCCGGCGAAGATGACGGCCGCTGCACCGCCTGCATGACCGGGCAGAGATTGAAGTGGAATGGAGGCTGCCGTGGATAAGGAACACAAGGCCGTCGAGCGGCTGCG
>ERZ832973.1034-NODE-1034-length-25781-cov-51.138459_pt1 | contig 25781 bp, 23 predicted proteins | sample MGYA00519950_ERZ832973 | MGnify/ENA primary metagenome ERZ832973 (study PRJEB31850, sample SAMEA3708734) | human gut metagenome | biome: human gut; feature: human-associated habitat; material: faeces | place: China | collected 2014 ... | reverse complement strand
AATCTGCCTTAAAACAAGCAAAATCATTGCGAATTATTTTTACCTTTCAAAGCTGGTGGATGTTTGCCACATATACATTACAATGATACAAAACAAATGTCTCCGCCCTAATGGGCGGAGATTTTTATTCCTTCTTGCTTTTCTCTTCTGCACTTCTTTTCACTTTAATTTTTCTATTTTTGTCCTTTTTACCAATAACAAAATAAACAGAATAATCCACACTCCCCAAGCTAATGCACAGCCAATTCCTTCCCAGAAGACATCAATCACTGCTCCTGCTACAAAAGGAATAGCCATAACCATCATACGTTTCCCATAACAGCAACACATGAAATCCTCATCAAAGTTTTTCCGTTCTTCCGCGGAACGCAAGTTATAACCAGATAAAAGATTCGCCGCTTTCCCCTTAGATTTGTAAAAATATAGCCCCATAAGAAACGTCACTAAAGCCATAAGCAAATCAGACATGATATAGATATAAAAACTTTCAAACATACAAAGTACCTCCTGTTATTCTGTCTCAATACTCTTCTTCATCATTTTTTCATAGTGAAACAAAACGGGCGTAATTGCCGGATAAGTTAAATTTTCAGGTAATGCGTCAAACGTTTTTGTCTCTGCCATCTCACTTTGTGGGAGCTTTCCAAGCTTATATATTACAGCAGTAAATACCATCCCGCCGGCTCCGTTTTTTCCATCCTCATTTTCTGCCCAATAATCACACAATGGAGATAAAGAAAATTCCTCTGCACCTGATTCTTCATACAGCTCACGTTTTGCTGCATCCATAGGCGCTTCTCCTTGTTCAATATGTCCACCCTGGGTTTCCCAAGTGCTTCTTTCTCTATGCCTGCTTAGCAAAACCCTTCCGTCATATCTCGAAAGCACGACTACAAATTTATAATTCTTTAAACTTCCCAATTCATACGTCTTACAAATCACTCCCCCTACTCCTTCCTTAAATCCATCTTTACAATTCCCGCTGCCAGCAGTCCCAGCAATACCACCGTATCCATAACCAAGACCACTACAATATTTTCCACCGCTCCATAAAGAAAAAGGATAGAAAATATTTCTACAGATAACGCCACAAAGCTCAGATAATTAGTCAAATATTCTGTTAGAATTTCGCCAAAGGAATTTTCCATTTGCAGTTTGGCATACATCACTGGTCTGATAAGATAACGGAGAACAACGCATGCCACCGGATAAGCAAAAATAAATTTTTTATCTACCAGAGAAGAAACAACGCCATGATTCCACTGCACCGGAATTTCAGGCGGCAATTTACCATAAGACCACAATCCAACAAGCAAACAAAGCGCCGCAATGACAACCCACGTAATAAAACTCCCCCAAATATAAAGAAAGCTCACCGAATCCAATCGAAAAACCGGTTTGTTATCATCCCAATATTCCTGCAACTGATTTACATATTTCTCTACTTGAAATTCCTTATAGCTCATCTCATTGGAGCGAAGCATCTTTTCACATAAGATTTTGGCTCTGTCCAAGTCAGAAAGCTGTTTTTTCAGTATCTCTCTTTGGTTTTGAATCACTTTATGTAAACTTTCTTTTTCTTCTATAATGTTTCTTATATCTTCTATGGAAATTCCAAGAGTTCTAAGATACGCAATCTTTTTTATATTTTCCACATCACTCTCCGAATAATCCCTGTACCCATTCTTCTCATTTCTGGACGGAAAAATCAATCTCTCCTTTTCATAAAAACGCACATTAGAACGTGATAGCCCTGTAAGTTCTTCCACTTCTTTTATGGTCATATTCCTGCACCTCACCTTGCATAACTATATTTTATCTTAATCGTAAGCTATAAACAAGGTTTACAGTCAAGTATTTTCATAAATACAACAAAATTCCGGTTTTACTTTACCTCACTAGTTCATCTCTGGAATCACATTTCAATCTCCCACTGAAAGTATTTCTCCTGAAACAAAACCTGGGCTATAATCTCTTCTTTACTAAAAAACAGATTTTCCGGCGCTACAACCCATTTTTCTTCCACATCATCCAGTCTGTGAATAATTGCAATAATTCTTCCGGTAAACTCTTTTACTGGTTCGTCAACGCCTAAAATATAAGCATCCTGTTCCTCTTTGTCAGGTGACATAATCCCTTCTATATATCCATAATTTATTGGGTAATACATATCCTTATGCTCTGGATGATAAGACCCAAGCGGTCTGTCTACTGTGACTTTTACAATATCACCTATCAAATCTTACACCTCTCTTCTTTGTAGATGCTGAATTACTGTGGACAAAAGATACCCTGGTATTACTTTAGATAAATTTCATACGAAAAGCATTTACCTGCGATAACTCATTTTAAAATTCTTCCAGTAATACATTCTGCAAAAGAATAATGGCAGATAATTCACATAATCATCTGCCACATAAAACTAATATTTTATTCGAATTCTATAGTAGCCACCGGCTTAGGTGTGATTTCGTAGCATACTCTGCTTACGCTTGGAACTTCCGCTGTGATTCTTGCGCAGATTCTTTCCAGGATATCATAATCAATTCTCTCAATGGATGCTGTCATGGCATCAATGGTGTTTACTGCACGAATGACTACCATGTATCCCATGCTTCTTGCGTTATCTCTTACACCAACGGCTTTGAAATCTGGTACTACAGTAAAATACTGCCATACTTTCTTGTCCAGTCCTGTTTTTGCAAATTCTTCACGAAGAATTGCATCGGATTCGCGAAGTGCCTCCAGGCGGTCACGGGTAATAGCTCCAAGGCATCTTACACCAAGGCCCGGTCCTGGGAATGGCTGACGGTAAACCATTTCTGCCGGAAGGCCAAGTTCCAGACCACAGGCGCGAACTTCGTCTTTGAAAAGCTGTTTCAGAGGCTCTACCAGTTCAAACTGCAGGTCTTCCGGAAGTCCTCCTACGTTGTGATGGGATTTTACGCATTTTGCTGTTTTGGTACCGCTTTCAATAATGTCCGGGTAAATGGTTCCCTGTCCCAGGAAATCAATTCCTTCCAGTTTTCTTGCTTCTTCTTCAAAAACGCGGATAAATTCACCGCCAATAATTTTTCTCTTTTCTTCCGGGTCTGCTACGTTTTCCAGTTTTCCAAGGAAACGTTCTGTAGCGTCTACATAGATAAGGTTGGCATGAAGTTCATCGCGGAATACCTTTACAACGCTTTCGGATTCGTTTTTACGCATTAATCCATGGTTTACATGAACACATACCAACTGCTGTCCAATTGCTTTAATCAGCATAGCAGCAACTACAGAAGAGTCTACTCCACCGGATAAAGCCAGAAGCACTTTTCTGTCTCCAACCTGCTTGCGGATAAGCTCTACCTGGTCTGCGATAAAGTTTTTCATGTTCCAGTTTGCTTCTGCTTTACATTCCTGGAAAACAAAGTTCTTTAATGTTTCTGTATCTGGAAGTGTCTGAAGCTGTTTTTCACATTTAGACTGAGGATAGTCCACAGAAATCATAGGGATTCCAAGGCTGTACAATTCTTCTCTTACCTGTACTTCCTCTCCGTCTACCACGCGGTTCTCGCCACCATTTAAAATAATACCTTTTACGTTGTCCAGTTTCTGAAGCTCTTCCACTGTAATATCATGTGGATGAATTTCGCTGTAAACGCCTAATGCACGGATTTCTCTGGCTAATACCGTATTCTCTGTACTTCCCAGGTCCAGAATAACAATCATATCCTGTTTCATTGTCTGATTCTCCTTTTCCATTTTAATATATTTCTTTGAATACTTGATACACTAAATTTAAGTATGCTTTATTATAACCTTAATTTTCCAAAGGTGCAATTTCTTTCTTATATACATGGCGAATAAATGCAGCGCTCATGAATACAGAGAAGATTTCTGCAATAGGAAATGCCCACCATACCCAGTGCAGCCCGCCTACTTTTGCAAGTACATAGGCTACCGGCAGCAACACACAAAGCTGACGCACCAGTGACACCCATAAGCTCAGCACTCCATGTCCAAGTGCCTGGAATACAGAAGAGCATACAATACAGAATCCTGCAAACACGAAACAAATGCTCAGTGTCCGCAAAGCAGGAATCCCGATTTCCTTCATAGTTGCAGATGCATTAAAAATATCCAGCAACTGTGCCGGGAACAACTGGAAAATCACAGCCCCCACAAACATAACCCCCACCGCATAACATGCGCTGTAAATAATGGTTTTGGTAATTCGTTTTTTCTGCCGCGCACCGTAATTATAAGCTACAATGGGCACCATACCGTTATTCAGACCGAATACCGGCATGAAGACAAAGCTCTGGAGCTTGAAATACACACCGAAAACTGCGGTTGCGGTAGAAGAAAATGCGATTAAAATTTTGTTTATTCCAAAGGTCATCACAGAACCTATAGAAGACATTACAATAGAAGGAACGCCTACTGCATAAATTCCCTTTATAATATGTCCTGATACTTTAAATCCCTTCCAGGTCAGATGAATCTCCGTATTCTTTTTCTTATTCAGAACAAAGCCAACGATACTTGCAATAATCTGCCCTGCTACAGTAGCTGCCGCAGCGCCTGCTACTTCCATACGCGGGAATCCAAATAATCCGAAAATCATAATCGGGTCTAAAATAATATTAATGATTGCGCCAAGAGACTGGCTAATCATGGTATACATGGTTTTTCCTGTTGACTGCAGCAATCTCTCAAAAGTAACCTGCAAGAACAAACCAAAGGAAAAGATACAGCAAATCTGCAAATATTGAGTTCCGTATTTTACAATCTGTGGATCCTGGGTCTGAACGCGCATAAACATTCCGGCTCCCACAACACCCAGCACTGCAAATACCAGATAGCTGAGAACAGCCAGAAGTACGCCATGATTTGCTGCCTGATTTGCTCTCTCATACTCTCTTTCTCCCAGGCTTCTGGACAACAGCGCATTAATACCAACTCCGGTTCCAACACCCACAGAAATCATTAAATTCTGTATAGGGAATACCAATGATACCGCTGTCAGGGCATTTTCATTAAGCTGCGCCACAAACATACTGTCTACTACATTATAAAGAGCCTGTACCAGCATAGAAATCATCATGGGTACAGACATGGACAACAGCAGACGGTTCACCGGCATAACACCCATCTTATTTTCTTTTTGACTTACTTGTGCTTCCATATAAAGACGTTTTTCCTCCTCTTTCTGTTTTTTCTTCTTTTTCCTGATGCCTCTTCATACGCCGCTTTTTTCGGAGAAGTTCTTTTTTCTCCCTTATGGCAGCGGCCTCCTCTAAATCAATGAGTTTTAAGGTTTTAATCACATAATACTTTCCCTCATCTGTTTTTTTCATACGGATTTTCCCCTTAAAATATCCATGTTCCGGACAAAATGCCAGACACAGGTTCGACTTTGGATTTACTGAGAACCACCGCACTTTCTTCCGGGCTGTCTCGCCGCAGAGAAAACATTTTGTTCTGGTAACTTCTCTTTCCTTCATAGCATCTTCTTTAGAAGGAAATTCTCTGGAAATAAATTTAGAATATCCGGGATAAATTATTTGAATTTCCTGGCTCCTGGATTTTGGATTTTGATAACAGTCAATAGATTCATATTCTTCCACTGCCGCTTTTGGCAATTTCTGAAAGATTTCCGCTGTGTAATACGCATCATTTAACGCCCTGTGAAACTTGCCTTCTTTTCCTTCATCCAGAAAATCAATGGCATATTCTAAAGACCTGGACGTTTTTTCACCCTCATAAACAAGGCCAAACAGCTTCTGAATATCATAATAAAACACAGGGCCTTTTAAAAGATACAGCAGATTGTAGTATTTCAGATTTCTCTGCAGCTCTACCAAATCAGAAGAGCCCCAGGTACAGAATTTTGCATCTTCCCCGCACCAGGCAAAAAATTTCTTCACTGCCTTTGGAAAGGGACATCCCCGGTTCAGAGCCCTTGCATCCAAATCCAGGATTTCTCTGGTGCGGAAATGAAGTTTTTTATACACTGCGGGCTTAATGACTTCCTGAAAGGAATCCACGATTTTCCGGTTTTCATCCAGCTTTACAGCACCGATTTCCAGAATTTCAAAAGGAAGTCTCCGGTTCTCCCGTTCTTTTCCATAAGGGCATTGATTCCACTCTAAATCAAAAACAATATAATTCATATCAGCACCTTTCTTTCTCAATCCCTTCTTGACTTATCAATTCTAGCAAAATATTTTTTACAAGTCAATGTACGAAACTGGCTTCTATTCTTCATACTACACTTTGTATGAAGGCTTTCAAAAAAATGCTTCACTTTATAGCATGTTGCACAAGGTCTTTTTCTGATACAATACAGTTAGAAAGTTTTAAGAAGGAGGCTTGCAATACCATGATAATTATTGGGGAAAAAATCAACGGTTCCATTCCTTCTGTGGCGGACGCCATTGCCAGACGGGATGCAGATTTTATTAAAAACAGAGCAAAAATGCAGGCTGAGGCAAACGCTTCCTTTATTGACTGCTGCGCTTCTGTTCCGGAAGATATTGAAGTAGAAACATTAAAATGGATGATTGATTGTATTCAGGAAGTCACGGACCTGCCAATCTCCATTGACAGTCCAAGCGCTGATGTGCTGGCACAGGTGTATACACATTGTAAACGCCCCGGACTTTTCAATTCTGTTTCCGGAGAAGGTGACAAAATCGATAAAATCTTCCCGATTATGGCAAAGGAAGAAAACAAAAAATGGGAAGTAATTGCTCTTTTAAGTGACAATACAGGAATTCCCAAAACAGCCCAGGACCGGCTTCGCGTTTTCAAACACATTATGGAGAAGGCGAAAGAATACGGAATCTCTCCAAGCAGAATACATATTGACCCGCTAGTTGAGATGCTGTGTACTTCTGAAGATGGCATTGCTATGAATGTGGAAGTAATTTCTACTATCAGAAAGGAATATCCATCCATTCATATCACTGCTGCAATCAGTAATATTTCTTTTAACCTGCCTGTCAGAAAGCTGATTAACTGCTGTTTCCTCACTCTTGCTATGAATGCAGGACTGGACAGCGCGATTTTAGACCCTGTAAACAGAGATATGCTGGGACATATTTATGCCACTGAAGCTCTGCTGGGACTGGATGATTACTGCATGGAATATATCGGAGCTTATCGCGAAGGTCTCATTGGACCTGCGCCCAAAAACTAAGAACTTAAAAGATTTTAAAATATGAAGGAGGATGTATTATGAGTCAGATTCAAACTGTTGCGGATGCTGTTGCTGCTGGTAAAACAAAATTAGTAGGTGGTCTTGTTCAGGAAGCCCTGGATGGCGGATGTGATGCCGGAGAACTGTTAAACGCCATGATTGACGCTATGGGACTGGTTGGTGAACGTTTTAAAAAGAATGAAATCTTTGTTCCTGAAATGCTTATTGCCGCAAAGGCCATGAAAAAAGGTGTAGAAGTATTGAAGCCACATCTTGCAGGCGACAATACTACCATGTACGGAAAAATGATTATCGGTACAGTTTCCGGTGACCTTCATGATATCGGAAAAAATCTTGTAGCTATGATGATTGAAAGTGCTGGATTTGAAGTTATCGACCTTGGAGTAGACGTTTCTGTAAGCAAATTTATGGAAGCCATTGAAGCAAACCCGGATGTAAAAATTGTAGGACTTTCTGCACTGCTTACAACAACCATGCCTTCTTTGAAGGAAACGGTTGCTGCATTAAATGAAGCTCCATTCCGTTCAAACATTAAAGTTATGGTAGGCGGAGCTCCTATTACTCAGGAATTTGCAGATGAAATCGGCGCAGATGCTTACACTCCTGACGCTGCTTCTGCTGCACAGAAAGCAAAAGAACTGGCAGCTTAGTGTGCAGTAATACTTTTTCAGTTGTAACTTTTGGACTGCCCGGACAATTTTTTTGTCTGCGGCAGTCCTTTTTTTGATATACTTTCCTTATGGAAGGAGGAGATTCTTTATGAAACAAACCTATGTCCTTCACTTTGTACAGGAACAACTTTCTTTGGAGGTGGAAGAAGGAACTACGGTTATGAATGCTTTAAAGGCAGCCAATATTTTTCTGGATGCCCCTTGTGGCGGAAAAGGCACCTGTCATAAATGTCTGGTACAAATTTCTTCTGATTCTGCTTCCTGGAAAACAGTGAAAGCCTGCCAGACCAAAATCAGCAGTTCCCTGTACATAGACACTGCAAAAAGTAAAAGGAAACACCGGATTCTCACAGAAGCTGCTGCCCGTTCTGTGCCTTATCTTCCCTCTGCAAAGATATCAGAAGAGCTTCCCTGTTATCTTGCAGCTTTTGACATTGGTACGACCACCATTGCCTCCTATTTGCTGGATGGCCATACCGGCAAACAGCTTGGCACTGCCAGTTGTGTCAATCCCCAGGCTGCCTATGGCGCAGACGTCATTTCAAGGGCAGATTATACCATGCATCACGGATTTGATGATTTAACCGGTTGTGTCCGAAAAGCTATTAATGATTTGCTTCAGGAACTGGCCCATGCTGCCAGTATCCAGGTGGAAGAAATTCTCCAGATTTGTCTGGTGGGAAATACCTGTATGCACCATATTTTCTTCCAATACCCCATGAATTCTCTGGTTCTGGCGCCTTACGTTCCTTATCAGAAAGGATTGACAAAAGGAAAAGCTGCTGATTTTCAGATTCATATTCACCCGGAAGGAGAATTAATTTTTCTTCCTGTGATTGCCGGTTTTGTTGGCGCAGATACCATGGGCTGTCTGCTGGCTGTCCGCCCGGATTTAAAGGAAGAAATCACGCTTATGATTGATATTGGCACCAACGGAGAACTGGTTCTTGGAAACAGGGAACGGTTAGTTTGCTGTTCCACTGCCGCCGGCCCTGCCTTTGAAGGGGCAAAGATTGAATGTGGCATGCGTGGTGCACAAGGGGCCATTGACCATGTTTTCTGGGATAAGGAAGGTTTTCGTTTCTCAGTAATCGGAGATGGAAAGCCCAGGGGCATCTGTGGCTCCGGTCTTATTGATGCCATTGCCTGTCTGCGAAAACAGGGACTGATTGACGAAACGGGACATATGCTGTCCTGCCAGGAGGCTGCAGAGGTGTGCGGTGCAGAAATCGCCGCTCATATGATACAAAAGGAAAATATGACTGCATTTTTATTTGACCCTCATGCACCCCAGGTATATCTTACCCAAAAAGACGTCCGGGAAGTACAGCTTGCCAAAGGAGCTATTTCCGCGGGGATTTTGCTTCTTGAGAAGCATCTTGGCATTACCCATGAAGACATTCAAACGATTTACATTGCCGGAGCCTTTGGTAATTATATGAACCCGGAAAACGCCTGCAACATTGGTTTACTCTCAGCCGCCTTAAAAACCCGGATTCAATCCATTGGAAATGCTGCAGGAGAAGGGGCAAAAATTGCTCTTCTAAACAAAGAAGAACTGGCTGAAACGGTTCGTCTGTCTCAACAGGTAGAATTTCTGGAGCTGGCTGCAATTCCTGAATTTCAGGACTGTTTTGTGGACGAATTAGAATTTTAAAAGAAAGGACAAACCTATGATTGATTACAAGGAATTAGAAGTCATTGGAAAACAAACAGGTTTTACACATATTGCTCCTCTGGATTGCAGTACCATCCAGCTTTTGCCTGAAGTGCGGCAAATGTGTGCCAACAACACCTGTCATATGTATGGAAAAAACTGGTCCTGCCCTCCCGGCTGCGGAACTCTGGAAGAATGTGAAGCCCGGGTTCGCCAGTATACCCATGGGATTCTGGTACAGACAGTAGGTAATCTGGAAGATTCCATGGATGTGGAAACCATGATGGAAACAGAGGCCGAACATAAGAAACATTTCTTTGCCCTGGAAGAACAATTAAGAGCAAAGTATCCCACAATGCTCCCCATTGGCGCCGGATGCTGTACCAGATGCAAGGAATGTACTTACCCGGACAATCCCTGCCGCTTCCCGGACAAAACCTTTGCCTCCATGGAAGCCTACGGAATGCTGGTAACCCAGGTGTGCCAGGACAATAATCTTACCTATTATTACGGTCCCTGCACCATTACATATACCAGTTGTTTTTTACTGGAATAAAGGCTATAATGAAGAAAATGCGACATAGGAAGAATGCAGTATGAGAAATGACAGTAGTTTATTAGAAGAAATCGGTAAGTCCGTAGAAAAAGGACATTATAAGACAACAGAAGAACTCATTACAAAGGCCATCAGGCAACATATCCCAGCTCTGGAAATCCTGGAAAAGGGTATGGTTCCTGCCATGCGTCAAATGGGTGAGCATTATAAAAATAATGAAGCGGATATCCCCAGAATTCTGGCTTCTGCCAGATGTATGCGAAAAGGACTTGACCTCCTTACCCCAAATCTGGAGTCTGAGCGTGGGCTTTATGTAGGGACTGTAGTTTTAGGGACCGTAGAAGGTGATCTTCATGATGTGGGAAAAAATCTGGTTGCCATTATGTTCCGCAGCGCTGGGTTTAAAGTTATTGATCTTGGCGTGGATATCTCGGAAAAACAGTTTATCAAAGCGGTTCGACAAAATCCTGACGTCTCCATTGTCTGCCTTTCTTCCCTTCTGACCACTGCCTGTTCCAGTATGCAGCATGCTGTAAAAGCGATCCGGCAGTCTGATACCCAGCACCGGCTGAAAATTATGGTTGGAGGCGGCGCTGTGACAAAAGAATTTGCCGAACAAATCGGAGCGGACGGTTATTCGGAATCCGCAGTAGACGCTGCTGAACTGGCGAAAACCTTTATTGTATAAACAGGAGGAGACATCTTGCAGCTTACATCCATACTTTTGTACGAAAACTTAAAGAAAAAATTTCATATTGCTGAATACCGTCTTCTTTCAAAAAATCAGCCCCTTGCCCGCCCTTTTTTCTATGAGGCGGACCGGGGGCTTCAAAGTAACCACATTTATCTTACTACCGAAATTTTAGATTTAGAATTATTTCATTCCATGCCGGAGGATGTGATTTTTGTTATCTGTCAAAAAAGTGAAACCTCAGTTCTCCCCAAGGGCAAATTTTCCTGTATCCTGCTTTCCAGTGATACCTCTGCCATCCATGTATTTAATTTTATTCAGTCTATTTTTGACTATTACGAAGAATGGGAAAAGCAGCTTGTTTCTATCTGCCAGCAGGACGGAAGCCTTACAGACCTTTTAGACGTTTCCAGAAAAGTATTCCAGAATCCTTTGCGGATTACAGACATGGATTTTTCTCTTACTGCGCAATCGGGGCTGTCCCAGATTCCGGAAGAATTCGATATCTTCCGAAATCCAGCCAGACGCATGGAATACCTGAATGCTTTTTTGCAGGATGAATCCTGTCAGACTTCTCCCGAAGAGACTGGCCCTGTGCTGTTTCCTGAATATATCAGCGGACACCGTTCCCTGAATATCAATCTTTTTCTGGAAAACCAGGCAAAATACCACTTATCTATTATTGAATGTGAATCATCCCTGTCGGAATCTGACTGGTATCTCATTACCATTCTGGCCCATCATGCAGAATACATAGTTCACAGAATGCACTCGGAATCCTCCTCCAGAAGTACTACCCTGCAGTCTATTTTTCAAAGTGTCCTCTCTGACCGGACTGCAGATTACATGAATATCAGCCACCTTCTGGAACACGTTGGATGGCTTCCAGAACACACTTATCTGTGTTCTGTGATTCTCACCTCAGGCCCTGGGCATTACTCTTTAAATGATAACACCATCTGCCAGTATATCAGCAGTGACTTTCCTGCTTCCTGCAGCATTGTCTTTAAAGAACATGTGGTAAGCTTCTACAATCTGACGCTTCTTGCCATGGAACCTGAGGATGTATTCCAAAGCCTGGTTTATTTTATCCGGGACAGTATGCTAAAGGCAGGCTACAGCCGCCCCATGACAGGACACATGAATCTGCGGCGGCAATATCTCCAGGCTCTGACCGCCTTAACTATGGGCTGTGAAATCCAGCCCCAGCTCTGGATTCACCATTTCAGTCAGATTGCCATGCCTTATATTTTAAAACAGGCCACAAAAGTTTTCCCCGGCTATATGATTTGCTACGAAAAACTTCTGGACCTGCAAAAATCGGATTCAACTCAAAATACGGAATATATGAAAACCCTGCGGGTATATCTGGACCATAATTTAAACACTGTCCAAAGCGCAAAAGCTCTGTTTATCCACAGAAGCACCTTCCTTTACCGCCTGGAACGGATTAAGGCAATTCTGGAAACAGATTTAGAAGACCCGGAAGAATTATTTTATCTGAATCTGTCTTTTCGGCTTTTAGATATGGACAACTTGTAAGCAAAGAAGCTACCGTATAAAAACATATCCTGATTTCCTGATTGTTTTTATGCGATAGCTTCTCTTTTTATTCTTTTATTTCTTCTGTTGTCTGTTCCTGTTCTTCCATTCCAGTTTGCTCTGCCTCTTCATTCATTCCAATACGCGGCTTGGTATTAAGAATCCGCATAAATTCTTCTCCTGTAATGGTTTCATTTTCATAGAGGAATTTTGCCAGTTCATGAAGCTTTGCAATGTTATCTTCCAGAATCTTATATGCCTTATCATGCTGTTTTTTCACCAGCTCAATGACTTTCTTATCAATCAGTGTCTGGGTCTCAAAGGAGCAGGACAGGGAACTGTCACCTCCCAGATACTGATTTGACATACTTTCCATGGCAACCATGTCAAACTCATCACTCATACCAAATCTGGAAATCATGCCTCTTGCAATCTTGGTTGCCTGTTCAATATCATTAGATGCACCGGTTGTCACAGAATGGAAAATTAATTCCTCTGCAGCACGTCCGCCGGTAAAGGTGGCAATCTTATTCTCCAGCTCTTCCTTAGACATGAGGAAATGTTCTCCCTCATCCACCTGCATAGTATAGCCCAAAGCGCCGGAAGTTCTGGGAATAATGGTAATCTTGTGTACCGGAGCGGAATTAGTCTGCAATGCAGCTACCAGTGCGTGTCCTACCTCATGATAGGAAACAATGAGTTTTTCCTTTTCCGATAAAACCCGGCTCTTCTTCTGGTAGCCTGCAATCACCACTTCAATACTCTCTTCCATATCTGCCTGGGTGGCAAATCTTCTTCTGTCACGAACCGCCCTTAAAGCTGCCTCATTTACAATATTTGCCAGCTCTGCACCGGATGCGCCGGATGCCGCTTTTGCAATTTCATGAAAGTCCACATTATCTGAAATCTTAATCTTTCTGGCATGTACCTTCAGGATTTCCTCTCGTCCTTTCAAATCTGGAAGCTCTACCGGAATCCTTCGGTCAAAACGTCCCGGACGGAGAAGCGCCGGGTCCAGGGAATCCGGACGGTTGGTTGCTGCCAGAATTACAACACCTTTGGAACCGTCAAATCCATCCATTTCTGTAAGAAGCTGGTTCAGGGTCTGCTCCCGCTCATCATTGCCGCCTAAATTGGCTCCGTCACGTTTCTTACCAATGGTATCAATCTCATCAATAAACACAATACAAGGCGCTTTTTCATTTGCCTGTTTAAACAAATCTCTCACTTTTGCAGCGCCCATACCCACAAACATTTCCACAAACTCTGAGCCGGAAATAGAGAAAAACGGAACGTTTGCTTCTCCGGCTACTGCTTTTGCCAGAAGAGTTTTACCGGTTCCCGGAGGTCCCACTAAAAGAGCGCCTTTTGGCATAGAAGCTCCGATTTCTGTATATTTGTCAGGATAGTGAAGATAATCCACGATTTCTGATAAAAGCTCCTTTGCCTCATCCTCTCCAGCCACATCGGAAAATTTAATACCAGTAGCAGACTTCACATAAATCTTGGCATTGCTCTTGCCAAAAGCCATAGCTCCCGGACCGCCGGCGCCGCCCATGTTCTTCATCATACGCCGCATAAGCCATCCGCCCAGAGTCCAAATGAGAACAAATGGCAAAATCCATGTAAAAATAAAGTTTACCAGAGGATTTACCTTCTCTGGCAGCTCAGAGCTGTATTTCACGCCTGCATCATCCAGACGTTCAATAAGTTTTTCATCATTTACATAACCTGTTTTGAAAATCTGAACTTTATCGCCCTTGCCTTCCTTTTTTTCTGAGAAGTAAATAATACCTTCTCCAAGGCTTACTTCCTCAATTTTTCCATCTTCCAAATCACTGATAAACACATCATAGCTGGTTTCCTTCACACTTCTCTCTGCCAGAGAGGGCAAAACAAAAAAATTCATTGCCACTAAAACCAGCAGAATAATTCCATAAAAAATCATTGTCGGTTTTTTAGGAGGCTTTGGTGTTTTGTTTTCTTTAATATCCATACTTGCTCCTCCGTTATATATAATCTCAGGCTAAAGCCATATAAAAACTATACTTCTTCTTACTTTATTATGCAAGGAAGAAAGCATATTAATTCTATTAAAAAAGAATAAACCATTCCGTTTTAACTTATTTGTCATCTCCGGTAAGTCTGAGCACCGATTCCATCTCTTCCACATCCATATCCAGAAATGCTGCCAGCTCTTCCACACTATACTTTACGTCCTCATCTTCGGTCAGCTCTTTCACCTTTGCTTCCAGGTTTCTCACCTTTTCCACCAGAATATCATCTTCTTTCTTCTGCTGGCTCTGTTCTTCCATAAACAGACGAATGGCGCTTCTGATTTCGCTCATAAGCCAGGTATGAATCTCCTCCTTTTCGGCTGCCTGCTCTAATGCCATCAAAAGTCCCATATTCCCTTCCTGCAGCAAATCTCCGAAGAAAATTTCTCCTGAATGCAGTTCTCTTGCTATTTCCACAACTTCTCTCTGGTAGCTTTTTAAAATACGCTCTTTTACATCCTCTCCGGCTCTTAAATCCATAAAAAGCCGCTCTCTGTCAAAACCATCTATTTCCCCAAAGGTTTCCAGATACTCTGTCAGATATTCCTCTTCCTCAGCAGTTAAAGGAACCTGCTGCGCTTCTTCCACTGACTTTGTATCTCCCTGGCTCTGAAATTCTTTTGAAAAATCGCCGCTCTTCTTGCTGTAACCATGAACCGTAATCCCCTGAATTTCCAGGAAATCAAAAACCTTTTTTAATTTTTCCTGGTCCATTCCTTCTTCACCGAAAAACTGTTTCACCAGCTCTGCCTGTACCTGCTTGCCATTTTTCATGGCTAATGTCTGTATTTCCTTTAATTTATCCTGAAACTCTTGAATATTCATAAACATACCCCGTTTCTTTTTCGTTTTGTTTAGTTTGATTATAAAAGAAGTTTTGGGAAAAAGCAACCAGCCAAAACTTTGCAAGCCAGATTCTTGATAGGAAAAGTATGTCTGTATCCGCAATAACAAAATTAATGAAATTTTGAAAAGGGACTGTGCAATAAGTATTGAAAGCTATCCTGTCAGGAAATGGTAGATGAATGGTGCCGGAAACGTGATACAGAAACCAATGCTTCCTGTTTTACAAGAACCGGAGGCATCCGTTCTTTTATAAGGATTTTTTAAGGAACGTATAGAAAGCTTGGATTATTATAAGGATCATAAGATACGGCATGACCAAGTTTATGCCATGGAAGTGGTATCTACCTTTTCCAGAGAGGAGGATATTAATATTGAAGCATGGAAAAAGAAAAATGTTGAATGGTTACAAAAAACCTTTAATCAAGCTGGTGATGGAAGAAACAACATTGCAAGTGTAGTCTTTCATGCGGATGAAACAGGTAATGTACCTTGCCATGCCATTGTTGTCCCCATAGCCCCAAGAGGACGTTTGAATACAAAACATTATACGGGCGGCTATAAAATTATGCATAAAATACAGAATTTCTATGCGGAAGATATGAAAGAATTTGGTTTAGAACGAGGACTAGAAGGCGGTCAAGCAAAGCATCGAGATATTAAAAAATATTATGCATATCTAAACCGTGCTTTGGAAATCCCAGAAGTAATGCCCTTCGAAACTGCAGAGGAATTCCGTTGTTATCAGTCACTTTATAAAAACCGATTTTTCAATTTTCATGCAAAATAAAAGAGGCTCTGTCATAAAATACCATACAATCCTCTTCCAAACGCTACCATTTTCTTTTCCTGGATAATCATGTTTTAGATTATACCCGTCCTCTGGGCTGATCTCCACGGTACGTTCCCAAAATCCGCTGGTATTTACGCAATGCATAAATATAATGTTGCCTTCCATACGGGATGCATTCACTTCCTTTGCCAGACGTATAACCGCCGCAGTCCCCGGGTATTCCCCTGCATGGATCCCCGCTGTCACTAATAAGGTTTTTCCTGGCTTCGCTCCGCATACAAGCGTTGTAGGGATTATATAGTCTTTCACGCCTGGCTCCAGATCGATCTGTTTTTTCTCTCCGGCTTCAAGTGTGTGCCCACAAATATGCCACATACGATATCCTCCTACTTATTTCTTCTGTTATATTCTGTTGACATTGATACAGCGGACTTTTTCCAGGTCCACAGCACCCCCATAAACAATACGATTGCTGCCACGGTCCATGTGATGGGATACACTCTTGTCAGCATCCTTACATTATGAAATCTTGTAACCAAGGTATGAAGAAGCAGCATTCTTCCTCCACAAATAACACCGAGAACAATGATCATAGATAATAACGCATACCCCATTCCACGGATTGCTCCACTGAATACCTCGATCAAAGAATTCAACCAATAAAACGGAAATGAAATTGCAATAATTTCCAGTCCTATCTCGATTACAGATGGATCCTTTCCAAACCAGCCCAAGGCTGTTTCTCCCCCGGCCAGCAATACTGTTGAAATTACCACAACCGTTAATACAGAAATACTTCCCGATGCGACGATTCCTTTTTTGATCCGCTCTATCTTACCAGCACCTATATTCTGCGCTGTAAATGTCATCGTTGCCTGACCAAAAGCCAAAACCGGTAAATAAATAAAATTTTCTAATTTAAAATAATAGGTATATGCAGTAATCGTATCTGTACCAAATCCGTTAATAAAATATTGGATCATCACATTGGAAAGTGTGATGGTCATACTCTGTATTCCTGCAGGCAGACCCAATTTCAGTATCTTCCAGATATATCTGCTCTTTATCTTAGCAACACAAAATCTGAGGGTTATGATTCTATTTCCCCGCAGAAGAATCCACAGCACTGCCACTGCCGAAAAAGTCTGTGAAATACTGGTGGCTATGGCAGCTCCACAAACACCCAGTTTCAATCCTGCGATCAACCAGGCATCTGCTAAAACATTCAGAATCCCTCCGACGGCCAAAATGTAAAATGGAGACGCCGAGTCTCCACATGCCCGTAAAATTCCAGACCCAATATTATAAAAAATCAACGGTAATAAACTGATAAAATATATCCGTATATAAATGATTGCATCCCCCTGTATTTCTTCAGGCGTATGCAGCAGATTAAGTAAGGCGGGAGCTGCAAATTCTCCTATTACTGTTAAGATTATTCCGGAAATTGCTGCAAATATAATTGCTGTTTGTATCAGTCCGTCTACCTCTTTCGTTCTTTTGGCTCCCACTACATGGGATACTGCTACACTCGTACCTGCTGAAAGTCCTGTAAAGATTCCTACCAGGCATGTTACCAGGAGACTGCTTGCACCTACTGCTGCTGAAGCATTTGTTCCTACAAAATTACCTACAAAAATCAGATCTGTTGTATTGTAAAGTAACTGAAATACACTTCCTGCTATAAGAGGAAGTGCAAATGTAGTTAAAGACACAAAGATACTGCCCTGCGTCATGTCCACTAGTTTTTTCTTGGTTCCTGCAGCCATATCAGCATTTCTCCTTTCCGCTTTTCCACTTATGACAGGCAACTTTGTGACCTTGGCTGACTTCTATCATTTTGGGTTTCTCAATTTTACAGATTTCCCTGCATTCCCTGCACCTAGTTTGGAATGGACAGCCTGTCGGTATATGTAAGGGACTGGGAGCTTCACTCTCAATACTTGTAATCTCCTTTGTAAAATCCATCTGAACAGAAAAAACCGCTTCCAGAAGTGCCTGTGTATACGGATGCTGTGCATGGTTTCGAACCTGCTCCCCCGGAAGAATTTCTACCAGATTACCAAGATACATAACTGCAACCTGGTGAGCAAATGCCTGTACCAGAGACAGGTCATGGCAGATAAACACAAAAGAGATTCCTTTTTCTTTCTGAAGTCTGGCAAGAAGTTCCATAATACTGTCCTGTACCGTTACATCTAAAGCACTGGTAGCTTCATCACATACAATGATCTCGGGTTCTAACGCCAATGCCCGTGCAATTCCTACCCTTTGCCTTTGACCTCCGCTCATATTGTGCGGGAATCGATAAATATACTCTTCCGGAAGTTCCACCATACGGAGCAGTTCTTTTGCCTTTTCTTCTTTTTCCGATTTCCGGATCCGCCGGAAGTTCATAAGGGGTTCTGTCACAATATCCATTACTTTCATTTTGGGATAGAAAGCTGTCCCTGGATCCTGAAATACCATCTGGATCTTTTGACGCAGTCTGCGAAGTTTTTCCCCTTTCAGTTTTGTGATATCTTCTCCATGATACAGGATGCTTCCCTCCGTAGGTTCCAGGACATTTACCATCAATTTGACAAATGTGGATTTTCCGCATCCACTTTCTCCTACGATTCCCAGCGTCTTCCCTTTATATACGTTCAGATTGATATCATCACAGGCTGTCAGAAACTGCCCCTTTGACTCAGAAAATTTTTTTGTAATATGTTCCGCTGTTAAGATCACCTGGTCAGACATATCTTTTCCCTCCAATATCCGGTACACACGCCAGCAGATTTTTTGTATATTCACTTTTGGGATTTTTTATAACATCCTCTTTTTTCCCGGATTCTGTGATTCTTCCATTCCGCATAACGATCAACTGATCTGCCATGTAAGCTGCCATGGCAATATTATGAGTCACCATAATAATAGCGGTATGATACAGATCTCTGATTTCCATAAATTGACGGACAATCTGAGCCTGTGTGGTTACATCCAGTGCACTGGTGGGTTCGTCCGCCAACAGGATCTTAGGCTGAAATGTCATGGCCATGGCAATTCCTACACGCTGGCGCATTCCGCCGGAAAGCTGAAACGGATAGCTTTTCATGATACGTTCTGCATCTTGCAGATGCATTTTGGCAAGCATATCGCTCCCCCTTTTCCATGCTTCTTTTTTTCCCACCTTTTTGTGCATACGGATGTACTCCACAAACTGATCCCCGATTGTGCGGATGGGATTAATCATCGCTCCAGAATCCTGAAAGATCATGGAAATCTCTGTCCCACGCAGATTTTTCCACTGTTTCTGTTCCAGAGTCAGTAAAGAAGTTCCCTGAAATAAAATGTCTCCCTGTTCCACTTTGCCTTTACCTGGAAGAAGCCCCAGAATCGAACGAAGAACGGTTGTTTTTCCGCTGCCGCTTTCTCCCACAAGTGCGATAATCTCACCTGGTTGCAGCGTAAGGTTAAAATTTTTCACAGAGGCTTTTTCATCTTTTCCGTAATTCACTGTGATATCCATAATATTTAACAGCTCCATACACATTACCCCTCCTCTTTCGGATCCAATACATCTCGCAGGCTGTCTCCCAGCAAGTTAAAGACAATGACAACAAATAAAATAGCAAGTCCCGGAAAAATCATAACCCACGGAGCATTCTGCATATAGGAACGCCCTTCACTTAACATCAATCCCCATTCGGGAATGGGCGGTCTTGCACCAAATCCAAGGAAAGACAGCCCTGCCAGTTCCAGCATCATTCCTCCAATATCTGTTGATGCAGTGATCACCAGCGTGGGAAGAACGCTTGGAATCATATAACGTGTCAAAATATGCTTCGTTTTAGATCCTGTTACCTTGGCTGCTGCCACATAGTCCTCATATTTTATCTTCAGCACAAGACTCCTGGCCATGCGGGCATATTTGGGCCAGCTCACAAGGCCTACCGCGATGACGGCATTTGTAATGCTGGGTCCAAGGATCCCGGCAACTGCCAGCGCCAGCACCATTCCTGGAAACGCTACCATCATATCTGCGATCCTCATGATCACCGCATCCAGCCAGCCTCCGAAGTATCCGGCAAGGATACCGATCACACTGCCAATGAGAAAAATACTACCTACCAGCGCAAAAGTTGCCGGCAGGGATGCCCTTGTTCCATAGATCACCCTGGAAAACAAATCCCGCCCCAGTTTGTCTGTTCCAAACAGATGTCCATTTCCGGGTGCTTTTAAAGCCTCTGTAAGGATTGCTTCTCCAGGATCATGGGTAGCGATTTGAGGGGCAAACACAGCAGTCAGTATAATTCCAAAGGACAGGATAAGATATACGGTAAACTTTTTATTTTTCCAAAATATGTTCTGTTTCTTCTTCATGTTTACCTCGCCTTTCTTCTGATATGCGGATCAAGAAACTCATACGAAATATCCACAATCAGATTGATTACCATATAAATCAAAGCGATCCAAAGTACAAATCCCTGGATCAACGGATAGTCCAATGCTGTGATCGCAGTAACCGCCAGATTTCCAAGCCCCTGATAGCCAAAAATCACTTCAACAACTGCTGTCCCACCAAGCAGAGAGCCCAGAGAGAGTCCCAACATAGTCACCAGAGGCAAAAGTGCATTGGGAAATACATGACGCCACAAGATCACGCTTTCGCTGATGCCTCGAGCCCGGGCACCGGTAACATAATCCTGATTCAATTCCTCCAACACTGCCGTACGAACCTGCCTTGTATATTTTGCTGCCATGGCAAATGCAAGCGTCAATGCAGGCAGGAGCATCTGTTGGAATCCTGCTTCTTTGGAAACGGTAGGCACAAGCCGCAGTTTCAGAGCAACCACATAAAGAAGTAACAATCCTACCCAGAAATTCGGCATGGAAATCCCCAGAAAACTGATTCCTCTTACCAGATGATCCACTGGTTTTTCTTTATAAACAGCAGCCAGTACTCCAAATGGTACAGAAATCGCCAGCATGAGCAGCAAAGACAAAACAGCCAGCTGTATGGTAGGCATAAGGCGGGATATGAGCAGCTCAGCAACCGGCTTATGCATGGAAAAGGAATTTCCGAAATTTCCATGCAGGCAATTCCAAAGCCATGTGCCGTACTGTTCTATGAAAATACGGTTCAGTCCCAGTTCTTCTCTTGTCTCATTGAGCACTTCTTCCGAAGGCATCATTCCTGTACTTGCATACATAGAGGTAACAGGATCCCCCGGTGCAAGAAAGATCAATAAAAAGGAAAGAAAGCTAATCCCGATCAGAATGACCAGAATCTGCAGAAATCGTTTCCCGAGTTTTTCTTTGTTCATTTTTCTTCCCTCATTCCAATTATTCTGCCGGTTTAATATCTGTTGTCAGCCAATAGTAATCAAAAGCCGGGATTTCAGCACCTGCTACTTTTTCCTTGTTGCTGATCATTGTAGAATTGTAATACCCATGTACCAATACTGCACAATCATCGATCAGCACCTGCTCCATCTGGATGACAAGATCTTTTCTCTCTTCTTCATCCATGGATGCCTTAAACTGCTCATACAGTTTGTTGTACTCTTCGTTATCATATCTGCAATAATTAGTGGCATCTGTATTGTCTTCTGTAAAAAAGTTTTCACCACCGTCTCCGTACCAGTTCAGAAGAAAGGCTTCCGGATCTCCGGTTCCCACTGTGATCCAGTTGGAATTGGACAGATCATAATCCCCTTCCTGCATTTCCATCCATAAGGTATCACTGTCCAACACATTCACATTACACCCGATTCCGATTGCTGCCAGCTGTGACTGGATTCCTTCTGCAAAATCACTCAGACAGCGATTTTTATAGGTATCAAATTCCAGGACAATGTTTTCACCGTCTAATTCACGAATGCCGTCCCCATCCGTATCCCTGATTCCATTATCATCCAGAAGCTGGATCGCCGCTTCCTGATCATAAGTATAAGGATTTACCAGTTTTTCGCTGTCATATGCCAGAGTATCCGGAAGGACTCCCGGTTCATAATTGTACATACCGCCTACTGTCACATCGCAAAGGGTCTGGCCGTCGATTGCCATAAAGACTGCCTGACGCAGCGTATCATTTCCAAGAATCCCGTCAAAATTAACCAAGGCAAATCCTGTACGGACACCAGTTTTTTTCGAAACATAAAAAGCATCATCTCCTTCCAGTTTTTGCAGATCACTGATTGTAGTAATATTTTCTGTCAGGTCAATATCTCCGCTTTCGATCGCCATTGCTTTTGTGGTGTCATCCTCAATGAACATCATGGTCACACTATCGTATGGAACGTCTCCGTTCCAATAATTCTCATTTTTAACAAGTTCCCCGCTTTTACTGAGTTCGTCAAAAGAATCTAAGACATAAGGACCCGTGCCGATGACAGATGTGGTGTATCCGCCCGGATGCTCCGCATCCGTAAGATCCCCCTCTACATCAATGATCGTATAAAACGGAAAGCACAGCGGACCTCTCAGATCCGCATAAGCTGTATTCGTTACAATTGTAACGGTATTTGCCTCCGGATCCGCCTCAATGCTTGCCATATCTATGTACTGTCTGGGTGTGGAACTGTATTCTGTACTGTTGCACACCTCAAACAAACGATTCATAGAGTCTGCTACCGCCTGGGCATCACAGGGACTTCCATTGGAAAACTTTACTCCATCCCTGATATGAAACGTCCAGGTTTTATGATCCTCTGAAACCTCATAAGAATCAGATAACCATGGCCTAATGGTAGAATCGTCATTAAAACGATACAGGGTTTCTGTTATCCCCCATCGCATCCCCTGCCAGGAAGCATTCTGATATGCGGCAGGATCAAAGGAAGTGGAATATACATAACATCCGAAATTCAAATGGTTCTCTCCTGATGCATTTGCATTCCCAGTGCTATCTCCGGCAGAACCGCATCCACCGAGCATCCCCAATGTAATCATAAATCCAGTTACAATTGCTGCTGTTTTTTTTCTCATCGTTTCTCTCTCCTTACCTTTTCCTATATTCCAGCTGTCTTAATAAATTTTCCCAGGAGCCACAAATCTTCTGTGATTTTCTTGTCTCGGAATCTATATCCTTTCTTTACGTGCTGCTTTTCCAGTTTCTTCACACGTTCCATGGTTTTCGCCTATATGGACAAGACTCAACTTCTCTTTACTCTCTTTCGAGACCTTTTTTAACGATACGGCAGAATTCACTTGATGTTACGGTCTGCATGACTGCTCGCTGGCGATTACCGTGACCAGACTTTCACCGGCAAGTGTGGTCCAGCTTCGCTGGACGCACTCCATAAAAAAAGCCATGGCGATACCGCCACAGCCGTTTTTCTGTGTCACTCATAAAGCCTTCTTTTGTAGGTCTTCTGACTCATGCTTCTAAAGAATCTTTCTTTGCACCCATATCCAGCCTTCTCAGGTTTCCCCAATGACCGATTTTCATCTTTTGAATACGAGCTCAGCATATACAGCGGCGGTACCGTAGAGGATTCTCACCTCTTTCCCTTATTCATCTGTTCAGCTTTTACCACTGAACAGCCACAAAAGACATAAAAAATAAAAGCCTGCTCTTTTAAGAACAGACTTCCCCTTATCTCTTTTCACATAAATAAAGTACGATTCCTAAAAGAACATTTACATTACCTAAATACGACTCCTGCTGACTTCTGCTTTGCAGTCACAACACAATGTGTCGGATTTTCACCGAACTTGTAATTAAGAGTACTGTTATAAACATTCCTCATCGCACTTATTTTTTACTATTTCTCTAATAGAATATGACATTTTTGTTCTATTGTCAAGAATTTTCTTATGTTCCTCCTTTTTACATCGGTTTTATTTGATGCAAAGAGTGCAGGCTGCAGCAGATATATTGAATGGTTTCTAAGTTTTTGCATCAGATTAATATGGTGTATCTATTGTAGAAATCACTTCTGCTGTCATCTATTTAATGTGATGTATATTTGCTGCCCTTCTGCCATTTTTTCATCATCTTAACTAAATGGCTACACTTTCTTATAGAAATATCATCTTAATTCGATGTTCTTTTCTCATTGTGCATCCCCTATACTTGATGTTGCAAAAACACCTCTCACATCTTCTATACCTGATGCATAACCGATACTCTATCCAGCAAGCTGATATATAGATGGATATACGGAACCCCATTTGAGGCGACAACAGAATCTATCGCCCAGAATATAGCCATGTTACATTGGATTACATAGATGACAGATAGGATAAGAAAGAAAGCATGGGTATTACAGGAAATGGAATGGCAATAAGCCAGGGAAATTGTCTATGGAAAGCGAAGGGAATGGACGAAAGCAAACGGACTCAGAAGGCTCTTTTCTGGATAGACTCTTAAAGACAAATTACTCTTTTAAGTTAAAAAAGCAAGGAACTAATGGACTCTATATACTCATTTCCAGCCGAAAGGAAAACCATTTTCGTTAGCAGCCCATTTTAAAGTGTATAACTTATTACACTTTGTTCATTTCAGATATTTCATTTCTTTTATTTTTCCATATTGATAGTGAAAGGAGTGACTGTCAATGGGATACTGTTTTGTAACAACAGAAAAAATCAAATCACTGGGAACTTTGACATCGAAATACATGCATAATTACCGGAAGGTAACCGTAGAAAATGCCGACCCAAATCTGGAACATCTAAACGAGGAGCTTGTGGTACTCCCTCTGGATGAGTATGGAAAACAGAAAACCTATAAGGATTTTTTTAAGGAACGTATTGAAAGTCTGGACTACTATAAAAACCATAAAATGAGGCGGGATCAGGTATATGCTATGGAAGTGGTTTCAACCTTTTCCAGAGAAACGGATATTGATATTGAAGCATGGAAAAAGGAAAATGTAAAATGGCTACAAAAAACATTTAATCAAGCTGGTGATGGAAAGAATAACATCGCAAGTGTGGTCTCCCACTCAGATGAACCGGGTAATGTACATTGCCATGCTATTATTATACCCGTAGCTCCAAACGGGCGGCTCAGTGCCAAATATTATACCGATGGCTATAAAGCTATGAGAGAAATGCAGAATTCGTATGCGGAAGCTATGAAACAATTCGGCTTAGAACGAGGACTGGAAGGCGGTCAGGCGAAACACAGAGATATCCGAAAATATTATGCAGACTTAAACCGTGCTTTGGAGATTCCGGAAGTAATGCCATTCGAAACTGCAGAGGAATTCCGTACCAGATGCCAGGAAGAACTAGAAACCATGAATGCAGCTGCCAAAAGAAAACGAGATCAAGAATATGCGGAACACAAACGCCGGATGGCCATGGAACGAACAGAACAACGAAAAGCCATTGCTGGAGAATTGGAAATCGCAAAATATACGGTGCAAAAAGAAAGCCAATCTGTCATTCAAGCATTGGATACAGCAAAAAAAAGAGAACAAGCCTTAAAAAAGTGGGTAACCAGACTGGAAAAGCATGCTGGACAACCTGTAAAAGAAATTATTGAGAAAATTGAAAAATATGAACAGATAGAAAATAGGATGCATCAATTAAGGTTGCAAGACCCAGTAAAAGCGGTTGAAATAGAATCTTTGTTTCATACAAATAAAAACCTTCAAAAAGATTATGAGCTATGAGAATGGGCGATAGGCTTAAACAAAATCAGCTTTTCGCCCTTGCTTTATATATAACAGTTACAAAATTGCATGTCAACAGGGGGCTGTGAAATAACAGCCTCTACGGAAAAAGAGGACTTTTCGTTCAAAATGAACGAAAGGTCCTCTTTTATG
>ERZ832973.1030-NODE-1030-length-25860-cov-33.999341_pt1 | contig 25860 bp, 26 predicted proteins | sample MGYA00519950_ERZ832973 | MGnify/ENA primary metagenome ERZ832973 (study PRJEB31850, sample SAMEA3708734) | human gut metagenome | biome: human gut; feature: human-associated habitat; material: faeces | place: China | collected 2014 ... | reverse complement strand
AATGTGGATTAAACGAATCCACCATCAGAAACTATGAGCTCGGAAACAGATATCCGGATGAAGCAACTTTATTAAATATTGCAAACAATCTAGGAGTCAGCTTTTATGCATTATCTGACCCTGATGTAGCAAATATATTCAGTGCACTTCATGTACTGTTTAACATGGAATGGGCATATGGACTACGACCTACTATGAAAGATGGAGAAGTATGCTTCAAATTTGAAGAGCGGCTCCCAAGTGCCGGTCCCCGTCCACAGGAAGACCTTGATAACTTCCGAAAGATGGTTGAGTATTGGGCACGCTTTCGAGACAAGCTTGAAGATGAAGAAATATCAGAAACGGAATATTACCTCAAAGAGATAAAATACCCAATGAACCCAACAGACCCGAATAAAGAATATACTGTATCGCTAAATCTTGATGATGACGACCAGCTACTGATTCAAAAAATGAATGAGGATGATGATGCAGAAAAAACCGCTGAATTGTTAAAAGACTTGTTTCCGGATTTCTCTTATGTGAAGAGGAAAAGGAAACCCAAAAGAGAATAACCTGAAAGGACACAATTATGGATAAATTACAATACGATAGTTTTTACAAATTTCTCGTTTCACTAGGCATGTTGCTTATCACACTACCTGTATTGGCATATCTTTATATACTTAACACAAACTACGAACTCATAAGCCAAAATGATTACGATAACCTATCCGAAATTTCAATTCGAAGGATGCATGATAATTTAAAATTATTAGATTTCACAACCACAATTATGCCTGTAGTTTCCATTGTACTTATTGTAACAGGTCTAGTCTTAATAATTATTGGCTGTTGTAAATGGTATAGCATTCAAAAAGAACTTGACGAGCAAATAAAATCTGATACCATTACCAAAAAGATTAACGCCACACAATTAAATTCTTCAGAAACTGTAGAAAAAGTAGCTAATGAAATCTCTACAGAACAAAACAATTCAACAAATGTTTCATCCGATAGAGTTGTAAGATACATGCAAATAGAGGATAAATGTTGCAAATATTTTTCCAAAAAGCTTTCTCGCAGATATCTTCTCAAACAAAACTTGCGTATAGGCAGACTCGAATACGATATTATCGCTCTCTCAAAACATACCAAGAATGACTTGATTTTTGAAATCAAATATTGGACTATTACTAATATTACAAATAATAGACTTGAACATTTGATAACGAATGTTAAATATATGTGTGAAAACTATAAATCTAATACAGACCGTAACTGTGAATCTGTGATAGTCATAGTTGCACCCAAAGAAAAAATCGAGAAAATTCAAAACTGCTGTCTCAATCACTTTGATGATTATAAAGATTCACTATTAGAAAATGTTAGCTTTGAATTCTTTGCAGAAGAAGATTTATAAGCAATTCCCCAAACCCCTTTTGGGAATCTTTTTGTTTACGAAAAAAACAAATAAAAAACTATAGAGGTAGAAAATGATTGGATTAATTGTTGCAAGGTCAAAAAATAATGTTATTGGTAGAAATGGTGAGATTCCTTGGAAAATCAAAGGTGAGCAAAAATTTTTTAAGGAACTTACAATCGGAAATATTGTAGTTATGGGAAGAAAATCTTATGAAGAAATTGGTCATCCACTTCCAAATCGCCAAAATATAATAGTATCAAAGACAATGAAATATGAAGGCGAAAACCTAATTACTGTATCATCTTTGGCAGAAGCATTGGCACTTTCTGACAATTCAAATATTTATATAGCAGGAGGGTATGGAGTATACAAAGAGGCTATCCCTTTTGTTGATGTAATGTACATTACAGAAGTAGATATAAATATCGAAGATGGAGATGTATTTTTTCCAGAGTTTGATGTAAATGATTTCGATTTGATTATAGGTGAAACATTTGGCGAGAATACTAAGTATACGAGGACTACATACATAAGAAAGAAGTAGCCATTGTAACCAGGACCTTCCAAGAACGTCCAGACAAATACAATATACTGCAATTTGAATTTGATACTGATCAATCTTGCTTGTTGAGTGTTATTCAAGATATTGAAAATGAAAATATGGTGATATGGAATGATTACACCAAAAATAGGAAGGCGGAAATTATATGCTCAATATAGATGCAAAAGGAATATTAAAAAACACTGGTAGAATAACCCCCATCTTTCCTGGCATTCGTCCTACCACAATGATTAAAGAAAACTGTATGACAACCTCTGTTCTTAGCTTTGATAGTGCTGTATCCTTGAACGAATCTATCCCCGCTTCCATTACTTTTATTTCACCGAAATATTATGCAAATATATTATGGCTCAACAAGTGTTTGGATATATATGAAGGTCCAAGAGTAATAGGCACTTTCATAGTAACTGAAATAACAAATCCTATCCTTGATGCAAATGCTGAAAAGTGGATATTCATTGATGGACGTGATATCCATACGCTTAATGATTTTTTTGACCAAATAGAACAGAAATTAACTTCTAAAATTGACTTCAAAATAGGTCGTAATATGAATGCTTTTAGCGACTTGCTGTGGGGTGGATTTGGCATTCACGAATATGCTGAACCGCTTCACATTGTTTGGATATATTTCACACAAAGCAGAAAGGCATTGGGAAACAAATATTTCGATACAATCATATCAATTATTGAAAACCACGAAAGTAATAACAAATACTTGGAACTATACGATGAACATATATTTTGATTTGTCTTTACGGGGCATCAGATTTCAAATATTAGATAAAATGTCCCTTTTTGACAAAGACTATCTTTCTTCCCTATGAGATAATGCTATATATACGGAGGATGCAAATGGAAAATACAATCGCAAAGAACATCATCTATTATGCTTATAACAGAACTAAACAACATAAAGTAGCAAAAGCGCTAGGCTATTCGACCAAGCAATTGACTAGAATTTGCAAGGTCGTTTTTAATCGTACCTATAAACAATTTCAGCGAGAACTAATTTTCTCCACCATTTTAGAACGAATACGTGACTGCAATACACCTCAATCAATTGCAGATGAATTCTTTAACGGGAATATACATCAATTGTATGCCTATGTAAAATCTTTCTTAAATGTTCCTCCTAAACAAATCTCAACCAAAGGAGGGCACTATATGACTGCAGCCGAAATACAAATTCTCGAAACCAAAGTAATTACCATGTTGGCTACAAATCCAACCAAAAATCTTACTTTAAAACAATTAGGAGTTCCAAGATTTATTATCACAAATTTAAGACAAAAAGGATACAATATTATCTCAGTTCCAGGTCGTTATAATGGCGGATACAACCTTAACTATACCTCAAAGTCTAATTGTCTTAGCTGGATTAACAACATCCGCATATATCGATATGGATTACCCGGAAATTATTCCTTCTAAATCAGTTTTCAAATATTATTGTCATTTGATTGTCACTGGGCAAAAAACGAGCCAAGAAGAACCGTAAATTCGGCATTTCTTGGCTCGTGTACATTATTCAAACTCAATCGTTCCAGGTGGTTTACTCGTCAAATCATAGAATACACGATTTACACCTTTCACCTCGTTAATAATTCTGCTCATTACCTTATTTAACACCTCATAAGGGAGCTCTGCTGCTTCTGCAGTCATAAAGTCAATGGTCTTTACAGCGCGAAGTGCGACAGCATAATCATAAGTTCTCTCATCACCCATAACACCAACAGAACGCATATTGGTCAGTGCTGCAAAGTACTGGTTGATATCCTGATCCAGCCCAGCTTTTGCAATCTCTTCTCTGTAAATTGCATCTGCATCTTGGACGATACGAACCTTCTCCTCTGTAACTTCACCTATAATACGAATACCAAGTCCCGGTCCCGGAAACGGCTGACGGAATACCAGTCTCTCCGGAATTCCAAGCTCCAGTCCGGCTTTACGAACCTCATCTTTGAACAGGTCACGTAACGGCTCAATGATTTCTTTGAAATCTACATACTCCGGAAGTCCTCCTACGTTGTGGTGCGATTTGATAACTGCAGACTCGCCGCCTAAACCACTCTCTACAACGTCTGGGTAAATGGTTCCCTGTGCCAGGAAATCAACGGCACCAATTTTCTTTGCTTCCTCTTCAAAAATACGAATGAACTCTTCACCGATAATTTTACGTTTTGCTTCCGGTTCTGTTACGCCGGCAAGCTTGTCATAATATCTCTGTTGTGCATTAACACGGATGAAGTTCAAATCAAACTGTCCTTCTGGGCCGAATACAGCTTCTACCTCATCGCCTTCATCTTTACGAAGCAAACCGTGATCCACGAATACACAAGTCAGTTGTTTTCCAATTGCTCTGGAAAGAAGTCCTGCTGCAACAGAAGAATCTACACCACCGGATAATGCAAGCAGTACACGTCCATCGCCAACTTTTGCACGGATATCTTTAATGGTATTCTCAACGAATGCATCCATCTTCCAGTCACCGGCACATCCACATACTTCATATACAAAGTTAGACAACATTGTCTTACCTTCTACTGTATGGAGTACTTCCGGATGGAACTGAATGGCATACAGTTTTTTCTCCTCACACTCTGCTGCTGCCACTGGGCAGTCCGCTGTATGAGCAGTAATGGTAAATCCCGGAGCTGTTTTTGAAATATAATCAAAATGGCTCATCCAACAAATTGTTGATGGGGATACGTTGTGAAATAATTTGGAACTATTCTCCACAAACACCTCTGTTTTACCATACTCACGCACCTCGGCGCGTTCCACTTTCCCTCCTAAAATATGTTGCATCAGCTGGGCACCATAGCAAAGACCAAGTACCGGGATTCCAAGTTCAAACAACTCTTTTGTATAAGTCGGTGAATCTGCTTCGTAGCAGCTGTTCGGTCCTCCGGTCAAAATGATTCCCTTTGGATTCATAGATTTGATCTTTTCGATATCAGTCTTATAGGAATAAATCTCGCAGTACACATTGCACTCACGGACACGACGTGCCACCAGCTGGTTGTACTGTCCGCCGAAATCAATCACTATGACAGTTTCTCTGTTCATTGGATCGTTTCCTCCTTCGCAATAAATTATTTACATCATATATCTGTCATGGCCGATTTCACTTTTTATATAAGCATATATATAATATTTTTGCTTTCCCATCAGGGAAAATAATCCGCCACCCTTTCTATTATATATTACTTTCACACCACTTTACAAGAGGAACAACTGAAAAAATATTTGCAAGCTGATTTTTTCATAGTATAATAAAAGATACACCACTTTACAATCTTTTCATTTTAAAATATGATACAGCACTTTCTGCCGCATCATAAGTTTGGTAAAACCATTCCAAATAGAAAGTTGCAAACCGGTGTAAGAGACAGTAAAACTATTTTTACGGATCTGCTGCAATGTCTTTCTACATAGACATGCAAAAATTTTGTTACAGGAGGATGATACTATCATGGAAACATTCAAAACAATGACTTGTCGAAAATCTGTCAGAAGCTACAAGTCTACTTTATCAGATGCAAATTTACAGAAAATCCTGATGGCCGCACAGGCTGCTCCGATTGGAATGGGCAAATATGACACTATGCATATGACCGTTATCCGCAATACAGAATTATTACAGGAATTAGACCGCAATGCTGCTGAATTCTTCGGCGATCCATCCCGGACACCGCTTTACAATGCGCCTTGTCTCGTAGTAATTTCCACACCGATTGCAAATCCTGCAATGGCAAATGTACCGTATTCCAATGCAGCCATGATGGCAGAACATATGTGCCTGCTTGCAACTGATCTCGGTATCGGAAGCTGTAACATCTGGGGTGCGATTGCTGCATTAAATACCAAACCGGAACTTGTAGCAAAACTTGGACTTCCGGAAGGCCATGTACCATGCTGCGCCGTAACACTTGGTGATACAGATGATACCTTCGCAGAACGTGAGATTCCGGCTGATCGTATCGCAGTATCTTATATTAATTAATCATAATATTTCATCTCAGACTGAGATAAAATAATGAGCAGACTGGAAATCAAACATTTTCGCCTGCTCATTTATTTGCTTGTTTTTTATTTACACCAGTTTATATTTTTTCAGCTGCTGTCTGCGTTCCCTGTAATCCGGACAGTATTTCTCTACTTCAGCCCAGAACTCCTTCGAATGATCCATATACCGTCGGTGTGCAAGTTCATGAATTACAACATAATCTAACAATTCATCCGGCAAATAGTATAATTGATAGTTAAAATTTAGATTTCCTTTTGAGCTGCAACTTCCCCATCTTGTTTTCTGATTTCGAATCGTAATCCACCCGATTGTCACTCCCATTGCTTTTTTATAAGCATTTACCCGGCTTTCAATCTTTTTCTTTATTTTTTCCAGTTCATCACGGGATAATTCTCCCACCGGAACAGCACCGGTCTCCTGCCGCTGTTCCATTCGCGTCTGCATCTGCTTTACTTTTTTCCAGATCCATGCATGTTCGCTGTCCAGAAACTTCTGTAACGCATCTGCCGATAATTGATTCGGAATCCGAAGCACTGCATCGCCATTTTCGCACACCTGGAGCCCGATTGTTTTCCTTGCAGATCTGACAACAGAAAGTACTAATGTCTGATTTTCTTTTTGCAATTCTATATTTCTATAAATATTCAAGTTCTTTCTACTCCAACAATTTTATTTCATCGAAAGACTTCTAGCTCAGTACTAATATCAATATTCCTGTTCCTAGATATACCCTTTTATTATTCCTTCAACAGGCAGTATATATTGAATTTGTCGCTTTATTTTATCTTTTTTACTGGTGTCATTCTACATTTGATATCCACCAACAGAAAAAAGTCTCACTCCTTCTCAGCCTTCAAGTGGCTGCAGAGAAAAAGCCTGCCTATGTTCCGCTGTGACCACCATATGGCAGTCTTGCTGAAAAGTTACCAACTGCTGGCAGACATCCGCTGCTCCCGTCAGAATACCTGACGGACTTATGACAGAGAAATAGTCCATTCCCTGTATCAGTCCGACACCTGTATATTTTACATAACTTTCTTTGTATGCCCATAGTTTGCAAAAATGCGAATATCCGTTTTTTTCCAGCCATGCTACTTCCAGTGGATGATAAAAACGTCTGGCCAGACGTTCCGCCCGGCAATGTTGTTCCTGCTGGATATCCAACCCGACTTCTTCAGTGCTGACGGCACAGCTCCACCAATCTCCGCTATGGGATATGGAAAAATGAATGCTTTCCGCATTTTGAAACCTGGGTTTTTTCTTCTGCTCCGCAGATGCCAGTATCAGTGTTTCCGGAAGCAATAGTGCATTCTCCCGTGCGTACCGACGAACTGCCTGCTCTAAAAGTGTATGAGAATTTTTCTTCTTCTCATCCCACTTCTGATAATAAATCGCTATATCCATCTTTTATTTGCCCCGCTGTTTCTTTCTCTTATCAGAATACCTTCCGATGCACGCTGATATTGAAAAAACAATACTATTCAGCTACCAGTCAGAAACTGGTTTTGTCTTCACCTTTCACCTTTATTTCTGGTATTTGTCATATAATTTTTTAAATGCCGGCACACTTCTTTTTGCAACATCAGCCGGTACACAATAAGAGACACGTACCCAGCCCGGTCCATAAAAAGCGGTACCCGGTGCCATAAGAATTTTTTCTTCTTTTGCACGCTCACAAAACTTCGTATCATCCTCTTCCAGTGCTTTTACAAAAAGATAAAATGCTCCATCCGGATGAATACAAGTGTATCCAATCTCGGTCAGTGCATGATACAGAATGTCCCTTGTTTCCTGATAAATGCTGATGTCCACGGATGCATCCACACATTTCAGCAGCATTTTCTGCTGAAGAGACGGTGCATTGACATAGCCAAGATAACGCATGGAGGCTGTCATTCCTGCAATCAGATCTTCATAATCCTGCACACAGGATTCCATTGCGATATAGCCGATACGTTCACCCGGAATAGACAATGCTTTGCTGTAAGAATATACCACGATGGTATTCTCGTAGTAATGGGTCAGATATGGCACTTTAATATCATATGCCAGCTTCCGGTACGGTTCATCGGAAACCAGATAGATTGGATGACCATACTCCTCCTGTTTTTTCTTCAGAATATCTGTTACCATACGGATAGACTCTTCTGTATATACTGCCCCTGTTGGATTATTCGGTGTATTAATCAGTACAAACCTGGTTTTTGGTGACAATGCAGCTTCAAAAGTCTCCGGGTCCGGCTGCAATGTCTCCATATTACATAATGCCGGCACGAGTTTACCATACAGCGTCTCCACATAGCTTTTATACTCCCAGAAATATGGTGCAAACGTAACCACCTCGTCTCCGTTATCCAGCAAAGAATTTGCAATAACTACAATCGCTGCTGCTGCGCCACTGGTCATGATAATTCCCTGCTCGGTATAGTGACAGTCATATTTTCCATTTAAATAATTTGCGATATGTCTGCGCACTTCCGGATGTCCCACATTTGCCGGATAACCATGCAGTGCCAGCGGTTTTTCTGTATCCAGAATTTCTTTCATCGCCTCATTCACTGCCGCCGGAGGCTCTACGCTCGGATTGCCAATAGTAAAATTAAATATATTCTCCGAGCCGTAAATCGCAGCCAGTTTTTTACCTTCTTCAAAAATATCACGGATGCAAATAGATGAGTCCAGTGATTCTCTTAATCTTTTTGATATCATAATCTATATCCTCCAAATCCCCTGTTCTTTTTCACGTCAACGCTTTAATTCGCCATACTTTTTATATCTTAGCACAATTTTTAATAAAAAAAAAGGTTTCTTTACATCCAATTCGTTTTTTGCTATACTTTTTACATAACAAAGTGATACACACCATTCGTATGCCACGGCATACCAGTGGTTATCAATCAGGATAAGATCTTTCCAGCATTTACAGAAAGGGATTATCAGGAATGCCCCAAACATTCTTAATTTTTTCAAAACAGGAGAAGGTAAATGTCAAACCAGGAAATCAGCAAATATGATGCACTCAATCAGCCTGCTGAAAATAAACAGCAGCAGGCTTATCAACAGATAAAACAGGACATACTGAATAATACATATCCGGAAGGAACCGTTATGGTGGAACGCAAATTATGCGATATTTACCATGTCAGCCGCTCTCCGATCCGCAACGCCCTTCAGCAACTGACACACGAAGGTCTGCTGTCTTTCGTTCCTGGCAAAGGAACCGTAGTGGCATCTTTTACTACGGAAGACATTCTGGAAGTGTATGATCTGATTGAACTGCTGCAGGTATATGCCGTAGCAGCATTTCTAAATAAGTACAATGATCTGGCAGTTGATGCCATGGAAATAGCACTCCGGAACATGGAAAAATCATTAAACAAACATGATATATTCCAATGTACCCGATGGGATCAGAAATTCCATGAACTTCTGATCGGTTATGCCGGAAACAAACGCCTGGAAACAATTTATGACCAGCTAGACTGTCAGCAGATGCTGTTCATCTCCACCATTCTGGATGACACAGAGCGTGCCAGCCAGTCTTTCGCAGAACACTCTGCGATTCTGGCAGCTATAAAAGAAAAAGATGTACAGATTGCCCAGGACTGTATCCGAAAGCATTATTACCATATCAAACAATACTACATCAACAAACTGCTTAGCAGAATCCATATTTAATTTCAGGAGGTACTATCATTATGGAATTACAGACATTACAAAAAGACATGATCGCAGCAATGAAGGCAAAAGACAAAGTCCGCAAAGATGCTATCTCTTCTCTTGTATCCGCAGTCAAAAAAGTGGCTATCGATGAAGGATGTCGGGATGATATCAAACCGGAACTGGTTGACCGTGTCATCTTAAAAGAATTGAAGAGTGTCAAAGAACAGGTAGACACCTGCCCGGCAGACCGGACAGATCTGAAAGATGAATATCAGGCACGCTATGACATCATCAATGAATATGCACCAAAGCTTCTGTCTGCAGAAGAAGTTAAAATAATTCTGACAGAACGTTTCGCTGATGTCCTTGCCACAAAAAACAAAGGTCAGATCATGAAAGCTGTCATGGCTGAATTAAAAGGAAAAGCAGACGGTAAAGTTATCAACCAGGTAGTTGCTGAACTTTGCAAATAAACTTTTTTAAAAATGTTTTAAAAAAATCCCGATGCGCATTGTTATCTCAATGCGCATCGGGATTTTTGATTTTCATATTTCAATACTTAAACTAGAAAATTCTTCTTACTGTTAAGATTGTTTTGTAATGTACATTGCCGGAAATCTTAATACCGGTAGATGGGGAACTTGCATGAACAATCTGTCCACCACCCATGTAAATAGCAACGTGTCCACTGTAACATACGATATCACCCGGCTGCATGTCGGATACAGATACCTCGCGTCCTACGCCTCTCATTGCGGAAGAAGAATGCGGTAAGGACACACCAAAGTGTGCATATACACTCATAATAAATCCAGAACAGTCAGCACCATTTGTCAGACTGGTTCCACCCCATACATATGGATTTCCAACAAACTGACATGCATAATTTACAACTGCAGAACCGGATCCGGATCCTGTGCTTGCACTTCCGGAATCAGAAGAACTGCCGGATGAGGAACTGTTGGAACTTCCGGAATTAGAACTTGTTGTATTGTTCTTTTTATTGCTTGATGTAGCAGAAGAATTATTTGCCACACTGGATGCACCTGCAGTCACTCTGACAGTCTGTGCTGCTGCCAGTTCCTGTGCAATGATTGCATTCTGCTGGTCAATGGTCTGCTTATACTGTGCGGCCAGTGACTGTGCCTCTGCCAGCTTGCTGCCGAAATTGTCCATCTGGCTGCTCTTCTCAGCTTTCAGCGTCTCTAACTGCTGCTGCTGTTCCTGATATGTAGCCTGATTTTCTTCCAACTCCTGTTTCTCTTCTTCTACCTGAGCCACAAGATTAGCAACTTCTGTCTTGGTATTCTGATACTCAACCAGAAGGTTACGATCATAATCATATACTTTTGAGAAATTCTCTACTTTGTTCAATACATCTGCAAAGTTCTGTGCACCTACCAGTGCATCCAGGAAAGAACTGTCACCATTTTCATACATATAACGAATTCTTTCTTTCATGGAACCGTACTGCTCAGCTTCTTTTGCTTTTGCAGTTTCTAAATCTGCCTCTGCCTGTGCCAGTTCTACTTTCTTGTTCTCAATCTCGCCGGCTACAACATCTAAATCTACTAATACCTGTACCAGTTCAGAATCTACCTGATCAATCTGAGACTGCAGTGCTGACTGCTGGCTCTTAATGCTGTCAATCTGACTGTTTACAGAATTCAAATTACTCTGTGCCTGATTTTTCTGGTTTTTTGCCTTTGAAAGAGTGGTTGCACCTGCCATCTGTGTACCGGAAATCGCAAGAACAACAACCAATCCCATTGCCATTAATTTCTTCTTCATATATTGAAATACTCCTTCGTAAGTGTTCCTTTTTTCGTTTCCTTATGGATTATAACACCTCTCTGTCACAATTTCAACCGAAAGAACACCATTTTAGAAATATTTCATACTGTTTTGTAATATTTTTGTAATATTTATCCGTTATTTTTTCACAACCAAAAGTTTCATTCCATCTGCTTTTTTCTCTTCTGACAGTTCATTGACTGTTTTGATATCCTGTACCGTCGTATGGAATTTCTTGGCAATATTCCACAGATCATCCGGCTTCTGCAGTCTGATACCTGCGATACCGGGAATGTGATTCAGCCAGTTTATATCATACTCCCTATCCTCTGTTCCGGTGATCAGTTCAGACTGTTTTTCCTTTGTGATCAACGTCTCTATATCCACCACGGCCTGTACTTCCAGCTCCGTTCCGCTCTTCATCAGAAATGACAGATGTGCAAGACCCGTCTGCAGTTCTATCTGATAAAAGGACTTCATCTCCGGTATCTCTACATCATACTGGAATGGCACCAGACCTTCCGCAGCTCCTACCGGAGCCACATCTGAACTGGTCAGATACAGAATACTGACCCACACCGTTCCTTCCACATGAATGCCCTGCTCCGTAACTTCCCAGTGTTCCGCTTCCACAGTGCCGAAGCCTGCACCTAGCTGCAAAATCTCAGCTTCCTGTTTTTCTATTTCAATACTGTCATTCACCCGGCACCTTGCACTATTCTTCATATGAAGCTGCGGAAATTTCACCTGCTTTGTCTGCAGCTGCAACTGTCTCTCCAGTGAATAGGCATCCACAAGCTGCTCCCGTTTCACTTCCCGGTAAAGCCGCAATTCCACAGGCGTATCTGCCTCCAGCAAAAGCATCCGTTCTTCCCCGTCTGTATCCTCCTGTACCCGGCAGATCATCACCGGTTCCTGCCCGGACACACAGGGAATCATATCGCTCTCTGCCTCTGCCACATCCAGCTCATACTGATAGGGAACCCTCAATTCCAGCCACTGCAGCCGGTCTTCTTCCATTCCAAGATAGAGCAAAAAAATCTGGATTTCTCCCTGCACCTGCACATTTCCCTGATTTACCCGTATTTCCCTGCCAAGCAGCTGATGCTGCTGCCAGAGCAACTGGCGGATATTTGGCTTGTTGGAAGGCAGTCGCACTTCCTCTTTCAGGTTCCACCTTTCCGTGCCCCGATAGCAGAGTTCCAGATATACTTCCGTATTATGTAATTCTTCCAGAGGATACTCGCTATCAATCGCCACCGGAATATTCAGTTCCACTCGTTCCCGCGCCCATACTTTTATCTCCACCAGTGCACGGATATTCAGTTTTCTTGCATTTATCATACGCACCGTCAGATCTTCCAGGATGGCTTCTGTCTGCGCCATGTCAAATTCCTTTGCTTCGTCCAGCGTCATCATCTCATGAAATGGAATTTCTCCCTCCAGACTACAGATATTCCATTCATTCTGCCCGGTTCGGTACAGCACCCGAAACTGCAGCGTCCCCTGTACTTGCACATGCCCCTGACTGCATTTTGTCTCATCCATACGAATCTGCCCCCGGCTCAGGATCACAGAGAAAAAATCCGGCAGATAGTCCGGCAGATGATACGTCTCATCAAACGTCAGCTGTGTTGTTGCCGGTCCTTTTTTCTCTTCTGTATAGACTTTTTCTGTTCTCAGCTCCATACTTACATCCACTCCCATTTCCTATTCGAATACTACATTTTCTGTCAGTCTCTCCGTCTTTACCACAATATACGGATAGCTGACACATTTTTCCACTTTGGCGCCATTTTCCGGTCCGATAAGATCCGTCTCAAAATAAATTGCATTTTCTGCCAGGTACAATGCCTGCACCTGTATGCTGTAACCTCCGGTCTCCTGCATTCCGAACCCATGCACGATATACAGCGCATCATCAAGCAGATATGTCATTTTAAAATCCTCGGCTTTTCGTGCCTCAATTTCTGTCTTCAGTTCCTCTGGCAATTCCGCTTCTCCCACCACGGTATAATCCAGATCCCGCAGTTTCTCTACTCCGGTCTTCTTCCATCCACATCCACCAATGCCTGTACTGACCAGACATATAAAAATTGCCGCAAAAAGCAAAAATACACTCCATTTTCGTCGTTTTGCATCCAATTGCTCTGTATTTCCTTTTCTATACGCCACCATCCTCTTTTTTTTATTCATCTGCTGCCCCACATACGTTCTTAGTCTATTGTATTTATGAAAATAAAAAATATGCATGGATTTATGAAAAACTATCTGTTATACTAGATAAGTATTTTTGAATTTAACATCTGGAGGAAATATTATGTTACGAACAATTCTCGCCGTTTTGTTCGCTGTATGCTATCTCATTCTCGGTATTCCGGTTTTATTTGTGGAATGGCTGATTGGAAAAAAGAACCCGCATCTGCGTGATATCAGCAGTCTGCGGATGGTACAGTGGGCATTTCGGGTCATCTACCGGATCTGTGGCGTTAAACTGACTATTATCGGTCAGGAAAACGTTCCGAAAGATACACCGGTGCTGTATGTGGCAAACCACAACAGCTATTTTGACATCATTATTACGTATGCACTCTGCGAAAATCTGACAGGCTACATTGCCAAAGATTCACTGGAAAAAGTGCCGCTGCTGAACATCTGGATGAAACGACTTTACTGCTTGTTTCTGAAACGTGATGACATGAAAGCCAGCCTGAAAACCATTCTGCAGGCTATCGAATATGTCAAACAGGGCGTTTCCATCTGCATTTTCCCGGAAGGCACCCGCGGAGACAGCGATGAAATGGCACCATTTAAAGAAGGCAGTCTGAAAATCGCTGAAAAGGCCGGATGTCCGATCATTCCAATGGCGATCACACACACACGTGACATCATTAAGGATCACATACCATTTGTAAAACCAACCCATGTCACGATTCAGTATGGTACGCCGGTTTATCCAAACGAACTGCCAAAAGAAGAAAAACGTGCTCTGGGACGTTATACACAGAATATCATTCAGGAAATGCTGGACCATGAAAAAGCCGGAAGCTTATAAGCTTCCGGCTCTTTTTTATCTTATTCCTCCCAGGCTTTACAAATTGCCTCCACTACCTTGGAAAATTCCATAAAGTGGGATGCTTTTACCAGAACGGTGTCTCCATTTCTCAGGTAAGGCACCAGTGCAAGCATCATCTTATCCAGCGTTTTGAAATACATGACCTGTGTATGTCCGCGCTGTGCCCCTTTTGCCAGTTCCTCGCTGAGTGTTCCGCAGCAGAATAAAACGTCAACCCCCTGATTTGCTGCATATTTTCCAACTTCATAGTGCATTTCACACTCATTTTCACCCAACTCACCCATATCTCCAAGGACCGCAATCTTACGACCGTCTGCCTGAGCCAGCACATCCAGAGATGCCTTCATGGATACCGGATTTGCATTATAGCAGTCATCAATAACCAGCAGTTCGCCCACCGTAATTAGATTTGTACGTCCGGCAATGGTTTTTGCATGACTAATACCCTCGCGGATTTCCTCATTTGTAAGTCCCATGATGCGTCCCACACAGGCTGCCGCACAGGCATTATATACATTGTGTACTCCAGGAATCGGTTCATGGATCTGACAATCTTCTTCCGGAAAATGCAGTACTGCATTCAGTCCACGCAGTCCTTTGTTCTCGATTTCGTCAGCTGTCACTTCATATGTAATATCCGCTGCCGGTGCGGTTCCGTCTTCTACATGATAGAAAATCGGTTTCACACCATGTGTCTCGGAGACCGTGATGAGTTTATCGTCATTTCCGTTCAGCACGATATGTCCGTCCGGTTTCAAGAAATCAAAAATCTCTGATTTCGCCCGGAGCACACCGTCACGGTCGATGAGATTTTCCAAATGACACTGACCGATATTTGTCATAACGCAGATGTCCGGTTTTGCTACTTTAGCGATCCGATGCATCTCGCCAAACTCGGAAATACCCATCTCAACAACAGCTGCTTCATGCTCTCTGCGGATGCGCAGAATTGTCAGCGGCAGTCCGATTTCATTATTAAAGTTTCCTTCTGTCTTCAGGACATTATATTTCTGTTCCAAAACAGCAGAAATCATCTCTTTTGTACTTGTTTTTCCAACACTTCCCGTAATCCCGATAATTTTGATTGCAAGCGTGGTGCGGTAAAATTCTGCAATATCCTTTAACGCCTGCTCGCTGGATGCTACCAGAATGTACGGTCCTGCCGGATTTTCCAACGGTTCCTCAGACAAAACTGCCAGCGCGCCTTTTTCAAATACATCGGGGATAAAACGGTGACCGTCCACACGCTCGCCGCGGATCGGGATATACAGATAGCCCGGTTCCACCTGACGACTGTCAATGACTGCGCCGGTGATCTCACTGCCACGCAGGGTATCCTCTCCCACATAAGTACCGCCGCATGCTCGTGCGATATTTTCCAGTGTCATCTGCTGTAATGTATGATTATTCATGTTTTCCTCCGTATTTTTCCTGTGAAATCTGAATCAATCGTTCGCACAGATCTTCATACTTGATGCCAATCACGGCTGCCTCCTGCGGAAGCAGGCTGGTAGCTGTCATCCCCGGCAGTGTGTTTGCTTCCAGGCAGAACATCTCATTGTTCTCATTCAACAGGAAATCCATCCGCGCATAGGAATCCAGACCAAGTTCACGGCAGACTGCCACTGCATGTTTCTGCATTTCCTTTGCTACTTCTTCCGGCAGATCTGCCGGACAGGTCTCTACCGCACTTCCTGCTTTGTATTTGTTTTTGTAATCATAAAAGCCTTCTACCGGAGCGATTTCAATAACCGGAAGTGCCTGCATATCGATGACACCTACGGAAAATTCGCGTCCACAGATATAACTCTCGATCACGATATTGTCTTCATATTTAAAAGCCTCATCCAGTGCAGCTTCATATTCATCTGCAGTACGGACAATCGTAACACCGATACTGGAGCCGCCACAGCATGGTTTTACAACACACGGAAGCGTTAACCCGGTCTCTGAAAACGGAGTATGACGCTGTGTTTTACTCATTGCAATACCGTGCGGTGTCGGAATACCAGCTGCCTCAAACATTTTTTTTGAAATTCCTTTATCCATGGCAAGGGCACTTCCCAGATAACGGCTGCCTGTATACTGGATACCAAACAGATCAAAGGCTGCCTGTATCTTGCCGTTCTCTCCGTTTTCTCCATGCAGTGCCATAAATACAATATCTGCTGCCTGACAGATTTTAATTACATTCGGTCCGAAGAAACATGCTGACTGATCTTTTCGCATTGCTTTTACCTGTGCAATATCCGGTGCTTCACCCGGAATCTGCGCAACATCTGCACTTGCTTCTTCTGTATGATTAAAAATATCCGTGATATCTTCCTCTTCCTCATGATATCCCATAAAAACATCCAGCATGATAACGTTATGTCCTTTGGAACGCAATGCCTTACTTACCATTGTTCCTGTATTCAGTGAAACATCCCGCTCCGTGCTGAGTCCACCAGCTAAAACTACAATATTCATATTATATTAATCTCCTTAATATTATTTTTCTATATCTGAAGACAACTGCCCAGAACCGTATCTGTGCCATTGCACTTCTTCTTAGTTTAGCACATTTTTTTTATTTGTGAATGCCGCAAATATAAAATATTATAATTTTTTCTGATTTTCCAGTTATGCTATGGAACATAACTACAAACTACTATAATATTCCTTCTATAAACTTCAGCAGACAGCTCTGTTCTGCTAACATTTTATCAATCACACAGGCAAAGGCTTTTGCCTCTCCTGCTCTTTTTGTATCCCCGCGTTTTGTCATGCCGGAGGCCAACAGGGACAGCAGCATTGGAGCATAACGAAATTCTCCCGTCTGCACACAAAGAATCAATGCATCCCTGCAATATCTGATAGAACCGGGGTATTCTCCGATCAGGAAACTGAGATCTGCAAGCTGATAACAGACTGAAATATACGCCTGTTTCTGCCACCTCAGATTCAGATCAGCGGCAGTCAGATACTCCAACAGCCTGCGAAGCTGTAAGATATCTCCGTCAAACTCCCGCAGTCCGCTCCGACAGGCAACCAGAAGCTGCCGGATCAGTATCTCGCATGCTGTGTAGCTTCCGACTGCCTGACATCCGCTATCCTCATCCGCCAACGGCATTCCGCTCATCTCCAATATGCGCTGCAACAATTGTTCAATATTAACAGCTTCCCCGCCAGACCACCAGTGAAGTACTGTTTCTCCCAGACTGAGCCACTGTTGTTCCTGCCGGTTATTATCCCCGGAAAGTTCCCGGTACAACTCCAGCTGCTGCACCAGATGCATACGATTCCCAAGCCGGATTGCCAGTGCAATTTCTTCCTGTATTCGCTGACGCTGCAATTCCTGTTCCCCCACAAGCAGAATACAACGCCCCGGAAGTTCTCCCATCCGCTCCATCAAAGCCTCAAAAGTTCCGATTTTCGGACTGCAAATACCTCGCTCAATCTTCGACAATGTACTCACTGCACAAATGCCAAAAGCCAGATCCTCCTGCGTCATTCCATGCCGGATCCGCGCAGATCGCACCACTGAACCTATTTCATAACACTCCATTACAAAATCCCCCTGTTTTTTGACTAATTATATCATTTTAACGTTTGCGCACCTACCGTTCACTTGCACATCATAACCTCTCATTTGTATTGATTCATTAATTATTTTCTAATGTCCACTGATACAGCTTTCACAGAATTGCAGAGATGCACAGTTTTTCATCCATGATTTTACATTCGACTGTTTCTATGATAAACTGGCATCAAAATCATAAAAAATCGATACGATTATTTTTTTAACAAAGGGGTTTTTATGAAAACAATATTGATCACCGGTGCTTCCCACGGAATCGGGAAAGCCATCGCCGAAAAACTTGCCGCCTGCGGTATGCGGCTCTTTTTAAACTGCCGCTCTTCTAAGGAAACCTTATATGAGTATGCGGTCAAACTATCAGAAACATATCATGTTCCATGTACCCCGCTTTTTTATGATGTCTCAGATCATAAACAGGTGCATGCCATGTTTGAAGAAATCTGTGCTCTGGGTGAAAGCATCGATATTCTGATCAACAACGCCGGTATTTCCCATATCGGCCTGCTCCAGGATATGAGCATCGAGGAATGGAATCAGGTACTGAACACCAATCTGACTTCGGCTTTTTCCTGCAGTAAATACGCAATCCCGGATATGATCACCCGCAAGCAGGGAAAGATCATCAATATTTCATCCATATGGGGATGCTCCGGTGCTTCCTGTGAAGTGGCTTACTCCGCCAGCAAAGGAGGACTGAACCTATTCACACAGGCACTGGCCAAGGAACTTGCCCCAAGCAATATCCAGGTAAATGCCATCGCCTGCGGTGTCATCGATACCCGTATGAATGCCTGCTTCGATGCGGAAGAACGATCAGAACTGGAAAATGAAATCCCTGCCGGAAGATTTGCGGCACCATCTGAGGTGGCAGACTTTGTGCAGCAGCTCATCGATGCTCCATCCTACCTCACCGGACAGATCATATCCTTCGATGGAGGATATCTGTAATTATTTCAAGTCGAACGCACGTGAGACTTGGTGCATGATTCTGGTCAGCGAAAGCTGACATATTCTTCTCAGAATTACTGCACATCTACGCAAGCCACAAAACTTACAGGCTTCTCCATGCAGTCTCAAGTGCAATCTCGATCATTTCATCAAAGGATTCCTGACGCTCAAGAGCAGTCAGTTCTTCATGACGGAACATGTGATCAGAGATGGACAGGATACTTAATGCTTTTTTATGAGAAGCAACTGCTTCCCAGTAGATACCTGCTGTTTCCATCTCTACACAGAGCATTCCGAGATCACGGCACAGGGACGGGATATTGGAGTCTGCGTTGTAGAATACATCGGTTGTGAATACGTTTCCGACTTTGACACTTGCTTCTTTCTCTTTGCAGACAGATACTGCATCATTCAGCAGATCAAAATCAGCAGTTGGCGCGAGTGTACCCGGGAAACCATACTGTACATCAAATTTTGAATTTGTGGAAGCACTCATGGCGATTACGACATCACGTACTTTCATGTCATCGCGAAGTGCTCCGGCAGAACCTACACGGATAATGGAATCTACATCAAAGAAATTGTAGAGTTCATGAGCATATAATGTCATAGATGGGATTCCCATGCCGCTGCCCATTACGGAGATGCGTTTTCCTTTGTAAGTACCTGTGTAACCGTACATATTACGAACGGTGTTAAATAATTCCGGATTTTCCAGATATTTTTCTGCAATATATTTTGCACGCAGAGGATCGCCCGGCATCAGAACCACTTTTGCCACCTTTTCTTTTTCTGCGACAATACATGCGGAAGGTGTTGAAATCATATTGAATTCCTCCTGTTGTTATTTAATGTACTATCGGAATCTTTTAAATGAAGAATTCTGAGATAGATTTTTGATATACAATGACATTTTCGCAGTGCGTACACGGTGTGTACGACGAGAAAATAGAAGCAGGATATCAGAAATATAGACAGAATGACTTGTTTTGAAAGATTCCGGGAGTACATATCGTGTCTTTCTATTACCTATCACACTATACGTGATGAAAAATGAAATGTCAACAAAGTTTCCTGTTACAATTGCCCGTAAGAGATGGTTTCTTTGGGAATCCCGGGTGATCTGATAATCCAAGAAAATAGTCTGCGGATACATGATAATAATCACAGAGTGTAATGAGGTGATGAATGGGCAGCTCATTTGCACCACGTTCATAGCGTGCATACATGGTCTGGGAAGTACCTAAAATGTCTGCGATGTTCTGCTGAGTTTTATCATGATCTTCTCTGAGGTTCCGCATTCGTTGTATGTAATTCATGAAGAAATCACCATCCAGTTTTTTTCATCACATTAACATAGTACAAATATTTACTGATAAAATTAGTAAATATTTGTATTAACAAAAATGAGTAATAATGCAAAATAGACAGAAAATAATTGACTTTAGTAAATAAATATACTAAAATAGACAACATAGTAAAGAAATTTACTAAAAAGAGATGTGAAAAGTCCTAAAAAAAGCCACAAATATCAGCGCTGATTGGTGAAAATTTAAATGTCGACAAAATGATTCACATTTCGAAGAAACCATTCTTACACACACGAGGAGGCAGGGGAATGAAAAGAAAAATTTTAGCTGTTGTATTATGCGGTATTATGGCATTATCACTGGGAGCTTGCGGAAGCAAAGACAATGGTGGAAGTGCAAAAACAGATGATGGTTCTGCAAAGAAGGAAGCATCCGGCGGAGAGACTTACAACTGGCAGATTGGTAACGTTTTATCAGCTGATCAGCCGTGGGATCTCGGCCTGAATAAATTTGCAGAATTATTGTCAGAGTATTCTGATGGCAGAATTACAGCTACTGTACAGAGTGGTGGTACATTAGGATCTGAGATTGAGATGCTTGAGGCAGTTCAGATGGGAACTCTTGATATGTCTATCGCATCTACACCTTCTTTATCTGGATTTACAGATTGCATGAACTACTTTGATTTACCGTACTTATTCAAAGCTACGGATTCTGCATGGTCTGTTATGGACGAATGGCTGGGACAGGATCGTTGTGATGCACTGGAAGGTTCCGGATTCAAAGGACTTGGATTCTATGATAATGGTGAGTACATGATCGGTTCCAATAAGAAGCTTGTTCATCCGGAAGACGCAAAGGGACTGCGTATCCGTGCACATTCTTCACAGTTACAGTGTGACTCACTTTCTTCCATCGGCGCAAATCCGTTAAGCGTTGCATGGGGCGACATTTATACTTCCTTACAGCAGGGAACCATTGATGGTGTATCAGGAACAACCCTTACAAATATGTATGGCGGCAAATTCTATGAGCAGTGTGATTATATCACAATGACAAAACATCATTTTATTCCGGCACCGGTTGTTATGAACGAGGATTTATGGAACTCTTTATCTTCTGAAGATCAGGAAATTGTTCAGAAAGCATTTAATGACTCTATTTCTTATCAGCGTGAGCAGGCAGCTTCCTATGTAGAGAAAGCAGTTGCAGAAATTGAAGACAGTGGTACAGAGATTGTTGAGATCGATGCAGACGAGTGGTCAGGTGCGATGCATTCTACATATGATAAATGGGTAGGTACCAAGGGTATCGAGCAGGATATGATCGATAAGATTCAGGAATCTGAAAAGCAGTATCTGAAATAAAGTCAGAACGCCTCTGGCATTCTTGATGGTATACATGTGAGAGGTATTTGGGTAACTTTGTATATCAGTAATTAAAGGAGTTTATATGTCGAAAGGATTAAAAAAAGCAGGAAAGATAATCGGTGGGATTGAAGATTGGATGGTAATTGTACTGTTTACAGCAATGGTAGTAGTTACAATGGCAATCGTATTATGCCGTTATGTATTCAAAGTTCAGTTCGTGCCGGGCGAAGAAATTGCCCGTTATCTGATGATCTGGTGTGGTTATGCAGGAGCGGCCATGGGATTCCGCACACATGCTCATGTAGGTGTAGTTGTGTTTGCTGAAAAATTTCCAAAATCCTGGCAGCCGGTTATTATCAAAATCAGACACATAATCAGTACCGCAATTGTAGCAATCCTGTTTCTTGTAAGTTGCAATTGCCTGATGCAGTATATGGATAGTGGTAAGCTGACAACAGCTACTCACATTCCGACGGCAGTTGTATATTTAGTTATTCCGATTTCTATGGCACTGGCAATCGTACATACGATCGTTGATATTAAGGAAGATTTTGCTCCGGCAAAAACGGAAACAGCAGAAAGTGAGGGCGCGGAATTATGATAGGAACAATTTTATTCGTTACATTTTTAGTTTTACTTGTAATCGGTGCTCCTATCGCATTGTGTCTTGGTGCAGCAGCATTACTGGTTGTGTTTACAACCGGAGATGTGAGCCCGATCGTACTTGGACAGCGAATGTTCGGCTCGCTGGACAGTTTCACCATTATGGCTATTCCATTATTTATGCTGGCAGGCAATCTGATGTCTTCCGGAGGTATCTCCAAAAGACTGACAGATTTCTGTGATGCTATTCTTGGATGGATGCCGGGTGGATTAGGTGTTGTATCGATTCTGTCCTGTATGATTTTTGGAGCATTATCAGGTTCTCCGACAGCAACCTGTGCTGCAATCGGAAGTATTATGGTGCCGGCGATGATTGAAGCCGGATATGACAAACGGTTTGCACTGGCATCCGTAGCAGTCCCTGGTGTACTAGGCTGTATCATTCCTCCATCAACCGTTATGATTTCCTACTCATCTGTTACAGACGCATCCGTAGGAAGCATGTTCATGGGCGGTATCGTGCCAGGTATCCTGATGGGAGTTGCCATGATGATCGTTGCAGTAAAATATGGTATTTCACATAAAGATGTAAAACGTACTCCGTTTTCACTGAAAAATTTACTGCAGAAATTTGTAAAAGCAATTGGTGCTTTATTAGTACCGGTTATTATCCTCGGTGGTATTTATGGAGGAATTTTTACCCCGACTGAGGCAGCAGGTGTTGCCTGTGCATATGGACTGATCGTTGGTATTTTTATATATCGTGAGTTAAATCCGAAGGAGCTGAAAAAAGCATTTGTTGGCTCCGGATCTACAACAGGTATGGTATTATTTATCATGGCTGCAGCAGCAATGTTCGGATATATTATGACACGTTACCAGCTGACCAATTCCATTGCAAACTTCATTATCGCCGTTTGCGGAAATAAATATTTATTCTTATTACTTGTTAATATCTTACTGCTTGTGGTAGGATGTTTTATGGAGACAACAGCAGCGATTCTTATCCTGGCGCCAATCCTGGCTCCGGTACTTGGTACATTTGGTATCAACCCGGTACACTTTGGTGTTATTATGTGTATCAACCTGGCAATCGGATGTGCAACACCGCCATTAGGACTGAATCTGTATGTAGCAGCCGGACTTACAAAAGACCGTGTGGAAGTTGTTGTAAATAAACATACCGTGGCATACATTCTGGTAAGTATTGCAATGTTGTTCCTGATTACATATATTCCGGATATTGTTATGGCAATTCCGAACAGTATGATGTAATTGAAACGACCTGAGATAAGGTAAAATTATTTGGCAAATTACGATTATGAGTGATCGTGCTCATGATCGTAATGAAAAGAAAGATCTTGAAAGGAGAAAAAATGTACGAATTAACAGGAAAAGTAGCAATTGTAACAGGTGCGGCAGCCGGACTGGGACAGGCTATTGCAGCTACATTCGCAAAACAGGGAGCTAAAGTAGTTCCAACTGACCGTCCGGGAGTTTCTATGGATGAGACCATTGAAATGTGCAGGAAAGCAGGTGCAGAGGAAGTATATACACATGATCTGGATGTTACAGACCAGGATTCCATCGCAAAAGCAATCGCAGATGTAAAGGAAAAATACGGAAGTATTGATGTTCTGGCAAGTAATGCGGGATTAAATCGTCCAATGCCGTTAGATCAGGTTACTCCGGAAGTGTGGGATTCAGTTATGAATGTAAACTTACGTGGAGCATTCTTCATGGCTCAGGCAGTGGCTCCGGTTATGAAAGCGCAGGGAAAAGGACGTATCATTTTCACAAGCAGTCAGGCAGGATTAGTTGCACGTGAAAATCAGCAGCCATATTGTGCAAGCAAAGGTGGTATCAATGCGATGACCCGTGCACTTGCTTATGATCTCGCTCCATTTGGTATTACTGTAAATGCAGTGGCACCGTGTTTTGCTATGACCGCTTTGACAAAAGCAAGACTGGAAGATCCGGAATATCGTGATATGGTACTTGGTATGATTCCGGTAGGCCGTGTGGTAGAACCGTCTGAAGTAGGGGCTGCATTCAACTACCTGGCATCTGATGAAGCTGCTATGATTACAGGACAGACACTGGTGATCGATGGCGGATGGACTATGTGGTAAAATCATATATTATTTTTTGACATAATTGGTATACCATGAGTATGTAACAAGTATGTGCTATGTATATAACAAGTATGTGACGACCCAGAGGAGGCAGACATGGCTAAATATAAAATTACAAAAACAGATGAATACTATACATATGAACTTCCGGCACATAATGAGTGTAAACTGACGAGATTGCATGATCCGGCAGATGTAGAAGGTGGTAAATTGATCTTATCCCGCTCACATTTCCTGCCGGCTGGCGGCGGCACTGATTTCAGTACCAACGCAGCAGAGTCTATTTACTATGTGGCAAAAGGAAAACTGCTCTTCAAAGGCGAGGATGGTCAGGAAACCTTGCTTGAGGAAGGTGACAGTGTTCATATTGCAGCAAATTCTCCGAAATGCGTGACAAACGTTGGGGTAGAGACTGCCATTATGCTTGTGATTCTTCTTCCGGCTCAGTAAAGCGATTATTTACTTTCTTTGGATAATAATTTTCTCGAAAAGAACCTTCGGCTTCCCATTCCGCCGGAGGTTCTTTTTTACCTAAACTCTGTCATATGTTTACGGTACCAGATTGGCAGATGAGTACGTTGGCAGTTTGGGTTGTGGCGTTGTGTAATCTCAATCTGATGGAAAAAAGACTTCCACAGATCTGTAAATGGATCCACCTGATTTTCAACATGGCTGAGCCGGTGAAATTCTTCCTTGGACAATGTGGTCAGATAAGTCGGCGCATCTGCCGGATGGATGGCAGCGGTTCTCCGGGTGGCATCGATGATCATCCAGTTTTCTGATGGCATACGGTCATCGAACGCTGGATAGAGTAGTGTCAGAATATCGGATTTTGGTTTTATATGAGCCAGCAGTACACCGTCCGGAAGTGCCTGAAAGCGCACACATTCCCGGAAGAGATGAGCTTCATTCATAACTTTGCGGTTCAGTTCAAAGACCGCATTGACGTAAGGATGCTGCAGCATATCGGTAAGTTGTGCCGGATAGGCGAATCCAAGTAGCAGAAACCGGTAGATACGGTCCAGCTTATCCGGATGGTCCGACAAGGCGCAGCGGTAAACCATAAGGTAGGCAGTGGAAGAAATCTTCTGCTGGATGGAACGGACGACTTTCCGGGTTTTTACAGGATCAGAGGTGACGGTGCGGTACTCACAGAAGAGTTCCATGGTTCCTAGGGGCTCTGTCTTCAGTCGGATGTTCTGGTGTCCTTCTTTGGAAGCCCAGGCGTCATAGATACAGGTCATCATGGCTTCAAAGGTATCTTCACATGTATAGACAATCATAAGATCGTTCTCCTTCTTGTTTCATTTCTTGTTATGTAAAGCAGACATTCGCAATCCGCTTTCGCTACTTGCTCATGAACGCAGTCGCTTTGCGACCT
>ERZ832973.1017-NODE-1017-length-26219-cov-21.324262_pt1 | contig 26219 bp, 24 predicted proteins | sample MGYA00519950_ERZ832973 | MGnify/ENA primary metagenome ERZ832973 (study PRJEB31850, sample SAMEA3708734) | human gut metagenome | biome: human gut; feature: human-associated habitat; material: faeces | place: China | collected 2014 ... | reverse complement strand
GCGGTTCCAACAATAGCAAAACCCTGCAAAAGCAGGGCTTTGTCTACAGTCTGAGTAATATTTTTATAAATATTACTACATTATTGTGTACTTTTGTTTGCGTTATTCAAATAAACACAATAAATGTGTAAGAATGATTAAACGTATTCCAGTTTGTCTATACCTAGTGAGGTCAAGGAACAAGGCGAAGCCGATACGCCGTAGGGCAGTCCTTGACGGAACGGACATAGCCAATAGCATTATGATACAGCAGAGGACTTGAAAGGTCAGAAACCTTGCAAGTCTTCTTGTCTGTTACTGGGCGTTATGTTTTAAGTAAGGTGCTTCTTTTATCCGTTCCTTTTCAAATGCCTTTATGTGATCGTCCTGTATTCCGTTGTCGATATAAAAGCAGTCGTCAGTTTGTGAGTAGGCAAGTTTGGTAAGCATTAGAAAAAGCATCTACGTTGTTGGAGCAGTTGTATGGGATTGATACGGATACGCTTGCAGTCGAAACAGAATATGATCAGGCATTAGACGGAAATGGAGAGATATTTACAACAGATCATATTACTTATCGGGATGAAGCGGCAGGTATTTCCTATATGGTATCCGTAAATCTGCAGAATGGAGAAATAAAGACTGTTTCAGCAGAAAAAGACACTGGTTCAAATTATTCCAAAGAAATAGCGGAAAATGCAGCACAGTACCAGGGACTTCCTTTGGATGCAGAGAAGATGGCGCATGCATATATGGGGGAAAATGCTGTGTGGACTGCAAAACAGATCGAATATATGAGGGATGAAAAGCAGATGCTTGGAACAGGAATCGTAAATTATATCTTTGTGACAGATGCAGATACCTGTGTTATAAGTTATAGCTGCGCACAGCAGTATTTCTATCAGGTTCGGCAATTTTCAAAGGACGAGTTAGACAGCTACTTGTCAGATGAAAAAGAGCAGGGGGCATTGAGAAGCCTGGAACAGATAATAGCAGACGTAAAGTAGTGAAAAGCATCATATGAAAATACGACAAAAAGTGGCAGGAGATAAAAACTTCTGTCACTTTTGTCGTCGAATAAGCGTTAAGTTTCCTCCAAGTTCAAATCAACGTATATATCTATTAGGAGTCAATACATTCGATACAGAATGATTCAGTCAGGAGCGATGTCAGTATTAGACAATAAGCTCAGTCAGTAAAAAGCAAGGTTCTCTTGCAAACAAAACCATGTGGATATAACAGGAGCAATCCTGTTCATATTAAAAAGAAAATATTCGGATATCGAAAAGCAGGGCATCATGCTCTGCTTTTTCGTATTCCAAAAAGAAGGAGGAACAGAAAAAATGAAGATCACAATTCAAAATGGCGAGCTGGAGCAGAAAGTTGGGATTGCGCTCAAAGGTGTAAATGGCAGGAATAGCACAAAGCCGATCTTAAAATGCATCATCATCAAAGCAAAAGAGGATGAAATCCTGCTGGAAGCTACCAACCTGGAGATTGGATTACGGGTGAAGGTAGACGGAACGGTAGAAGAGGAAGGATGCTGTGCGATTGATGGAAAATCACTGGCAGACATTTCAAGAAAAATGCCTGAGGGTGATGTGGTAATTCAATCGGATGAAAAAACGGCTGTGATATCCGGGAAAAAGGTGAAGATCAAACTGCCAGTCAGCGATGTCGAGAGCTTCCCAGGACTTCCGGATCTGACAGAAATGGAAGTGAGTTGCAGCGTTTTACAGGGAGCGTTGAAAGATGCCTTAAATGGTGTACTATTTTCGATTGCAGTTACAGAAGTAAATCAAATGCTGTCGGTGGTACATGTTAAGTGTGAGGAAGGGCAGATGCGTCTGACCGGACTGGATGGTCATCGGATCGCAATCCGGGCGCTGGAGGTACAGACCGAGGAAATGGAATTAAATCTTCCGGGAATCCCATTAAAAGAGATCGCCAAGCTGTTAAATAGTGAGGAGCAGAAAGTAGATCTGTGTGTGACGGAGCATCTGGCTTGCTTTCTGATGCCAGATGTCTGGGCATCTATGCGGCTGGTTGAGGGAAAATATTTTGATATTTCCGCCTTCCTCCAAGATAAGACAAACAGAAAGATCAGAATCGATAAGACAAAGTTAAAAGACAGTGTTTCCAGGGCGTTACTGCTGTTGGCAGATAAGGTGCAGAAGCCATTGGTCGTACAGGTTGCGGAGAATAAAGTGACACTGGAAGCTGCGACCACAGCAGGTGAAATGTCAGAGGCAATCAATGTCGTAACGGAAGGGGAAAGCGGACCGCTAAGAATAGGATATAATCCCCGCTATCTGATGGAGATCTTGCAGGCCATAGAGGATGAAACCATTGACTTGAGTTTGGGTGGTGCAAATGATCCTTGTCTGATCAAAGGGATGGACTATCTCTATGTTCTTTTACCGGTTTCATTAGGCAAAACAGAAGCAGCACTTTAAATATTGGAAAGGAAATTTTTGATGAAGAAAGTATTAAAAGGAAAAGTATATTGCACCGAGACTGAAAAAGAAGTTGCGCGTATTGAGAATGGATGTATTTTTTACCACAGTGTTAAAATCTTATTCCGAAAAAAACAGGGGAATATTTCTTTTATGAAAAGTACGTCGTAGATGAAAGTATCGAACCATATACGAAAGAGGAAGCGGATGCGTGGCTCAAACGGCATAAAGCTGAAATTGAGGAAACAAAAAAACGTAACAAGAAGTAATTGCAGGTACGGATCATGTCAAAATAGGTTGATCTTGGAACCGGAATGTGATTTGCAGAAACTTTTTTGTAGAAAATTGTAAATATTTGTTACTACATGCCCATTAAATCCGTATATAAGTATATAGGCATGGAAAGGAGGGCTGGAACAAATACTTACAATTCAAATGAAAACAGGAGGTAGAGAACTTGAAAGAAGAAGTGATTATGTGTAAAATAGTCTCAAAGACAAATGGATTTCATGGGAATAGTTGGGAGGTGAAGTACACCGATGAGCTATAAGATGGAAACATTTGAAGAACGCAAAGTGCGCTACATTGAGAAGATTAAAAATCTCACCATGATGAGCGACATCCTGGCAAGGAATGTGCTCAAAGATAAGGAATGCTGTGAATACATATTGCGTATCATTATGAATGACAGCATGTTGACCGTTCTTGATAACCAGGTTCAGGTGGATTACAAAAACTTACATGGCAGGAGTGCTGTTCTTGACTGTGTAGCAAAGTCGGGGGATGGTCGCCTGTTTAATGTAGAAATCCAGCAGGAAGATGAGGGAGCAATCCCGAAACGTGCCAGATACCATTTAGGATTAATGGATATGAATGTATTGAATCCGGGAGAGTTTTTTGATAAACTTCCCGAAACATATATTATATTTGTCACACAGGATGATACGCTTGGTTACAGATTACCGATTGCTCACGTGGATCGGATCATAAAAGAAAATGGGGCAGAATTTGGAGATGAAGCCCACATTATTTATGTGAATTCAAGCAAGCATGAGGATACAGAGCTTGGACGGCTGATGCATGATTTTCACTGCAAGGCGGCATCTGATATGCAGGACGGTGTATTAGCAAAAAGGATATACGAGTTAAAAGAGTCAGAGGAAGGAGTCACGCATATGTGTAAAGTGTTGGAAGAAATTCGTGAAGAGGGACGAATGGAAGACAAAATGGAAACAGCAAACAATTTATATAAGATGGGGATGCCATTGGAGCAGATTGCTCAGGCAGTGCAGGTAAGTGTTCAAATGATCCAGGAATGGCTTTCTGGAGAAACTTCCCCAGTGAAATAATTCTAGTAAATGGATGAATAGCCAGAAATAACAAGATATAGGCTCTGATAATATAACAATCAGAGCCTATCATGTTAAAAGAGGAGTAATAGAAAATGAGTCGAGAGATAGAAGATATACGTGCAGAAGGCTATGCAAAGGGACGTGCAAAGGGATATGCCAAGGAATATGCAGAGGAATATGCGGAAGGTTATGTAGAAGGATATACAGAAGGCTATGCACTAGAAGCAAAAAAGGAAATGGCGAATCGCTTAAATGACTTTGGCCTGCCAGTGGAGCAGATTGCCCAAGCGTTAAATGCAGATGTTTCCATGGTGCAGGAATGGATTGCTGAGCCACAGTTGCCAAAAGAACAGTAGATATAAAGAAAAGATAAAAACAGTGAAATCCTGGCTTCGTTTATTGAGGTCAGGATTTTTTTGTTATGAAAGGTGTTCGAAATCCGTATATATAAGTAGACAGATGAGAAAGGATGCAGGAAGATCCTGCAAAATAGGTGCGAAAATGGAACAGTATACATTACCAATTATGCGTTACACGAATGAGATCTGGGATATTTTATACCCAGAGGCTTCCAAGGATGAATGGAACTGGATGAACAATGTACATTCCAGTGCAGATGCCGCAATCATACAAATGCAAATGGCAAGACAGAGTGCGCATTATCCTAAAAAACTGGGGAAAGTGCAGTTTGTGGTAATCGACCAGGAATTTTTTCAGTGGATTGGTATGACAATCCATGAGTGGGGGCAATTGTCACTTGGAAAAAAGGCGAAAGACATGCAGAAGTATTTTCATCAGTTGACGGAGTCGGATATGCAACGCCTTTTGGAAAAGAACCATATGGATCAGGATCATCGGATGTATGTTTACCGATTCCGGACAGAAAATATGTTACCGAATTTGTGTGAACTGCCAACGAATCTAAAAGAGCTGCTTACAGACTGCCTGAAAATGCGGGTGGATGGGAAGCTGTTATATCTACCAGGAATCTGCTTTTCCAAGGATTTTCATGGATTGGAATTTACACCATCAGAACTTTATCGGGATTTCCAGGAGATGGCAGAGATTTACTTTGCCACAGGTGCCAGCGTCCGGAAGGGAAAATACCGCGTGGACCAAAAGCGAGAGGTTCGGAAAGCATCTGGACAGGAACTTCAGATTCCCTTTGTAGTGGCGCATGAAGCGAAGGCATCCATGAACGTGGAGGAACTGTTTGAGTCACCATTTCACTCAAATGTATTTCCGGAAGAACTGCATACAGCTCTGAAAGAGACGTTTGGTGAGATCCAACCCCCTCAGATTATACGCATTTTGGACTTGCCATGTTTCATGAAGTTTCCATATGCAGGAAACTGACGTATATAAACAATATCAGTCATAGATCAGGATCAGACCTGAAGAAATTATATGTCCCATTGGGACAGCAAATCATAAGGTGGGAGCATATCCCCACGATCAGAACAGATGCAGAAGCATCGTCGAATGGGCAGGAGATCGCCTGCGAGAAATCAAAATACAATCGGGGGAACCCCGTTTATACATAGATAGAAAGAAGGAATCCGCACACTGGTGCGGATTTTTTGTATGCAAAAAAGGAGGAAAGAAAAAAGAAATGAGGCAATTTTTTACCTTTTTCCTGTCATATGACTGGTTTGGGTTCCGGCAGAAAAAGAAGAAACAACAAAGAAGGGATTTCCGGTTTCATGGCGATGTCATGCATCTGGGAGCGAAAGCACGTTTTAAGCGGAACGTGGAAGCAGTCAGGCTGTTAAAACATCTGGAGAGGGAAAACCGTCTGGCAACAGAGACAGAGCAGGAAGTATTGGCAAAATATGTCGGATGGGGCGCTCTCTCCCAGGCGTTTTCAGAGGATGATGCAGCGTGGGCATCCGAGCACAAAGTCCTGCAGGAATTATTTACGAAAGAAGAATATCTGGCCGCCAGGGCAACGGTTACGGATGCTTTTTATACGGATCAGGGAATCGCTAAATCCATGTGGGAAACCTTGAAGCGGTTTGGCTTTTTCCAGGGAAACTTGCTGGAGCCGTCGCTTGGGATTGGAAATTTTTTTAGCATTATGGATGCAGGTCCGATGATCCACCGCTATGGGGTAGAGATCGATCCTGTGAGTGCGCGTATCGCAAAACAACTCTACCAAAAGGCTGAGATCACACAGGCCGGACTCGAAAATACCGGGTATGAGAATAACTTTTTCGACTGTGCTATTGGAAATGTCCCGTTTGGTGATTACCAGGTGGCAGATGCGCGTTATGATCACTTTCATCTGAAAATCCATGAATATTTTCTGATCAGGAGCGTGGACCTGATGCGGGCTGGCGGGATTGCAATCCTGATCACCGCAAAGGGGACACTGGATGGGAAAAATACATCATTCCGGAAACTGCTGGCAAAAAAGGCGGTACTGCTTGGAGCAGTGCGGCTTCCCATAGAAGCATTTCAGGGAATGGCAGGGACGAAAGTCACCAGTGACATCCTGGTACTGCAAAAGAAGGAGCATGCGCTTTCGGATATTGTCACATGGGTGGATACGGTACAGACACCGGATGGCTTCCGGGTCAATTCTTATTTTATGGAGCATCCGGAGCAGGTTCTGGGTGACCTGCAGGCAGATACCAGATTCCCACATGCGTTTTGTGTCACGAAATCGGATTTTTGTGCGGATGATATAAAAGCAGCACTGGACCGGATCAAGGGGACACTGCCGGAAAGCGTACATACAGAGGAAGTAATGTATGCGCCGGCACCGGCGGATGTGAAGAATTACACCTACTTTTTTGATGAACACGGGGTACTCTATTTCAAGCGGAATTCGGTGATGGAAGCGGTTTCCGTCGGAAGAATGGCACGCCAGAGGATTGCCGGGATGGATGATATCCGGCATCTGGTACACCGCCTGTTAAAGTTACAGCAAAAGACGGGAACAGAAGAGGAGCTTACGCGTGTGCGCCACAAGCTAAACCAGACCTATGATGCGTATGTGAAACGGTATGGACATCTGACCAACATGGGAAACAAGGTTTTCCGGGAGGATGCAGACTATCCGCTGCTGTGTGCCTTAGAGATCGTGGAAAAGGATCACGTCCGGAAAGCGGATATTTTCTATCACTGCACCATGCGTAGACAGGAAGTGGTCACAAAGGTGGATTCGTCAGTGGATTCCATCAGTTTGAGCTTAAACCAGTATGGAAAGATCAATCTGCCGTACATGGCAGGACTGGTGCAAAAAGAGGATGAGACAATGGAAGATGCCATGAAACGTCTGATCCGGGAATTGCAGGGACTGATCTATCCAGATCCGGCACATTACCGGGAACAGACACCTTACGAGGGATGGGTGACTGCCGGGGAATATCTGTCCGGCAATGTCAGAAAGAAGCTGCGTTTTGCGCAAGGCGCTTTCCGGGCCAACCCGAAGCTGTTTGCAGAAAATGTCAGGGCATTGGAGCAGGTGCAGCCGGAGGATATCCCGGCAGGGGACATCTCCATCCAGATCGGAATCCCATGGATCGAAGCAGAGGATTATGAAGCATTTTTATATGAAACGCTTGGGACACCGGGATATTACCGGCGTGATCCGAAACACCCTTCCGATACGGACATTGCGGTAAAACAAAATCCCGTCACAGGGGCTTACTTTATCACCAATAAGGCATCACAGGCATCTGTTTTGCAAGCGAGTGAGACCTATGGAACCGCGCGGATGGATGCCTATACGATCTTTCAGACATCACTGAACATGCGGAAAGTAGTAGTCAAAGACCGGATCGATCATTCCGATGGCAGCGTGACTTATGTGGTGAACCAGAAAGAGACCATGCTGGCTTCCGAAAAGCAGGAGCTCCTTCAGATGAAGTTTAAGAGCTGGCTGTTTGAGGAACCGGGACGAAGGAAAAAGTACGTCCGATATTATAACGAAACATTCAACCATACAAGACTGCGGGAATACGATGGCAGTTTCCTTACGTTTCCGGGGATGAACCCGGCATTCGAACTCAAGCCTTACCAGAAGAACGCAGTGGCCCGGATACTTTTATCTGGAAACACCTTGCTGGCACATTGTGTCGGGGCTGGAAAGAGTTTTGAGATGATTAGTGCGTGCATGGAACTCAAGCGCCTTGGACTGGCACAAAAGCCGCTGATCAGTGTGCCCAAAACGCTGGTCCGCCAGATGGCTTCCGAATTTTTGCGCCTGTATCCCGGGGCACATATCCTTGTGACTTCCGAGCGGGATTTTACGAAACAACGCCGGAAAGAATTCATCTCACGACTTGCGACCATGGAGTATGACTGTGTGATTATGTCCCACAGTCAGTTTGAACGCATACCGGTTTCCCCGGAGCGGCAGAAGGTGATCTTACAGAGACAGTTGGATGAGATCCTTATGGGGATTGATGAACTGAAAGCCAGAACGGGGGAGCGCTGGACGGTCAAACAGATGGAACGGGAGAGAAAGTCGATCGAGACAGAACTAAAGAGACTGCAGGATGCATCAAAAGATGATGTCATCTGTTTTGAAGAACTTGGGATCGACTGCATCTTTATCGACGAGGCACATATCTACAAAAACTGCAAGATCTTTTCCAAGATGGGAAACATCCCCGGCATTACAAGTGCGGCATCCAAGCGGGCATCCGATATGCTTGCCAAGTGTCAGTACCTGAATGAATGCACGCCGGGGCGCGGTGTGATCCTGGCGACGGGGACACCGGTGTCAAATTCGATCTGCGAAATGTATGTGATGCAGCGTTACCTGCAAAGCGACAAACTTTCACAGATGGGCTTACAGCAGTTTGACGCCTGGGCAGCAACCTATGGGGAGACAACGACGGCATTGGAGCTGGCAGTGGAAGGCAATGGCTACCGGTTTAAGACCAGGTTTAACCGTTTCAAGAACCTGCCGGAGCTGCTGACGATGTTCCGGGAGATTGCCGATGTGCAGACCAGGGATCAGTTAGACCTTGACGTGCCGGAGGCAGAATACCGGGTACAGGTGGCAAAACTGGATACTTATGGAAGAAAGATCATGGACAGTTTCGTGACGCGGGCAGAGCAGATTCATAACGGGGGCGTGGATGCCTCAGTGGATAATTTTTTGAAACTGACAACAGATGCAAGGCTGCTTGGCACAGATGCCAGACTGCTGGATCCGGAAGCACCAAAAAATCCGGATGGAAAGCTGGAGCAGTGCATCGCATGTGTGAAACAGGAGTATGATGCGGCTTTAGCAGAAGGAAAGATCGGGACTCAGCTTGTCTTTTCGGATATCGGAACCCCAAATGACGGGAGCCGGTTCAGCGTTTATTCCTATATCAAAGAAGGACTGATACAGAATGGAATCCCAAAAGAGCAGATCGCGTTTATCCATGATGCAAAAACAGAGGAAAAACGGCAGCGACTGCTTGATCTGGTGCGGGAAGGTGAAATCCGGGTACTGATAGGATCTACCGAAAAATGCGGCACCGGAGTCAATGTACAGGACCATGTCATTGCCCTGCACCATATCGATTGCCCATGGGTCCCGGCCCACATCGAACAGCGGGAAGGGCGCGGGATACGGCAGGGTAACGAAAATACCAGCGTCCGTATCTATCGGTATGTGACACAGGATACCTTTGATGCGTTTTTATGGTCTGTGCTGGAAAATAAGCAGCGTTTCATCTCCCAGGTGATGCATGCCGGAACGACAGCACGTACCTGTGACGACATAGATGAGATGGTCCTTAATTTTGCGGAGCTGAAAGCAATCGCCACAGGGAACCCATTGATCAAGGAGAAGATGGAGTTAGACAGTGAGGTGCAAAAGCTCCAACTGTTAAAGGCACACTATGACTCCCAAAAGTACGCATTGCAGGATGCCTATCTGGAAGAATATCCGGCACGCATCCGAAAAGAGACGGAAAAACTCTCCCGTCTGCAGGAGGATCAGAAAACCATTGCTAAGGAAACAAAAGATATGTTCTGCATGGAAGTGGAAGGTATCGCCTATCTGGAATGTGCGGAAGCTGCACAGGCGGTGGAAGATCTGCTCTTACGTGCGCCAAAGGGTGTGAAAGTGGAACTGGGACGGTACAGAGGCTTTAATATCTTATATCAGCAGGACATATTTGGTCGGAACTTAGGTATCTGTGGTCGTAATACATACTGGATTGACGCGTCCCTGTCCGGAAGCGGCTGTATCCGGCGTCTGGATAATTTCTACGCATCGTGGGATAAGATGGAGCAGAAGATCAAAAGAAAGATAGAGGAATACCGATATGCGCTGAAAACAGCAAAAGAGGAATATGAAAAGCCGTTTGAGAGGGAAGCGGAACTGATTGAAAAGAGCCAGCGGCTCTCACAGATCAATGCGTCCCTGGAACTTGACCGGAAGGATGACAGCGGGGAAGCAGTTGCGTAAAGCGGCAGTAGGAAATAAAGGAGATAGAAAAACATGACAGTAAAAGAAAAACTGAAACAGGAAGAAGAGAAATTGTTGGAAAGTGTTAACGATTCGTATCGGGACATGATGAGGGCACAGTTTGACTGCATCTTTGAGGAGCTGGAGGAACGGAGCGAAAAAAGTCCGGAATATGCAGCGCGGGTGTTACTGCCTCATAAGAGCTTTGCGCGTTGTATGAAGTATGCCATGAAAAAGATCATGGAGATCCGCACACCGACGGAGAAGGAAAAGGAACTTGCCCGAAAGCAGGAAGCCCCGATCGTGACACCGGTTTCTTCGGATGTGTTATTCGAGTGGATTGATGAGTATTATGAGCTGGATGATAAAGAAGCTTATGAGAAAGAAATGCAGAAGCAGGAAGCAGCACAGACTTCTAAAAAGAAGAAACGGACGGTCAAAAAGCCGGCAAAACCATTGCTGGATGGTCTGCTTGGAAAAGAAGGCGGCGATGCGCCAGACCTGAAGCCATCCAAAGTAAAAAAGAGCAGACGCAAGGAGCTGGACGGTCAGTTATCGCTGTTTCAGATATAAGAAAAAATGAGAAATGTGGCAGCACCTGTTTTGTATGGCAGGGCAGAGATGCCCTGGACGGGGATCTTTTCCCTGTCTGCTGTTACAAAAAAGAAAATGAAGACAGGCAGCCAGAAGGCTGTCTGGGGAAGGGGATATATGAAGATCGCATATAAGGCATTCCGACCGGACCTGTCCTGTCAGGCAGGCGGCAGTACATACCAATATCAGTTGCAGAAGTGGAATGAGATCAAAGAAGCAAAATGCAGGGAGACAGGTTTTCACTGTGCGGAAGATCCGCTGGACTGCTTAAGCTACTACCCGGTATGGGAACAGGCGGTATATTACATGGTGGCGGCAGATGGAGACATCGACGAGGATGCCTGTGATTCCAAGATCGCATGCACAAGGCTTAGGTTACTAAAAAAGATGACAAAAGAGGCGTACATCTATGTGGCGCTGGTCTATATGGTGCAGCATCCGACACGCAACTTGAATGCCCATGTGAAAAGAGAACGTGCAGTTGCAGACCGCAACCAGATGGCAGTCAGCCGGGGGAAAAACCCGGCAGCCAAGGGCGGTCTGGGTGCAGTTTTAGGGCTTGCAAAGGAAACACCGGATGGATGTGGGATCACAGACATTGCGGTGTGTGTGGTAGATGGAAAACGATATCTTCCGGATGTTTTTTATGACGTGAACGGAAATGAAGTGCTTATATAAGGAGGAAAAGGAAAATATGAAACGACAAATGTTAAAAGGCTATCCATGGCCGGAAGAAAAACATAGTATCGCAATAAGGAAAGCAGTGATCGACGATGGGATGTATCTCATCGTCGATTTTGTATCTGACAAACCACAGCTTCGGGTCTGTATCGGTAAGAAGGAATATGCCAATTATTACCCGGAAGGAACTGCGGTCACTGTTTTGGGCAAGAAAGATGAGGCACATGCGGTTTTGCCGGACAGTTGGGACCAAAAGCAGATCGCAAAAGTGATTGAGTCAGACTTACTGGTAAAGCAGTCAGTTTCCTATGACGATGGCGGAACCGGGGTAGAAAAGGAAAATCTGTGCGGATGGATCGGGTTAAAAGAACACGATTGCCAAAAGAAGCTGATGGAACGCAAACACGAGATCCGAAGAGACCGGATTCAGGAGTTTCAGGCACTGGTGCCAGAGATCCCATCAGGATTTAGTAAATGGGCGAGAAAACAGTGTGAGGAACATCTGTTTACTTATGAGCCGTTCCGACGGCGAAAACAGACGACTGGGATCTGCTCCAACTGCGGGCAGGAGTCCGTAGTGGAAAACATACAGCAAAACCAGACGTATATCTGCCCAAAGTGTAACGCAAAGACCAGGACACGCCGCATGGATTATAAACATAAAAATCCGCGTCCGGTTCAGTATAAAGAACGGGAAGTGATCCTGTTCCAGCGTGTGGAAGGCGGTTATGTGGAACGGCATTTCATAAGCTGGATGAAACTGGCGGTTGCCAAGGAAAAGTATGGATGTGAGGAAAGTGCAAGAATCTTTCTCCGGAATGGGAAAGAGAGGACTTTCTATGCGAAATATAGTTATCTCACCAGAGAGGTATTCTGGGACGATGCCAATTTTGGTTATTTTGACCCAGGTGGGATGATACGGATCGAAAATGGTCCCATCTATCCCTATACGTTTCGCAAAAGCCTTACCAAAGGTACAAAATACCAATACTCGGCACTGGAACAGTTGCGGAAAGAACCGGGATTTTCCCCGATTGAATACCTGCAGCGCTATGAAAAATACCCAGTATTGGAGCAGATGGTCAAAGCGGGACTTAGGAAACTTGCATTACAGATGGATCTGTCAAAGCTGAATCTGAAAGCAAAAAAACCATGGGAGTTATTTGGACTTACGAAGGATGCCTTTCACAGACTGCGGCAGATCAATGGGGGAAAAGAGGAGATACTGTGGTTTCAGTATATGGAGCAACAGCATCTTACACTTCCCAATGCAGTTATCTGTGGAATGGCAAAAGAAGGCATTGAGCCTGCAAATATTTCCGGTGTGCCGTTATCTCCGACGGTCATCTATAATTACCTGAAACGGCAGGCGACTGGATGCAAGGGCAAACGGTGCATGCAGGAACTGCTTGGCACTTGGGAAGATTACCTTTCCATGGCGGCATATCTGAAGATGCCGATGGATCAGGATATGGTCTTACGTCCCCGCGATCTGCTTTTGGCGCACCGCGAAGTGCTCTCCCAGTGTGGAGGAAGGGAGAAAGGACTCCGGGTTGTAGAGATTGCCAATAAATTTCCACGTGTGGAAGCGGTGCTGGCATCCATCAAAGAAAAATATGAGTATGTTGGAAAGACATTTTCGATTGTGGTTCCGGAAAAGATTGAGCAGATCATAGAGGAAGGACAGGCATTGAAACATTGTCTTGACCGTTCAGACCGCTATTTTGAGAGGATTGCAAACCAGGAGTCCTATATTGTGTTCCTGCGTCGGACAAAAGCAATGGAGCAACCCTATTATACGCTGGAGATCGAACCGGATGGCACGACACGTCAGAAGCGGACGGTGGGAGATAACCAGAATAATGATTATCACCGGGCAGAGAAGTTTTTGAAAAAGTGGCAGGCGGCGATCAGACCAAGGCTTTCACAGGAGGATTTTGAGCGTCAGGAGATCAGTCGCCAGTTGAGGATGTATGAACTGGAGTCCCTGCGTAACGACAAGGTCACCGTCCATGGTGGAATCCATGCAGGGGAACTGCTGGCGGATATTTTAGAAGCTGACCTGATGGAAGCATAAAGATTTACAAAGGCATATTTCGTTAATATACATATCACCAAGAAAAATATGAGGAAATATAGATGAAAAAAACAGAAAAAAGATTAATAACCTTGTCAGATGGAACTCGCATGGATGGAGAATTATTAGTATTTAGAACAGATGCTCCGGCAGAAGTGTTGTCAGAGTTGGAAAAAATATCCTGCGAGATTTTTATCAACGGAGCTGATTATGAGGACGTTCCTATATGGGCAGATGTTTTAGAAGAGAAGGGGTATGAATTTACATATATTGATTCATGTACCCATGTAACTGCTTATGGCACATCAAGTGATTGGCTAGAGGAAACTTTTGGAGAAATCAATGAAAAATATGTCATTGAGGACCAACCCGACCTATTTTTAGGATCTGACCTGATGGAAGCATAGAAAGCTTTCAAAATAAATTGATTGATTTGAAACAATAGTATATGCTAGTAGATAGGTAAAAGGATGTGTGCAGGAGGCAGAGAAAGTGTATCTGAAAAAGATTTCTTTAGAGAATTTTAGATGTTTTGAAAAAGTCGAGGTTGACTTACAAAAGAAACTGACATTGGTTGTTGGTGCGAATGGTGCCGGAAAAACATCTCTGTTGGAAAGCATTGCCATTGCAATGAGCACCATGTTTACGGCTTTTGATGGAGCAAAAGCTATGAACATCACAAAGGAAAGTGCGCATCTGAAGGCATATAAGATCGGAAGTACCGATAACGTGCAGTCACAGTATCCGGTTCGCATAGGCGCATGGGCACAGATGGATGAAAGATCGGAGATTTACTGGGAGAGAACGCTAAATACTGCAAAAGGGAAAACCACGACAAAAGATGCCAAACAGATCCTGGAAGTTGCATCAGATTACCAGAAACGGATCCAGGAAAGGGATACCTCATTACTGCTGCCGATCATTGCTTATTATGGTACAGGCAGACTGTGGGATTATCATCGTGAAAAGCAGACGGACATTTTTGAAAAAAGTACAAGAACAAACGGTTACATTGGTTGTATGAGCGGAACAGCAAATATCAAATTGATGATGAACTGGTTCTTAAAAATGACAGTGCAAAAATACCAGAATCAGGAAAATGGGTATGGACCTGTACCGGAGCTGGAAGCAGTTTTTTCCGCAATGGAGCAATGCTATAACCGGATCACCGGTTCCAACGATGCAAAGATTCAGTACAATATAGGAACCAAGGAAATTGATGTTGCTTATACGGATGCACAGGGAATGCGCATGCGTATCCCACTAAACCAGTTGAGTGATGGCTATAAAAGCACGATCAGTCTGGTAGCGGATATTGCATATCGTATGGCAGTATTGAACCCTCAGTGTCTGGGCGAAGTCTGCAAAAAAACGTATGGGATTATTTTGATTGATGAAGTGGATCTGCATCTTCATCCGGTATGGCAGAAACAGATCTTACATGACCTGACGGAAATTTTCCCAAATGTCCAGTTTGTTGTCAGTACAAATGCTCCGGAAGTGATCAATTCAGTATCAAGGGAGCAGGTGGTTGTCCTGGAGAACTATCAGGCATTACCGGCACCTGCAGAGACCTATGGAAAAGATGCGAATGGCATTTTGCGTGCGATTATGCGTGTGAAAGAGCGTCCGGATGACATTATGGAGAAATTTGAGCAGTTCTATCATGCAATCGATGCACAAGAGTATACACTGGCAAATGAGATCCTTGGAAACCTGGATGAAATCCTTGGGGATGATCCTGATCTTACAGCGATGCATATACAACTGGATTTAGAGCAGATGTAAACATTGTATAGAAAAGTGTTTTGGAATATCCAGATAATTGGTTGGAAAAACATAATTAGGTAGTAAACGTATCAGGCAGGCTTTGATTTAGAGAGATTCTGAATCAGAGCCTGTTTTTGTTTTGATTGGATCTGTAAAAATGAGTATAATGTAATTTGGCAGAACGAATAAAAATATGTTATGTTGAATATAAGAAAAAAATTGTTAGGCGAGGCTTATGACAAAGTTATATGAATATTTGATTTCCAATTATAAACCGAATGAACCTATCTTTGTTTCTGATCTTCAAATTTCGATATCAGATGCCAATCTCCGGCAGATGATTAATCTATTATGTGATTCGGGAAAGATTAAGCGATTTGATACTGGTATTTATTATCTTCCGAAAGAAAGTCGGCTGACGGGAGGTGTTCCGCTTGGGGCTGATACCGTCGCAAGATATAAATATGTTTCCAGAAACGGAAGGATTGACGGTTATTATTCTGGTTATACGTTCGCAAATCAGCTTGGAGTTATTACACAGGTGCCGTATACATTAGAAATCGTATCAAATAATGCAAGTGAGAAAGTGCAAGAGGTGAACTTGCAGGGAAGAAAAGTGATTCTTCGTAAGGCAAAAATCCCTGTTACTAGGGAAAATTATAAAATATTACAGTTCTTGGATTTTTTCAAAGACGTAGAGTTGTATATGGATAAAAATAATGAAGTGTATATTGATCGTATAAAACGGTATATTGTGGATGAGCAAATTTGTAAAATGGATGTTGACTTTTATATCAGGCAATATCCAGACAGGATATACCGTTCAATTCATGAAATGGGTTTATATGAGTTTTTTGTATAGTGATAAAGGACTAGCAAAAATGAGTGTGTTGTGATATTACAGTAAATAAAGAAAGTGTGGAAAATATGAATATATTTGTAGATGCCGATGCCTGCCCGGTTGTAGGAATCGTTGAGAAAATAGCTGAAAAATATGATGTGCCAGTTACTTTGCTTTGTGATACGAACCATGTGCTTGCATCTGAATATAGTGAAGTGATCGTGGTTGGCGCGGGAGCAGATGCAGTAGACTATAAACTGATCAGTCTGTGCCATAGAGAGGATATTGTAGTATCACAGGATTATGGTGTGGCAGCAATGGCTCTTGGAAAAGGAGCATATGCGATCCACCAGTCCGGGAAGTGGTATACGGATGAAAATATCGATGAGATGCTGATGGAACGGCATATAAATAAAAAAGCCAGACGAAGCTCCAGCAAAAATCACATCAAAGGTCCGAAAAAGCGGACAGGTGAGGATGATGAACATTTTGCACAGGCATTTGAAAAAATGGTACAGATGGCTCAACAGGCTGTGGATATGATCTAAACGGAAAGGCAGATGGTGATTGATTTCAGAAAGGAGAGGATGGCGCATGGAAAATTATGAGCGTGAATGTGCGGAAAAAGAACTTTTGCTAAAATTACAGGAAACGGAAGATGCAGTAAAGGACGGCAAAGGCTGGCTGAATCTGAATGAACTGAAACTGCTTATGGGACAACAGGGATCATTATAATTTCTGAAAATCCTGGATAGGAAAAATTGAATCATGTAGTATAACAAACGGGACGGCTTCGGCTGTCTCTTTTTGTTTCCGTATTATTAGACGTGACATATACAACAGGTTATGGCTGATTAGATAGAAAAGATTGCATGAAAAAAGGAACCTGCATACAAACAGATTCCTTACATGAGGGAAAATCCCTGTCGAAGAATGGAAGACCAGTTACTTTTCTGATAAAGAAAACGGACGATGATTACTGTTTGCTTTTCTTCATCAATCGTATAAAAGGCAAGGTAATGATTGATGATCACAAAACGAATGCCCCAACTTGCAAGTACCGGCTCATCTACCAGACGGAACTTCTGTGGCAGGTCGGCTAATGAGCCTATCTGCTTAGCCACAGCATCTAACAGATGCTCCGCGGCATCCGGATTTTGGAGGGTAAATTCGATGTAATCCGCTGCCTGCATAATATCGTGTTCTGCGGTGGACGTGATATGAATCTGATAGCTCATCGACGGCGACGGCTCCTGATATCCGCCATAGCTTCAGAAAATGGTCTGGTGTTGCCTGTGGCAATATCGTCCATTCCTTCCTTGATTTGGCTATATAGTTCAAAGCGGCTGGTCAGTTCTTCGTAGGCTTCAATGCTCATGACAGCAAGATCGCCTTTTCCGTTCTTCGTAATGAAAACTGGTTCAGGATAATTATGGCAAAATGTGGAAATTTCATTGTAATTATTCCTTAAATCAGCACTTGATCTGATGGTTGGCATAAAAGCACCTCCTTGTTTGATAACAAAATTATACACAAATTTTGCTATATAGTCAACGGATATCCCATTCGTATTAGCAGGAGAAACACAACGATTCATAGGTATCCGACGTAAAGAGGGGAACAAGTCTCTTTGGGAATGCTCCCGGCGGGCTTTCAAAAATCCCTTGCTAGTTTCCACATTTTCAAAAGTGACGTATATCAAACATATAGCCGGACAGGTTCCGGCAAATTGACATCATAGGAGGACAAAAACAAAAATGTACGCACTTACACGAAGAATACCTGAACATCAAAATATGGATCAGAACGTATGGAAGAAAAGGATAAAGTCGGCTGCGATCCGCCTGGAAGGAGTCATGCTGCTTGGGAGCATGGTGGTGGTACAGATGCATGCGACAGAAGGAAGCGATATCTTCACAAAAGCCAAAGGGATGATGAATACCCTGTACAAATCCATTGCAGGGATTTCATCTGTAACGGCGGGCTGTGTTGCCGGCATTTGTCTGTATTTAATGTTTTTCTCGAAAAACAGAAATACGGTGGAAGAATCTATCGCCTGGTTAAAGAGGATTGCTGTGTGCTGGATCGCGATCATGCTGATGGCATCTATCATCTATTTTGTTACTACAAACCTTGGAATTGGGGACAACGCATCCTTATATTAAGATGTAGGAACCAATTCACTGATAGAGAGATCTCCTGTGCATTTTGTGCATGGGAGATTTTTTGGAAGGAGGAATAGTATGGCATGGCTTGTAAATGCCCTGTTGGAAGTCATTAAGGATCTGGTCTATGGCGCATTTGTTTTGATCACGAAGTGGTTTACCGGGACGTTGACACTTTCAACCGGGGAATTTCATGACATTTTTAACAAAGGGGAAGAAATGAACCTGTTAGACCTTCTGGTGGATGATGTAATCGGACCGCTGGCGGTTGCGGGTGTGATCGGCATCATGGCATACCAGTTGTACCGTTCCATGTTTGCTAAGAAAGTACAAGGAGCGGTAGACGAACCATTGCCTCTGATTCTCTGGTCGGTAGTCGCATTTTTCCTGATATTTAATGTGAAACCACTACTGAACCTGTTTTCAGACCTCATTGCAAAGGCATGGGGCTGGATGGATGGTGTGACACATGAGTTTTCCACTAATTTTTCCCTGGATGCACTTTTATCAGACCAGAAGTTTGGCGATGACGGGGTAACCAGTTCCTTAAATTTTTCCTCAGGCATCGGTCTGAGCGGATTGCAGATGCTGATCGGCATTGTACTGGCAGCAGTCCTTGGGTGGCGGTATCTCAAACTGATGGTACAGTACGTGAAACGCTATGTGCGTTATCAGTTACTGCGTGTGCTGGCACCGGTTGGTATCTGCACGATTGGTTCTAACAGTACCCGCCAGATGGCACAGAATTATCTGAAACTGTATATCTCCTCGACGCTGTCCATGCTCTTATCCGGTATGATGACTTATATCTACTGTTGGGCGATGATGCAGACGCTGCTATGGGAATCGGATCTTATCGCGGACAACATCTTATTGTTTTGTATTACCCTTGGTATTTATGATTTTTTCCAGTATCTGGATCAGCTACTGGAAAAGATTGGTCTGATCAGTACCGGGATGCAACCGATCCGCCTGCCAATCGGGTTTGGCGGAATATCTGCCGGATTGTCGTCTAAGGGACAGCAGATGGTTGTAAATTCGGCAAAAACAGCGTTCCAGACGTTAAAGATGGCAAAAGGGGCACCGACCGGTGGAGAAACAAAAGGAACTCTTGCATCAGGCGGTGGAACCTCTGCGGAAGGAAAAACGGGGACTCCTGCAGCAGAACTGTTAAATGAGAGCGAAATTTCCAACGATGTAAAAGCAAATACCCAGGCATTTTCTGAGTCACTTGGTGGAAAGCAGTATCAGACACAACAGGGAGAAGTGCCAACAAGGGAGAACAGTTCCATGGCAGTTATGCGTACTGCCCCGGATGGAAGCATCAGCGCAAGAAATATAACGAAAGAAGCAAATGGAGATGGCTGGCGGGATCTTTCTACCGGAAACCGGTTGTCTGGCGCGGATGCGGTGCATGGACTGACTGGTGTGCAGGGGATCAACCCGTATGATCTGCAGCAGACCGGTGACGCACTGGAGCAACATGCGGCAGGAAAGCCAGGAAAAGAGCGGGCTTACGGGGCATTCCAGAGGGAGGATACCCAGTTTGCCGCAAAATTCCAGAAGAACGATGCCGGTGGATGGAATACGCTGGTGGGCGGCACATCCTATGAAACTCCACAGCAGGCAGCGGCTGCCCTGGGGGCAGACAGCATGGCAGTGTACGATGGAAGGTCCGACATGAAAGGGTTTGACATGGCAAAGATCGCGGCATCCGATGTAAAACTGGCAGATCAGGCAGCGTTTGAAGCAGGATTGTCAGAACATGCCGTATCCGGTCCGGCAGGAGAAAATGCAAAGGCTTATGGGGCATTCCATGGGGCAGACGGAGCCATTCATCCGGCAGAATTTTCCAAAACAGAAAGCGGATGGGAAGCAACGGTTGGCGGTCAGGCATATGCTTCAATACAAGACGCCGCAACTGCAGTCGGGGCAGACCGGGCGGATATTTATGCAGGAGCTCCAAAACCGCTTCCAGCGGCACAGATCAAAGGCGGTGGAGCAAACCAGGCATTGGCAGAACAGGCAGGGTTACGCTCCTTTGGCGTGGCGGCAATGCCAAAAAACCAGGGCTTCCAGGTGCATACCGTTGGAAACGGGGAAATGCATGGCATCTATGCGGATCAAAAGGGTGCGGTACATTCCTTTAGCGGAACCAAGGTGACGCAATCTTATGCACAACAGAATCCGGAGTCCTGTGTGCGGCTGGACGATACCACGTATTTGAAAATCCATGAAGGAAGTTCAAACCGCGCGGTCAATGCGTATGCGAATGCGACCACGTTTCAAAATGGAATTTTTGAAAATAAATATGATACCAAAACCCACCTGAACAATGATGGCAGTGTGGGGGATGGAACCTGATAAACGGACAAGCCTCATTCCGGGATGGAATGGGGCTGTCTGTGCAAGAAAGGAGTTTTATGGAACAGAACAAAGGAGCACAGCGGGCTGCCTGGTTTGCAGGACAGGCAGTGAGTGCAGCAAAAAATCCAAAACTGTTTGTGATAAAAGTGCTGGTAACGATTCTTGCAGTGCTGATCGGCTTCCTATTTGTGGTTGGGAGCCTGTTTGGGGTAATCTTTTCACAATTAGGATTTTCAAATTCTGCTGATTATACCAGTGAGATGTTTCAGATCGAAACGGAAAACCTGACGGCTGCCATGGATACCTATTTTTCAGATGCCGGGCATGTAGCTTCCATTTCTACCCTGCTGGCAGATTTTGACGGGAGCCGGTATGGAACGTATGATACTTCCCATATGCTGCCCTCGGCAGGCACATTAAAATCCCTCTATGATGCGGTAGATGCAGATTATAATGGGGTGTATGAAGCACATACGCAAGCAACCGGGGAAGGACGGAAGCCGATGGTGGATGCAGACGGGACAAAAGTCGTATACGAAGGCTATACGCTGGTGTCTGATTATGATACCTTCTGGAGCAATGGGACCTATCAGAAGTATTTTCTGCCACTGATCCAAAATTCCTGCACGACAGAGGACATTACGAAAATGGAAAATGGGGACGGGAGCGTGTTGGAAGCAGACTTACCCGTTCTGATCGAGAGCATCCCATGGGGGAGTTGGGTGAGAGGGGAAGATCTTGTACGGGAAGAGACAACACAGGAAGTGATCACACGCGCCTATTACCGTTATTGCGGCCCGGAAGGGAAAACGTTTCAGTACCTGGATACAGGGAAGCGCTATTATTTGGACGAAATGGATCAGCTTGCGGGGATCGGTGGAAAAACAAAAGAACAGTGGGAAGCTTTATTTCAAAAACATATGGAAAATGGGGATGGTATGCTTTCCGATGGGGAATGGTGGCAGCTTGAAAGTGAGAGCGTAACAACAGAGAAAGCCATCCGTTACATCACCTGCCAGTATACCATATCCCTGCAGGAACCGGTGGCATCCATGGTACAGACACAGTCCAGGGAGTATGCGTTTGTTACAGATGAAAATAGCTTAAACCTTGCAATCCGGTTGCTGAGATTCCTTGTGGGTGATCCGGCACCGGAGGACCAGGGTGTGTTTGGCTTTTTTAGTATCGCCAAGGACTTCCTGCTCCAGTGGAGTCCGGCAAAGATCCACAAGCAGATGACAAAAGAGGATTTACAGAGCATTAATAAGATCATTTCCTGGCGGGATGCCACCGCCAGCAACACATCATTTTCCGTAGGCGGCGGGGGAGCAATTCTTGGGGATTACACCCTTGGAGCAACTGCGGTGCAGTGTGCACTGTCAAATCACAGTACGGATATTTACAGTCAGGATCGCAGGTTTTTGACCGGTTTTTCCGACTGTTCTTCGCTGGTGTTTAAAAGCTATCAGGAAGCGGGATATGATACCCTTTACGGCATGACAGCGGCAGACCTGGGGCAATATTGTGACACGAGCGGTACGGCACTGTCCGGACCAGGGGATTTGCGTCCGGGGGACCTGATCTTTTACCAGTATGGAGCCGGGAACGGGAGATATAAAAACATTGACCATGTGGCGCTGTATGCAGGTGACATTGATGGGGATGGTCAGGCAGAGATCATCCAGGCATCGTATAGCCGGGGAAGAGTGTGCATTGATAAGTTCCAGACCAATAACCACATCGTTGGGTACGGACGTCCGTATGTAGCAACTCTGGCAGGGAGTGTCGGGGATGAAAATGCACTGTATGAATATCTGACCAAAACATGTGGGTTCAGTAAGGCAGGAATCTGCGGTGTGCTGGCAAATATCTATGTGGAGAGCACTTATGATCCGACCAATGTAACGGGAAGATATTATGGCATCTGCCAGTGGGGAGATGACCGTTTACGGAATATGAAAAATTACTGTATTCAAAACGGATATTCCCCTGATTCTTTTCAGGGACAGGTCAGCTTCATGGTATATGAGCTTGCCGATTACCAAGAACTGGTAACTTTCCTAAAAACGGCGACAGATCCGCAACTGGCAGCACAGGAATTTTGTGCCGGTTATGAGCGTGCTGTGGATTCCAGCGGGGCAGGGGCAAAGTATACGGGAAACCTTTACCCGGCACGTCGGAAAAATTCGTACCAGGCCTTGAAGAAAAGAATGAACGAAGCGGAACGGCTGTTCCAAAGTAAAGGATAAGCAAAAAGCCCGGTCGTGGAAACTGACCGGGCTTATATTGCACATGAAGATTTGAACCTATTGTGTTATTTTTGCAACTATTTGTGTTCTGATTGTTGGTGTTTTGGCTTTTTCCGTGTATAATAAATATAACAAATCAATCGATTATATTTATGAAAGAAGGTATGTTTTATGGCTCAGGCTACATTTAGTGTCCGCATGGATGAATCACTAAAAAATCAGTTTGATAATTTATGTAAAGAGTTTGGCATGAATGCTTCGACTGCATTTAATATTTTTGCACGTGCGGTTGTCAGAGAACGTAAAATCCCATTTGAAATCTCGGCACAGTCAAGCATTTCTTTAGAGGATGGACGCGCTGCCTTTAATGCCTTGCGTCGTTCTGCTGAACAAAATAACCTGCAGGAGTTATCTTTAGATGATATAAATGCAGAAATACAACTTGCCCGTAATAGTAAAGCATAAGGAGATGCTATATGAATTATCTGGTCGTTATTGACACAAATGTTCTTATATCCGCTTTACTATCCAAACATAGTGATTCGGCAACGGTTCAGGTGCTTAATGCTGTTTTTGACGGAACAATTATTCCTGTATTCAATGATGAGATTCTTGCAAAATATGATAATGTACTTCACCGTCCAAAGTTTAAGTTCCCGGATGCAAACATTCAATCACTCTTAGATACAATGAAAACCTATGGTGTATTTGCAAAGCAGCTTATTACAAATGAAATTTTGCCAGAACCTAAAGATCTTGTGTTTTACGAAGTTGTTATGGCGAAACAGAATGAAAATGCATACCTTGTGACTGGAAACAGCAAGCATTTTCCGAAAAAACCTTTTATTGTTACAGCAAATGAATTACTGGATATTATGAAATGATGCTTATTATTATGAATAATCTGTGAAAATGTCAAAAAATTTTGAACTGTATATTTCATAAATACTGGGAATGCTTCAATTACAAACTATAGATTGAATTTATTGATGTGTTGTTATGTTTATTATTTTGATGTTGTGTTAATCCATCGTCTTTCGATAATACAGATACGAATAGATTACTGGCAAAATGCACGGAATAATGGCAAACACCAGAAGTATCCACACATTTTGAAATGGCGATGTTGCAATCAAAACAATTCCCCCGATCACCATACATTTTCCTCCGAACCGATGGGTATGATACCAGTTTTCAGAATCGCATAATGCCCATGGAACACGAAATCCAATGCTATAATTCGGTTTTATTTTTGGAATAAAGTTACCTAAAATGAGATAAAGAATTCCAATGAGTAATCCACCAATAAATGCTGTATTCAGCAGGTATCCTAAGTTGTACACATAAATCATGTTACAAACAACCAGAGAAACCAACGGGCAAATCCACAAAACACCCCGAAATACTTTTTTGCTAATATTTTTTGATTTCGGATCAATGTTTGTTATAACTGCACAACTAAAATGAAGCAGCAGCAGAATGAACGGAAGTCCAAACACTGCAAAGATTTTGGAACTATATCCATTTGGCTGACCATCTGCTCCAAAATGTATTGCAACAGAAGCTGGTAGATGTTTCCATAAAAGCAAACCTATAACGATTGGCAATAACGTTACGATAGATGTAAACACTAACATTTTTTTATGATGTCTGATCATGATCTTTTTCTCCTTTTAATTCACTGATCCACAAAAAAATTTCTTCAAGCACAGTGGCATTTAGCTCATAATAAATATATTTGCCTTCCCGTTCGTCACGAACTAAATCCGCATCCTTCAAAATAGATAGATGACGCGAGATTGCCGCTCCCGAAATGGAAAAATGATTACAGATCTCACCGGCAGACAAGCGCGACTGCTTGAGTAAATTAAGTATTTCACGTCTTGTAGAATCCGCAAGCGCGTGAAGTGTATCCTGCATTCCCAAATTTATCCCCCATCATTTAACATTTCAGTTAATTGTTAAATGTACTATAACATGATAACTCTGTTTGTCAAGAGACATACGCTTATTTCCAGAAATACTGCAATATAATCTACTTTGATTTACTTTTTTCTCTCCAATAAACTGTTAAGGAAACAATCAGAGTTGGTGTAAACGAAAAAGCAGTCTTGCGGTTTTATCAAACTGCCCTTTCGTTTACATCAATTTCGATTTTTCCTTGGTGAACAAAGTCGCGTCCCTTTCGCCACTTCTATGGGAATTCAATCTTTGCTCTCTTCTATAAGTTTATCATATCTCGTGTTTTATTGACAGCTGGTTTTTGCCAAAAGAATTATTTTTAGGCATGACAAACAGACTCCCTTTGCGGAAGTTTTTTGAAGTATTCAGTTGTATATTTTAACATCTCATATGCGCTAAAACAGATGGTGTATGCTTATCTGGAAGATATGGAACCATTTTTCCGCCACAGGAAGAACACCTGCATACATCTATGTTATATAGCAGCTTTATCATTTCAGTGGCACTTCGATTTTTCAATGCAGAAATATATTTTTTACATCCAAGCAGATTTCTACAGTGCGTCATCTTTTTGCTCTTGTTTCGGCACGACAGCAAACCATAGTGCCGGATTCTGACAAAACGTTTTGGTGGAACATGCATTAAAAATCGACGGATGAATTCCTCGCCCGGAACTGTTTTCTCTTTCCACTGACCTTTGTTTTTATAGTCTTTTACAGCATATGTAACAGTTGCTTCCGTCATGGACTTGATCCGATGATTACTGATTGCTATCCTGTGAGTATATTTCCCAAGATAATTTATGACTGACTGTGCTCCATTAAATGTTTCCTTACAATAAGCAACCCAGTCTTTTTTATAGCACTCATCGAGAAGTCCTTTGAAGCAATAGTGGTTTTGATATTTCTCCGCTGTACCATGAAACTCAAGCTTTGAATCATTCCACAGGCTTTTTAATTCGCACAAATATTTCCCACGGAACACTTTTGCAATGACCCCATACGGGAGAAAAAACTTCCCACCGGTATCTTTCCATTTGCTGTCCTTATCAAGTCCGCCACCAAGAACAATTGTATGGATATGAGGATGGTAATTCATTGCAGAACCCCATGTATGAAGAATACAGATATATCCGATGTCAGCTCCCAGATACTTTGAATCTTTCGCCAGCTCGTCCAGAGTGGATGATGCAGCATGATACAGTGCATCATGAAAAAGTTTCTGATTGCTATAAATGATAGGATTCAATTCCACAGGAACTGTGAATACTACATGATAATAGGGTGCATCAAGTACGTTCTCTTTTTG
>ERZ832973.1015-NODE-1015-length-26319-cov-16.716151_pt1 | contig 26319 bp, 27 predicted proteins | sample MGYA00519950_ERZ832973 | MGnify/ENA primary metagenome ERZ832973 (study PRJEB31850, sample SAMEA3708734) | human gut metagenome | biome: human gut; feature: human-associated habitat; material: faeces | place: China | collected 2014 ... | reverse complement strand
ACTTCTCCTTTATTCTTCTCCAGCATTTCCAAAAGACTTGATTTTACAGTCATAATTTCCCTTTCTTACTTTCTGTCCCATTATTTTCACGTTATCTCTTCTCTGATCATCTACTGCTAATCATATCATCTGGTATGCTTTTTGTCTAATGTTCTGCCGGAAATATCTTATCACATAATTTTCCGGTGTTACTGTTCACTCCGTTCTCAGTAACATTTTCCGTACAGTAATCAATTGTCTGTCAGGATTGCCACAATCCCCGCATATAACACCATAAATCCCATAACTACTGCAACCATGTCAGCAGAATGAAAATCAATATTAAATATCATACCACCTGCAACCATCACTTCCAAGGTGACGATCAGCCCCAGGATCACTGCCATTGTCCTTGAAAATTTATGTCTTTCCTTTCTTCTCATTCTCTGTGTGGTATTTACTGCATTCATCATTTTACTCCTCCTTCATGTCAGACAGATAAAAATCGCCCTTATCCTCTGATCGATTATGTTCGAACATATTTTCCGAACATGTATTCGCTTTCTTTTGATATATAATAACATACCCATTTCAAAAATGGAAGAGTTTTTAGAACATTTGTTTGCCGTTTTTTTCATTATAAATTTTTCCGGATACTGAAACTTAAAATTAAGAAAGAATCCTGCCCGGAGGGCTTTTTTATGTTATAGGAACATTACGGAGTAATTTCCTATAACATAAAAAAACTGCTGTTCCTCACGATCACTGTAGGAACAACAGTTTTTTTTCATCATTTTTTATGTTCGGCGGATAATCCTGTTCAATTTCACAAAATCTATTACCGCCTGTTTTCCGATCTTACAGATTTTCTTCATGTTAATGGAATTCACCCCTCCCTGACGAGGTCTGAATGTGACAGGAAGATATTTGATGCTGCATCCCTTCTTCTTATAAATAACAGCCAGAAGTACATTGGAAAGATTAAAATCCTTCGGGATCAGATGTATGTACCTGGCCATCGTCTCTGCTTTCATCAAACGGTACGGAGTGTTGGCATCTGTCAGATTTACCCCAAAACAGATACGGATAACCAGTTTCAGAGTTTTTGTTACAAAAACACGTGATATTCCATCCTGTCTGTCTTTTCTCCAGCCGATGACCATATCATATTTCTGTCTTCGTTTCCAGAACGGTTCAAATTCTTCCGGCAGTGTCTGGCCGTCTGAATCTGTCTGGAAAATGTAATCTGCACCATTTTTGAGTGCATACTTATAGCCATAAAGCACAGTTGCACCATGACCGCCGTTTGGTTTTGTTATCGGAATCAGCAGAGGGCGTGTCTTTGTACACTGTTTCAGTTTTTCATATGTAGAATCTTTGCTCCCGTCATCAATGACAATCAGACGTGACTGACCGTTTCCGTTATGCTTCTCTATAACAGGATACCAGTCATTAATGACCTGTTCAATGTTATCCTGCTCATTGTATGCCGGGATAACAATGTATAACTTATCCATATTTCTCTCCTTTGGATGATTGATGGTATCCATTATAGCATACATATACATGAAATAATAATATTATTTCGAAAACGATGTACTATAGCTCTGCCAGTATTCCCAGTTCCCGGGCAAGGCGAAGCAGTTCCCTGTTTGCGGCATTCACTGTTCCGAATTCTTTCAGAGGACAGATAACTTTCTGACATTTTTTCATCAATTCCACAGCCTTATCATAAGATTCCTGTGAAATACTTTCGAAAGGTTTCTCTGTAATCACCCGGTCTGCAAGTGCACCGGCCACCTGACAGTCTACATCATTCGTGTGAAGCACTCCTGCCGCAAACGGAATTCCCTGTCTCTGCAATTTTCGATAATACGGAATTCCACTTCCATTACCGCCAATTACAAACACCTGAGGTTCACCTCTGGGCGGATCCATCTCCACACATCCAAAAGCAGCATTATAGCTTCCTCTGGTAATTCCATACAACTTCCGAATATACTCAGAAGTAAAGATTTCTTCCGGCGCACCGTATTTCTCTATATATTCTCCATGTACACAGATAACTTTATCAGATATTTTCTGTGCAAGATCCAACTCATGCAGCGACATGATCACTGTAAGCTGATGATCCAGCACCATCTGTTTCAAAATGGTAAGAAGTTCCAGCTTGTGGCGGATATCCAGAAAAGAAGTCGGCTCATCCAGCACAATAATCTCCGGTTCCTGACAGATAGCCCGGGCAAGAAGGATTCGCTGTCTCTGACCATCACTGATGGCTGTAAAATCCCTGTCTTTTAAATCCCATGCATGGACGGTTTCCATTGATTTCTTTACCTTTGCCTTATCCTCTGCAGAGAGTATTCCCAAAGTGCCTGTATAAGGATAACGCCCTGTGGCTACAATGTCTTCGCAGGTCATCAGTTCCGGTCGCATACGCTCTGTGAGCACGACTGCCAGTTTCTGAGAGACCTCTTTATTGGTCATCTTTGCCATTCTCTCTTTATCCAGATAAACAGTACCGCTGATCGCAGCAAGCTGTCTGGTGATGCTTTTAAGAATGGTGGATTTCCCGGCACCGTTAGGACCGATGAGAGTGAGGATTTCTCCCTTTTTCAGCTGAATATTAATTTCTCTGATAAGAGGTTTTCCGTCATATCCCACAGTCAGCTGATCCGTACGGAAAAAATACTGTTCCTGCCGGTCTGCTTTGTTATTTTCTATTTCTCTTATTACATCTGCTATTTTCTCTGACATATTTTTTCCTGTTTTTTTTCCTTTTTTATGCTGCATCATATAATAATCTGCCCGGATAGTGTATTCTGCTTCTGCTTTTTATATCAATTCCTCTTCTGTCTGCGGATCATGATATAGATTACAACCGGTGCACCAAATACTGCTGTTACGGAACTGATACTGAGTTCTGTAGGTGCAAATACGGTTCTGGCAATCAGATCGCAAAAAAGGCAGAATACTGCCCCTCCCAGAAAACATGCCGGGATCACAAGGAGCGGTCTGGCTGTTTTCAGCAGGCTTTTTACAATGTGAGGCACTGCAATGCCAACAAAAGAAATTGGTCCTGCAAAAGCCGTTACACAGGCAGACAGAATACTGGATAAGAGAATCAGTCCTATGCGGAACAGCTTGATATTCACTCCCATATTCTGGGCATAAACTTCACCCAGCTGATAGGCACCGATAGGCTTAGACATAAAGAACACGATCACCATTGTGAGCAGAACTACTATTGCCATTACTTTCACATTACCCCAGGACATTCCTGAAAAACTTCCCAGTGACCAGTTGTGAAGATTGACGATATTGGAGTCATCCGCAAAGGTAACTACGAAATCTGTAACTGCAGAACAGATGTAACCGATCATGACACCGCTGATAACCAACATGGACATGTTGTGGACTTTTTTTGCAACCAGCAGGACGAATCCCATGGAAATCATAGAACCGATAAATGCTGCAATGATCATGGCTGCAGAACCCATGGAAATAGATCTGCTCAGAAAATAAATCATCAGAAGTGCAACTACCAGCTTGGCTCCTGAAGAAATTCCAAGTACAAAGGGACCTGCAATAGGGTTATTAAAAAATGTCTGAAGAAGAAATCCGGATACAGAAAGTGCTCCTCCAAGAATGATCACTGACAGAATCCTGGGAAGACGGATTTCCCATATTATATTGTAAGCAGTCGCATCTCCCTGATGTCTGAAAATAATATTCAGAATCTCACTCACTGAAAGATGAATGCTTCCGGCATTTACATTCCAGACAAATAAAATCACCAGAAACACCGCCAGTATAAGAAATGCCATCCAGTATCTGGCTGTACGTTTTTTGTCATCCATATTTTTTGTTCCTTTTGTTTTTATATTTCCTGCTTTTGGCAGTTCTGCAGAATCCCACAAACATATTTCAGTGCCATTCGTAAATAACTATACCAATCGCATAGGATGCGGATTCGAGTGTGCCGAAAAGTTACAAATATCATTTTAACTTATGCATATATGCAAGTTCATCCAGCGAATCATCATCTGTAATAAGAATTGTATGAATATCTTCAATCATAGTTCCAAGCTCAGTGGTTTCCTGGAAAAGATTTTTACCCGTACACCACACATTTCCATCCTTCACTGCCTTAAAATCTGCCAGAAGATTACTTTTTGCCAGAAGTTCATCAATAGTAGAAAGTTCACCGTCGATAGTACTGTTATAGATGATATAGTCCGCATCTTTTGCTTTGGCATAAAATTCTTCCATCTGCATATTCATGGTAGACAAAGCGTTATCACTTTCTCCTGTATCTTCGGGAACATATTTGCCGCCTGCAAGCTCGATCATGTTTGAAACATAATCACCATTCTTTCGCACATTGGCAGCACCTGTGGAATTAATGTAAAAGAATGCTACTGTTTTACCTGTATCTTTATCATCAGAGGTCAGAACTTTGTCAAGCTTGTCTGTCTGCTCCTTAAATGCCTTCTCAGCTACATCTTCCTTTCCGAGAAGCACAGCATAGAGTTTCATCCACTCAGTTCTTCCCAGAGGATGGCTCTCATAACTGGAACGTTCTACCATTACCGGGATACCAAACTGTTCCAGTTTCTCTTCCACCTCCGGATTATGGTGGATCATAGTTGATTCAATGGCAAGACCACAGCCTTCATTCAGGATCAGTTCATAATCCGGTGCATTGTACTTGCCTGCATAAATCATTTTTCCGGATTCCATGGCATCTTTTGCTTCCTGGATATACCATCCATTCTCCTGAGTTCCTGAAAGACGAATGCTGTCAATACCGTCAATTGCGCGGAAAAGATCCATGGCAGAGGTTGCTACCAAATAGATGTTGTTCAGCGGTTGTTGTATAACTGTGATATCTTTTTCAAGTCCCTTTGGAGCCTTTTTTCCCTCTGGAACTACAAGAAACTGTCCTTCCTGATCGATAGTGATCAGGGCATAGCCATCATTGTAATAGTCTACGCTGAATTCTTCTGCGTAAGAAAGTTCCATACTGTGATCATAGGTAAGTCCCGGAATATCCACAGGAGTTTTTGCATTGTCTTTATCTGCTGCGTATGCTGTACAGACAGTGCATATACAGATAATAAATAATGCAACTGACATAAAACCGATAAATATTGTTTTTTGCTGTTTCTTTATTATGTTTTTCATCTTCATAATTGTTTCTTTGTTTGTATATGATTATTTTGCTGTTTTTTCTGCTTCTTTGGCAGTTGTGGAATCAAAATTTAAGGTGTAGTCAATCTCGTGAGGCTCACTCATTGCTACTGTATCTGCTGTTACCTCCATCTCTGCATCAAATACGCTGACAGGGATTTCAAAAGTGGAGTTTCCATCTTTATTAACCGGCTCATATTTCTCACCATCCACAAGCATATAATCATAGTTCGGACTGCTCCATACGATAGTTGCTGTAGCTTTATCGCCTTCTACCTTAATGGCAGCAGGAGAATCAATGGTTGCTCTTCCTGAACCGCCTGTAAGAGTTACATCCATGGTATAGTCGCCATCTTCAAGATTCAGATCTGCCAGAGTCTTACCTTCACTTGTCTTGCTGTCTTTCGCATCTTTGTCTGTGTCATCTGCTTTGGAATCTGCATCTTTATTTTCTTTATCATCTTTTTTTGCATCTGTATCATCGGATTTTACAGGATTTTTGACACTTACCTTATGGTCATACCATTTTCCTTTTGTTCCGATCAAAGCTACATCGAATTCTTCATCAATTGCGGGTACCGGGATATCAAATCCATATACTTCCTCACTCATTCCATCGCTGTATGTAACAGTATCTGTGGTTGGTTCAAGAATCTCTGCCCCGTCTTTCTGTGCATCTTCTGCTTTTCCCACAAAAAGGTTTACAATTTTCTTAGAAGCAAGGCTTACATGGATAGTCATCTTGCCATCCTTTACTGTAAGGGTTCCTTTTCCGTCGTTTGCTTCATTTACATGGAACATTCCGCTGTCTGTATCAAATTCTGCTGTGTAGGTGCCATCCTCTAATGTATCACCCTTGGATGCATCTGTTTCTTTATTATCTGTGTTTTCTGAATCAGCATCTTTTGCAGTGGTTTCTTCTTTATCAGTGGTTTCTTCTGTTGCCGTATCAGTATCTGTCTTTGCAGCAACCGGGCTTGTACCGATCAGAGTGGCTGAAATAGTAAGTGCTGACATTAATAATGTAAATGAACGTTTCTTCATGATTATTTCTTCTCCCTTATCTTCATATTTTTTATAGTTTTTTCTATCGTGCTGTTCAACCCATCTGCTGCAGAGCAACAGGCTTTTGAACAGGTGATGGCAAATATATTATAGTAATTCCAGAAAATAATGCAATTAAGACAGTTCCTCTGGATCTTTCTCAGATGTGCGCACGTTACTGTGAACGGAATGAACAGAAACGTGCGAACTGTTTGCAGTATTTTATGGAATTGCTATGACTTCTTTTTTTCTTATCATATAATATATCTGCCCGGAAACTTTTGCAAGTCCTCCGGGCAGTTTATCTTGTTTGAACAATATTTTTTATTCAGCGTCAGCCTCTGCAGTATCAGCTGTTGTCTCAGCTGCGTCATCTGCCTGTGCATCGTCTGCACTGTCATCTGTTGCTTTGGCATCAGTATCTTCTGCCGCTGCATCGTCAGATGCTCCAAGAGAATCAATTGCTGCTTTTGTATGAGCCACATACAGATCTTCTACTGCTGCGATTCTTCCAAGACCTGCGATCTGACAGTCAACACTGTCGAAATCACCGGATGCCTCAAACTGAGATTTCCAGGAATCTGCATCATCACCAGCCATATCATTGTTAGCGTGGTCTCCGGCAACAACCATCAGAGGACGAAGGATTACATTCTTGAATCCTGCTTCTTTTACTTTCTCGATAACCTTGTCACATGCTGTGTCTTCCGGTTCTCCCTCTACAGTTCCGATGAAAGCGTTTGTGAATCCAAGATCATCCATCTGTGCCTGCATCTGGTCATAGGTTACGTTAGCTGTATGGGATGTACCATGTCCCATGAATACAAATGCTGTGCCTGCATCTGCTGCTGCTTTCATATCATCAAATCCGGCTTCCTTGCAGGCTTCATCTGTGATTGCCTGAGCAACTGCTTTCTTGTCATCATTGATCACTGTAGCGTCATCACCAACTTCACCGAGCATTGGCTCTGCAATTGCAACAGATTCAAATTTGTCTTTGTATTCATCAATTGCCTCTGTCATTTCATCATATTCTGCACCATGCATCAGATGTGTAGGCTGTACAACAAGATTCTTAACGCCATTAGCTACTGCGCGGTCAAGAGCCTGCTGCATATTATCGATTACTTCATCATCTCTTGCCTGTACATGGTTGATGATAATCTGTGCTGTAAATGCACGTCTTACTGACCAGTCCGGATATGCTTTTGCAAGGGCATCCTCGATTCCTTTGATATCCTCTGCACGACTGTCGTTGAAGGATGTACCAAAGCTTACTACAAGAAGTTCGTTCTCACCGATCTCATCCTGGTTACGAGGATCATCCTTGGAAGCATCACCTGTGTCACGTCCAAAGTATTCAGGACTTGCTTCTTCACCTGTTACCAGCTCTTTCTGAGCATCTGTAAGTTTGTCCCATGCTTCTTTTGCTGCTTTACAGTCTTCGTCAGTTGTGTCTGTTCTTTCCTGAACATAAATCTTATCGATCAGGGCACCAACTTCGTCTGCTGCTTTCTGATCATCATCAGAAGCTTCTGTTGTATCATCAGATGCTTCCTCTGTATCTGCTGCATCTGCATCGTCTGCAGCTGCTTCTGTGTCATCTGCAGCCTCTTCTGTTGCTGCATCATCAGATGCAAAAGCAACTGTACCTGTTGCTGCTGTCATGGAACAGGTCATGGATACTGCCAGTAATAAGGCTAACATAGATTTTCTTTTCATTTCGTTTTTCCTCTTTTATTTCTCGTATTTCCGGACAATTGTATGCACAAAAAAGGCAACTGCATATTCTGCAGCTACCGTTTTCCCATAAATACATGGTTTATATGTACCAGATATATCTGTAATTTCCGATTCTGTCTGATTCATTTAATAAAAGAGCTATGTATCGTTATGAGAATACAGGTTCTGTATACCGCAGACCTTAAATTCTACGCCAAGGCAGTTCTCCTGACTTCGATCATCGCTGTTTCTCCCTTCCCGGTTTCCCAGTGGTTTCTGAAAAGCAGCTCCCATACACAGTGACGGTATCGCTCCGGATTCTCACCGGATTCTCTTTTGCGCATCAAGTACGATGCAACCTTTGCGTTATAACATTGCACATATTCAATTCGGATATTCTTTTTTTATCACATTTTAACAAAAATGTCAATACAATTCGTGTATATTTTCCTTTAATGTTTGGCATTAGTGTTACTGTTCACACACCACTATCCCGTTATATTATCGCGTTATTCATTACACTTCTGTCAGGGCTTTGAAAAAACAGGTTCTGTTTCCGGTATGGCAGGCTGCACCGATCTGCTCTACTTTAGCAAGGATCGTATCATTGTCGCAATCCAGTGTAAGGGATTTTACAAACTGGAGATGTCCGGATGTGAGTCCCTTCGTCCAGAGTTCATTGCGGCTTCTGCTCCAGTAAGTCATTTTACCTGTTTCAAGAGTGGTATTAAATGCTTCTTCATTCATATACGCCAGCATCAGCACTTCGTTTGTCTGATAATCCTGGGCTATAACAGGTACCATTCCATCACTGTTTAATTTAAAATCAGACCATGCGATGCTGCTTTTTAAATTCACTGTATTTTCCATTTTCTGTCTCCATCTAATTTATTGATTGCCATAAATCATTTCGTAAATTTTCAAATTTTACAAACTGCCCTTGGTAGACAGAACATCTGTGATTCTTGGATCATAGGATGTGGCTGCGTCCAGTGCTTTGGCAAAACTTTTGAACATTGCTTCTGCTACATGGTGATTATTCCCACCTGCCAGAACCCTGATATGAAGATTCATGCCACAGGCATAGGAAATGGCATAGAAGAACTCTTTTACCATTTCCGTGGACATGTCACCGATCCTGTCTGTGGTAAACTCTGCATCCCATACAAAGTAGGGTCTTCCGGACAGATCGATCGCACAGAGCACCAGGGATTCATCCATGGGAAGGATGCAGCTTCCATAGCGCTTAATCCCCTTTTTGTCACCAATTGCTTCTTTTAATGCAGTTCCCAGAACAATTCCTGTATCCTCGATGGTGTGATGGTCATCCACCTGAAGATCACCATGGACTCTGACACTGAGATCAAAGAGCCCATGACGGGTAAATCCATCCAGCATATGGTTAAAAAATCCCACACCTGTCTCAATATCAGAATATCCGGTTCCATCCAGATTTATTTTTAATTTGATTTCTGTTTCTTTTGTATTTCTTTCTGCTGAGGCTTCTCTTGCCATGGTTAAGTCCTCTCTGTCTTACTTATTTTCAAACACTCTGAATCCATTGTTTTAATGCGCAAACTACAGTTTACATTATAGCAGATTTCAGATTCAAAGCCTTACCATTATTCTTTATCTTCATCCTCAAAACGAACTGCAATAGAATTTGCATGTGCAGTAAGCTGTTCAGAAGTTGCAAACTGAATGATATCTTTGTGTATATTACGCAGTGCGGATTTTGAGTAATATACAATACTTGATTTCTTGATGAAATCATCTACGGAAAGGGCTGAGAAAAATTTAGCTGTTCCGTTTGTAGGAAGTACATGGTTCGGACCTGCAAAATAATCTCCCAGTGGCTCGGAACTGTACTCTCCGATAAAGATCGCACCTGCATTCTTCACTTTCATCATATCTTCAAAGGGATTGGCTGTCACGATCTCCATATGTTCCGGAGCGATTTCATTGGCTGCTTCAATCGCCTCGTCCATATCCTCTGCGATCAGAATGTATCCAAAGTTATCAAGAGATTTCTGAATGATTTCTTTTCTGGAAAGAATCTCCACGAAACCTTTTACTTCTTCATCTACTTTCTTCGCAAATTCCTCACTTGTAGTGATCAGGATAGCACATGCCAGTTCATCATGCTCTGCCTGGGAAAGAAGGTCAGCTGCCACAAAATGCGGATTAGCTGTCTCATCTGCAAGAACAAGGATCTCACTCGGTCCTGCAATGGAGTCAATGCTTACATAGCCATATACTGCTTTTTTTGCAAGAGCTACGAAAATGTTTCCGGGACCTACGATCTTGTCTACCTTCGGAATACTCGCTGTTCCGAAAGCAAGGGCACCGATCGCCTGTGCACCACCCACCTTATAAATCTCATCTGCTCCTGCTTCTTTGGCTGCTACCAGTGTGGAAGCGCATACTTTGCCATCCTTTCCGGGCGGTGTTGTCATAACAATATGCGGGACTCCTGCCACTTTCGCAGGTACAATATTCATCAGTACAGAAGACGGATAAACTGCTTTTCCACCGGGTACATAAACACCCACACGATTTAACGGTGTTACTTTCTGTCCAAGCATAGTTCCATCTGTTGTGCTTGTAAACCAGCTGTTCTGGATCTGTTTTTCATGATACTGACGGATATTGACCAGAGCTTTGCGGATCACTCCAAGAAGTGCAGGATCAATCTGCGCATAAGCCTCTTCAATTTCTGCATCTGTGACACGGATAGTCTCTTTTGTCACATCAGCTTTGTCAAATTCTTTTGTATAGGCAAAAAGGGCTGCGTCCCCTTCATTTTTTACTTTATCAAGGATCTGAGCTACTGTGGATTCAAATTTCCCATAGTTATTCGGGCTTCTTTTCAGCAGATTCTCAAGAATATCCTTTGTTGATTCTTTTGTTAATTTTACTGTACGCATCTTTACATCTCCTCCTGAAGAACTCTTCTTAAGTCTTCAATAAGTTTACGGATTCTCTCATTTTCCATCTTCATGCTCACCTGATTGACTACCATTCTGGCAGATAGCGGGCAGACCTCTTCCAGCACCTTCAGTCCGTTTTCCTTCAGTGTACTTCCGGTCTCCACAATATCTACGATCACTTCAGACAGACCAACGATGGGTGCCAGTTCAATGGAACCGTTTAATTTGATCAGATCTACTGTCTGATGTTTTCTGTTAAAGAAGTAATCCTTGGCAATATTTGGATATTTAGTCGCCACACGGATCAGCTGGTTGTTCTTCAGAACTTCTCTGGCGCTCTCCGGTCCACAGACACACATCTTACATTTTCCAAATCCAAGGTCCATCACTTCAAAAAGCTTACGGCCTTCCTCCAGGATCGTATCCTTTCCCACAATTCCGATATCTGCCGCGCCATACTCTACATAGGTAGGAACATCCGGCCCTTTTGCAAGGAAGAATTTCATCTTCAGTTCTTCATTGGTAAAGATCAGTTTACGGGAATCTTTATCTTTCATCTCTTCGCAGGTGATTCCTGCTTTCTCAAACATCTCCATTGTTTTGTTGGCAAGTCTGCCTTTTGTCAGGGCAACTGTCAGGTATCTCATGGCTTATCTGGCCTCCTTTTTCAAACGTAATGCCACACATCTGCCCTCTGCACGAAGTTTCTGTGCCTCTTTAATGGCTTCTGTACGGTTCTGTGGCTCGTATTCGATTACTTCCGGCTTCTCCTCTTTCTCAGAGATCAGTTTCTGGCTGGAAAGTGCAAGAAGAAGGTTATCTACTTCAAGGGCAAATCCGATAGATGCCGCAGGTTTTCCAAAGTGTTTCATCAGGCCATTGTAACGTCCTCCCTTGATCATAGGTTCGCCGGTTCCGTAAGTATATGCCTGGAAAATGATACCTGTATAGTACTGATATTTACTAAGCATTCCAAAATCGAAAGAGATATACTTTTCATATCCGTAGTTTTTCATAATCTCATAGATTTCTTCCAGTCTGGAAACTGCCTCCAGTGCGCAGGCGTTGTTTGTCAGACTTCTGGCTTTCTTTAAGACTTCTTCTGAACCAAACATCTGTGGGATTTCAGTAAAGGCTTTCTGCATACTGTCTTTGAGTTTCTGTTCTTCTACAAACTCTTCTACTCCGAAAGAATTTTTCTGCGAGATCAAAACACGAAGACGTTCTTCTGCTTCCGGACCGAGTTCGGCTTCTTTTAATAAGGATTTGAAGTAATCTACCTGTCCGACACTGACCTGAAATTCTGTAAGACCTGCTGCCAGAAGGCATTCCACTGTCATGGCAAGAAGTTCTGCATCTGCATCTGCGGATTCATCACCGATCCGTTCTACTCCCATCTGTGTGGTTTCTTTGAGATGTCCTCTGTAGCTGGTGTTATTAATAAATGTGTTTCCTGTGTAGCAGAGGCTTACAGGTTCTTTGTCCGGGGAAAAGTAGGTTGCACAGGCTCTGGATACAGACGGGGTGAAGTCAGGTCTGAGTACCAGGGTATTGCCTTCTCTGTCAAAGAATTTATAAAGTTCTTTGGATGGGATGGTTCCTACTTCTCGGCTGAATACTTCAAAGTATTCGAATGTCGGGGTTTCTATGTCTTCATAGCCATACTGGTGGAAGACGCGATGGATTTTCTCCTGTACCTTTCTTTTCTGGCTGCATTCGCCGTTGTAGATGTCTCTTACACCTTCAGGGGTGTGGAAAATACGCTGCATGGGTGGTCCTCCTCTTGGTTATGTTGTGATTCTTTTTATTATTACTTTATATTTGCTTTAGTATAGTAACGTGTTACTAAAGTAATGTGAAACTAGATAGAATTATAATAGGTTTTCAAAAAAATGTCAAGTACAGTTAATGTATTATATTGTTGTTTTGTCTGTTCATTATGTGTATTCAGAGGGACGCTCAGAAACATATTGTATTTGATGTGCGGTTTCGGTGCCTAAGAGCTTCTAAGTCTTCAGAAAATCTGCTAAAACCATGAGAAGAAAAGCCCGGAATTACTCGCTGTCGCTCAGACAAGGGGCTTTTCTTCTCATAACGCAGATTTCCTGAAAACTAAGAATCTCTAAGACACCTGCAAATGCACCTCAAATACAATATGTTTCCGAGCTGGTTTTCGCAATGTGGAAGATTATGATGGCCAGTGTGCCAACAAGTTGATCTCTTCATGGTTACTGCCAATACACAGCGCAGAAATTTATTTTATTTCTGGTGCATTTGCAGGTATCTTAGAGTTTCTTAGGCAAAAAAAATTTGCGTTATGAGCCGGCTGTTTCACTGTCTGAGCGAAGTCTGCGACGGAGCGAGTTTGAGAAGACGGCTCATGCTTTTAGCAGATTTTTTTTGCCTTAGAAACTCTTAGATGCCGAAACCGCACCGGAAATAAAATAAATTTCTGCGCGTCCCCTTTCCTATTCCCGTTCATTAAGATCAGTCTGAACTCCATCAAGAAAGGGCACAAGAAACCCGCTTTTTTTATTCAAATAATACTGCGGTTCTAGCTCTTCGCGCCGGAAGCTCTTGCGGCCGCCTTCCTGCATCCGGTTCCAGAAAGTAAGGAGACTGCGCAGTGTAAGGTAATAGAACTGGTTTTCATGGCTGTAGAATATAAGAAAAAAAGCCACCCCTCCCTGCTTTTCAAATGCCTGCATAAATTCCACCTGATGAGGATGAATATTCGCAAGCGGAAAAGTATCCGCCGCACATTCTTTGGCATCAAAGCAGACAGGGATGCCCTGTACTGCTCCGATATAGTCTACAGTGCTTCGTTGCTCGAAATATGCCAGCGTAATATGACGGTTTTCCTTATCCATACGGACAGGTGTGATCGGAGTGGGAATTTTCTGGATAAGTGCCAGTCCCTTTTCTCTGTATTGTTCATTTGTACGATTCACAAGATCCTCCAGAGTGGATCCCCGCAAACCTCTGCTGTTCCATGTTGCCACTTTATTTCTCCGTAAATTTTATTTTCTACTTCAATAATTTTACCGACGGATAATACCTGATAACTGCCTTTCCGACAATCTCATCAAAGGTCACAAAACTGGTGCTTTTCCAGCAACGGGAGTCTTTGGAATGATTGCGGTTATCACCCAGGACAAAATAGCTGTTTTCGGGAACTTCATACGGGCCAAAGCTGCCCCTTGGTTTTTCCGGAACGAAACTGTCATCCAGAGGAATCTCTGAATCATTGATATAGACTTTGCCGTCCTTAATCTGTACTTTTTCTCCCGGAAGTCCGATGACTCGTTTGATGAAAAGCTTGCTTTCGTCATCCGGGTATTTGAAAATAACAATGTCAAAACGTTCCGGATCTTTTATTTTTTTTGATATTTCATGTCCGAAGAAATCCAGATTGAGTCCATATGCAAGGCGGAATCCGAAAATACGGTCTCCTGTCATAATGGTTTTTTCCATTGATTCGGAAGGAATTTTGGCATTGATCAGTACTACGCTATTCACAAGCGTTACGATCACTACTACTATGATGATCATTTTTGCGTAATCCCATATTTCTTTCCAGATTCTCATGATAAGCCTCCTCAAGATTTTCCTCTTTGATGATTTTACAGAAAAGCTCCGGTGCCGGCGCCACAAAGTTCTGGTCTGTCTCCGGAATTACTAACCTGTATGCATGGAGAAGCTGATGTCTGACTCCATGGCAGATGTATTGCTTATTAAATTCAGAATCTCCGTATTTGGTGTCTCCAAGCAATGGATGTCCTGTTCCTGCAAGGTGAGCACGAATCTGGTGAGTACGGCCTGTGATCAGCTCAACTTCCAGAAGAGTTATTTTTCCGTTGCTGCCAAGAGGACGATATTTCGTTTCAATCGGCAGGGAATCTTTGAATTCCTGTCTGCTTACGATTACTTTGTTTGTTTTTTTATCTTTGTGCAGATAACCCCTGATATGATCCGGTTTTTCTATTTTGCCTTTTGTGAGGCAGATGTAGTATTTGTGAAGTGTTCTGTCGTGGAATATCCTGGACAGAAACTGCAGACCGGCAAGGCTTTTACCTGCACAGACCATTCCGCTGGTATTACGGTCAAGTCGGTTACATACAGAAGGTCTGAAGGTTTTGAGCTGTTCTTCTGTAAGATCACCTTTCTTTAAAAGGTAGCCGATCAGATATTCTACAAGGGACGGTTCCCCATCATCTGCCGGCTGTGAAAGCATCCCTGCCGGTTTATTGATGATAATGATATCAGGATCCTCGTAAACAATATCCAGTTCGCAGTATGCTCTTGCTGCCTGACTGCTTCCTGCAAATTTATCGAAAGTTTCATCACTCAGAAACAGTTTGATGGTGTCGCCTTTGAGAAGTTTTTCGTTTCCTGTGGCTTTCTTTCCATTTAGAGTGATGTTCTTTTTGCGGAGCATTTTGTAAAAAAAACTTTTAGGTGCTTCTCTGAGAAGCTTGGCCAGATATTTATCAAAGCGCTGGCCCGCTTCATTTTCTTCTATAATAAATTCTTTCATATTTAATTGTTCCTGTATAATTATACCAAACTCCGAAATAACACATTGCTATAGATATATTTTGTAATTGAATTCCGGCGACTACAGACACAATGCCAGAATGGTCTGTCGGATCAGTTCGTTTCTGGAAAGATCCGGATATTTTTCGTCCGGGGTAAATTTGATTCCTTCTTCCAGACTTTCTCTGTGATCGTTCATGGAATCAAGACGTTCCAGGAACGGACGGAGATCTGTAAAAATTTTCACCGTCACTTTATAACCGTTTTTACGGATGATTTTCTGGGAATTGGTTTCCATGAAAGATGCATCGATTTTCGGATCACTGCTGTAAGCCACTACTGTATTTCCACATACTGCTGCTGCATCAATATAGGCACTTTTTTCATAAAAAGTCATGTAAAGTTCATATGCCATATCCAGACTGCCCTGATGCTCATGGATTTTCTGATATAATCCGGCATCCATTGGTCTGCATTTCAGAATCATGATCAGATTCACCATGGATTTACATGCCGGAAGACAGCCAACTACAGTTACAACTGTCCAGACAGTCATTCTTGTCTTAAAATAGAACCAGGATGTAAAAAAAATGAATAAGGGTACTGCAAAAAGAATTGCAGTGATGATCAGGCGGCGTCTCTTTTCACTTCTGAAATATCCGAAATTCCCTTTGGATACTCTTGAAGATGTTTTCGCTTTACTTTGTTTTTTATTTCTGTTTTTCTTTTCTGTCACTTACGTCCTCCTCCGGAATTTTTCTTATGTATATTTCTGATAGTGTTCTTCTTTGCAGATGCTGAACTGTTTTTGTTATTTTTGCTATTTCTGCTGTTTTTCGCATTCCGACTACTGCCCTGAGTATGCTGTTGGCCTCCATGATTCTCTCGAAGCGGCCGGATCAAACATTTAGGACCGTAACCTACCAGGTCCATTCTTCCGGTCATTTTGAGGCCTTCCAGCACCAGTTCTCTGTTTGCAGGATTCTTGTACTGCATCAAAGCTCTCTGTATTGCTTTTTCATGGGGGTTCTTCGGCACATATACCTTCTCACCTGTAAGAGGATGGATTCCCGTATAATACATACAGGTAGAAAGAGTAGACGGGGTTGGATAGAAATCCTGTACCTGTTCCGGGGTAAAGCCAAGATCCCGGACATATTCCGCAAGTTTTACTGCCTCTTTCATGGTACATCCCGGATGGGAGGACATGAAATACGGGACAGCATATTGCTGCTTTCCTGTTTGCCTGTTTGCCGCATCATATTCCTTAAGAAACTGCTGATAAACGCTGTGACTTGGTTTTCCCATATACTTCAAAACCTGATCAGACACATGTTCCGGTGCCACACGCAGCTGCCCGCTTACGTGATGTTCCACCAGTTCACGCAAAAAAGTCTTGTCCCTGTCTGCCACCACATAATCAAAGCGTACACCGGAGCGGATGAATACCTTCTTCACTCCCGGGATCTTCCGCAGCTTCCGAAGCAGAGAAACGTAATCCGAATGATCTACAGTCAGGTTTTTGCATGGCGTGGGAAACAGGCACTGCTTATTCTTGCAGACCCCTTTCGTGAGCTGTTTCTGACAAGATGGTTGTCTGAAATCTGCTGTGGGACCACCCACATCGTGAATATAACCCTTGAACTCAGGATCATTTGTCATTCTGGTAGCTTCTTCGACCAGAGACTCATGACTTCTGGTCTGAAGAATTCTTCCCTGATGAAAAGTCAGGGCGCAGAAATTACAGCCGCCAAAGCACCCTCTATTGCTTGTCAGGCTGAACTTGATTTCTTCCAGTGCCGGAATTCCGCCCAGCTTCTCATACATGGGATGAACTTTCTCCGTATAAGGCAGGGCATATACATCATCCATTTCCTCCTGCGTCAGGGGCAGAGCAGGAGGATTCTGTATAATATATCCCTTTGTCCCATAAGATTCTGCCATTGGTCTGGCGCTGAATGGATCTGTATTCTGATACTGAATGGCAAAGCTGTCTGCATAAACCTTCTTATTTACTTTTACTTCCTCATAAGAAGGAAGAATAATCGGATCATAAACTCTCGACAAATCCCTGCACTTAAATACAGTTCCTGCAATATAGGTAAGTTCCTCTACCGGCAGTCCACTCGCCAGCGCATCTGCAATCTCTATGATCGAATGCTCACCCATTCCATAGGAAATCATATCTGCCCCGGAATCAAGGAGTACACTGTGTTTTACTTTATTCTCCCAATAATCATAATGTGCCAGTCGTCTCAGGCTGGCTTCAATCCCACCCAGGATAATGGGTGTCTTTTTATAAGTCTGACGGATCAGATTGCTGTACACGATCACCGCGCGGTCAGGACGAAGTCCCATCTGGCCTCCCGGTGAATAGGAATCTTTCTGCCTGTGCTTTTTAGAGACTGTATAGTGATTTACCATAGAGTCCATATTTCCCGCAGACACCAGAAATCCCAGTCGAGGCTCTCCAAATACCTGAATACTCTCCTTCTTTCTCCAGTCAGGCTGAGGAATGATTCCCACTTTATACCCACGACTCTCCAACAGTCTGCTGATGATCGCAGTACCAAAGGAAGGATGGTCCACGTAGGCATCACCTGTAATATAGGCAAAATCTACCTGCTCCCACCCTCTCTGTTTCATTTCTTTCTTTGTTACCGGTAAAAAATCCTGCATTTATATTTTCCTCGTATGTATTATAGTCATGCGGATACGATCATCCGCCACACAGTTCTACATCTGCAGCAAACCTTTCAAATTATCATTTCCGGATAATAATCAGACATGATGATACACTGCCTGTGCCCGGTATCCTTCGGATATAATATCAAGCTGTCTGTGGAACCGCTTCAGCTGCTGAAGATCTTTTGTTTTAAATACTCTCAGGAACTCATCCTGAATCTTCATAATCTCCCGCTTATTTGCAATCTTGTACAGATTTTCAATGTTGATCAGAATATCCTTCACCAGATTAGACTGCATCTGTGACGAATTCTGTGCATCCATAATCTCATTCCGCACAGAAGACATCTCATGGTCAAGAGCATTAATGGCATCTGCTGCCTTGCTCAGACGTTCTGCCACATGCTCCGGCATATCCCCTTTATATTTATATTGCAGGGAATGCTCAATCGTCGCCCAGAAGTTCATAGCCATTGTACGGATCTGTATCTCCGCCTGCAGCTTCTTTGGCCCTTTGATCGTATCCACTGTATAATAAATAATCAGATGATAACTTCTGTAACCACTCTGTTTAATATGCTTCAGATAATTCTTCTCACTCTTTATAACCATATCGCTTCTCTTCTGGATCAGGGAAGCAACCGTCTCTATATCCTCCTCAAACTGGCAGATAATACGAACACCGGCAATATCCTCCAGTTCTTCTTCCATTCTCTCCATAGGAATATGCTTGCGCTGCATTTTCTCAAGAATACTGCTCACGCTCTTAACCCTGCCCTCCACCTGCTCAATCGGGCAGTAAACATCATTCTCTTTACATTCATCAATAATGTGATTGAATTTCACTTCCAGCTCTCTCACAGCCAGTTCATACGGGCACAAAATGCTTCTCCATAACTGTATTTCCATTTTCACTCGCTCCTTGCATTTCATACATTTTGTTATTATAGCATAGATTTTGAAAAATATCTCGCTAATATGAATAGTTTCTGTTTTTTTTAGAAATGCTTGTTACTGTTCACACACCACTATCCCGAGACATACAAGCCAAAATTCCATTGCCGCAGGCAATCTGGAATGAATTTTGGCTATGTTACTGAGAACGGAGTGAACAGTAACAAATGCTTAGTTCCGCATTCTGATACAGTATATGCAAAGCACCGGACATATAGAACATTCAAAAAAGCACCCCTGCCGCCAAAGCGCAACAGGGATGCTTCCAACATCACTCTTTAAGAGCCTCCAGAACTTTCACCAGATACTTCCAGACTCTCTCTGTAGAAGAAATACTAAGCACCTCTTCAGACGTATGAATATCCTTCATATCAGGTCCCAGAGACACACAGTCAAGTCCTTCCATCTTCTTATAGAAAAGTCCACACTCAAGTCCTGCATGGATTGCCACCACATTCGGTTTCTGTCCATACATTTCCTCATATACTTCCACCATCTTATCACGAAGCGGTGAATCCTTACGATACTCCCACGCAGGATAAACGCCCTGTCTCTCATACTCTCCGCCAAGGAACTCCGTCAGATAGGCAATCTTGTCAGAAAGGGAATCTCTGGCTGTCTCCACAGAACTTCTGATACTGGAACTTCCCATTACCTCATTCTCAGAAGTCTTCAGAATACCGATATTCGTAGAAGTCTCTACCAGTCCTTTGATCGTTCCGCTCATTTTCTGAACACCATAAGGTACATTTACAAGGAAGAAAATTACTTTTTCTTTACTTGTGGGATGAAGAACCCTTACTTCCTGTTTTCCCTCATCTTCAACAGTTACTGTGATACCCTCATCAGTTCCTGCATACTCTTCTCTCCATGCTCCCTGCACAGAAGCCGCATATTCTCTGACAGCATCTGCATTTTCTTCAAGAACAAGGATTTCTGCTGTAGCCTCCCTTGTAATGGCATTATCTTTCTGTCCGCCCTGCACACTGATCAGTTCAAAATCTGTTTTCTCATCCAGACCATGGAGAAATTTTCCGAGAAGAGAATTTGCGTTTGCACGATTCTTGTCAATCTCAGCTCCGGAATGACCGCCCATCAATCCGCTGATCTTAACTGTCAGCTTCTCTCCCTCTGCATCCAGTCTTGTCACTGGAATATGGCTGACTCCGGAAAGTCCGCCTGCACAGCTGATCCAGAGACTTCCTTCTGCTTCAGAATCCAGATTGATAAATCTTCTTCCTTTTAATACACTGCAGTCAAATCCAACTGCACCCAGAAGACCGATTTCCTCATCTACAGTAATAAACACTTCAAGCGGCGGATGAGCAATTGTATCACTTTCCAGAAGTGCAAGACCATAAGCAACAGCAATTCCGTCATCACCACCAAGGGTTGTTCCGTTTGCAGATACATAGTCACCTTCTACAGAAAGATTTAATCCGTCTTTTGTAAAATCATGTTCTACATCCGGACGTTTCTCACATACCATATCCATATGTCCCTGAATGATCACTACAGGAGCATTCTCGTATCCCGCTGTGCCCGGTTTATAAATAACCACATTATTCATCTCATCCTGAACATATTTCAGATCATGATCCTTTGCAAACTGAACCAGATAGTCGCTGATCTGCTTTGTATTTCCTGAGCCATGAGGAATTTTGCATATCTCCTCAAAATAATGGAACACTCTTTTGGGTTCACAATTCTCTAAAACTGCCATAATTATATTACCTCCAAAAATCACACATTTGTCTTATAATATACCATTGTTTTCCCGATATACGACAAATTTTCCAGATATATTTTACCCAAATACTATAGCATTTATTTTCATTCTGCGCCATATAAATTTTATAAAGAATGGCAAACAATTGCAAAGAGGTTGTTGTATGTCCAAAAACACCATACTCACCGGTGGTATTTGTTTTCTTCTTGTCTTTCTTCTGCTGCATCCTGCTGAAAGTCTGTCCTGTGCCAGAGCCGGAATGACTCTGTGGCTGAATACATTAATCCCAACGCTTCTCCCATTTATTATTCTCACAGGAATGCTTACACATACCAGTCATATCCGGAAACTTCTCCTGCCATTTGAATCATTCTTTCATATTTTTCCGGGTGTCAGCATCTGGGGTGGTTATGTTTTCGTTCTCGGAATGCTGTGTGGTTATCCTCTGGGAGCCAAACTTGCCTCTGATCTGTATGGATTACATAAAATCAGCAAAAAAGAAGCTCTTTATCTCACTACCTTCTGTAACAATCCAAGCCCTGCCTTTATCATTACCTATCTCTGTAAGTCCTGTCTTAAGGATACAGTACCTGCCGGCATGGTCTTTGCGAGTATTTTTTCAGCAAATCTGATATGTATGCTGTTCTTTCGCTTTTTTGTGTACCAAAATGCCACCATCTCAGATTCCCCAGGATTTTCACCCGAGATTTCTTCTCGAAAAAATATACTTGATTTTTCTATAATGAACGGTTTTGAAACCATTACACGTCTCGGAGGATATATTCTATTGTTCTCCATTCTGGCAGGATGTATCAGATATTATGCGCCTTTTCCACTTCTCTATCAATACCTGCTGCTCGGATTTACAGAGATCACTTCCGGACTTTCTCTTATTTCAGTTTCCGGACTGCCATACATGACTCGTATACTTTTGTCCGCTGCAGCTACCGCATCCGGCGGTCTGTGCATCCTTGCTCAGACAAAAGGTGTTCTCCACCACGACCTCAGCATTCTGCCTTATTTTATTTCCAAGTGTATCTGTACATTCCTTACAGCAGGTATTCTTTACTGTCTGATTTCCTATCTGTGAAAATAAATTCTTTCCGGGAACTGTCATCATTTCATTATACAAAATCAGGGCAGGAAATTTTCCTGCCCCTTGTTTTCTCATCTTCTATAATATTTATAACTGATTTATTTTTAGTTCTCTCCCAGATCATCTAACAGATCGTCATCATCATCTTTCGCTCCGTCATTATCATGATAAGAGCCTGTAATTGCTGCAGCCTGTGCTGTCTGAGGTGCAAGTTCCTGACGATTGTGGTTTACAACATCAAGACAGCTCTGCAGGGAATCAATAAATGTTTTGTATTTCACACCTGCATCCTCTAATGTTGTATTAAGCACACTGCCAATATTGGCCATCATATCATCTGTATAGGTGATCGCGCTGAGGCGAATGCTGTTTGCATCCTGTGTTGCAGAATCCAGAATCTCCTGTGCCTGTTTGTTAGCTGCATTGATCGTATCATTTGCCTGTGCATATGCTTTCTGCATAATCTCATGCTGTGTTACCAGTTCCTGTGCTCTTGCCTGTGCATCTGCGATCAGTGCATCTGCCTTAGTCTGAGCATCCTCAAGGATAGCGTCCTTATTGTTAATGATCTTCTGATAACGTTTAATCTCATCCGGAGTTTTCAGGCGGAGTTCTCTCAGAAGTTCCTCAATTTCTTCTTTATTTACCACAATCTTAGTAGTTGACAGTGGCTGGAATTTACAGCTGTCCACATATTCCTCAATCTCACCGATAATCTGTTCAATTCTGCTGCTCATAGTATATACACTCCTTATTTTCTATTTCTGTTACTGTACGCTCTATGTGAACAATAACTTATTTGTTGTCTGCTGTAAGACGAATCTTCTCAATAACTGCATCCGTTATCTCGGCCGGTGCAAACTTACTCAGGTCGCCTCCAAAATGTGCAACTTCCTTCAATATTGTAGAACTCAGGTATGCATATTCCAGACTTGTAGTCAGAAATACAGTATCTACATCCGGTGCAAGTACACGATTGGTCTGAGCCATCTGGAGCTCATACTCAAAATCTGTAACTGCACGAAGTCCACGTATGATCACCTGAGCGTGATTCTCTCTGGCAAAATTCACAGACAATCCCTCAAATGGTTTTACCTCGACATTAGGAACGTCCTGAGTCGCCTTTTCTAATATATTAACACGTTCCTGCACAGAAAACAACGGACTTTTTGAAGAATTATGTAAAACGCCCACTATCACTTTGTCAAAAGAAACTGCTGCTCTCCGGATCACATCAAGATGTCCATAGGTAGCCGGATCAAAGCTACCGGGATATACTGCTATTTTCATTTATTTTTACTCTCTCTTTCCTCTGGCACATACACATATGCATAACAACACGAATGCTGCCTGCAGGCAGCAATCTTATGATAATTTCAGGAAGCAATGTATTCATTCTGAAATTATTATAGTTAATTATGCACGTTCTAAAAATACATGCTTATTTGTTTTATACTCTTTCGAACGCAGTTGCCTGTAACCGAGAGATTCCACATAACTGAAATCCGTCTGAAGATCCGCTTCCACAATAATAAGTGTATTCTTATCTGCAACTGTGCTGTCTTTCAGATATTCCAGCACCTGTCTTTCCAGTTCATTATTATATGGGGGATCCATAAAAATAATGTCAAAAACACCTTTTCCCTCAAGGGAACGCAATGCCTGCAACACGTCCATGTTCAGCAGTTTACCATCTTCTGCCAGTTTTGTAAATGCAAGATTTTCTCTGATGCATGCAGCAGCTTTTGGATTCTTCTCCACAAACACTGCATAAGAAGCCCCTCTGCTCAGAGCTTCGATTCCGATCCCGCCACTTCCGGAAAAAAGATCCAGGAAACGGCATTCCAAAAGCTCCGGCTGAAGTATATTAAATAATGTTTCTTTGATTCTGTCAGTAGTAGGTCTTGTGTCTATCCCCGGAATTGTTTTCAAATTAAGCCTTCTGGCTTTACCTGCGATCACTCTCATTTCAGATTCAGTCTCCAATCCAGGTCTCCTCTTGCAAGCCCTAAAATAAGAAGTTCTGCAGTGGCAATATTTGTCGCTACAGGAATATTGTACTGGTCGCATCTTCTCACGATGCTTGTGATATCCGGTTCTTTAGGATCAATCATGACCGGATTGTAGAACAGAATGACCATATCAAGATCCTGACGCTCTACCATCTCCATAAACTGCTTGTCTCCACCAATACTGCCGGCAAGGAATTTATGCACATGAAGGCTTGTCGCTTCTTCTATTCTCCGTCCGGTTGTACCTGTGGCATAGACCTCATGTTTGGCAAGTATATTCTTATAAGCGATGCAGAAATCTTCTATCAGTACTTTTTTACTGTTATGTGCGATTATACCTAAGTTCATAGTTTCTCCTCTCCGTTTCTCCTATTTATTTTGCGGATTTTATCTTTTATCCACAATCCTAACTGTAATTATAACAAAGCACTAAATAAAACGCAATTAAAACTTAAAAAATATACATAATTCATAATTTATTAATATTTTTCTTACAGTCATCATGCAAGTTTTCCTGTTTCCATGCTCTTCCTGTCCATGCGAAAACTTCCAGTGTATTATTTCTGCATCTTCATATACTAGCATTGCAACACAAAAACACTTTCAAAAGAAAACAACAACCAAGGAGGAAATTGATATGTCAAACACAAAATCTTCTAACCAGACAGCTGTACCGGAAGCAAAAGGTGCGTTAGACCGTTTCAAATTCGAGGTTGCAAATGAATTAGGCGTACCGCTTACAGACGGGTACAACGGTAACCTGACTTCTAAACAGAATGGTTCTGTCGGAGGTTATATGGTCAAGAAAATAGTATCAGAACAACCGCTGAATTTCAATTCTATATTTTATATCATTCCCAGAGTCATTGTCAACTACAGAACAACATTCCCAGGTATTTCGCTTTTAATATTTTTATTCCATCCCCTGTTAAAGGCATCTCTCGTCGCACAATCTTCCCTTGTTTAATAATAAAACCTTGTTTATACACCGGATATGTTTTCTGGTGTTATAAACAAGGTATACGTCTGGTCAAAAGCTCAGATCAAAACAATAATTTAGCGGAGAGCCCGTCCATCCCCTATAGTCTTTTCCTGGATTTTGATAATATGCAGGTTTCTTTGTTGTATGATACCACACTGATATTTTTCGTACATTTTTTAAGGAAATACTGGACCCATTTTTTACTTTTCTGGACTTATTTGGGTAATTAACTATAATCTCATCAATTTTGTAACCATTACTCGGAGTAATCTGGATTTTTCCCGTATTCCTTTTCAGTGGTGACATTTTTTTTAGTCTATATCCTGAAACATCCGATGCATAATCTTTCGTTCCCAGTTTAAAGCTTTTAAAAAATGCCCCATATGGTTTGAAAGTTATTCTGGATGAAAGTTTATATGTTCTTCCATTTTGTGTAACATTAAAACTTATTGTTGTTTTTATACCATCTTTTATAACATAATCTGGCTTTTCCTCAACATAAATAGCATTTACACCTACTCCTTTACGTGCCGTAAAATGCTTATTTGAAGATTTAATGTTTGTTATAACGGCTGAACCGGATAAGTTTCCAATGTACAATGGATCCCATGCGATTGTAGAAAACTTTTCTCTACCATCAACCACATAGTTTGTCCACTTGAGATATCTTAATGTGGCTTTTTTTAAACATACCGGTTCCGTAGCTGCTTTCGTTATCACCGGTGCAGTCAGCACCATCATCAAAAGTGCTAGAAAACTGCATAAAATCAAACGTACTTTTTTCATCTTCTTGTCCTCCCTATATAATAATTTCCCGGAATCTTCAGTTTCACATATTTAAGAACTGTAGCTTCCTTTTTCATTATAGTCATTCTGGCATTTGTTGTCAAAAGCAATTGAATTTTCCTAGGAATTTCGCTTTTAGTTTGTTACTGTTCAGAGGTTAGCTGGACATGAGAAAATCGATGGTGTAGACTAATAACAGTCAAAGCCATCGGTTTTCTTATCCAAATATTCTGGATACTCTGTCAAATATATTCGCTGGTTCTTCTAGCCGCATCAAAACAAGCATGCTCATGCATTGGCAGAGATAATCGATACTTTCGAAACTCCTAAATGTCACAGCCTGCGCCTGTTTCAGCTTATAGTTTCTTAGAAGCCTTTCAGCTTCATTATTAGTGGCAGGTATCCGGGAATCATGCAGGAACAGCAGATGGTTCTGCATATATTTCTCCATTCTCAGGAGTAAATTATACCCGTCTCTGTAATAATTGTTTGCCGGAACCGGAACTTGGTGTTCGCTGTCCCAGAGTGATCATATGCAATCGTCTGGACGCAGTGCGTGAGTCTAATGCGATTGGAGTATCAAGGATAGCAGGAATTCATGCAGGATTATGGCATTGTGACATGCTCTCGCCACTTAAATCTTACAGATTTTGAAGTGGGAGCTTCCTGCT
>ERZ832973.1004-NODE-1004-length-26660-cov-14.924601_pt1 | contig 26660 bp, 26 predicted proteins | sample MGYA00519950_ERZ832973 | MGnify/ENA primary metagenome ERZ832973 (study PRJEB31850, sample SAMEA3708734) | human gut metagenome | biome: human gut; feature: human-associated habitat; material: faeces | place: China | collected 2014 ... | reverse complement strand
AGAATGAAAAATGCTCAAACAAAAAATTTTCTCAAACTTAAAGATCAAGCAATAAAACATGGGATTTCGATAAGCTAGAACTGAATACAGTATATTTATCCAGGCAGCCAGTAGAGCGGCTGTGGTTCCCCTGATCCTGAGCCTTGACAGGAGGGGATGCTTATGAGCGATTACGAGATATTTATGATAATCCTGACAACAGCCAGCTTAATTGTATCTATCCTTACATACACACATAAGAAATAGCCGCCCTGCTCTCTGGTAAAGAATAGGCGGCTACGTCTTAAACATATATCTTGCCAGGACGGGGAACCTTGACTTCCCTTACTGGCTGTCTTGATAAGTATATTATATGCCAGCTTCAGGAATTTGTCAATTTACTATAAACTGCTGCCTTATTCATTCTTCAATATGTTCATCAGTTTTATTTTTCTTTTTTAACGCTTCTTTTCCCCTCCAAACATGTCCCGTTACCTCGTAGACTTTTCGTGGTGATACGATGTATGTGATTCGGCTACCACCGGAAAGGCTTTTAGCTGGCTTGTTGTTCTGAATAGCTACGCCAACTGGGAGCCATCCATACACAATTCCTGCTCTAACAGATGAAACAGGGATTCCTGTCATTTTGCTTACATCTTCTACGGTTATTCTTTCATTTGAGAACTCCGGCATCTGCGGTATTCCTGAGATGATTCTCGCCACTTCTGCGGCGAATTTATGTATTTCTGCGTTTTCTTTGATGTAGTCGTCAACTGCACTCATATTTTGCCTCTCCTTTCTATACTGCTTCTAAATACGCCAGGTCTTTCACCGTCTCAAGACGTTCCTTGCAGTCTTTATATATTTCCTTATAGTGTTTCCCTTTCATGATTCCCATATCAATTTCATGCAAGATAATATTCTCCATTAAAGACAGATTATTTAACTGCATCACCGTAGCTTCATCTCTTTTACTAATTCCAGCCATTTTATTTGCAAGTCTGGTATAAGTCGCATAAAGCATTTCCGCATGATCGCTCCCCTGCTCTTGTGCATAGGATACAAGCTTCTGAATAGCATCGGTTTCTACTTTTCTGGTAAACTTACCTGCTTTCCGGGTTTCAATCCATCTTTGGGTTGATTTCTCACGAATGAAGTTTTCCATCTGCTTAAACGCTCGAATATATTGCAATTTCCATTCAAGGGCATTCTTTCCGGTAAATCCCATTACCAAGAGCGAAAAACCGTCACGGTTCATCAGATACATTTTATGATACTGTCCATCATCTGCCTTTCTTTTGCTGACAACAAACATCTTTGAGGGCTCCTCAAAATTGAGGAGCGATTTCTGCAAATTATCAATAGCACGTAATACATTATCATGCCGCATTTCAAATTTCTCCGCTACCTGTAAACTATCACATACTGCCTGTTCATTTTTAAGATATACTAAATCGTCTATAACAACGCTCCTTTCCGCTCTGCAATTATTTTTCCGAGCTATATAAGCCAATACTTCAAGTTTTTTCAAGTTCTATTTCGGAAATAACTGTACTGTTATGGGGCTACATATAAAAAATCTCAACATTTCTCAACAACCATGAGTAAATATGTTATTGCTTTTCGGCTATATATGCTAAAACCTTATCATTTCTTATCATAATGCTGTTTCTCACGCTTCCCTCACGCTTCGTTATCCATTCGCGCGTATTATATACAGCCCCATATCCTTGCAGTACTGTAATATTTTCACCTAATTTTTCATTCTATTGCTAAAATGGATATCTTCCGCATGCCTGTAGTGCAGATCTGAATAATGCCAGTGTTTTTCGTTTATATCCATAAACATCTGCATGGCATTTGTAATTCTGATCAACCCCTTTTCTGACAAGGACCTGAAATGCCACGCCCTTGGATATACTGTAGAAGAGATCATCTTCAACCATAGGATTGCATTCATGCGCACATTGTAACAGCAGCAGCTTGTCCGGCAGTTCCAGATCCAGACAATACTGCTTCAACTGTTTTTCCTCTCCCTTTTTAAATCCATAATCTGTATAAGTTGCTTCTCTGGTTCGCATAATTTCTTCCTTTCTTTGCTCCGCTTTAAGTTGTTCCTGTGCCCCATTTTTCTTTATGCTAACTCAAATGGGTTTTTCCCGTTTCTGCGTCTCCTCATTTCAGCTTCACTGATAATAATATCCAGTAATTTTCTACCAGATGCGTTGACTGTAACATTATAGGTATTTCCATCTCCCTGTCCTTTTCCTGACTCTTCCCGGACGATCTGACGCAACAGGCTTTCCGGTGTTTCCAGGTTATTTCCCTTTTTCTGGTCACCTAATACCGCAAGGAATTCTGACCTTGGCGGAATAACTGCACCACTGGCCAGATACGGAACTGAGTTTATTCTTGGAAGGCTCATGGAATAATTTCCCCATCGGCGTCCGCCATTAGGAAGCTGTACATTATATGAAAACGTAAAGCCTCTTTCAATTCCCGAGATTGCACTGTTTATGTTATTAATCATACCGTTTACTTTAGATATAATATTATTCAATGTAGTGCTGATTCTATCTGCCGCCCTGGATATTGCTCCGGAAAGACCACTTTCCATTCTGGATCCATAGCTTTCTACTTTGCCAACTAAGGAAGAAAGGCTTTTGTTAATCGAGCCTGACATACCTCCAACCGTCCTATTGATTTCGTCACTGGCGTTTTTCCATTTTCTTGTCATGATGTTATACTGACTCTGGAACTGACTCTTAACACCTTTGGTCATCTCACCAAGGCTTAAGTTGGCCTGTATCTTCATGGCTCGTACATTCATTTTCACTTCTTTTGCAGAATTTCCCCAGTTAAGCACTGTAGAATCATTTACTCCTGCAAAATTTTCTTCTGTACTGGACTTAATTCCGGCTGTAGCCTCTTCCACATCAGTCTGAGCAGTCTTTATTGATGAAGAAATCTTCTCCTGCGCTCCGACAATATTGGTATCTACCGCTGTAGTAACCGCCGTAGTTGCAGCCGGAAACTCTGCCCCTAATGCTGCATTCAGATCATCCAGTGGTACACCTGCATTCTTCAAAGCAGTGTAAACCATGTTCAAAGCATCCTGCGCACTCTTGGCACTTCCGCCAGTGTCCTGAAGCTGGTTTCTGACTCCCTGATAGGTTCCGCTAAATTCGTTCCCTTTCAGACTTAATGTATAAAGAGTGTCCGATAAAACACTAATTGCTTCTTTCGCGCTCAGCGAAGAGAGGTCAATCTGTCCTGCACTTTCAGAGAATCCCTGTCCCAATGCCAGCACTTTATTGGTCATATCTTCTACGAAGGTACCTGTTACGCCTGCCTGAGCACCATATTGTTCAAGTATTGCTTTCGCCTGCTCAGCAGATATGCCATATTCTGCCAACTTATGAATAAAACTGTCATACATTTCAGCATTGGATTTTCCCGCACTTTCATCGGCTTCAATCAACTTCCAGAGGTCTTCTGCCTGCTTTTGGGTTATTACATTCGAGGAACTCATTGCCCCAGCATAATCATGCAGATATCCACCCGCCTGTGTCAGAACACCGTTTCCACCCTGTAAGGTTTCTATAAATCCTGCCAGCTTTTCTGTTCCTACAATTGCCGCCGTAGCTACCGCCGCGATCAATCCTGCCGTTCCTACCAATGGGGCAAGAGATGAAGCAAGGGAAGTAAATCCGCCCGCTGCCGCACTGGCAGCTTGTCCCAGTACAGATGTCAGACTTCCAGAAAGAGCCGCTACTGCTTCAGATCCGATTATCTTCTTTCCTATTGCTCCAATCAGCAACTTTACCAGACTGCCAATCCCTGTTATATCCGCAATCTTTACAGCAATAAATGCTTTTCCGAGAAAAGCTGCTATTTTACCGGCTGTGCCACCTTCTTCCAACCCATCAAACAGACCTCCAATCGTTGTTTTGATTGCTTCAATGACCTGCCACAGATGTTTGCTCCAATCAATCTGGCTTAAGAATGTCCCTATTCCCTTCCCTACTTCTTCCCAATTTGTTTTTTGAGCCAGTCCAACCAAAGAAGTACATAAATTGTTCAGGAATATTTCCAGTTTCTGTCCATTGCCTTTCCAATCAAATTTTGATACAAAAGTATTGATTCCGCCCGCAATATTATCAACCATCTGTTTCCAGTTGAAATTAACAGCAAAATTGTAAAGAGTTGTAAACGCACCGTTAAGTCCAGTAGCAAGTGTATCTCCTATCTCTGAAAATGAAACAGTCGAAAAAACACCGTTCAGTGCATCCGCAACCGCCTTTCCAATATCAGCATAAGGAAGATTATGAACAAATCCGCTGAATATCTTCCAGGAAATCATGAACATGTTGCCAAGCAGCTGTCCAAGATTATTCCAGTTTACCTCATGAACCAGACCGGTAATACCTTCTGCAAATTTCTTTCCAAGATTCTTCCAATTTATTCCTGTAATCAGAAGATTCATAGTATTCACAAGAGTATTAAACCCAGCCCCTACAGTACGTCCTAACAGATCCCAATCAATATGATCAACCAGGCTATTAAATGTTCTTGTAAAAGCATCACAGAATTTTGTAATCTTGGGTCCAACATTGTTCCAGTTAATCACATCATAAATTTTCTGCAGGCCTTTATTAATGCCACTGGCAATATAAGCCCCCAACCCTTCCCAGTCCTCTTTTTTGATGAGCTTTCGGATCTTATCAGCAATTCCCTTTATAGAACTCGTGATAGGAACTTCTTCAAACATATCACCGGCAGATGGGTCAGTGTATTTGTTCCCGCCGATTGTTCCTGCACTGTTTACGCCATCATCATATCTATTAAGTTCATCAATCGGGCTAAGATAGCCTTTTATTTCCTTTGCGGCTTTCTTGGCACTATCCGCTGTTTTATCCAAGCTGGCAGCATAGTCTTCCTGAACGCCTATTGCTTTTGTAAAAGTTTTTTGCCCGGTTAATGCTGTAATCAGCATGCCTACGCGGGTAACCGCATCTGACATAAGATTAATAAACTTGACAAGAATCGGTGCGACTGTTGTCAATATTGGTGCGAATGCTGTTGCAAAAGAATTTTTTAATCTTGTCATACTGGACATCAATGAAGACATTGCTGTGTTTGCGGTATTAGAATACTCAGCAAGATTCTGAATTCCCGTCTTTACTCCGTCACCAACAGCATTTATAGCCTGGGACATGCCCGAAAACAATAGTGACATTCCCAACACCTCATCCAGACCTGCCTTAGAACATTTTGCCTGCTTATCGAAATTAAACATAGATTCCACTGCTTTTTTCATAGCAGAGACCATGCTTTTTACAGCCGATCCTACGCTCTTTAAAGCAGAGCCAATGTTCTTCATGACTGCACCTACACGTGCAGCAGCTTTCTGTAGATTCTGCATTACCAGAACAAGCTTGTTATTCTTTTCCTGATATTCCTCTACTTTTTTCTTCAGATTATTATATGAAGAATATAGCCTTCCATTTATACGTTCCAGTTTCTGTGATTCCTCATCGTACTTCTGCGATGTATTTTTATAGGCATCTGTCGATTTAGGATCTATGTACGCACTGCCGGATGCCTGCATCTCCTTCTGTTTGTTCTGCAGTCTCTCCATGTCTGCCCATATTTCATCCAACTGCTTATCTAGTTCTTTAACAGGCCCAGAATCAACTGGAAATCCCATATCAATCCATTCACGCTGTTTAGATTCTATTTTTTCAAAGTCTGTTTCAAGAGGCTTGATCTGATCCGAAATCTGCTTGTATTCTTCTGTTTCTATTTTGCTTTTACCCAGCTCATCCAGCTTAGATTTTAATTCAGCAACTTTTCTTTCCTGCTTTTCATAGCTTTGATAAAGGCTGTTAACTGTTGCAATCTGCCTTTGAAATGAATTTTTTGCTGTTTCTCCCATTTTTGATACCTGAGCAGTAATTCTTGTCATTCCTGCCTTGATCGTACTTAAGCCTTTGGAAAGACCTTCTGTCTGAATCCTGGTATCAATGATGATTGAGCCATCAGCTGCCATATTATCTACCTCCCAACTATTTGAGGTCAGGGTACCAGTTCCAAATTACCAGTACCGAGTTATAAATTAGGGCTATCCTGTTTCCAGAACAGCCCGCATTTTCTTAGTCTGCTTCGTCTTTTTTCGTGTATTTAGCAATATATTTTTCAATTCGTTCCTGCTGCTTCTTTTCTCTTTCAGCTAATTCCTTTTCAATGATTCCGCCAATTACAGTGATAATCTGTTCGGCAAATGTCTGTCCATCTTCCAGAATTGTAAACGGATGAGTAATTTCAAAGAAGTTCTCCGATACAGGAGCACCAAACAAGAAATCTATCTTTTCCCCAGCTTCTTTCTCCAGCTCAGGAAGAATCTCTTCCAGGTCCTCCCCTTTTATTTTGTCACCTACACTTGCGAAAAACGCTGCTGTCTCTTTATATCTGTTTAAGATTCCAACATCTGTAGGAATAAACCGGAATACTCCCAGCTCATTTCCATCCTGATCTACAATCTCATAGTTCTTAGCACCTGTATTAAATGTTATCTTCTCTGCCATTACTTATCGCCCTCTCCCTCATATTTTTGAAGTTCTTTTTCAAGTTTCCGAAGTTCTTTGTAATCCTGTGCAAGTTTTCTACATTTTTCTGCCATCTCTGGAAGACCCTGTCTTAATGCTTCAATCGTTACAGAAAGCATTCCCGATGACTTCTCCAAATCATCAAGTGCCCGTCTGGCAGAAGCATTTATTGCCGCCTGAAGCTTGTCCTGTTCATATTTTCTACTTTTCTTCATTCTGATACGTCTCATTGTCTTTCCCCCTTACCGCATCATAAATAGCTGCTAATTCCATGACTGCAACTAACATCAACATGTTAAGTAAAATCACATATATCATCTCCTGTCCTATCGTGATACATATATTATCTCACATTTTGTGAGAACAGCTCTCTACCACTTTTGGGCGTTTTTGTTATTTCGACTGTTCATCGACAGTTCAAAAGTAACTGGCGTTTCGTGAAAATCACGATTTAACCTGATATTCTCGCTTGTTCCTCGCCTGTTCGAACACTCCGAGTTCTCGCCACTTTAATTCCATTTCTCACGGCTTTGTGCAGCTTTCCTGCGGCTTCATTATCAATAACAAGGCTCCTCAAAATAGTGGATATCCCTTTTTATAACTTTTCACTGCTTCCTCACTGCTTCAATCAGACCAATACCGTAAAAATCAGTAATAATACATGACCGTAAATGACCGTATTTCTCGTAATAGGTCTTTTATTGAACCGTAGGTTCGGCAGCAGGATTTTTATTAAATACCGGCATTATCTCTTCTCTCTGTTTTATCGGCTCATTTAATCTTTTTCTTCCTTTACCCTTACAACTTTACCTTAGTTGCATTACAATTGATTTTTGCTCTGTTTTATTCCCATACTCCTGTATTTTCAGATATATTATGGCTTAGCCTTTCCCTCATCTGCTGACGCTGTTCCTCTGTATACTGTTTCGGAGGAGAAATCCGGATCCAGACTACCGGAACATGAGCACAAATACTTCCGTCCTCATTATCCGCAATAATCTGACAATCATCAGGATGTTTCTCTGCCAGCTTGCGGATTACTGACTTATACCGGCCCTGAGAGAATGTTAATGTTGCTTTAGTACCATTAGTCATAAATTCAATTGCATTTTCGTTACATACATTCATAAAAATCTCCTTTTTGTTTTGTTCGTCTGTTGTTTAATTTCTCTCTGTTCGCTCTTTGTTCGGTTACACTTAAAAGGTCATTTCTCGGAGTTCGCTCGGAGTTCAATAACATCTGAGATGTATTTTTCTCGAAGTTCGTTCGAAGTTCATTCTGGAATCATGTACCAGACTTTTAAGAACTCCGAAATCTCCGAATACTCTCCCGCATATATCGTGTCATTAAATTCTTTTCGTGCACGTATCGCGTTACAAAATTTATTCGCGCGCGTTATCGTGTCAACAAATTCTGAATACCAGCAACTGAATCTGTTCTGCGATGGTCATCGGTTTATAGGAACCTGTCTTGCGGATTGTTGGGAGAACTTCATCCATAACCCATGATTCAAATTTCTCTGCCGATGGAAGTTTCGATTTCATAATCAAGCGGTACAAATCTCCCTCTGTTATGAAACTCGCTTCCTGATTCCTGCCGAGAGAATCTGTGAGGTGGTGTTTTACCACCCCACGGCAATGCTGTTTAAGTGCATTAACCGTGTCCTTGTAGCCAAGAGCTTTCGCAACATCAGTGCCAACAAAGTACGGTTTACCGTCAATTTCTACTGTTCGAATTTCTCCGAACTCATCTGAATTAAAAATCTGTAATTCGTTCATCCAGTTATATACCGAAAAATATTAAGTTTTCTTAAGTTCTGCGCTCTTATATCCGCAAAATATAAGGTTTTTTTAGGTTTTACCTATACATACAAAAATGTTAGCTTTTGTTAGGTTCCATGATCTATACAGAAAAATATATGAGGTTTTCTGAGGTTTCCATGGAAAGCCTCCGCCTATATGAGCCAAAATGCTAAGTTTTACTAGGCAGTAAAAGCACTAAATAATACTGAAGATTTTGGCCATATATGCAGAAATGCCACTATTTGCAACTAATTTATGAGGTATATACTCTGAAACTCCACCTTCTTCCATCCTATTCATCAGCTATATATAATCGGGTTCCACGTTTTTCCAAGATGCATTCCCTACACAGAGAAACGGACGGTTTTGACAGGTTGCCGATCCGAGAAGATGTTAATATTTGCTAATATTTTCGGCTATATATGCTGAAATCGTAGGTTTCCGTAAGTTTTCCCCTATATAGAGTGATATGTGGGGTTTTGTCAGGTTCTGCCAGCGTCATCTACTACAAATCTACTGTTTTCACCAGTAAATCAAATTCATGAAGTGCTTTCCGCTTATAACCATAAAAATCATTTTCAGTGCATGGAAGTTCGCATGAATTGCTGTTTTTGAATATCTGGCGATATCCCACGCTTTCTGTAAAACTTTTTACCAGATGCGAGGCAAGAAATTCATTTGCCCTACTGCATGCTTCGATTACTAAAGAATAATACTGTTTGTCTTTTACCATTTCTTTGAGTTCTGCTGCCCGTCCCGGCGTAATCCCATAATCTTTCAATTTCATTTTTCTGATGCTCATTGGTATAGAGTCCTCCTGTCCTGTTTGTGGTATAATAGCTTACAGAAAGACTCACCCCTTTTATACGGTCCTGCGTCAGTTACTTTGACTGATACAGGACTTTTGCTTTGCGCTCCAGATCTGACGCGACATTACACAAGATATCCCGGCACAACTGGCAATTATATTGCGATTCTATTTCGTGAAGATCATCTACCAGCTTTGACCAGTATGTATCATCCTGCGGATTTCCCGGCGGGTAATGTTCTCTGTATGCTCGCCAGGCAGCAGTTAATATGTCATATACCTGTCTTAATTCCTTTTCATTATCCAATGATTACTCCTCCGGCATGATATAAACAGATTCTCTTGCCGTGTATTTCTGCAATATTTCTGCCAATACTTCTTTTGCTCGCTTAATATCCTTGTATTTTCCAATCTCTGGATCCAAAGTAGCTCTACTTGTAACAACAACACCTTTTGTTCCTGATGTCGTAGCCCAAATTTTCTTTGGAAGTTCAATTATTTCATCTCGTTTCTGTGTTAAAATCTTCATATTTTGGCATTCCTTTCTAGCTGAATTCCGCCTTTAAAATTCATTACAAAACCAAACTACAAACTACAACTACAATCGTTCCAAAGAGTTTAAAGTTTTCTTTATATACCCTTATATCCCTATTATTATCTTTTATATATTTCTTTTTATAGAATGTAGTTTTTGTAGTTATTGTAGAAAAGCCCATAAATGCTGGGGTTGAGCAGACTACATTCTAACTACAAAGTTGACTACATTCTTTCAAGATCGCCTACTCGAACGGTATTTCCATTTGTTCTTGTTTAGGAACTGGCACAAAGTCAGAAGAGTTTGTAGTTTTTCCCGGTTCAGTTTGTAGTAACATCTTCTGAAACCCTCTCTGACTTCCATACTTAGGAAATTTGCGTGGAGTTTTCATTCTTTGCCATCCTGGTACCTTTGCAATAATACTGTTTATTTCCGATGTCTGATAACTTTTTGGCGAAATGCTTTCTTCCAATGCTTCAAACCATATTTCTCTTGCACACACCTGAGTTTTTCCTTCCAAGTAGTCCAGAATAATTCCACGTTTGCCATCATCCGCCATATTTGCCTCTTGAAGCTCTTTGGCCTGTTGTATACAAGCTTCCGGAAGTATCAACTGTGGATCTTCGTTTTTCCAAATATGCACTGCTTCCGCCCATGCCTGTTTTATATCGTCCATAACTTCTGGTGTAAAAAGGCTCTTAGATGGTTTTGTAACTCCTGTGTGAATAATAAGAAAACGCCTGTTTCCTGTCTCATCCTGCAAGAAATCATCTTTATTAGTGGTTCCAGCAAATACACACTGTCTATAAAACGTGTCTGCTCGCCTTTCATAAGGAATCCTGTATTTGTCCTGCGTAGCTGTCAGAAAACGCTTTACGCTCTCCACACCGCCCGCCGTCCTTGCCAATGATTTAAGCTCTGCCAGCTCAATAATCCATGATCCGGTAAGTGACTGCACTGCTTTATCTGAATCCAAACTATCCAACGAATCATTGAACCATGAATCGTCCAAAGCCATCAATTTCAGAAACGTACTCTTGCCAATGCCCTGTGACCCCTGTAAAATGATTGTATAATCAAATTTACTTCCGGGTTTATACACTCTTGAAACAGCTCCTAACATCCATAAGCGCATTACCTGGTATGTATAATCAGAATCCTCTGCTCCAAGATATTCCGGCAGCAGGCTTCTTATATGCTCTTTTCCATCCCATGTAAGGGAATCCAGTAATTCTCTTACTGGGTGGAATTTATTCCGCATAGAAACATTTTTCAATGCATCTGCAAAGTCCTGCCGGCTTTTAAGCCCATAATCAGCCTGTATCAGTGAAAACAGTGCTGAATCATCATGACTGCTCCATGCTCTGCAATTATTCTCATTTTCCCATAGCACACTACCATATAGATAAGGTTGTTGTGCAAACTCATTAAGGCGGATTTTCCCGGCGAAACGGCTGTCTTTATCCATAACGATTTCAAAATTATGTACAAGCTGTTTTACGCTTTTTACATTTCCATCTTCATCATAGTTGCAGTCGAGAAATTTAAAGACTAATGCCGGACCTCCAACTACTTCGTCCTTGCTTTTTTGTGTTACAGTTCGTTTTTTACCTGTATCCTGCTTCTGATCTTGCTGAACATCTGTGCAAATGCTCTCTGTATCATCAACATTCCTTATTAAATTTTCAAATTCTTCAACAGTATGTCCTGCTTCGAAATAATCTGTAATATCTGCTTTAGGCACCTCTGGCATTGGAACAATTATCTTGATACTCTTAGCTACACCCCTTAAGTCTTCTACTACAGTAGATGCCAATTTCTTCCCTGGATCATCATTATCTGACAAAACTATCACATCTGCATCTTTACAAAGTTCAGATACATTTTTATTCCAGTCATTAGCACCACCACATGAAAAAGCAGCGTATCCTTTTTTAACTAAAGTATTAACGTCCTTTTCCCCTTCTGGAATAAATACTGGTTCTTTTCTCTCAATAGCCCTTTTTATACTGGATATGCTTCCATATACTGCATTAAACATTTTCTTATTTTTCCCATTTAGGCCATAAGCAAAACGTTCATTACTCAAGATTCCAAAAAGCATTTTCTTGCCTTCTAATCGTACTTTCGTATAAGCATAATCACCATTAATGGAAGCATAATTGTACACAGCCTCGATTTTTCTTTTTTCACGATTCTCTATGTACGCTCGCCATCTTTCCTTTGCCAATCCATCTCCGTAAAATAAATCTGACATTTTTAATCCTGCTGCATCAACAACTTTCTCAACACTACATCCAGCATGGCATCTAATCAATGCTCGATCATTACCATCCGTAAGTGTTAAACTAACCTCTGTATCTACATGTGCCGGACAAATGCATTGCGCCTTGCCTGTCCCGCGTTTCATAACTTGAAAGTGCGATAAAATCCTTTCAAAAGTCAATTCTTATCACCTTCCAACTCTTCCAAAAGTTCTCTTGCGCTCTCCAAAACCCGTAAAGTATTCTCTCCTCGATTCTCAAGTGTGCGAATAAACTTCCGGATTTCCATTGTGTCTCCTGCTGCCGGAAGGTAGTAGCCTCCTGGACTCGTCGCACTCGATAAGATTACTTTTCCTGATCTGCGCTCCATCTCAATCTGCTTTTGCAACATTCGAACACTGGAAAAGTGACATTTCACAGTAAGGTACTCCGGTGTCAGCGCATTTTCTTTGCCCGGCAGCAGGTTTTCATATACTCCCATAGAATCGCCACCTTACTCTGAAATTTCATCTAAGTACTTTTTTACCTTACTTACATTCCATAAAACGCGTCTTCCAACACAGATTTTAGCACCTGCCGCTGTACCAATCTCTACTGCTGTTCTTCTTCCTGCTCCAATAATTTTCTGCAATTCAACAGAATCAACTGCCAACATGTTTTCAGAATAAGAATTTCTAGTTGTTTCTCTCATAAATAATCCATCTCCTTTTTAGTTTTATCACATGTACTGGTTGAACCATATACACGTTTGTGTTACCATTATTATAATGTATTCGTTTGTGTATATCAATACATTTGATTACATTTCTTATTTATGTCTCAAATATTATCATTCAATAATAAATGGAGGGATAACCTATGGCTAGTCACAAAAACGAACATCTTAATTCTTTAAAACAACAGTTTCTTGATTATGAGTCAACTTTTAACAATTTACCAGAAGAAACAGGAAAGAAACTAATTGAACTACGAGAAAAAAATGGCTATACCCAAAACGAAGTAGCTGATATTATTGGCGTTGCCAGAAACACATTGAGCAATTATGAAAAGGGTAAACGATCTTTAGATCTTATTACCTTACGTAAAATATGTAAATTATATAACGTATCCTCTGACTACCTAATTGGTGCTAAAAATAATGCAATAAGTAACTACGATTTCGAATCAAACGACTCTCTACGTTGCGTTGGACTTTCAGAAAATTTAGTAAATGCATTATCTGGATCACCTGATTTTTCTTATTTACTAAACAAAATTTATAGCCATAAAGCATTTCCAAAACTCGCGGCATTAACTTTTGAATCAAGATATACTCAATACGAGAGCATGAATAATGGATATCGTTCTTTTTTAGTAAGCCAATTATTATACAGTATCTTGGCTGACGTTTTTAAAGAATGGTATACTGACGGAAATGGCGGATTGGAGGACTTACGAATTAAAGAAATGACTCCAGAGCAGATTAATCAGTTAATGGCCGAAATCGAAGAGTATCTTCAGAAACTTCAAGTGCATTCTAACACAGATATTACTTCACTTGAGACACTTGAAGATTATGAGTCTCAATATGATAATTTAAAAACTTTATACCAGAAACTAAAAAAATATCTTTAATTACGTAACTTATAAAAAGCACCCAATACCTCTCCTGATTCCCCTTAAGTAGCTCCGGTTATTTACCTTGTCTGCTTAAGAGGCATCATGTCATAAGGCATTGAGTGCTTTATCTCATTATAGGAATACCACCAGTCAAAACGGCTGATGGTATACGATAACTTCTCTGTTAAATTTTAGCTTCAAATACTTTTCCACATTTCCTGCATCTGAATTTCTGTTTTCCCTTTGGTTTTGTATTTACCAATGTAAACGAATGCAACGGATTCAGATTCAAACTGGTTCACTGATTTCCACCCAAATACTCTACATCTGTACTTCCACACAGGAATCCTGGACATTTAATTTTTCTTGCTATTCTATTTGTCTCTCTTCTCTATTTTTCGAATCCATCTAACTCAGCTATAGATTCAGATACGTATAAATCTTTTCCAAACACAGTAGTATTAGTACTCCAGTCTAGCATTTCAAATAATTGCGATTCATCATCTGGGACATCATATACTTTATCTTCCGGATTTTGTTCATTAGCTTTATCAGCTACAAATTTTACATAATAATTTTCCAAAGCATATAATCCTGCCAAAGCATTTAATACGTTCTTCAAATTAGCTTCTTTGTATTTTTCTGTTCTATTATGCTTTACATCATTATATTGCCCCCACCATGCAGGAGATTTGTATGGTATCGATTTCCATCCCCAGAATGGTTGCAACTCAATTTCTCTCATTCTAACTTTCTGATTCACAATTCTTTTCCAAAAATCATCAGCCAAAATAACTGGTGTATATCCTCGATCCATACAACTCGCATAATCATTTCCTAATTCTTTACATATCTCTTTCAATAATACATCAATTTCTGATACAATAGCTTGATATTGTTTTATATATTCAATCGAATATACATTACTATTTTCTAAATCATTTCCATCTACAGAATACAAATAATTATCCCCTAAATCAAAACTTACAAATCTTTCTGTTTCCATAAAATCTTTCTCTAAAGCTAAATAATATCTCCAGAATACACTGCAAAATTTATCTCTTTCCATAGCTCTCATATCTCCCTTCCATTTTCTTATATCATACTTCCAATTCTGCTATAACACAATAGATTATAATTCGACATTTTTCGACACATCAAAGCCGCACTTTCATGTAAAAAGATCCGGAACCACTTACAACTCCAGCCCGTCTCTTTAATCATCATAATATCCTTTATGGATAATTTTTTTGAAAAATCATCCTTGTATTTCAGTTTACTTCTCCCACCTTACCTGCATATATTCTTCCACACTTGCCATTTTTCCTCCCTTGAATGTGTAACGTGTAACATAAGTATTTAATTTTTCCTATAATTACCTTTTTATATAATTATTAAAATATACTTTATAGTAAAATATTAGTTACATTAGTTACACTAAGTAAAAAATACAGTATTTATAAGGGTTTGAGGTGTATCTTGGGGTGTAACTAAGTGCAACTAAGTGTAACTAGCTTTAGTCAAATGGTATCTCACACTGACACAATTTATTAAATTCACTTACTTTTCCGACTTTTCTATAACAAATCTGAGGTCCATACTTTCCACACCGGACTCTCTTGCTGCTAAAAGGATCTCAGCTGCCTTAACATCACTCTTCGAGGTTTCAATACGATACAATACCAAATCTTTCTATGTTCCTTTTTCATTAGGCTGCATCAAATAATTTCACCCCTTCTTTCTTTACATTCGCATAAAACGGGTATACATCAACCCAGTTCTGGAAATGCTGTTGGCTTTTTGCTATCGGTTTAATATCAAGGTCATGATCCATATTGAAATCAAAAGTTTCTCCTGACAATTCATGGCGATACTGTTTAATATCTATGTCTGACAAGTCCAGGAGAATCATTATATCTATATCAGAATCTGCCTTATAATCTCCCCTTGCATAGGATCCATATAAAATTACTGTCTTTAAATGACTTCCATATATCTTCCGTAATATTTCGGTATACTGATCCAACAATATTTTTATTGTTACCGGCATAATGTTTTCTCCTTTCCTGCTTCGATACTTTTTTCTTTATTATAACCGAACCACCATATCTTTTCTACTGCTTTCTCACACTGTAAATTCATATTTTTCCCGCATTTGTCACAAGATTGTCACAGACTCCTGCCAATATACCCGGAAAAGCGCGTATTTACGGCATTCTTTCAAAATTAATATCAAGCATTTTCTCTTGACAGCACAAATTTATTTTTTCCGATACACTTCTTAAAAATCTCATCAAAAAGCCCCGGCATCCATATACTGAACACCAGGGCTCCCATTTCATTTATTTACATGGCAGATGCTACTCTGAGACAATCACAGACTTGGGCGGATCACCTTTGGTCTGCATCCTGCATCTTCGAGAGCTTTAACAATCTCATTCTTATGATCTGTGCCAAAAGCCTCCAATGTGATCTTAAGTTCCACTGCCGCATTTCTGTTCGTGCTTACAAACTGGTTATGATCCAGCTTGATAACATTGCCCTGCGCCCTGGCGATCACGCTTGCCACACGTACCAGTTCACCCGGCTTATCCGGAATGAGCACAGATACTGTGAAGATTCTGTCTCTCTGGATCAGACCATGCTGAACAACAGAAGACATGGTAATAACATCCATGTTTCCACCGCTTAAGATAGAAACAATCTTCTTTCCCTTCACATCCAGATGACGAAGCGCTGCCACTGTCAGAAGACCGGAATTCTCTACGATCATCTTATGGTTCTCAACCATGTCAAGGAAAGCAACGATCAGTTCATCATCCTCGATAGTGATGATATCGTCCAGATTCTTCTGGATATACGGGAAGATTTTCTTTCCGGGTGTCTGTACGGCAGTACCGTCAGCAATCGTATTTACGTGCGGAAGAGTCACAACCTCACCCTTCTTCAGAGAAGCCTTCATGCAGGCAGCCCCTGCCGGTTCCACACCAATGACTTTGATATGTGGATTTAACAGCTTCGCAAGTGTGGAAACACCTGTTGCAAGTCCGCCTCCACCGATTGGAACCAGAATATAATCAACAAGCGGAAGCTCCTGAACGATCTCCATTGCAATGGTACCCTGCCCTGTGGCAACTGCCGGATCATCGAAAGGATGGATAAAGGTATATCCCTCTTTCTCAGCAAGTTCCAGTGCATGTGCACATGCCTCATCATATACATCACCATGCAGGATAACCTCTGCACCGTAACTCTTTGTTCTCTCAACCTTGATCAGCGGAGTTGTGGTAGGCATAACGATCACTGCCTTCACACCATATTTATGCGCAGCATAGGCAACACCCTGTGCATGATTTCCGGCGGATGCTGTGATCAGACCTTTATTTCTCTCTTCATCGGAAAGAGTGCTGATCTTATAATAGGCACCACGAACCTTATATGCACCTGTACGCTGCATATTCTCCGGTTTTAAATAAACCTTATTTCCTGTAAGTTCACTGAAATAGCTGCTCTTGATCAGCTTTGTTTCCTGTGTGACCTGTTTTACGATCTCTGATGCCTGTTCAAAACTCTCTAAAGTAAGCATTGTTTTTCCTCCATTTTGTCCTAAATGTACTCCCGGAATCTTTTTGTACTTGATTTGACTCCGAAAGTACATCCTAATCTTAAGCGTCCGGGTTTTCTTTATGGTCTACATCAAACAACGCATTTACAAATGCATCTGCATCGAATTTCTGAAGATCGTCAATACTTTCTCCTACGCCAATGTACTTCACCGGAATATCCAGTTCAGACTGGATGGCAACTGCAATACCTCCCTTGGCAGTTCCGTCCAGCTTGGTAAGGATAATACCGCTGACATTTGCGACCTCCGCAAATTGTCTCGCCTGTGCAAGAGCATTCTGTCCGGTGGTACCATCCAGCACTACCAATGTCTCCAGATATGCATCCGGATACTCCCTCTCCAGGATCCTGTAAATCTTGCGGAGTTCTTCCATAAGGTTCTTTTTATTATGAAGACGTCCTGCTGTATCGCAGAGAAGTACGTCTGCATTTCTTGCTTTGGCTGCAGCCACCGCATCATAGATAACAGATGCAGGATCTGCTCCCGCCTGTCCGCCGATGATCTCCACACCTGCGCGGTTCGCCCACTCAGTAAGCTGCTCTCCTGCTGCTGCGCGGAAAGTATCGGCTGCTGCAAGGATAACCTTCTTGCCCTGGTCTTTTAATTTTCCTGCAAGCTTTCCTACTGAAGTGGTTTTTCCGACACCATTGACACCGATCACCAAAACTACGGATCTGCGGTTCTCAAATTCATACTCTGTGCTGTCCACACGCATCTGATCCTTGATCTCATTGATCAGAAGCTGTTTACATTCCATCGGTTCCTTAATATGACGTTCGGAAACCTCTTTCTTTAAATTCTCAATAATAGAAGTGGTCGCATTGATCCCGATATCACCCATGATCAGAATCTCTTCCAGCTCTTCATAAAAATCTTCATCAATACTGGAAAAACCACTGAAAATACTGTCAAATCCGGCTACGATATTGTCTCTGGTCTTTGCCAGTCCACTGACTAATCGTTTAAAAAAACCTTTCTTTTCTTCTGCCATGTGAAACTCCTCCTGTTACTGGGTAAGCTGATTCTCCACCAGATCGACGGAAACCAGTGTGGATACCCCTTTTTCCTGCATGGTAATACCATAAAGCCGGTCTGCGGCGTTCATAGTTCCACGTCTATGGGTTATTATAATAAATTGTGTGTTTTTCGTCAACTTCTGTAAATATCCGGCAAATCGCCCAACATTGGAATCGTCCAGCGCTGCCTCGATCTCATCCAGCAGACAGAACGGTGACGGCTTCAGATTCTGGATCGCGAAAAGAAGTGCGATAGCTGTCAGAGCTTTTTCCCCACCGGAAAGCTGCATCATATTCTGCAGTTTCTTTCCCGGCGGCTGGGAAATGATCTTAATTCCTGCCTCCAGGATATCTGCCTCTTCATCCAGCTCCAGAGTTCCTTTTCCGCCTCCGAACAATTCCTTAAATGCCTTGTCAAATTCCTTCTGGATCTCGCCAAATTTCTCAGAAAACTGTTTCCGCATTCCCTCATCCAGCTCCTGAATGATCTGTTCCAGAGTTTTCTCCGCTGTGACCAGATCCTCATACTGGCCGGACAGAAAGGTATGTCTTTCCAGAAGTTCCTTATAATCCTCAATAGCATTTACATTTACAGGTCCCAGCTTTCTGATATCATCTTTAATCTGAGCTGCCTGTCGCTTCATCTGCGAAAGATCAGTAAGTTCCTCTTTTCTGTAGGAAACAGCATTATTGGGAGTAATCTCATACTCGGACCACATATAGGCAATCCGCTCTTCCCTGTTCTCCTCCAGCTTGTCCATCTGTCCCTGCAGACGGTAACATTCCTTATCCAGAAGTCCGATCTGACCGGACAGATAATCTCTTTTCTCAAAAAAATCTTTATGCTGAGAAGTTCTGCTCTCTTTCTCCTTCTGCAGATTTTTCAGCTGCATCTGTGCCTGTTCTTCATGAAGGACAGACTCTTCCGACTCTTTTTTCAGCTGGGTGATCATCTCCTGCTTCTTTTCCATTTCTTCACTGCTGTGAGCAAGAGACTGATAAATATCCTCTTTCTCAGTCATAAAAGCTGTGATTTCTGCTTTCAGACGGCTCAGGTTTTCCTGGTCAAATTTCTCTTTCTGTTCAAGAGCGGATGACTGAAGACGGATTTCTTCTAACTCCCGGGTGATTTTCTTCTCTTCTTCTTTCCATTCATCCAGTTCTGACTGCTTTGCCTCAATAAAACTCTCCAGTTCTTTCTCATCCTGCTTTGAATTCTCCAGTTCCCTGGCAATCCGGTCATGATCCTGCCGGATTTCCATGACCTGGCGTTTGATCTCTGCCTGATCTCTGTTGATCTGCGCATATCCGCTTCGGATCTCCTCAGCTTTCTTTTCCTGCTGTTTGATATTCATTCTGGCAGTATTCTGTTCTATATATTTCTGACGGAGTTTTTCCTGAAATCCTGCAATGGCATCACGAAGCCTGTTTCTCTGATTTTTATTTTCCTCAACAGCATTCTGCATTTCGGTCAGATTCTGCTTCAGCTGATTTACTTTTGTTTCCAGTTCCTCTATTTCACGCCGTCTTCCAAGCAGATTGCTGTTGTTTCTGAAGGCACCGCCGGTCATGGAACCTCCCGGGCTTAAGGATTCACCCTCTGTTGTGACCATTCTCAGACTGTGTCTGTATTTTTTTCCTATTGCAATGGCATGATCAATGTTATCAACTACCAGCACTCTTCCAAGAAGGAATTTCGTGATCTGCTGATACTGAGAAGCTACGGACACCAGTTCGCTGGCAATCCCCACAACGCCCGGCTCTTTCAGTGCTTCTTTCGGTGTAAACTCACCTCTGGGACTTATGCTGCTCATGGGAAGAAAGGTCGCACGTCCATAACGATTCTTTTTCAGAAATTCGATCATGGTTTTGGCAGTCTGCTCATTATCTGTAACAATATTCTGAATGCTCCCACCAAGAGCTGTCTCGATAGCGATCTCATAATCTTTGTTTACCTGGATCAAATCTGCGACAACACCCTGGATTCCCGGAACACGTTCTTTTTGTTCCATAACTCTCCGGATACTGTTTCCGTATCCATCATAGCGCTCCGCGATATTTCTGAGAGAATCCAGCCGGGATGCCTCTCTGTGATAGGCTGTCTGTTCTGCTTCCAGCTTTGTGTTCTGTTCCTTCAGCTTTTCCTGAATCTTCATCACACTCAGATTCAGATGTTCACATTCCTCATTGGCATTTTCAATCTGGCATGTAATCTCATCATACTGTTTCCGGGCTGTAGTCAGAATGGTCTGCTGTTCTTCCTCTTCACTCTTCAGTCTGAGAATACGCTGGCTGATCTCTGCCTTACGGATTTCTGCCTGTTCCATCATTGCATCAAATCTCTGGGCTTTACCCTTGACATTGGCGCGGCTGTTCAGAATTTCAATGATCTCATTTTTGCCATTCTCCACTTCGAGAGTACAGGCTTCCATATTCTCCTGCGCTGTCCTTAATTTCTCTTCTTCCTCAGAAAGTTTCTTACGGACAGCCTTTAACTGTGCATAAATATCCGTTTTTTCTTCTTCAAGTTTCTTCTTTGAATCTGTTCTTACTGAAAGTTCAGCCTCAATAGTCTGGATACGTCCCTTATAATGCTCTTCATTCTGTGCCCCTGCCAGTATCTGCTCATTTAATACATTGATCTGGCCTTCCAGCTGTTGTTTACGGATTGCCTGCTCCTGACCGGAAATGCGAAGTGCATCCATTTTGGAATTTAAATCTTCCAGCTCCTGTTCCAGACGTTCATATTCCACCTTGGTCCGGTCATAGGAACTCTGGGTATCCTTCAGCTGATTCTGCGCAATTATGTTCTTCTCTTCCAGTTCCTTGAGTTCTTTGGCTGCAGCAGCATACTCCATCAGGAACATATTCACATCCAGTTCCTTAAGAGTCTCTCTTTTGGAAAGATAAACTCTTGCTGTCTCTGACTGTTTCTCCAGTGGTTCCAGCTGTCTGGTAAGCTCCGAGAGGATATCTGTCACTCTGACCAGGTTCTGGCGTTCTTCCTCCAGTTTTTTGATTGTGGTATTCTTTCTTCTCTTAAATTTAACAATACCTGCTGCCTCATCAAAAAGCTCTCTTCTCTCTTCCGGTTTACCGCTTAGGATCCTGTCGATCTGTCCCTGTCCGATAATGGAATATCCTTCTTTACCGATACCTGTATCATAAAACATCTCATTGATATCTTTCAGTCTGCAGGCACTTCCGTTGATCTTATATTCACTCTCTCCTGAACGGTAAAGCCTTCTGGTAACCGTAACCTCGTTAAAATCAACCGGAAGCTTATGGTCTGAATTATCCAGTGTGATCGCCACCGATGCATAACCCAGGGGTTTTCTTGTCTCTGTACCGGAGAAAATGACATCCTGCATATTTCCTCCTCGCAGAGACCTGGCACTCTGTTCACCCAGCACCCATCTCACCGCATCACCGACATTGCTCTTTCCACTTCCGTTCGGACCTACAATACCGGTGATCCCGTTATGAAATTCAAAATTGATCTTCTGGGCGAAAGACTTAAATCCCTGTACCTCTATATTCTTTAAATACATAATTCTCCTGTTTATTTTCTGAGTACACGAATCGCCTGGTATGCTGCGGCCTGTTCTGCTGCTTTCTTTGTATGACCGCTTCCCTGTCCCATCACTTTTCCGTTTACTCTTGCCTCCACAGTAAAGTTTTTGTTATGATCCGGGCCTTCTTCTTTTGTCAGAATATATTCCACCGGCTGTGTTCCGTTTTCCTGCACGATTTCCTGCAGGATGGTCTTGCTATCATAAAAGAGCTGTTTGTGTTCAATATCATTCAGGATAAAATTCAGCACAAACTCCTTTGCATTAGCAAAACCACCATCCAGATAGATAGCTCCCAGTAAAGCCTCTGTTGCATCAGAGACGATAGAATCCCTGTTTCTTCCGCCTGTCATATCCTCGCCCTTTCCAAGCAACAGAAACTGCGGCAGTCCGAATTCTCTTGCACAATAGGCAAGGCTTGGTTCACACACCAGGCTGGCTCTCTTCTTTGTCAGCTCTCCCTCCGGTATCTGGGTAAATCTTGCATACAGATAATCACTGCTGATCAGCTCCAGCACAGCATCTCCCAGAAACTCCAGTCTCTCATTGCTGCCCAGCTTCCCCAACTTCTTCTCATTTGCATAGGAACTGTGAGTCAGTGCCTGTGTAAGATAATGTTTATTTTTAAAATGATATCCTATGATTTCTTCTAATTCTTCTGTCTTTCTATTCATTCCTCTAACCCTCTCCATATGCGCAGGGCTGTCATCTGACAACCCTGCGACATCATTTTTTGTAACTGCTCAGTGTGCCTGTATTATGCTCCTGTCAAATTTCAGACTGCCGGACAGTTACATTTTTATTTAATTGTCCGAATTGCTTCAACAGCATCACCGACTGTCTGAATCTGTTCGACAGATTCATTATCCAGCTCAATGTCATACTCCTCTTCAATCCCCATAATAATCTGAAAAATATCAAGAGAGTCTGCACCAAGATCATCTACAAATGTAGTGTCTTCTGTGATCGAATCTGCATCAATATTCAGAACCTCTGCTATGATAGCTTTTATTTTCTCCAGTTCCATCTTCAACCCTCCTTCCTGTTTCTGTTCCTGTCCTGCTCTATTCTGCTCCGGACTTCAGTAATTCCTGATCCTCCAGGATACGCTCTGCGATCTTCTCGTTGATCTTCTCCTGTTTAAACTGTACACACTGGAAAATACCATGTTTGATCTCAATGGCTTTGGCACTCCCATGCGTCTTTACCACAAGTCCTTTAAGCCCCAGAAGCGGTGCTCCGCCATATTCCGTTGCATCAAAGGATTTCAGAGTTTCTTTCAGTGCAGGCTTTACCAGAAGTGCACCGATCTTACTTCTTGTGCTGGTCATCATTCCTTCTTTGATCTTCTGGACCAGGGCAGAACCAACTCCCTCATATAATTTAAGGATCACATTTCCCACAAATGCTTCGCATACGACCACATCCGCATATCCTGCCGGGATATCTCTGGCTTCTATACTTCCGATGAAATTAATGCTTTTGCATTCTTTCAGAAGGGGGAAAGTTTCTTTTACAAGTGCATTTCCCTTCTCCTCTTCCGCCCCGTTATTTACGATGGCAACTCTTGGATTCTTAATGCCGACTACATTCTCCATATAAATAGAACCCATCTTCGCAAACTGTACCAGATGTGATGGACGTGCATCCACATTGGCACCGCAGTCTATCAGAAGGGAAACTCCCTTTGTGGTAGGGATCAACGGTGCAAGAGGCGGTCTCTCCACGCCTTTACTTCTGCCTACCAGCACCTGTCCTCCAACAAGAACCGCACCTGTACTTCCTGATGAAATAAAGGCATCTGCTTCCTGTTTCTTAACCATATTCAAACCTACTACGATTGATGAATCTTTTTTCTTACGGATTGCAAAAACCGGAGGCTCTGCTGTCTCGATCACCTGGGATGCATTGACAACCTGGATCTGGTTCTTCGGATATCCGGAGTATTTCGCCAGTTCCTTATCTATCACTTCCTGTTTTCCTGTAAGAATTACTTTTATGTCCTGTCTCTCTGTTACAGCTTCCACTGCAGCCTTGACAGGTTCTGCCGGGGCATTATCCCCGCCCATTGCGTCCACTACAACTCTGACCTGTTCTGCCATATCTTCATATCTCCTGTTCACTTACTGTTCACTCACAGATGTCAGAATCAAAAGATATTTTCTGTCACTGACCCGGCATCCGCAAATTGCCCCGCTGCAAAGCAGCTCCTGCAATCTTCCATAATCTGTATCATACTAAAGAACCCTCTGCAAAGTCAATAGCATCTGAAAAAAATCACTTTTCACTTTTTTGTGCCTCGATTCGCTCCGCCAGATCATTCAGATAAACCCACCTGTCCATCTTCTCATCCAAATCTGCCTGTGCCTTCTCCTTCTGTTCCATGATCTCACGAAGCTTCACAGAATTGGTGGCATTGGCCTCCATATCCTTATCCAGCTTCTCCAGCAGTTCCTCCAGCGCTGCAATATCATCATCGATGGTTTCAAATTCCCTCTGCTCTTTATAGGTAAATTTCAGCTTCTGGGGACGATTCTGCTTCCAGTCTGCCTGAGCCGACTTCTTCTTTTCCGCGCCAACTGCAGTGCTCTGTCCTTCAGATACTGCCCCGCCTTTTCTCGCCAGCGCCTCTGTATAATCCGTATATCCGCCCTCATACTGGGTCAGATGTCCATTCCCCTCAAAAGCAAAAATCCTGTCCACAATATTATCCAGAAAATACCTGTCATGAGACACTGCGATCACAATCCCTGCAAAAGAAGCCAGATAATCCTCCAGAATGGTCAGTGTAGGAATATCCAGATCATTACTTGGCTCATCCAGAAGAAGCACATTCGGCGCCTCCATCAGAACCCTCAGCAGATACAGACGCCTCTTCTCACCACCTGACAATTTGGCAATGGGTGCATACTGCATGGCAGAATCAAAAAGAAACCTCTCCAGCATCATTGTTGCGGAAATCTTCCCGTCTCTGGTCGGAATATACTCTGCCACGTCGCGGATATAATCGATCACACGCTGATTGGTATCCATATCCGGCACTTCCTGTGCAAAATACCCTATGCGAATGGTTTCTCCAATTTCCACTTCTCCTGCATCCGGCTGTATCATCCCATCAATAATCTTGATGAGTGTTGACTTTCCGCACCCATTAGGACCAATAATCCCAAGACGCTGATTGCGCAGCACAATATAATTAAAATCATCCAGGATCTTCTTCTCACCAAAACTCTTGCTGATATGGTGAAGTTCGATTGTCTTCTTTCCCATACGTGTCTCAACAGAATCCAGCTCCACATTCGCATCACGCACCGGAGCTTTTCCGTTCTTCAGTGCCTCCAGGCGTTCCAGACGTGCCCGCTGCTTGGTACTTCTGGCTCTGCATCCACGCTTTGCCCACTCCAGTTCCATGCGGAGTACGCTCTGTCTCTTCCTCTCACTGGCAAGCTCCATCTCCTCACGCTCTGCCTTCAGTTCCAGAAACTTCGAGTAATTAGCCTCATAAGCATAAAGGCCGCCATGGGAAATCTCCAGAATCTTATTAGTAACCCTGTCGAGAAAATATCTGTCATGAGTAACCATAATCACAACGCCCTTAAAACTTCTCAGAAAGTCCTCTAGCCAGGTCACCATCTCATTATCCAGATGGTTGGTAGGCTCGTCCAGAAGCAGCACATCACAGGGATTCACCAGAGTCCTTGCCAGTGCCACCCTTTTCTTCTGTCCCCCGGATAAATGATCGATCTTCTCCTCATGGTCTGTAATTCCCAGCTTATTCAGAACATTCCTTGCCTCGCTCTCAGTACTCCAGTCCTTCTGCCACTTTCCTTCTGCCACATAATCCAGGACAGAAGCTCCCTGCGGAAACTCCGGCATCTGCGGAAGATACGTGATTCTCAGGCCATTTTGAGTGATCACCTGCCCCTCATCCGGCTCCTCCAGACCGCCGATGATCTTCAGAATCGTAGACTTCCCGGTCCCATTAATCCCGATGATCCCAATCTTATCTCCCTGATGCACCCCGTAGGAAACATCATCCAGCACCACCTTCTCACCAAACACCTTGGAAACATGCTCTATATTCAAAATATTCATAAATTCAAACCTCTCTCGTAATTTTCGCTTCCTGTCTGTTTCTGCTCACCTGTAACACTTCCACAAAAACTATAGAATTCGCTCCTTATTATACCATCTTCCCAGCCATTCTAAAACCCCCGGCACAGAAAAAACACTCCCCTCCGAATAAATCTATCCGAAGAGGAGTATCCTCAAAATCACATATTTTTGTTCCTGAAAAAGAATTGCTTAGTTCATCTCAGTTCCATTCTCAACTGCATACTTCAGTCCCTGCACAGCAACCGCCAGCGTAGCTTCCTCTACAGTAGCGCTTCCAAGATCACCCATATCCAGTGTCAGTGTATCATCATCATTCACTGCCACGCCAAAAGTAAGTGCCATCTCAGAAACTTCATCAGTAATCGTCACAGTACCGTTCTCTTCATCAAAAGTACCTTCGCCAACAAAGCTTACATAGTTATCATCCTGATCGATCACAAGTACTGAGCAGAAAGTTCCATCCTCATTAGCTGCATAAATAAAAGTCTCACCCGCTTCTGTTTCGCCGGAATAACACTCTGTCAGGATATCACCCATATCCTGATAAGTCTGATTGTAATCCGACTCATCACCGTCTGCCTCATAAGGCTCCAGGGTTGCAGTCAAGTCCAGACTGTCCGGATCATAAAGTTCCAGAAGATTCTCTTCCTCATTTGCCTGCACCAGATAAGTTACCATATTTTCATCATCATACGTGCCGTCGTCATTTGCGAACTGCATTACCAGAGCTGTATA
>ERZ832973.1003-NODE-1003-length-26662-cov-36.683241_pt1 | contig 26662 bp, 20 predicted proteins | sample MGYA00519950_ERZ832973 | MGnify/ENA primary metagenome ERZ832973 (study PRJEB31850, sample SAMEA3708734) | human gut metagenome | biome: human gut; feature: human-associated habitat; material: faeces | place: China | collected 2014 ... | reverse complement strand
TACAGTGACTTGTCGTCAGTTTCCTAACTTGACATTCGCTCCACGGAAAACCTGCCACTTGGGCAGCAACCTCGCGCTTCATTGCTATCATGTCACAGCAGTTGTTAGTATAAGAGATTTCTTTCGGAATTGCAAGTAGTTTTTTCATTTTTTTTGAAAATATTCGTGTTTTTCTTGTACTTTTATAAATACATTGGATTTTTGGACTTTTTCAAGTGTTTTGACGACGGAAAGTTTGTTATATAGGCGGCAAGGAGAGAAACATGCGACCAGACACGGACAATTTTCTGTTTCCGCTGCGCCGCTTATCTCCGCCTCCTCCCGCGAACTCACCTCCAGCAAAACCGGCTGTCGGCTCAGACACACTCCCGGAGGCGGGCTATGCTCGCTACACCGACGAAAATTATCCTACCGTCTGTGTCGCATGTTTCTCTCCTTCGCCGCCATACTATACTTCTCCCACTGACATAAGCATCCCCCCTTACCCACCGCTTAGGGCTCTCCCCACTTGAAGCACGGGAATGCTTATTCTGCAGTAAATTCAAGTCGAACGCACATGAGACTTGGTGCGTGATTCTGGTCAGCGAAAGCTAACATATTCTTCTCAGAATCACTGCACATCCTCGCGGAGCGTTTATCTCAGTCGGAGATTGTACTCCCACTGAGAAAGGTTTCTTGACGAAAGACCGGGAAGCATCTATAATCATAGAGTCATACATTTATACTAACAAGTATAGCATTATAATAGGTAGAAACAGAATTCATATCATGCGAAAGTAGAGGAAAATAGACAATGTGGATAGCAAAAAACTGGAAAGATTATCAGGTTATTGATTGTTCTCAGGGTGAGAAGCTTGAGCGATGGGGAAAATATCTCCTGGTCCGTCCGGACCCGCAGGTAATCTGGGATACACCGAAAACAGAAAAAGGATGGCGCAAACACAATGCACATTATCACAGAAGTAAAAAAGGCGGCGGAGAATGGGAATTTTTTGATCTGCCGGAACAGTGGACCATTCATTATAATGATCTGACCTTCAACTTAAAACCATTTAGCTTCAAGCATACCGGATTATTTCCGGAGCAGGCTGCGAACTGGGACTGGTTCGGTGACAAGATCCGCAAAGCGGGCCGACCAATCAAAGTATTAAACCTGTTTGCCTATACCGGTGGTGCAACCCTTGCCGCTGCTGCTGCCGGCGCACAGGTCACACATGTGGATGCTTCCAAAGGAATGGTTCAGTGGGCAAAAGAAAATGCTGCATCTTCCGGACTCAGTGACAAGCCGATCCGCTGGCTGGTAGATGACTGCGTAAAATTCGTAGAGCGTGAAATCCGTCGTGGCAATCACTATGATGCCATTATCATGGACCCGCCATCCTACGGAAGAGGACCGAAAGGAGAAATCTGGAAAATTGAAGAATCCGTATACCCGTTAGTAAAACTGTGTACACAGATTCTTTCTGATGATCCACTGTTTTTCCTGATCAACTCCTATACGACAGGCCTTCAGCCTGCAGTGCTGGCTTACATGCTTGGTACTGTTATGAAAAAATATAACGGCATCGTAACTGCAGATGAAATCGGACTTCCTGTATCTTCCAACGGACTTGTACTTCCCTGCGGAGCCTCCGGCCGCTGGGAATCAAAATAATTTTTTCATTCTGAGTTAATACGCTCACTTCTGCAAGGCGAATAATAACAAATCATTCTTAAACAAAAAGATTTATCAATACCCATTTATTCTATAGGCCATTGATAAATCTTTTTTATCAAATATGCAAAATTATCTCTATTTCACATATTCTCCGACTTATGCTAATATCTATATGTTACCAGAAAGCAACTTTGTTACCTTTTGGTAATTATGATACATTTTTATTTGAGCCGAATGCACGTAGAACTTGGTTTGTAATTCTATTATTATATACTTTCATTCAAAAACAACTTTAATGAAATGTATTAACAGATTTTCTTCCAAAATTCACTGTTATCGCTCATATCTAGTATTTAGACGGAGGTTATTTATGGGACAAAGTAAAGTTAAAGGTTATGGTTCAAGGGGATGGATACTTATTATCTGGATTGCCACTGCATTTCTTTCCTATCTGGTGATCGGTAATTATCCACTAAATATTCTTTCTGATTTATATGGCGGACAAGCCGTATTATCATCTATCTATACAGCTGCTTCTATCATTGGAGTTATTGTACAGTTGATTGCTTCTAACTTCATTGGAAAATTAAAAAGCATCAAAAAAATGGGGTGTCTGATGGGTGTCTTATCCATTGTAGCTCTTCTTGGTATTATGTTTATTCCGGGTTATATTCCCGGACCAACGCAAATGCTTTGGCGTGCCGTATATGGTTTAGGCACTGTGCTTTCTTTAGTATATGCAACTTTTTCACTTTCTATTCTGGTAGGACAATGGTTTCCAACAAGAAAAGGAAGTGTTATGGGTATTGCTACCTTTGCATTCCCACTCGGCAATGGTGTTATCGGAGCATTTGCAGCTACCGCATTCAAAGGTGGACAGCCACACATTGCAAATGCATTTGCTCCTTTCTTAATCATTTTTATCGTTGGCCTTATCCTTGGAATAATTTTTGTACCGGATTATCCGGAAGAAGTTGGTGCATTCCGTGACAACAATCCAAATATGACTCCGGAAATGGCCAAAAACATGATGCTGGAAGAAATTGAAAACAAAAAAACAACCGTATGGAAGCTGAACCACACTCTGACTACCCGTGATTTCTGGTTCATCACAATTCCTGCCGGATGTCTGCTGATGTTCTCAGTCGGTATGATGACACAGACAAATGCAATTCTCGGTTCTATGGGAAATGGATTAGCTAAATTTGGTGGGTTTGCCGGTGTTATGTTAATGATCTGTATCTTTGGTCTGATTGGAAGTTTTGCACTCGGAGTTCTTGATACTAAATTCGGCACAAAAAAAGCCATGATCATCGCATGCATCATCATGCTGCTCGCTGGTATACTCGGTGCTTTATCAAGTCCGGAAAAACCAGGACTTCTGGTTGCTTCACTTGTATGCCTTGCATTATTTATGGGTGCTTCTTCCAACTTTACTGTATCACTGGCAGCACAGTACTGGCGCCGTGAGGATTTCGGTACTGTCTTCGCAGCGGTAAATCCAATTGCCAACTTAATTTCATCGCTTGGTCCGGTAATCATTGCAATGATCATGATTGCTTGCGGATACAATATGATTTTTGTTGTAACTGCTATCGTAGCTGTCATTTGTATCATTTTAATGTTACTCTTCAGTGCAAAACACGTAAAAGAAAAAGATGATACTTACAGAACTGCTGCCGGAAAAAAACTTGATAATGCTTTGGAAGGCCGCAAATAGGCATTATGTAAAACGGAAATGAACTCTTCTTTTCTGTTCAAAAATGCCTTGGAAATTCTTGCTGCGAGAAGCACGTCATGCAACGCATGACGTGCTTCTCTGCAATCCTGCCGGAAACTATATTAAACTTTTTCTATACTCCATCGGGCTCACATTATAAATCTGTTTAAATGCATCTACAAAACGACGAACATTATTATAACCAACCTTTTCTCCAATCTCATAGGTTTTGAGATCCGTGGTTCGGAGCAGTTTGATAGCCGCTTCCATACGGATAGATGTCAGATATGCTTTATAATTCTGTCCGGTTTCCTTTTTAAACAGCGCACTGAAATAATTCTGACTGACACAGGCCACATCCGCCAGTTCCTTAATTGACATATCCTCTGCATAATGTGCTTTGATATAATTTTTGACCTGTTCGATCATCACTTTATCCTTAGACTTTCCATTGTTATCCAATAAAATCCAGAGATTCTGATAGTAGTTCCGTATACATTCCCGCAACGCCCGGAAAGTCTTTCGTGATTCTGTGTCTTTCTGCAGTTTCTCCTGCATCTCATTATAATCACCTTCGATGAGCTGATACTGGAATAATTTCGTACCAATTTCAGCTACAAAATACAATACTCTGGTGAGTGCTGCATTTTTATTTCCATAATGAATTGCTTCTACCTTATCCATAATCTTGTCAATTTTTTCCAAATAAGATTCATCATGTGCAATGATTGCATGGTAAGCCTCATCCACACTCTTTGCATAGTCTTCAAAGGATACGGTGTAATCTTTATGGATATCTCTGAAATCAATCAGGGGTTTTTCCTCAAAATAATACAGTTCAAAAGCAAACTTTGCCGTTTTGTATGCATTTTTCAGTTGCTTTGCATCGGTAGAATACATACCGATCCCGACTGATAACTCTGTATGTACCTGCGCTGACACCTGCTGTACCACCGGCATCACGTAGGTTTCCACGAAAGTATCTTCCTCTCCACAGGGGAACACTCCCATGAGATGCAGTGCACAGTCGTCTTTGCGCAGGACAAAAGCTTTGCCACGCAGCTTTTGTGCAATCTGATTGTAAATAGAAAAACGAAGCAGATTGAACCGTTCAAAAGAATCCTTTATCATATCAGCTGCCAAATCCGGCCGGATGCCCACACAGATTCCCACAAAAAAATGACCTTCAAAATCGATTTCTTCTGCCTCAAACAACTGATACAATTCATCATTTTCAAATCCCTGTCCATCATTAATTTCCCGGAATAGCTGATACATCTCATCATCTTCTTCTCTGAAGATTTCAATAGTATTCTGTTCTTCCAGTTTTTGAATTGCCTTGCGCACCGCATCCTCCAGATCCTTGCGCGCTACAGGTTTCAACAAATAATCAACGGCTCCGCTCTGCAGGGCTTCTTTTGCATAGGTAAATTCCTGATATCCACTGATAAAAATAAACTTTGCATGCATATCCGTTTCATTGCACCACCGAAGTATATCAAGTCCCGTTCGATAAGGCATCATAATATCGGTGATTACAATATCAGGATCCGTTTCTTCCATTACTTCTTTCAACTGTTGTCCATCCCGTGCTTCCCCCACAAGATGGACATCCATATTTGTCCAGTCTACCAATTTCTTTAAGCCCTGTAAAATAACTCCCTCGTCATCCGCGATCACTGCTTTCCACATTTTCAGGTTCCTCCCAGATCGGCAAACGGTAGGTCACGATCGTTCCCACACCCTGGAAACTCTCAATACCGAAACCATATTCTTTGCCGCAATTCAGCTTTATTCTGTCATAAACATTTTTCATTCCAACACTCAGGCGACCATTCGCATCTGTTTTTCCAATTTCCGGATTATCCAGTGTCTCCTGCATAATTCGGACCTGATCCTCCTCCATACCGACACCGTCATCCATCACGACAATCTCCAGATAATCTTCTTTTCGTTCCACACGGATAGCAACCGTACCTTCTCCTTTTTTCTCCCGCAAACCATGACGGATCGCATTCTCTACCACCGGTTGAAGCAGCAGCTTTGGAATATACAGCTGTGCATCTTCATCAGACACCTGGATGCTTAGCCGGATCCTTCCTTCATAACGGACTTTCATAATAACGAAATATTCCCGCAGTGCCTGCAATTCATCCCGCAGCACGATACAGTCGGTATGTTCTCCCATCACATACCGAAGCTGATGTGCCAGGCATTCCAGCAATTCTGCTGTCTTTTCGTCATTTTTCTCCAGTGCTGTCATACGGATCACATCCAGCGTATTATATAGATAGTGTGGCTGGATCTGCATCTTCAAAGCATTCAGTTCTGCATCTTTTTGACAGATTCTTGCTACATATACCTGATTGATATAATCATTCAAACGTTCTACCATCTTGTTGAATCCGTCCGCAATAATCTCCATCTCATCATGGGTACTAACATCCAGATGAACATCCATCCGACCGCTCTCCACCTGCTTCATGGCCTCCTGCACTTTTTGGACAGGTTCACTCATCCTCTTTGAAAATATAATATATAAAAGAACCAGGAAGATACAGGAAAACAGCAAAATAACTGCCATCATGGTACGGTTGCTGAAATAATATCCCATAGCTTCCGCATCGTTCAATTTCAGTACCGCATATTCGTCCGTATCCATGATTCTTGCATAAAAAATCCAGTTTCCATCAATCTTTTCATAACCCTCCGATCCTTTCAGCTGAGCCATCACCTTTTCTCCCAACGGATTTCTGCCATCCAGATAATCCTTCCGGTCCTGGCTGTATACATAATGTTTTTCTTTTGGATTACATATATAAAGACTTCCCTTTTCCAGACCGATCTTATCCACCAGATTCTCCAGCACATTCACATTGATATCCACGAACAATGTGCCAAGCGGGGTGCTATACGCACGGTTTATGGAGGTAGTATCCATATAATTGCGCACAAGTACAAAGATGAAATCATCCGAGTTGATACAGATATTACTTTCTTCCGTTGTCCTGAGTACACGTAAATCGCGCATCTCATCCTGTGCGATAATTCCCATCTGCGTATAATATTGTGCGTCATTTCGTAATGTTTTTTCCTGATTATAATATACGCTATATATTTTACCATTGATATCAACAAAACGGGTAGATGCAATATGTTTACTCTTGGACATTACTTCTTTTAAAGCTTCATCCACTTCTAAAGAACGTTCCCCGTCTGTGAGATTACTGTTTTTCAACACGGCTGCAAGACTTTCCCCATCATCCGTCTCATAATTATACAGTTCCGCCATGGCTGCGTCTGCAGATTCCATAATATCTTGCACATTTCTGGCAAAATATCCGTTGATCTGTGCATAATTTCGAATCATGGTTTCCCTGATATTATCTGTAAATCTGGAAAAAAACAACAGACTGATCAGGAACAATGGAATCACTCCAAATAACAGGTATGCCACTGTCATTTTTCCAAAGGTCGTATCCGTTATCCTTCTTCTCATTGATTCGCCTCCTGACTGGCCTCACAGGAGTTCCACAGCTGCTGGATGTGCTGTGCCGTATCAGTTACGGACACTTCACTGTTCAATTCACTGCGTAACAGAAGCAACATGCCTTTTTCAAAATCTACCGGTGTATCTTCATCACCAATATAGGTTGCAATCTGCTTATCACTACTTCGGAACGCACGCTCCGTTTCTTCCTGAAAAGGAACTCCGGCGGTAGCAATCCATTCTTTTGTCAATGGGAAACTACAGATTGCCTCACAGGTCAGTGTATAATTCTGTTCGGAATAAAAATATTTCAGAAATGTCATTGCTGCATCATACTTATCCGGATCTTCCTCACATTCCTTTGTCACAGACCAGAACGTATCCAGATTATCACCGGCATAGGTCACACCTTTTACATCCGGCACATAAAACCAGCCTAATTCCATGGAAGGATTTAATTTCTGAATGGCAAAAGAAGTCCATGGACCGGTATACATCATGGCGATTTCTCCCTCCGCCATTTTATATGGCAGATTTCCATCTCTTGTCGTCTGCCAGTCATCGTTGACATATCCCGCATCAAACAAATTTTTCAAATCGTTAAGCATCTGTATCGCTTCCGCATCTGTCCAGGAAACCACTCCCTCCGAACACTGCCTGAGCCAGTCCGGATTTTTTGACAGCACATCCGTGCGAAAGAAATGATTTACCCAATATTCCATATGCCACAGATCACTACCGCCCACACCAATGGGAGCAATTCCCTTACTTTTCAGTGTTTTACAGATATTCAAAAAGTCCTGATACGTCTGTGGAACACTCAGACCATATCGTTCAAAAATTTCTTTGTTATAAATAATTCCGGAGGTAGATTCCACCGCACCTACCCCGTAAGTTTTTCCGCCTACATCATAGGTATATGTAACCAGATTTTTCACCTCATCTGAAATTTCTCCCAGTGTATCACTCTTGGCATAAGACTCCGGAGTCTTCAGCTGCACAATGTCTCCCAGTTCATTCCGCGCAATTTTTTTGATCAGGATATCCTCGTACACCTTGTCCTCATAGTTTACTTCATAGTTAACCTTGATATTCGGATACTTTTTCTCAAAATTTCGCACTGTCGCCTCAATGGCTGAATTCCACTGTGCATTCTGATAGGCATAAACCAATTCAATCTCAACCTGGTTTTCATTCTCTCCGGTGGATTTTGTCCTTTCCTTGTTGCGGATGTTGTCATAGAACAGAGATCCACACAAGATCGCAAGCAACGATACCAAAATGATGATACTGATGATCAATAATCCTCGTTTTCGTCCATTTATCATTTCTTTTCCTCAATCTCAACCTGTCACTTTATCTTATCCCATTTTACCACTTTTTCAGTGCCCACGATAATACTTTTTTCCGATACATACGATGAAAAGCGGTTCCCCGCAGATTGCGGGGCACCGCTTAAATTTTACAACTCTCAAAAAACAAACTTCTACTGATTATTTACCCTGGATAAACTCAAGCAGAACACCATTGCAGTCACGTACAAACATAACAGCCTCACCATCCATGCGAACCTCATGTGCAATATCAACACCGTTCTCTACAAAACCTGCTTTCAGTGCATCCATGTCATCTGTTGCAAATGCAATATGTTTTGTTCCAACAGTCTGAAGATCTGTATTCGGTGTCAGACGATCTTCCGGAATTTTTTTCGGCTCATCATACTCGAATAACTCAATCTGGAATCCATCTTTCTCGATAAACACGATTTTTGCTTTCAGCGGCGGTACATATCCGTCATTTTTTACCACCTCAAAACCAAGATTCTTTTTGTACCACGCAAGAGACTCTTCCATGTTGTAAACACTGATTCCTGCATGCAATACTTTTTTTACGTTTGTTGTCATTTCATCCACCTCATATTTTTTTCTAATGATTCAGTACCCTCCACAAAACTTATCGGAGTGCAAAGTACGGAGCAATCCACGCAATCAGGATTTGGTTGTTTTAAGACCCAAATCATATAACTTTAGTATACTATATCTCTACTGGTTTGACCAGTATAAATGCTATGTTTTCTTATGCTGTGACAACTAACTTTCCGCCGCCTGCCAGTGCAAATTCACCTGCCTGAGCACCTTTTGCTGTAATCGTCACACCGGCCGGTGCATCAATCTGTGCAGGCTCTACATCTGTCACAAATACGACATCGGAATCTGCTGTTGCAACCCATTTACTTCCTTTATCAAATGCAACATTTGCATGCTGGATTGCACCTGTCAGCTGTGTACTGTTTAGCATTACCCACATTTCTCTGCTTGTATCTTCGTGGATCAGGTCACCTTTGACATCCATGTCTGTCATCACAACATTTACACCAAATACATCTTTCGTAACTTTTGTTGCACATGGGTCATCATTTACGATGGTGTGAACCAGAACACCTTTGTCGGAAGAAATATTTACGTCACACAGATCTAGCATCATATTGTGGCTCTTAACCAGTACACATTCTTTCTTTGTATGGATATCTCCACCGGTCACTGTAATGTCTGCAACTTCTTCCTGCCATCCGTTTACGCAGTGAGTCAGTGCAAAATAGGAACCGCACTCTGCCGTACAGTCATTAAATGTCATATCTGAATTTCCTGCAACAATGGCTGCCATACAGGACATATCGAAATTACAGTCATTAAAGTAATCATGACATCCCGGATCAGAATATGCACCGTAACCGCTCTTGGTACAAACAATATCACAGTCATTTGCTTCCAGGTATACATAGCCTTCGGAAGACTCTGTGGACAGAGCTGCCCATCCATCACAGATGATTTTTGAATTATAGAAGTAACTGGAGGAATTGGACATCGTACAGTGAGTACGTGTATTTCCATCCATCTCCAGTGCTGGTGGCGGAGTGGACATTAACGCGTCCGGTCTCTCGATATCATCACCATACGGAATGCCGTGTGCACAGATTACAGAATCATATACTTTTAATACAGAACCTTCCTCTGCAGCTGTTGCATAACGGGTTCTTCCGTTTGTATCGATCACTGCATTTTTGATGGTCAGTTTTGCATTGTATTTTGCTGATGCACCACTGGCCGGTCCACCGATACCCTGGCCGTCTCCGGCAAGACTGATATAGGCAGTATCAACTGTTACGTCTGTGCCTGCACCCTCTGCATAAATAGCACCTTCCGTTCCTTCATAGGCTACAACTTTCAGATTCTCCACCTTGTTATCAGATACTTTTCCGCCATATACAACGGATGGATTTGAAGTAGCCTCGTCATATTTTCCATCTTTAATATGTACGGCTGCCACTGCATCCTCTGCCGGAGCAAACCAGTTGATCTTCGGTTTTCCCGGATTTAATACGGCATTCACGCCCTCAATAATGTCTGCCATTGTAAGCATGTTTTTGCATTCTTCCCGTGCCGGTTTATTTTTCTGCACGCCTTTGATTTTTACCAGTTCCATGATACCTCTCCTTTTCTTCCGCCTATGCGGATACAACTGCATTGTTTTTGTGCACTGTATTTTTTGTTTTACTCTCTGCAATACTGCATTTTCTATTTTACTTTACTGCCATTCACATACATTCCCAGTGCCTTACTAGGCTTTTCCTGTTTTTGAAAAATGACCTCTGCACATACATGCAGAAGTCATTTTTCCATAGGTTCATAGGTTTAGGCAATATAGGTAATCATATATATCAGATTCGGTATACTTAATATGTATGATTATAAATCTTTATTTAAGCGGCTTTCTTACCGTAATCACGGTCAGCTGCGTTGGCATCTTTCATGCCGAGCATTGTAAACAGTGTAATGAGACCTACTGCTAATACGATTAACAGCATGATGTAAGCTGTTGCTGTCTGTCCTCTCTGCATGAAGCCTACCATAATCTGTGCAGCGACTGCAGACGGGATTAACTGGATAGCCATAATGATACGGTTTGCTGCCTGGTACTCTCTACGTCCATAAGCGAAAGCCATGATACATGGATGAAGTGTCGGTACACCACCTGTCATACAAGCTACACCGAAGCCCCATAAGAGCATCAGACCTTTGCTACCGCCTTCCGGCTGAAGCATCAGACCAAGGATTGGCATTAACTCACATAAACCAAGTACGATTGCTGCTTTTACAGTACCAACTTTATCATCGATCAAACCAAATACATAAGACATCGGAATTCCGAGAAGAGCTCCGATTGACAGGTATTTAACTGCCTGTAACCAGATTGTAGGCTCGCCACCACCCAATGTGATATAACGCATAGCCATGGAGCCCATGCAGGCATTGATGATAAATGTAAGTGCTCCGAAAGAGATGATAACCTGCCATCCTTTTTTTGTAGAAAGAATGTCTTTGATTGTCAGTTTTACTTCTTCACCTTCACTCTCAGATTTTAATGGGTGATTAGCACCATCCGGATATAATCCAGCTTCTTCCGGTGTATCTTTGATTGCGAAACCAACTACTACAGCAACAATTACCAGTAATACAGCGATTGCAATATAGAATGGTCTGTAATCTCCACCTAATTTTTTTGTGATCAATGTTGTCATTCCGGCTGTACCTACTACAGAGAATAACGGGCTACCTACTGTGATGACACCCATAATCTGTCCTCTGAAACGTACAAACCAGCTTGCTACTAACTGGAAACCAGCCATCTGAAGCATCATACAGGTACATCTTGTGATGAATAAAGAAATGAAGTATAATACATAATTTCCTTCTCCACCGTTGCATGCAAGTCCGTTTGCTGCTGCAACACCGATACATCCAACCGCACAAAGAATCATTGTCGGAATTAAGGATTTTTTAACCCCAAATTTGATGAACATTGTTCCGTAAAGGAATGTTAATACGATACATACAAAGTTACCAACTGTCATCGGTGCCATGGTAGCGTCTCCGCTCCATCCACTGAAAGACTGGATAATATTGATCTGGTCATTCTGAAGTCCTGAATACAGGAACATGAAAACGATACCCAGTATGGAAAGTAAGATTCCATATCCCAAGAATTTTTTGTTTTTAGCCATTTTTCAATTTTCCTCCTTTTATCACGGTAAGTCCCATTTGCCTGAGCCACTCTTGATGCTTGTATTTTGCCACATCTCTGACCTGTCTTAAAGGCAACTTTTTGTGAAAAAAGTGCTGTTTTTTTAGATTTTATTTATAAAGTTTATACTTTTTTTATTCTTCCCAGCAGATCAGTCCGCCTGTCATATCCGGATTTACATGTGGGAATACATAATCAGCATATGCTTCCGGAATCTGTTTGTATGAAAACTCGTGGCTGATCAACGGAGTGACATCGAGTTTGCCATATTTGATCAGATTTAAGAATACCTGAATATCCTCATCACTCGTCCAGCAGTCAGAGTTCACATAACGATTCAGTTTTTTGCCCATTACCGGCGGCCAAGCGCCCTCGATCAACAGGTCTGCTCTTCTTAATTTATATGGTTTGGAGTTTACATATGTACCGATCAGGCTTGCACCTTTCTGCATGATCGGATCATCGATCGGCGGCATAGCCTCACCGTGTACCTGGGAGATCATAACGACACGTCCACGCTCGGAAACAAGTTCAGCTGCCTGCATTAACGGTCCTCTTGCGCCAGTTGCCTCGAAAATAACCGGAAGTCCGCCGCGGTTTAATTTTGCAACTTCACGTTCCAGTCCATCCGGATCTTCTTTTGAGTTGATGACAACATCTACTCCCATTTTCTTTGCTGCTTCCAGGCGGTTGTTATCCAGATCAGTTACGATAACCGGAACAGCACCTGCAATTCTTGCACACTGTGCTGTGATCGCTCCTACAAATCCCTGTCCGAGAACTGCACACGGCTCACCAAGCTGTAAATTAGAACGGCGGAGTGCATACATTCCTGTATGGCCAAGGTTCCAGAATGCTGCCTGTTTTAAGTCAACGCCTTCCGGACAAAGTGTACAGTTTAATTCAGATGTTACGACATACTGCGCATGCTCTACGGTTGCTACTACATGATCGCCAACTTTTAAGTCCTCCACACCTTCGCCAACCTCAATGACTTCTGCTGCCATCGCATATCCGATACTTGTTGGAAGCGGTACGATGTGTTCACCAAGAAGTCCGTTCTCTGTTCCCGGACTCATTGCGCTGTATTTTGCTTTCAGTAATACCTCTCCTTTACCCGGTGCCGGAATCTCTTTCTCCTTTAAGACTACTTTCCCCGGCTGAGCCTCTGCATAGATAGTTTTCATATTAATTTTCCCCTCCTGTTTTTATGCGGATTATTTTTATGCCAGAAACGATATTTTCTGCATAAAAAAAGCCGCTGCCTATGAAATTTATTATCTTGATGCGATAATTATTTCATAAGCAACGACTTATCTCAATGTCGTTTTCTGTGAAAAACAGGACGTTTTTTGTGATATTAATTTCCAGTTTAATGATAGGTAAAATAGTGGTTTCTGGTGTTACAACATATTTTTCTTTCTTAAGATCAGCAGGATCAAAATACAGATTACCAGAGTTCCGATACAGATAATTCCGAATCCATAAGGAGTATCAGACAATGGCATCCATTTCCCACTGACGTTCATTCCGTACAATCCGGAAATAATCGTCGGAATCGCCATAACCAGAGTGATTGACGTCAGATATTTCATGACATTATTCAAGCGGTTATTGATAACTGAGGATACCAGTTCACGGGTACCATTGATGATATCACGATAGATCATTGTCATCTCAATCGCCTGCTTGTTCTCGATAATGACATCATCCAGCAGTTCCGTATCTTCCGGATACTGTTCCAGTCGTTTATATCTGGACAGACGTTCCAGCACAACACCATTTGCTCTTAAGGATGTGGCGAAATATACCAGGGTCGATTCCAGTTCATGCAAGTTTACAAGATCTTCATCCTCGGTATTTCCGCCGATATTTTCCTCAATATCCGTTCTCTTTTTATCAATGATACGCAGTGTACTCTGATACATTGCTGAAGTACGGAACAGAATCTGATATACAAAACGCATTTTTTTCTTTGTGGAAAATTCACGCACTCTGCGTTCAATAAAATGCTGCAGGATCGGTGTCTCCTCGGTGCACACTGTGATAATACATTCCTGTGTCAGAAGGATACCCAGCGGGATTGTGGTATAGTTCTTGGATTCATGACGGATCTCCATCGCCGGAATATCCACCAGGATCAGTGTATAACCATCCTCAAGTTCAATACGGGAACTCTCTTCCTCATCCAGTGCGGCACGGACATCTACCATATCAATATCATATTTTTCCGCGACTTCCTGACTCTCCTCCATGGTTGGATTTGTCATCATAATCCAGACTCCCGGATCCATCTCTTCTACTTCATGAAGGACACGGTTATCCGTTTTATACACGGTCATCATATGTGCCACACCTGCCTCTCTGATATATTCAAGATTTGTCTGCAAATCTTGCTGCGAACTGAACATCTGCAAAACTGATATTTTCCGCTGTTCAGTTCTGCAATCCTTACGGAGTATTCTTTTGCTTTGAAGAAGTAAAAGAATGCCTTAAAACTTATTGTACCAAGTTTTAAGGCATTTTGGTAGTGCTGAGCGTAATTTTTACCAGTCTTTTTCACATTCTTTTCCTTTTTTATAAGGAAATGCACTGATTTTTACTTCTTTTTTCTATTCTTCCGGTGTACCCATTGCAATTTTCTCCGGTGTGATCGGAAGTTCACGCACCCAGATACCTGTTGCATTGGCAACCGCATGTGCCAATGCCGGAGATGGTGTGTTGATAACAATCTCTCCGATGGATTTTGCGCCAAACGGGCCGGACTGTTCATAACTGCTCTCGAACTCAACCCGGAGTCTGCACACATCCACACGAGCTGGAATCTTATACTGCATCAGAGAATTGTTCATCATTCTTCCGTAGTCCGTATACTGTACATTCTCATACAAAGCCATACCGATGCCCTGTCCGAGTCCTCCTTCTACCTGAACTCTTGCCAGATTCGGGTTCAACGGGGTACCGCAGTCAACTACAGCCACATAATCGATCAGTTCCAGTTCACCGGTTTCTTTATCAATTTCCACTTCTGCCATTCCAACCATAAACGGTGGCGGAGAAACCGGAGAATAATGGCTCTCCGTTACCTGAAGTGCATGGTTATTTGCACACATGGAATGCACACCGATTTCCGCTGTCGTCACAGTTTTTCCTGTGGAAATACAGCTTACACGGTCTCCTTCAAAACGGGTATCGTCCACGTTGCACTCCAGCATCTGAGCAGCTGTCTGCTTCATCTCTTCGATCAGATGAAGTGCTGTCTTTTCCACGGCTTTACCGGTGATGTATGCCGTACTGGATGCGTAAGATCCGGAATCGTAAGGTGATGTATCGGTATCTGCACCGGATACTGCGATCCTGTCTGTATCACATTCCAGACATTCCGCTGCTACCTGCGCCAATGTCGTATCACATCCGGTTCCCATATCAGCCGCTGCGATAGAAAGCAGATATGTTCCATCTTCGTTCAGCTTAATCGTTGCAGATCCCACATCCACGTTGGAAATACCGGATCCCTGCATGGACATGGCCATACCGACGCCTCGCACTTTTCCGTTGCCCATATCCCGGCACGGGAACTTGTCTTTCCACCCGATCATCTCTGCCGCGCGTTCCAGACAACGATCCAGCGCACAACTGTTGTTTGGCTCACCATAATAAGCAGGCATGATCTCGCCTTCCCTGACCATATTTATCTCACGCAGCTTCACCGGATCCATATGCAGTTTCTGTGCCAGCTCATTCACAGCTGATTCCAGTGCAAACTGACCCTGTGTCGCACCATATCCACGATATGCTCCTGCAGACATTACATTGGTATACACAACATCGTAATCAAAACGGAATGCCTCTGCTTTTGCATAAAGCGGAATGGATTTGTGTCCGCTTAATCCTACCGTTGTCGGTCCATGCTCACCGTAAGCACCGGTATTTGACAGTGTATACATATCAATCGCACGGATGGTTCCGTCCTTCATTGCACCTACTTTTACATGCACTTCCATCTCATGCCGGGGAGAGGATGCAATCTGGGATTCCTCTCTGGTAAAAATGATTTTGGACGGTTTCTTTGTCATCCAGGTTACAAATGCCGGATACACTTCGGAAACTGCAGTCTGTTTTGCTCCAAACCCACCGCCGACACGCGGTTTTGACACACGGATCTGAGACTTCGGAATACCAAGAGCATTGGATACAATTCTTCGCACATGGAATACAATCTGTGTGGAACTGAAAATATTCAGTCTGCCATAGGCATCCACAGAACAGTAAGTACGGAATGTCTCCATCATCGCCTGCTGATCTGCGACAGTATGATAAGTATGCTCCACAATGGTATCACATTCTGCCATCACACCGTCCACATCGCCTTCTTCCGATCTGGCTGTGGCGCAGAGATTCCGTTTATTGTCCGCGCCAACCGGACAGAGTGATCTCCAGTTATCCTCCGGATGAATCAGGATTTCATTATCTTTTGCCACATGAAAATCCAGAATTGCCGGAAGCACTTCATATTTCACTTTGATCAGACGCATGGCTTTTTCCACGCAGGCTTCATCCTCACCGGCAATGATCGCCACTGGATCACCCACAAAACGTACATGCCGGTCCAGGATCAGACGATCATAAGGTGTCGCTTCCGGATAGGTCTGTCCAGCTGTGGTAAAACGCTGCTGCGGAACATCTTCCCAGGTATAGATTGCTTCAATTCCCGGTACTTTTTCCGCTGCAGTCTTATTGATTTCTTTTATGATTGCATTGGCATGGGGACTGCGCAGTAATTTGACGATCAGACAGTCCTTCGGAACCAGATCGTCCATAAAAACCGGTTTTCCTGTCACCAGCGCCATGGCATCTTTTTTTCGAATTGGCTGATTTACTGCTTTCATCTGCTGCCTCCATTCTTTTTGTATTCCAGAAAAGCTTTGATTCCACGCATCTGTCCTTCATATCCGGAACATCTGCAAAGATTTCCTGCTAAATATTCTTTGATTTCTTCATCAGAAGGATCCGGATTTTCCCGGAATAATGCAATGGCATTCATGATCATTCCCGGATTGCAGAACCCACACTGCTCTGCCCCCTGATCTGCAATAAATGCACCAAATTCTTCGGCCTCTTTCTGAAGTCCTTCCAAAGTATCTACTTTACATCCGTTTACCCGTGCCACCAGCATGGAACAGGAAAGTACCGGTTTATCATTTACAAATACAGTACAAAGTCCACAGTTAGATGTCTCACAGCCACGCTTTACACTGTAACAACCATGGTCACGCACAAAGTCAATAAGTAATGTATCCGGTTTTACAAGTGCTTCCACTTTTTTTCCATTTAATGTAATTGTCACAACCATCTTACTGCACCTCCTCTGTCACGGTCAGCAGCGCACGACGGATCAGCACCTTGGCAAGATGTGTCCGATATGCAGCACTGGCACGCATGTTATCCTGCGTTGGAATCTGAGCCGCAAGTTCGTCTGCGATTTTTGCAGCTGCATCTGCACGATTCTGTGCAAGATCTGCATTCTGTGTCTCTGATAACGTCAGCAGCATCGCTTTCTGTGGTCTCGCACCTACAGCGACTCTGATTCCTCTTTCATCCCGACAGACAGCACAGGTTAATACCGGAAAATCTGTTTTTGTATTTCTCTGGGACAGATAAACGCATTTACCCGGTGTCTTTTTTACGATCAGGCGGATCAGTACATCATTATCTCTTGGAAGATTCACAAAATCTGCCAGAGACAGAATTCCACTGTGATGCAGTTCCACATAGGTATCCATTGCCAGGAAGCAGGTCAGTACATCCGAAAAACCAAATCTTCCGAAAATACTTCCTCCCACAGTGGCCAGATTTCGAAACTGTACACCTACAATATGACGTACACTTTCGCGCACTGCTCCGTCGCTCCACTGATTCAGTCCTTCATGTAACTCCAGCTGTCGTAAGGATGTCATACACCCGATGGAAAACTGTGTCTCATCTTCCTCGATCGTATCAAGACCAAGACCCGACAGATCTATCGCAGTCTGTATTCTGTGATCTCCCATTTTCATCCAGAGCATTCCACCAATGATCTGATTGGTGCGCTTCTGATTCAGTTCAAATGCCTGTTCCAGACTTTCTGCCTTCACATACTCTTTGATTTCCAGCATTCATGTTCTCCTTTTTTTACAATAATTTCAAAGTTTTCTTTCATACAAAGCTTTATTCATCCCTTATTTTGCTGCGAATATAATCTTCGCTTTTACACAGGGATTTTTATCTCAGTCGAGAAGACTCCCACTTCTGCAAGTGGTGAGTAAAAACAAGTCTTTCTCAGTGGGAGTACAATCTCCGACTGAGATAAACGCTCCGCGTGGATGTGCAGTGATTCTGAAAAGAATATGTCAGCTTTCGCTGACCAGAATCACGCACCAAGTCTCACGTGTGTTCGACTTGAACTACCACAAAAAAATTTGTAACACTGTTTTTATCATTCTTTTGTGGCTAAACGGTATGTTTACAAAAAGAGAGCACAATCAGTACAATGTCAGTTGCTGAATCTCAACTTCTTTTCCACTCTCGGACGGATTCCGGATCCATGTGATCGTTGACCAGCAGTGCTCCCATCCAGATTCCCCATTCTTTTTTTGTTAAACTTGTAATCGGATTACTCATAACAGTTTCTCATCTCCTACATTTTATTTTTTGTCAGAAAAATGCACCTTTACACACTCCCTCAACAAAAATTCAAGAATGCCCTCGGGCAGGATTACAAATAAAAAGCGTCAGGATTCCTATCTTCTCAGACCTAACGATAGAAATTCTGACGCTTACCTTTCCTACCCAGTGGCAGAAAAGAGCCGTAATACATTTAATTTTCTATTTTTATAACATATACAATCAATTTTGTCCAGAATGTAATAAAATTGTTTTCAATAAAATTCTATAATAAAAATCATTTGTCTCTATTTTCTATTATGCAACACCTGGTGATTTTTACTCAGACAAGGATTTGCAAAAATATTTATCCACTCTATAAAACAGACCAATCGTTACTACTGCCACCAGTAACAGGAAAATTATCACGACCGGCATAGCATACTCCTGTGGAAGTACAACTGCAATCACTCCGGAAATGGCAATTCCTGCTGCCAGCAGTAAAACCGGTTTTCCAAGCTGTTTTGCGTATCCTGCTTTATCCTTTGTTCTGTCAAACACCTTACCATGAACAAAAGTATAATTTCCTTTCAGCAAAGAAATTCCCAAACATAACATAATAACAGCAATACACCATGTCGTAATACTAAATCCAATCATAACCAGCCACCACTTCTCATAAATTTTAATTACACTATACTACTATTAATGCCTGTAATCAAGCGCAAGCCGCTTTGCGGTGGCTTAGCTTTTCCCTCTGGCTCAGAATCTAAAAACAGCTCAGTGGTGGTTTTGTCACCAATGCAGATACATTTTTATTTCTATGAAAATCTGCACATGCAATAGAATATTTCATAACTGATATGCATGTGTGGCACGCAGTGCCGTCGCGTGAAGGGCTAATTATTTCACTGTGTAAATAACGAAAACGAAGAATCCTGTCAGGGGCAGCGATTAAGTGACACGACTGAGTTTTGCGAGTTTTGCGCGAGCGGGAACGACCTCTTTTTCAGGCGTGAGAGCGAGCGCGATAAAACCGAAGCAAAACGAGGGTAGTGAACGTTTAGCGTCCCGACAGGATTCTCCGTTTTCGTATTAAAAATTAATTTTTAGCCAACAGCAAGACAAACAAGAATTTTTATAATCCTTTGAATACGAAGCTGAATGTCATCTTCTCATCGGCTTTCAGCAAATATTCTTCATGTGTTCTGGAACCCCAGCTGTCATCACCGCCAATTCCCATCTGGCCTTTTGCAGCACGTACTACGGTGTAATGAACTTCCGGAAGCTCATACGGATGCATTGCATTTTCGATCTCATGCGGTGTATACGGAAGTGCGGAGAACATCATCGGTCCGTTTTCCGGATCCATCTCGAATAACATTCCACGGCCTTTGCGGTCTGTCACTTTTGCCCAACGTACTTCTTCTTTTGCACCACATTCCTGCGGAACCATGTAATGCGCCATATTGTCAGCTACCATATTTTTGTAGATGCCAAGTTTTGCACCATGTTTACGATCTGCGTAAGTCTCTGCTTCGCCCAGTCCGTACCATTCCACATGATCATAGTCTGCATTGAATTTGAACATCACGCCAAATTCCGGCATATCCCCCAGTTCTTTGACCGGATCATAAGTAAGCGTTGTTTTTACACGTCCATCTCCGAATACTTCATAGGAAATATGACACTCTGTCATCGGTGTAGTCGGCATTACATAAGTATAAGATACCACTGCGGAATGCTCTTTCACCTCAAGCTGCGGCTGATGTCCTCCCACATAAATACCATCGCGATAATCTTTGAAATTCAGGTACATACTTGCAATCTTCCACTGTGCATAACGCATCTGCATCAGGTTTCCGCAGTCGTTGTCAATCGGTGCACGCCAGAAATTCGGCTTCGGAATGGACTCGATCATCTCACGACCTGCATATTTATACGATACCAGACCACCATTTAATACAGAGAACAGCACTTCAAAATGTGCACCACGGATACCGATATTGTGTGTGCTGCGGATGATCTCAATCTCATCTGTGCATACAACCGGCTCTTTTTCTACCTGGTATACATACTGACCAAAAGCCACCTCATGTCCTGCTGTTGCCCATACTGTATCAGATTTCAGGTGGAAAGATACCGTTACCGTATATTCGCCCGGACGCTCCTGTTTTTCAATCGGAAGCTCATATGCCTCTTCACTCAACGGTGCAACTGCTGTTGCCAGTGGTTTTGTACAGATAACTTTTCCATCTTTTGCCAGCGTTACTTTTGCATCAAAGGTATCTGTATTTACAAACAGATTTTTGTTGATAACAGTTACTTTATCTTCACTTACTTTTGCTGTGATATTCTGGTAGTTGAATTTCACTTCCTGCATCTTAGGAGATGCCTCGCGGTCTCCGCCATATGCAATACCATTACCACTGAAATTATAATCTGTCGGACGCTCACCGAAATCTCCGCCGTATGCCTGGAACTCTTTTCCGTAACGGTCTTTTTTATAAATGGACTGATCAATATAATCCCAGATAAATCCACCCTGATATTTCGGCTCTGTATCCGTCAGATCTGTATATTTGTGCATTGCACCACAGGAATTTCCCATCGCATGGGTATACTCACAGCAGATGAACGGTTTGCTGTTATCTTTTGCGAGGAACTCCTTGATTGCTTCTACAGACGGATACATCTGACTTTCCATATCACTGGTGTCATTATAGCTGCGATCATGGAAGACACCTTCATAGTGAACCAGTCTGGTCGGATCTTCGCTGCGGAATAACTGCGACATTTCAAAAATATCTTTTCCGCCGAAAGACTCATTACCGCAGGACCAGATCAGGATAGCCGGATGGTTTTTATCACGCTGATACATGGAATTTGCACGATCCAGCATCATTCCCAGCCACTCAGGTTTGTTATACGGAACAGTATATGTAAAGTCTTTGGTCATCTCAGCGACATCCCAGGAACCGTGGGACTCCAAATTGGTCTCATCAATCATATACAAACCATATTCATCACACAGCTCATAAATTTTGGACATATCCGGGTAATGGCAGGTACGGATAGCATTGATATTATTTAACTTCATGGTGGTCAGATCCTTACGCAGTTCCTCTTCTGACACATGTCTTCCTGTAACGGAGCTGAACTCATGACGGTTTACACCCTTAAATACGATACGTTTTCCGTTCAACGTCATGATACCGTCTTTCATTTCAAAACGACGGAATCCGACTTTCTGCGGAATGATCTCCTGAACGTTTCCGTTTTCATCTGATACGGTCAGTTCCAGATCATATAACTGCGGATCTTCTGCACTCCAGAGTGCCGGTGCATCCACCTTCCAGGAAAATGTATCTTCATCAGAAATTTCTTTCACATCTTCCAGAACAACGTTACCCTCTTTGGAAAGAACAATTTTTAACTGTCCCTTTCCCCATGTCTTTGTCGTAAGTTCAAAATCAGCACTTGCCAAAGACACATCCGGAATTGCACGAATCCGGAGATCGTTTACATGCACTTCCGGAACCGTGTAGAGGTATACATCTCTGTAAATACCGGAAAAACGATAAAAATCCTGATCCTCACACCAGCTGCTGGCAGTCCATTTGAACACCTGTGCAGCCAGCTTGTTTTCACCCTCTTTTACATACTCTGTCAGTTCAAATTCAGATGGTGTAAAAGAGTCTTCGCTGTATCCAACAAACTTGCCATTCAGCCACAGAGCCAGTCCGCTCTCTGCACCCTGGAAGGAAATAAACAAACGTTTTCCCTGCATCTGCTCCGGAACAGTAAAATATTTTACATAACTTGCAGTCGGATTAAAATGTGTCGGAATCTCACCCGGATTGATTTCCTCATGTCCTTCCCACGGATACTGCACATTTGCGTACTGTGGTACGTCATAGCCTTCCATCTGGATATGTGCCGGTACATAAATATCTTCCCAGTCTTTGCAATTGTACTCTTCTGCTTCAAATCCCGGGATCGCACTCTCATAATTTCTCGCATACTGGAATTTCCAGAGTCCGTTCAGAGACTCGCGGTAAGAAGTCTCTCTGTCAACGGCTTCCTCCTCAGATGCATAATACACATGATCAGAATGTGCATCCAGACGACCGTCACGGAAATACTCCGGATCTTTTACCATTGCATAATCAAACTGTTTCATAGGTTCCTTCTCCTTTTTCAAATAATCCATATTCATTACCTGAATGAACTGCTTCGCATCCATTCAGTTTTGTTTCAGATATATTTAGTATAGCAGATTTTGTACAACAGGTGTATAATATGTTACGCTAAAAAATATAACATTTCGAAACAGGAACTGCCAGATGCATACAGGAATATGCCATACCTTGTATCACATGCATCTTACAACAGAAATAAAGAAGTTTTTCTTATCTGTTCATCATACGATTTTCAGGAGTACCGAATATGCCTATTTACTTCAGAAGCACACCTGTAAGTGCACCTTATATGTTTGATTCAATCGGAAACCACTGGTTAGAAGAAGCGACATGCCGCCCGGAAGGCTATCCTCACTATCACTATCTGCAGACAGAAAGTGGATGCGGAGAGATTGAGATACAGGGAAAAATCTATGAATTACAGAAAAATGAGGGATTTCTCATAGCACCATCCATCCCGCATTCCTATAAAAGGAAATCTGATACCTGGTTCACCTTATTTGCCACATTTACAGGAACACTCGAAGCAAGTATCCCTTCTCTGCTACAGAACCGTTCTGTCATCTGGACCGACAGCAGCCAGAGCCTAGTGATTGCTGATCAGATTGCATCCTGTGTCGATATGATATCTGCCCACGGCCAACAGGACACCCGCTATCTCTCCACCAGCTGTTACAGTCTGTTGCTAAACTTTGCAGATTGTGTAAATGGTCCGTCCCACATGCAGGATCCTCTTTATCAACGTTATATCGTTCCCGTTGTGCGGGAAATAGAAACAAATTTTTCTTCAGATCTCACAGCACAGGCACTGAGTGAAAAAGTATTCGTCTCTCCTCAGTACCTTTCCCGGCTGTTCCGACGTTTTTTTTCCTGCTCCGTGTATGAATATCTGACCATGCATCGCATCAATAAGGCAAAAGAGCTCCTGCTGGTAAATTCTTACTTAAAAGTACAGGACATCGCCCGCATGACCGGTTTTTCCGACACCAGTCATTTTATTTCCATGTTTAAAAAAGCAACGGGGATGACTCCTCTGGAATTTCGCAGGATGCACTAAGCTGCCAGAACATATGGTAGCTCCCACCTGTATAAATGACAGGATTCACTCTCCCATCTGATACTGCCCTCGCCTCTTTATCCTTGATACGTCTTTATAATATCCAGATAATAGACAAACTGGACAACCAGCGCGATGTATCCGGACGCAGCTGCAAACAGACTGGCAATGTTACATACTTTAAACACTTTTGGATTTGTCACACAATACTTGAATACAAAAATAAAAATCACTACTGCCGCAATGATATATGGTATAGAACTGAGCACACCATCCACAAGATATCCCTGTACCGGATATGCATCCCTGACATCCATTACCCAGGAATAAAATGCACAACCGATAACAATATAAGCTACTGACAATACATTACAGATTCGTTTTAATTTTTCAGAAAATGTCCATTCCATTTCTGCACCTCCGCACCGTTTTTCATAAGTCATTTGACACTATCCAGTCGTAACCTTGCTCCAGTCTTTCTCTTGTTGACTTTACTATAACATGAATTCCTTACAGTGCATCTTAATAAATCTTACATTTTCTTACTTTTCTCGAAAACAGAACATATGCACCTGAATTTATGTTACCATATTCTCAGACAACATTATTTCAATTTGAACAAACCAAAAGGCGGGCAATATAATGGGACAGACAATATTAATTGTAGAAGACGATAAAGATCTCAGAGAAAATATCTGCAGCATTTTACAAAACGAAGGTTTTCAGACAACAGAGGCCCAAAATGGCACACAGGCTCTGGACAAACTTCTTCCATCTGTATCTCTGGTCATTCTGGACATCATGATGCCTGGCATTTCCGGCATTGAAACCTGTCAGCAAATACGCAGTTTTTCCTATGTACCAATTCTGTTTCTGACAGCGAGATCATCCGAAAGTAACAAAGCACAGGGGCTTTATGCCGGTGGAGACGACTATCTAACAAAACCATTTTCTTATATAGAACTCGTTGCCCGGGTACGTGCCCTTCTGCGGCGAAATGAATGTTACCACTATCAGAAATCAGACAGTACACCGACCGAAACCCGCGAACAGTTGCAACGTCATGACATCATTCTGACCGTTAATCCTCCGCAAGTCACTGTCCGTGGCATTTTAACAGAACTAACAGACACGGAATTTCAATTATTATATTTATTTTTAAAATATCCGACCAAAATTTTTTCCATCCAAAATCTGTATGAAAGTATCTGGCAGGAACCTTTTTTCACATCCTGCGCCAACACTGTTATGGTACATATCCGCAGATTACGTTTGAAGATAGAAAAAAATCCGCAAAAACCAACACTGATACAGACCGTCTGGGGAAAGGGATATCGTTTTGGATAATCAGAGACATACACTTAATAAAAAAAGTGAACACGTTTATCATTACAAAATAGCAGGATTAGTTGCAGGTGCCCTATTCTTGGGAACCCTCATCTCCGCAGTACTTTTTCTGTCTGGAGACAAAATTCTGCATTCCTACTTTGAAACATCCGATTATTTATATCGCATAGAAACTCACCGCATGTATACGTTGCAAAACTGGGTGAATGAGAACAACATTTCCGCTTCTGATACAGATCAACTGTCAGAATGGATGTCTCAGCAGAACCTTTCCAATATGTTCATTCAACGAAATGACAACTCACTCTTCCGCAATCTTTCCACAAAGTCCTTTTCATCCAGCACAGTATTTCAGATACAATCTCTTCCGGATGTTGCGAAACGCAATGCACACCGGATCGATTTTTCTGATGGTGCTGCTGATGTCTTTATCTATGAGGGTTTTGAACAAAAATATTATATAATTCTCTTTTTAAGCACCGGACTGATTGGCATACTGACTTCCATGCTGATCTTTTTCTCCGGTTTTAAAAAAGAAATCAATGATATCCGTATTCTAAATCAGAAAATTTCTGATATTGGAGCTGGAAGCCTAGATACACCGATTTCCATTACCGGCAATGATGAGATTGCATACCTTACCTCCGGCATTGAATCCATGCGCGTTTCCTTACTGGAAAAAGAACAGCATGAACAGGAAATGAAACAGGCACAGCAACGGCTGGTGCTTGGAATGGCACACGATTTACGTACTCCCCTGGCTACCCTTCTGACCGATCTGGAACTTTTGAAAAGACAACCTTCAGAAACGGATAAATTAAAATATGCCGAACGTGCCCTAATAAAAACACAGGAAATCCGCACACTCTCCGACCAGCTATTTGAATATTTCCTTGCCTCTGCAGAGGAACCAGTTCTTCTGGAACCATGTGAATCTGCCAAGTACGCTCTGGGAGACTATCTCTCTGAACTGTATCTGTATTTATCACAGGAAGGGTTTGAAGTATACGCCGAAGAATTATTCTCACAGGAAGTCAAAGTTCGTATCCACATGGAATATATGAACCGCATTATCAATAATATTTTTTCTAATATTCAAAAATATGCAGACAGACAGGAATCCATTTTTTTCAGTACCAACCGGACAGACGACTACCTGATCATTTCATTCCGAAATAAAATTGCTGCCGCTCCCTATTCCCCCAGCACTGGAATCGGAGTTAAAAATATTGCATTAATGATGCAGAAAATGAATGGAAAAATGGAGCAGTTCGCAGATTCAAATTACTATGAGATACAGTTATATTTTCCAATTTGCCAAGACAGTTTCCCCTCTGAATCAACCTGCTAATACTCATCACCGTCCCATTTTATTTTCATCTCAGTCTGAGTTGAGACTCCCACTTCTGTAAGTGGTGAGTAATAACAAATCTTTCTCAGTGGGAGTTCAATCTCCGACTGAGAT
>ERZ832973.997-NODE-997-length-26833-cov-39.207857_pt1 | contig 26833 bp, 23 predicted proteins | sample MGYA00519950_ERZ832973 | MGnify/ENA primary metagenome ERZ832973 (study PRJEB31850, sample SAMEA3708734) | human gut metagenome | biome: human gut; feature: human-associated habitat; material: faeces | place: China | collected 2014 ... | reverse complement strand
AGACTGAAAATGGAAAAAATTTTGTCTGATGGAGGGCAGGTTGAAAATCGGATCATAGAGGGGCTGGGGATAGAAGAAGATTGGCTGAACCGGTATCCTCAGGAATTATCCGGTGGGGAATTGCAGCGTTTCTGTATTGCAAGAGCACTGGGAAAAGAGACAAGGTTTCTGATTGCAGACGAGATCAGTACCATGCTGGATCTCATCACGCAGAGCCAGATCTGGAATTTTCTGCTGGAAGAAGTAAAAAGGCGGGAAATCGGGTTGATCGTGGTATCTCATAGTGAGGCATTATTGAAGCAGGTTGCAGAGCGAAAACTGCCTTTTACGGCAGAGAAGACAACTGCCTGAAAATTTTGAGTGATTCATTTATTTTATACTTCCATTTTCCAAGAAAAACAAGAGCAGATTTTAACAAAAAAATCCCTTAAAAAAAGTTATGTTTGGTTAATCATAATTGAAACAAGTGACTATAATAAGGGACGTAAAAAGAAAAAAGAAGTACTTAACAAAACCTCTTTGTTGAAGGCTGCTAAGCGTTTCAGAATTTTGGAGGAAAAGATAAATGAATACTTTAAAAGCTGAAAAAAGAAGCATGGATGTCAAAGCAAAGAAACTCAGAAGAGAAGGATTCGTAACAGGTAACCTGTTCGGTAAAGCGATCGAGGGCTCTATTCCATTGAAGATGGACAGATTCGAAGTGGAACGTCTGTTAAAGACAGATCACAAAGGAAGCCAGATCATGCTGAACGTAGAAGGTCAGGATTACGATGTTCTGATCAAAGAGGTAGATTATAATGCAATGAAACGCTGTGTTGATGAGATTGATTTCCAGGCACTGGTAAGTACTGAGAAAGTTCACTCAACAGCAGCAGTTCAGATTGAAAACCGTGAGAAAGTTCTTGAGGGTGCTCTGCAGGAGTGCTTGGAGGAGATTGAATACAAAGCATTACCGGCAGCATTGGTTGACCATGTTACCGTTGATGTAGCAGGCATGAAAGTCGGCGACGTGATCCGTGTCAAAGATCTTGAGATCTCTAAGAACCCGGATGTCGATATCCACACCGATCCGGAAGCTATCGTTGTGATGGTTGATGCAATCAGAAACAGCATCCCGGAGGATGAGGAAGCTGACGAAGAAGCAGCAGAAGAGTAAAAACCATATAAATTTTCAATTCACCAAAAAATGTAAAAAAAGCGGAGTCACAGAGTTATGCGCTGTGGCTTCGTTTTTTTGTCTGCAATTTTACAATGTTCTTTATTTAGAATTGCAGGACGGACCGTTTTTTCAGATTATTTTGTATGCATAAAAATTCGTGGAACAGGAATCTTAAATAAAGTCAAAAATATGATTATGAGAAACCGGAGGAATTGCGATGCAGAATAATATGGAACTCGGATACGAGATGTTTTGTTATCAGTGTGAGCAGACAGCAAATGGGAAAGGCTGTACGAAACAAGGTGTGTGCGGAAAAACCCCGGAAGTAGCCAATTTGCAGGATCTGCTTATTTTTCAGTTAAAGGGAATCAGCTGTTATGGTGACATCCTTCTGAAAAAAGGGATGCGGCCGGAGAAACGTGTGGTGTCCTTTGTAGAGAACTGCCTGTTTACGACATTGACCAATGTAAATTTTGACCCGGAAGTGCATGTGAAACTTTTACAGGAAGCACAGAAGATTAAGGATGAACTGCGGCAGCAGACCGGTGGCACCGGAACGGAAAATATTTATATGGCGTACCGGCTGCCGGAGACAAAGAGTGAGATGCTGCGCACGTCACAGATTGCCGGTATTATGTATGACCAGAATCTGGATGAGGATATCCGTTCTCTCCGTCAGCTGGTGATCTATGGTCTGAAAGGGATCAGTGCCTATGGACACCAGGCACGGGAATTGGGATATTACAGTGATACGGTGGATGATTTTTATATTCAGGGACTGGCGGCAGTCACCGACGATCAGCTGACGGTGGAAGAACTGATCCAGCTGGCGATGAAGACAGGAACTATGGCATTGGAGATCATGCAGAAACTGGACGAGGCAAACACAACCGTTTACGGTAACCCATCGCCGCATGCCGTACCGATGACGTTGAAGGCAGGGCCGTTTATCATTGTTTCCGGACATGATTTTCATGATCTGGAGATGTTGCTTGCGCAGAGCCAAGGGAGTGGTGTCAATATTTATACCCACGGAGAAATGCTGCCGGGGCATGGTTACGAGGGGTTGAAAAAATATCCGCATCTGGTGGGAAACTTCGGTGGTGCATGGCAGGAGCAGCAGAAGCAGTTCGACAATATTCCGGGCTGTATTCTAATGACGACAAACTGTCTGATGAAACCGCGGGACAGTTATAAAGACCGGATATACAGCACAAACGTGGTTGGATGGGATGGTGTGAAATATATTCCCAGAAAGGAAAACGGGGAAAAAAATTTCAGCGAGATCATTCAGCAGGCATTGGCGCTTGGCGGATATGATACAGATCGGGATGTACGTCCGACAGAACCCTCTGACTGTCCGGAGTATCAGCAGGTGGACGAACTTCTGACTGGTTTTGCCCATGAGGCTACACTGAGCCATGCGGGAGAAATCGTGCAGGCCGTGAAGGACGGACAGATCCGCCACTTTTTCCTTATCGGCGGCTGTGACGGTGCCCGGCCGGGACGAAACTATTTTACCAAATTTGCACAGCTGGTGCCGGAGGACTGTGTAATCTTGACCCTGGCATGTGGAAAATACCGGTTTAACAAATTGGATTTCGGAACCGTAGCGGGGCTGCCGCGTCTGCTGGATGTGGGACAGTGTAACGATGCATATTCGGCAGTGCGCATTGCGATGGCACTGGCGGATGCCTTTGATACGGATGTCAACAGCCTTCCGCTGTCCATGATCCTGTCCTGGTATGAGCAGAAAGCCGTGGCGGTATTGCTGGCGCTGCTGAGCCTTGGAATCAAAAATATTTATCTCGGACCGATTTTGCCGGCGTTTTTAAGCCCGAATGTGGTGCAGTATCTGGTGGATACGTTCCAGCTGCATCTGATCAGCAATGCGGAGGACGATATCAAAACCTGTCTGAAGCAGGAAATATAAAAGCTGGCTATGATGAAGTAGGATACGGAGAGCGCATAAGTAAAAACCGACAAAAGAAGATTTCATTTCTATTATTTCAAATCTATGTTAAACTAACAGTGTTTGAACACAGAATAAGCATTCCAATGTTTCGAGTGCATTCTTGAATTAATTATAGATGATGGAGGAAGCGCAAAATGGAATATGAGATCGAGACAGCGCATGGAAGGCTGTTTTGCAGAAGGGAAGGCAGTGGCCCTATCCTTCTGCTCATACATGGAGTAGCCTGTGACAGTGAATTTTTCCGGGAGACATCGAAACTTCTGGCAGAAACGTTTACCGTGATCAGTTATGACCGGCGGGGATACAGCCGGAGCATTGCGGCAGAGGGAGAGAACGATTTTTCTGTCTGGGCGCATGCGGAAGATGCGGCAGAGATCATTCGGATGGAGCAGAAACGGAAGGCTGAAGACGGGCAGTGCCCGGTAGAAGCAGGATTGCAGAGTGACGGATGTAGTGCAGCCCCGAGCAAGGGAGAAGAAAATCAGATTAATGAATGTTGCACAGGTAAGAGCAATGGAAAAGCAGACCAGAGCACGGGTGTGTTTGTAGCTGGCTGCAGTGCCGGTGGTGCGGTGGCAGCAGCTCTGGCAACGAAATACCCCGAACTGGTGCGGCAGGTATTTTTGCATGAACCTCTGATGCGCGGAAGCGGAGAATTGGCAGCGGAACAGGATGCTTTCTGGGAGAAGCTGCGAAAGGGCACCGAGAAGCATCGGATCATCACCTGCATGATGCATTTTGTGAATGCCATGGGGGGTATGAACCGGGAGAAAGAAGGACAGTCCATGGAGCAGCAGAGCCGCAATCTGAAAAATCTGGAACTGTTTCTGGAAAAAGAAATGGACAGCTTTTCCGGATTGAAATTGGACGATTTTGATATATCCGTTCCGGTAACGGTGGCATGTGGTTCCGATGACAGAATGGGAATGTTTCATCGTTCGGCGCATCAGGCGGCAGAAGCAAAAGGCTGGAAGTATCTGACAGTTCCGGGATACCATAATTTTGCTTCTGATGAACCGGAAGCTTTTGCAAAATGTCTTACAGAGGTGTTTGAGGATGAGCATTGATTCTGAGGAGAATAAATTGATATAGTAAATGGAGGAAAAGCAGCATGTGTACAGCAGCAGTTTACCGAACAAAAGATACGTATTTTGGCAGAACACTGGATTACGAATTTTCCTATGGGGATGAAGTGACCATCACTCCCAGGAACTATCCGTTGAAGTTTCGTCATATAGGAGCCATTGAGAAAAATTATGCGATCCTTGGAATGGCGCATGTAGTCGGGGATTATCCGCTTTATTATGATGCAATCAATGAAAAAGGGCTGGGTATGGCAGGACTGAATTTTGTTGGAAATGCAGTATATCAGGAACTGTCAAATGAAAAGAAAAATGTGGCACAGTATGAATTTATTCTGTGGATTTTGCGTCAGTGTGCCACGGTGCAGGAAGCGAAAGACTGTCTGGTGCAGATGCAGCTGGTGGGGACTCCTTTTCATGAAAGTCTTCCGACGGCGCAGCTTCACTGGATGATCGCAGATGCGAAAGATTGTATCGTGGTGGAGTGCATGGCAGATGGCTTGCATGTGTATGACAATCCGGCAGAGGTGCTGACCAATAATCCGCCATTTCCACAGCAGATGTTTTTGCTGAACCAATATATGCATTTGTCTCCGAGACAGCCGGAAAATCATTTTTCAGATAAGCTGGATCTGCAGGCATATAGTCGTGGCATGGGTGCACTGGGACTTCCCGGGGATCTGTCTTCTAGTTCTCGCTTTGCACGGGTGGCATTTACACGACTGCATTCCATATCCGATGATTCGGAAAGCGGAAGTGTCAGTCAGTTTTTCCACATTTTAGGTTCCGTGGATCAACAGCGTGGATGCTGTGAAGTGTCGGAAGGAAAATACGAGATTACCCTGTATACTTCCTGCTGTAATCTGAATCGTGGGATTTATTATTATACAACCTATGAAAATCACCGGATTTCCGCAGTTGATATGCATAAGGAAAATCTGGATGCTGCCGGACTGATTCGTTATACACCAGTCACAGGGGAACAGATTTACCGGCAAAATTAAAAAAAAGTGTGAACTACCATATTTTTGACGATTATGATAAAATGAGGAATAAATCAGACAAATATTGAAATAAGGCTACCGCAATCCGTATAATCAAGATTACAAAGTAATTCTTCGAAATAGAATAATGGTTTTGCGCGAAGGATACAGGAGTATAAATGAAAATATGGCAAATATAATAGAAATAACAGATTTTGAATTATCGGAACTGGATGTGTATGCACGTTATTCGGAGGTTCAGTTACTGCGGATTCATGAACCGAAACCGGGGATTTTTATCGCAGAAAGTCCAAAGGTGATCGAACGGGCGCTGAATGCGGGTTATGAGCCGATCTCCATGCTGGTGGAGCACAGACACATTGAGACACAGGTGAAAGGGTTGATTACACGATGCGGAGATATTCCGGTCTATACAGCAGAATATGAAGTGCTGACGAAGCTGACCGGCTTTGCGCTGACCCGAGGAATGCTTTGTGCTATGAAACGACGTGTGCTGCCGACGGTTGCAGAGGTATGTCAGAAAGCCCATCGCATCGCAGTGCTGGAAAATGTCGTAAACCCTACCAATGTGGGAGCAATTTTCCGTTCGGCGGCGGCACTTCATATGGATGCGGTGCTGCTGACTCCGGGATGCAGCAATCCCCTGTACCGCCGGGCGATGCGCGTGAGTATGGGAACAGTATTTCAGGTGCCGTGGACGATCTTTCCGGAGAAAGAAAAGTGGCCGGAGGACGGTATGGCATGTCTGCAGAAACTGGGATTTAAGACCGCAGCCATGGCATTGCGGGATGATTCTGTGAGCATTGATGATGCCGGGCTGATGGCAGAGGACAAACTGGCAGTCGTGCTTGGTACGGAAGGGGACGGTCTGGGTGTAACTACCATTGCGGACTGTGATTACACCGTAAAGATTCCCATGGCACATGGTGTGGATTCCCTGAATGTAGCAGCAGCCAGTGCAGTGGCATTCTGGCAGCTGGGAAACAGAACATAATTTGGGGTTATGAAGATGATAAAAACAGCTACAAGCAGACAGCAATAACAATGAATCACGATCTGCAAAGCATACATAACATACATAAAATTCGTGGTTCCGTAAGGAGGGTACATACAGATGAAACGTAAAAAATTAGCAGCTTTCGGGCTTGTGATCGCTTTGACAGCAAGCAGCAGTTCCGCCGCTTTTGCAGCAGCTGTCCCGGCGGCTTCCAATATGGAAACTACTGCTGTACAGCAGATGGATCAGGCGGAAGAGACAGATACCGATATTCTGAGTGACAGTGAGGTAGTCGAGTTGCAGCAGGAGATCGCTTCTTATTCCAATGATGGAATTTTACTGACAGCGGCAGCACCGTCCACCATTGGCGGTGTGGCTACTACCGATATTATAAATGCCGCCAAAGTAATGATCCGTAAATATGAGGGTAGTTACAGCTCTGTGAATGCGAACGACAACGGGGCACTTTCCATCGGAAAGATGCAGTGGCATGCGGATCGTGCGAAAAGCCTTCTGCGGATTATTATTTCCGGAGATGCTGCAAGTGCACAGGCGATCCTTGGCGATGCACTATACAACGAGATTCTCAGTGATGGAAGCTGGAGCAAACGTGTCCTGACGGCTGACGAGGCAAAAAAGATGCGGACATTGCTTGCCACCACACAGAGCCAGCTGGCACAGGATGTGCAGGAAAATACCGATGTGACAGAGTACGTCAACGACATTTACAATCGCGGTATCCGCAATGCGGCAGCCGTTGTTTATCTGGCAGATGTTGAAAATCAGAGTGGTTCCGGTGGTGTGAAGACGATTTTATCCTATGCAAAGAATTTTGGAAATCTCGGAAATCTGACGCTGAACGAGATACATATTACTACCGTATGCTATGCATATACGAACCGAAACAGCTGGCTGAGTCAGTCAGATTCCAACCGAAAAAGTTATATTACGAGAAGAATCAATGCATATACCGATGCTTCCGGTCTCGGCTGGACATACTGTAACGCAGGGGATTACCGGATGCCGTCGGCTTCACCGGCTGCCAACAAAATCGGAATCCAATGGCTGCAGAATGCGCTGAATCAGTATCAGAATGCTGGACTTTCTCTGGATGGAAGCTATGGACCGGCAACGAAAGCAGCGGTCAGGGCATTTCAGCAGAATGCAGGATTATCTGTGGATGGAGACGCAGGCGTGGATACGATCCGTGAGCTGATCCGCAGACTGTATTTTAATAAGGCAATCTACGGACGTTCTGAAATCATCGGTAATACCGTTACCGGTCTGGTCCAGGATACAGATGGCAGATGGGTTTATAAGGTAAATGATAAAATTGATACGACTTACACCGGACTGGCTTCAAATGAATATGGCTGGTGGTACATTTTAAACGGTGTGCTGGACTTCAGCTACAACGGTTTTGGACGGAATGGAGACAGCTGGTGGTACTGCCGTGGAGGTAAAGTACAGTTCGACGACAATGGTGTGATCGAAGGAACGGTAAACGGCACGTATGGCTGGTGGAAAGTGGTAAACAGCCAGGTTGTTTTTGACAATGATGTATGTGCAAATGCCAGTGGCTGGTGGAAGATCACAAACGGAAAAGTAGATTTCGATTATACCGGCCTGGCACAGAATGCAGGTGGCTGGTGGTATATCCACAACGGTGCGGTAGATTTTGGTTACACCGGATTTGGCCAGAATGGAAACAGCTGGTGGTACTGCCGTGACGGTCAGGTGCATTTTGACGATACCGATGTGATCGAGGGAACGGTAAACGGTACATATGGCTGGTGGAAAGTAGTGAACAGCCAGGTTATTTTTGATAATGATGTATGTGCAAATGTGTATGGCTGGTGGAAGATTACAGACGGAAAAGTAGATTTTGGTTATACGGGTCTGGCACAAAATGTTGGCGGCTGGTGGTATATCCGGAATGGCGCAGTAGATTTTGATAAAAACAGCGTGCTGGAAGGAACGGTAAACGGAGATACTGCATGGTGGAATGTCCGCGGTGGTCAGGTTATCTTCCGGAGTACCGTGGCAGACAATGAAATGGGCTGGTGGCGGATCGAAAATGGAAAAGTCAACTTTGGCTACAACGGAATCGCCCAGAATGATTTTGGCTGGTGGTACATCCGGAACGGTCAGGTAGATTTTGGCTATACCGGAACGGTAACAGACAGTAACAGAACTTATCAGGTAGTCAACGGAAAAGTCAACCGGCAGTAGCAGATAAAGAGAGAAAAGGAAAAGTGAAGCGATGTTATTTCAGGAACAGATAAAAATGGTAAAACAGGCGGCGCCGGAACTGGCAGCCACCACAAATGAGCAGCGGAATGTGGCTCTGGCAGCGGTGCGGACAGCACTGCTGCAGCATCAGGAAGAGATTTTTGAGGCAAACCGGCAGGATATGGAGCAGGCGGAGGCAGATGGTGTCTCCGGTCCGGTCCGGAAAAGGTTAAAATTTGATGAAGGAAAACTGCGGGATGTGATGGCAGGTATTTCAGATCTGACCGGTATGGAAGATCCGCTGTTTCAGACACAGTTTGCCCGTGAACTGGATGAAGGTCTGGTGCTGAAACGTGTCACGTGTCCCATCGGTGTCATCGGTGTGATTTTTGAGGCGCGTCCGGATGCGCTGGTACAGATCTCCGCACTGTGTATCAAGAGCGGAAACTGCGCGATCTTAAAAGGGGGCAGTGAAGCTCTGCGCACAAATAAAACGCTGTTTGATATTATCCACCGTGCTGTGATCAACGCAGGACTTCCGGCAGACTGTATGATGCAGCTGGAGGCCCGTTCTGAGATCAACGAACTCCTGGAATGTTATGAGTCAGTGGATCTGCTGATTCCGCGTGGCTCCAATGCCTTTGTGCAGTATATTATGAACCATACCAGGATTCCGGTAATGGGACATGCGGATGGCATTTGTCATATTTATGTGGATAAGGAGGCGGATCTGGCGAAAGCAGTTCCGATTATTGTGGATGCCAAGACGCAGTATGTGTCTGCCTGCAATACCGTGGAGACAATTCTCATTCACGAGGATGTCCGTGAGCAGTTGCTGCCAATGCTGAAGGCGGCGTTGGATGCAAAACAGGTGGAATTGCGCGGCACAAAAGATATTGCAGCTGTGGTAGACTGTGCGCCGGCTACGGAGATGGATGACAGGACCGAGTATCTGGACTACATTCTTTCTGCAAAAACAGTGAAGAGTGTGGAGGAAGCCATTGTGCATATCAATCGCTTCGGCTCTCATCATACAGACTGTATCATCACTGAAAATCCACAGACCGCGGAGCATTTTATGAATCTCGTGGATTCTGCCGGGGTATATCAGAACTGTTCCACGCGTTTTGCGGACGGATACCGATATGGATTTGGCGCAGAGGTTGGGATCAGCACAGGAAAACTTCATGCCCGGGGTCCGGTGGGACTGGAAGGTCTGGTCAGCTACAAATACAAACTGTATGGAAGTGGACAGATCGTGGCAGATTATGCATCCGGTGAAAAACAGTTTCATTTTAAAAACCTTTAATTTTGTATGATTACAGTGTCAAAAGGTCTGAGTCCACCTGTGCTTGCACAAGGGTGGATGAATGACCTTGGGGCACGCCCCGATATGAGCATAAAAGTGGGATTTTCATCCCACGATATGCGAATAGCGGGAAGGATTGTGGGAGTGCAAAGCACGGAGCAATCCGTATAATCAAGATTTGGGTGTTTTGACACCCAAATCATTTTGTATAAAAGTTGCATAAAAAATGCATAAACGTATATTTTTAGCCGCGAAAATACAGAAAGTATAAGGATGGACTGAAAATAAATACATAAATAAGTTATTTTTATGCATAATAACCATTGCATTCTCTTCTCATTGCAACTATAATAAACGCTAGTAAACATTTCAGATATGATTGTGTAGAGGAGAGAAAATATGAAAGCAAAGAAAATCGTAGCCCTGGTGGCAGCTGCAGCAATGGTGCTTTCCATGGCAGCATGTGGCAGCGCAGATAACAGCAGTTCCGATGCAAAAGACGGAAGCGCAGCAGCAGAGACAACAAAAACATCTGACAGTGATACATTGGTTATGGCAACCAACGCAACATTCCCGCCATATGAATATGTAGATGGGGAGGAGTGCAAAGGTATCGATATCGAGATTGCACAGGCAATTGCTGATGCAATGGGCAAAAAGCTGGAAGTAGATGATATTGATTTTGATTCCATTATCCCGGCGATCACAACAGGAAAAGCTGACATGGCTCTGGCAGGCATGACTGTCACTGACGAGCGTAAAGAGAATGTAGATTTCTCTGATAGCTATGCAACCGGTGTTCAGGTAATCATCGTTCCGGAAGATTCCGATATCACAGGTCCGGATGATCTGGCAAATGACAAGATGATCGGTGTTCAGCAGGGAACAACAGGTCACATCTACTGCTCCGATACACCGGAAAAGGGTGGATTCGGTGAGGATCATGTAACCGCTTATCCGAACGGCGCAAGTGCAATCCAGGCATTACAGACCGGTAAAGTAGATGCAGTTGTTATCGATAACGAGCCGGCAAAAGCTTTCGTAGCTGAGAATCCCGGATTAAAGATTCTTGATACAGAGTATGTAACAGAGGATTATGCAATCGCTGTGAAAAAAGGAAATACAGAGTTATTAGATCAGATCAATGAGACTCTGGCAAAATTAAAAGCAGACGGAACATTACAGTCCATTATTGATAAATATATCAAGGCTGAGTAATCCACGTTAGGAAACGTATGAAACGGGGCAGCATGCTATGCTGCCCCCATTTTACTGATTACAGGAAGTATATAAAAAGAGGAGAAATGAACATGCAGGAATGGTTTGCAAAACTGGCAAATGACTTTGCCCAGACCTTTATTACCAAAGATCGTTGGCAGTTGTTTGCAAAAGGATTTACCGTTACCATCCGCGTTGCAATACTTGCCCTTCTGATGGGTATTGCAATCGGTGTACTGGTGGCGATTGTCCGCACAAAACATGATTCCAGAAAGAAAAATGCACATGGCTTCGGCAATGTGATCTTAAACATTTTAAATGCAATTTGTCAGGTTTATCTGACCATTATCCGGGGAACCCCTATGATGGTTCAGCTGATGATCATGTATTTCGTAGTATTTTCATCCAGCCGACATGAGGTGGCAGTAGCGACACTGGCGTTCGGTATCAACTCCGGTGCTTATGTAGCGGAGATCGTGCGAGGCGGTATCATGTCTGTTGACGCAGGTCAGATGGAAGCCGGCCGCTCGCTGGGTATGAACTATACACAGACCATGCGCCACATCATTATCCCACAGGCAATCAAAAATATTTTGCCGGCACTGGGAAATGAGATGATCACATTACTGAAGGATACATCTCTGATGACTGTTATCGGAGCAAAGGATCTGACAAAAGCAGCTCAGACCGTACAGGCTGTTACTTACCAGGCATTCATGCCGTACATTAGTATCGCAGTGGTCTACCTTGTGTGCGTTATCGCTTTATCCAAGCTACTTGCACTGATTGAGAGGAGGATGAGAAACAGTGATAGACGTTAAAAATCTGGAAAAAACTTTTGGCGATCATAAAGTATTGGCCGGAATCAATGAACATATTTATCCGGGAGAAAAGGTCGTTGTCATCGGACCGTCCGGTTCCGGAAAATCAACGTTTCTGCGCTGTCTGAATCTGTTGGAGGAGCCGACAGCCGGAACGATTACCGTTGATGGCGAGGACATCACAGATCCGAAGACAGACATCGATAAGGTGCGTCAGAAAATGGGAATGGTGTTCCAGCAGTTTAACCTGTTCCCACATCTGACTATTAAGGAGAACATCAAGCTTGCACCAGTGACGTTAAAGCTCATGTCAGACAGCGAAGCAGAGCAGAAAGCGATGGAACTTCTGGAACGTGTCGGTCTGCCGGATAAAGCGGAGGCATATCCGAAACAGCTTTCCGGTGGTCAGCAGCAGCGAATTGCAATTGCCCGCGCCTTGGCCATGAACCCGGAAGTCATGCTTTTTGATGAGCCGACATCCGCCCTGGATCCGGAAATGGTAGGCGAGGTTCTTCAGTTGATGAAAGAGCTTGCTGATGACGGAATGACCATGGTAGTCGTAACACATGAGATGGGATTTGCCCGTGAGGTAGGTACCCGCGTTCTGTTCATGGATGGTGGAAATATCGCAGAACAGAATAATCCGAAGGATTTCTTCGAGAATCCGAAAAATCCGAGACTACAGGAATTTTTATCGAAAGTACTTTAGGTATAAAATGTTAAGTGTAAAGGGTAAATCCGGAGGAAAAATCCGGGTTTGCCCTTTTCGTTGAAGCATGGAGGAGAAAACGATGTATTTGTTACCAAAGCCACGAAAGTGGAAAACGACAGAGGGGATTTTTACAATTTGTTATAACCGCGCCATTGTAGTGGACAACAACTGTCCACCTGAGGTCTATGAGGATGCAAAGCTGTTTCAGCAGGTTCTTTGTGAATCATTGGGATTTGCGCTGCGTATCACAAGAGGCAGTGCGTGTCCGGGGGATATTAGCCTGCGGTTGGATGAAGCACTGGAAGCACAGGCGTATGAGCTGCATATAAATGCAGGTGGGATCATCATAAGCGGCGGCAGTGCCTGTGGACTTTTTTATGGGATGCAGACATTGCGTCAGATGACGCAGCAGGAGGGCTGCTGTCTTCCGTACACGAACATTCAGGACAAACCTCAGATTGAACATCGTGGATTTTATCATGATGTGACCAGAGGACGGATCCCGACCATGGATTATCTGAAAAAACTGGTGGACCGTATGGCTGCATATAAGCTGAATCAGTTGCAGCTGTACATGGAACATACATTTTTATTTGCAAAATTTTCGGAAGTCTGGCGGGATGATACACCGCTGACACCGGAGGATATTCTGGAACTGGATGCTTACTGCAGAAAGCGCCACATTGAACTGATTCCGAGTATTGCATGCTTTGGTCATTTGTATAAAGTGCTTCGTACCAGAACGTACTGCCATTTGTGTGAACTTCCGGATATGGAACAGGAGCCATTTGGATTTGTGGATCGTATGAAGCACCACACACTGGATGTGTCAAACCCGGAGAGTATGCAGCTGGCAAAATCGCTGATCGATGAATTTATGCCATTGTTTACATCAAAGTATTTTAATATCTGTGCGGATGAAACCTTTGATCTTGGAAAAGGAAAAAGTGCCGGGCTGGCAGAGACAAAAGGTACACAGCGTATGTACCTGGATTTTGTCAAAGAGCTGTGCGGGTATGTGGTGAGCAAAGGAAAAATACCGATGTTCTGGGGCGACATCATCTGTGCATTTCCGGAGGCTGTACAGGAACTGCCAAAGGAAACCATCTGCCTGAACTGGGGATATGACGCTGATTGGCCGGAGGATTCCACACGAAAACTTTCCGAAGCCGGAGCGAGACTTTACAACTGCCCCGGGGTGAGTGGCTGGGATCAGCTGGTAAATCAGATCAGAGTTTCTTATGAAAATATCAGCAGGATGTGTCATTATGCCGTTGATTATCATGCAGATGGTGTACTGAATACGGACTGGGGGGATTGTGGGCATATCAATCACCCGGATTTCAGTTTGGTTGGAATGATTTATGGAGCAGCATTTTCCTGGAATCCGGAGATTCCGGCCTTTGACGAAATCAACCGACAGATATCCCGGATTGCTTATGGAGATGTCTCAGAAATACTTGTGTCTGTGCTGGCAAAAATCTCTGTCAGCTGGAAGTTTACCTGGCGCAATGCGGTAGACAGGCTGGAACAACTCCGGGAAGTACCGTTATATTCGATGGAAGTTTATCGGAACGCAGCAGAACAGCTGGAAGAGATAAAAGGTGAACTGTATGCATCTGTGTCACATCTTCCGGTAGAACAGAAAAAACAGATCCACGCATATCTGATCGCATTGCAGGGAATGATTTTGTTACAGAAACTGGGCATGGTATTGGCGGGTGATCAGACATCAGATGAAACATGCAGCGGGCAGCGTTGTGCACTGGCAGAAGAACTCGAATACTGGCTGTATGATTATAAAGCATTGTGGCGCAGTGTAAGCCGTGAATCGGAACTGTTCCGGATTCAGCATGTAATCTGCTGTTATGCAGACTGGCTGCGCAGCTGATTGTGAAATAGATTTGGGTGTTTTGCCCCTGGCATCATCTTAAATATTAAGAAAAATTCAGAATTTTCATAGGGGATTTTCAAAAATCTCTGCTATACTGGACAAGTCATACAAGAGAAAATGTTAAGAAAGAGAAACATTAAGGAATAAAAGCGAAAGCGATTTGTTTTAAATGTGTGTGACGGGTGAGGTATGTGAGAATGATGAAACAAAGTGAAGATAAAAAAATAGAAAAATTGCAGACAATGATCTTTACCGGAATTCTGGTGGCGGTCTTTGTACTGCTGATTCGTCTGGTCTGGCCGGATGGGTGCTTTTATGGTTCTACTACGGACTGGTACAATCAGCATGTGACGCTGGCAGAGACAATTCGAAACGTGTGTATGCAGGAACGGACACTGGCGCCGTCCTGGATTTCCCTCGGAGGCGGAAGCAATGGATTTCAGTTTGCGTATTATGGCTATTACCGCCCGGATATTATCATAGGCTGTCTGTTTCCACAGATTCCTATGACAGTATTGATCCCGGTCTATGCACTGAGCAGCTATCTGGCGGCGGTACTCCTGATGCAGCTCTGGCTCAGAATGAAGGGAATGACACCGTATGCTGCCTTCTTTGGAAGTATGCTTTTTTTGCTGGCCGGCTGTTTTTTCCAGACACACCGGCAGATCATGTTTGTAAATTATATGCCGTTTTTATTGCTGGCATTGATTTTCCTGAAAAAACGCAGATTTGCACTGATGAGCATCAGCCTGACACTGATCTATCTGCACAGCTTCTATTATGCTATAGCCTGTCTGGCAGTGATCGGCTGGTTTGCAGTGGGAATGCTCCGTAAGGAAGATGTCAGGGGACGCAGACACCTGTTGTTTCAGGGTGTTACCAGCGTTATCCTGTCGCTTGGAATGGCAATGATGCTGCTTCTTCCGACATTCATGACGATTCTGGAGCATAAGCACAGTGGAGAAAAAGCTACCACATGGGCGGATCTGGTGATGCCGAATATTAAAAACCTGTTGTATGATCCTTATGGTCTTGGGCTGACGCTGCTGTGCCTGTATCTGCTGGTGCTTGGACTGCGGGTGAGGGAAGTGCGCTGGCAGTGCGCTCTGCTTTTAGCGGGAAGCCTTTTTGGCGTTGCGTCTTATGTGCTGAATGCAACTTTGTATGCAAGAGGAAAGATTTTGATGCCTTTTGTACCGGTGGTCATTTATTATTGTATGCAGGTGTTTCAGAAAATCCGGAAGGGTGAGACGCAGTGGCGTCTGTGGCCGCTTTTGATTTTTGCTGTTATAATACTGACCCAGCGGAACCAGGAATGGTTTGCCTGGGTAACACTGGATGGAGCGATTCTGCTGACCATTGTCCTGGTGGATCTGATTTTGCGAAAACATGCGCATCTGACGGAGAAAGAAGAAGAGCGGCAGAGTCTGTACGGGACAGGAATGTTTCGCTATATTGGTCTGTTTGTCATGCCCTTTTTCATTTATCTGGGGGCGGCGGCTATGGAAGGCTGGCAGGGAATCCCAAATGCAGAAGCCAGTCAGGCATCTGGTGTAAATACAGAGCAGACAATGAGCACGGATACCGATCAAAGACAGGGCACAGGTGTCGTTTGGCATACCGGTACGAAAAACGGTGCAGTTTCGGATACAGATACTGACACGGAATCGGAGCAATTTACAGAGGAAGAATTACAGGCTTTTTGCGGAAACCGGCTGTACCGTTGCGACAAGCTGACGGATACGAAGAAAGACTGCAATGCGCTGTTGTTTTATGGTCAGCAGAGTGCGAATATGTATTCTTCTGTCACAAATCCGCTGTATCAGAATTTCTACTACAATGTAGTGAAAATGCCGATTCAGATTAATAACCGGACAGCATTATTGGAAGAGCGGAACCCACTGTTTGCACAGCTGATGGGAGAACGCTATATCCTGACCACGGAGAATAAGATGCCTTCGGGTTATTCCGTTTTGCAGCAGAAGGGCAGATATGTCATTGCGGAAAATACAGACGTATTGCCAATTGCCTATACTACAGCGGACAGTATTTCGGATAAACAGTTTGCATCCCTGGACGATATGGAGAAAATGACAGCATTGAGCCGATATACCGTGGTGGAAAATGAAAGACAGAAAACGGTGAAAGTATCTGAGATGGATGAAATTGCACTGCCGGGGCTGGATGCAGAGGAAGTCAGCCGTGATAAGCAGATTCAGGTCACACCGGTGAAGAAGGGTTATCGGATCACAGCTACGGAGAGCGGTGTGCTCCGGATTCCGCTGGATCCGGATATGAAAAACGGAACACTGTATTTCCGATTTCAGGTAGAAAATCATACAGCGGATCCGGTGGTCATTTCAGCAAATGGAAGGCGAAATAAGTTATCCGGTCTGGATGCACCGTATCCAAATGAAAATAATGTCTTTTCTTATATGTTAAAGGAAAAAGGCAGGGATAAATATATTTCTTTGAAGCTGTCTGCCGGAACTTATGACCTGACTGACATCGCGTGCTATCGTTTTCCGACAACGTTGTTTCAGAAAAAGCAGGTACAGTCTGCAACGCTGCTTCCGGAAGAACAATGGAACAAAAACAGTGTACTCAGTTGTGCAATTACTGCAGGAGAAGATGGTTATTTCGTTACTTCTATTCCAATGCAAAACGGATTGAAGCTGTATGTGGATGGAAAGGTGACAAAACTGGAAAAAGTGAATACTGCTTTTGCCGGTGCGAAAGTAACTGCCGGTACACACACAGTGGATCTGCAGTTTGATCCGCCGGGACAACGGTATGGGATTATGGCAAGTCTGCTGTCTGTAATATTATTTGGAATATGGGCAGCAGGAACGGCCATACGGAATCACACACGTATGTGAACCTGCCGGTGTGCGTTTATGAGCAAATAGAGAAAGCGGATTGCAAAAATGTCCGCTTTATATTTTTTTGGAATTGGTAGCACCAATGTATTGAAAAATATTTGAATTCTGCTATAATGATTGGGAAACCGGATTGCATTTTTAGAAAAAATGTTATCGTAAAATATAGACTTTTTGACCAGGGAAAAGAGGCGTTATTATGAAGTATATTCGTCAATTTGTCATTATTCTTTTTATTTCTTTTATAGGAGAGGCATTGAAATATGTATTGCCGCTGCCGATTCCGGCAAGTATTTACGGACTTGTGCTGATGTTTGTCCTGCTGGAAACGAAAGTGCTGAAGGTGGAAGCGGTTCAGGATGCGGGAAAATTTCTGATCGAGATCATGCCGATGATGTTTATTCCGGCAGGTGTCGGTCTGCTGAACGCATGGGATACATTAAAACCAGTGCTGATTCCGATAATTGTGATCTTGTTTGTATCCACAATTGTAGTTATGGGTGTTTCCGGAAAAGTAACACAGACGATGATTGAAGCAGAGGAGCGTAAGAAAAATGAAGGACATTCTGAATAATTCTATGTTTTTCGGCGTACTGGTGAGTATCCTTGCATATGAAGTCGGAGTATTGCTGAAAAAGAAATTTAAATTTGCATTGTTAAATCCGTTACTGATTTCTATCGTGATCATTATTTTGATCCTGGTAGGGTTCCATATTGATTATGATACATATAATGATGGTGCACAGCTTTTAAGTTATCTGCTGACACCGGCCACCGTATGTCTGGCAATTCCCCTGTACGAGCAGATGGAATTGCTGAAGAAGAACTGGAAAGCCATTATGGGTGGTATTATCTCAGGTGTCCTGACCAGTGCTGTCTGTATTCTGGTATTGTGCCTGATCTTCCATCTGGAGCATGATATGTTTGTGACATTGCTGCCGAAGTCTATCACAACAGCAATCGGTATGGGTGTGTCAGAAGAACTGAATGGTATTGTGACGATTACCGTTGCGGTTATTATTATCACCGGTGTGGTTGGAAATGTGCTGGCGGATTTTGTATACAAGTTATTCCATGTTACACATCCGGTGGCAAAAGGAGTTGGACTGGGTACTTCCGCGCATGCGATCGGTACTGCAAAAGCACTGGAAATGGGTGAGATCGAAGGGGCAATGGGTGGTTTATCCATCGCCGTTGCAGGTATTCTGACGGTTATTGTAGCACCTATTTTTTCACATATCTTTTAGCGCACAGGGAATGCATTATGCGTCAGATCTCACATGTGTAGATTTTGCAGAGGACATTCTTGACTCGAATGGAATCAGGCTTGCAAAAACAGTGTATTATACTTATAATTAGTCTATGTCAGCTTACACTGACCAGAATCACGCATCAAGTTTCACGTGCGTTTGACTTGAATTAGCAAAAGATTCTGAATTAGTAGAAAGTGAGAATAGGATATGGCGTTTAAATGTGTAAACGAACTGGATAAATTTATGTTCCAGGATGCGGAAGTAAAGAAAATGGAGTTAAATCCGGGGCTTATGACGATGGTTCTGCTGGGCGTAGCAGCAAAGCATAACAATCCGTCGAATGATACTCTGACTGATCGATATCTGGATGACACAGAACTTCGTTTCAAATCTCCGGTAATTACAAGATTTTTATTAGAAGGCGCAAAGTATTATGACGCAAACAATGTGCTGCAGCGGGAAGTGCCGGATCAGGATATTCCGGAAGAACAGTTTAAAGAGATTTTCCGGAAAATACAGGAAGATGGAAAAGTATTTGTAGTGACACCGAAACCTGCAAAAAACGGTGGCGCATGTTGCTGTGAGATCGCTGTGGATGTAGAGGAAGATACTTACTGGATAGAAGTAGAGTTTGAAAAAGCTGTCGTGGAATGGGAGCATTTCTTAAACAAGGTGCAGGCATAGAAAAGATAAGAGATGCCATTTGTCTGAGCAAGTGAAAGAACATAAGCTGGCTGGAGTTATAGCCAGCTTTGCATGCATTGCATGACGTGCATCTCGCAGCAAAAATGCTTGGGCATTCTTGAAATGTACCGATGCGGAGGAAAATACAGAAATGATACTGGTATGGATTTTTGTTGCTGCCGCAATCCTGTTTGGCTTACTGGGCTTAAGTCTATATATGCTTCGACCGGAAACAGAAAAAACACGGTCTTTTGCAGCTTTTGATCATACAATGATCGCTCATCGTGGTCTTTTTGATAATCATTCAGAAGCACCGGAAAACAGTCTGGCAGCATTTCGAAAAGCGGTAGATCAGGGTTTTGGCATTGAGCTGGACGTGCAGCTTACCAAAGATGGAAAACTTGTGGTTTTCCACGATTTTGACCTGAAGCGTATGTGCGGCATACATAAGAAATTAACAGAATTAACATATGCAGAATTAGAGCAGTATTCTTTGAAAGGCAGTACCGAAAAGATACCGCTTTTTTCTGCTGTGCTGGATCTGATTGCGGGCAGAACACCGCTTGTGGTTGAGATCAAAGTTGGTTATGATTACAAGGCGACTACGGAAGCTGCCGCAGAGATGTTATCTCAATACAGCGGTGTTTACTGTATGGAATGCTTTAATCCGCTGGCACTGGTCTGGTATCGCAGACATAATCCAAAGGTACTGCGGGGACAATTGTCTATGGATTTCTTTCACAGCGAGGATAAGATGCCAAAGATTGTGCGTTTTTTCCTGACAAATCTGCTGTTGAATTTCTGTGCAAAACCGGATTTTATATCGTATAATCACAAAGACCGACATATTCGGGGATTTCGGATGTGCCGAAAATTATTTAAAGTAAAAACCGCGGCATGGACGATAAAGAGTCAGGCCGAGCTGGAAGCTGCCCGCGGTACATTTGATATGTTTATTTTTGACAGTTTTCTGCCGGAGGAAGGAGAAAAGGTGAGATTGAGTTGAGAACAAAAAAACAGAAGATAGATGCGGGTAAGCTGCTCTTTTCCAATCACGATCTGAAGGTATTGCTGATACCTCTGATGGTGGAACAGTTGTTGAATTCTCTGATGGGTACTGTGGACAGTATGATGGTCAGCAACGTTGGAAGTGCAGCTATTTCTGCGGTTTCTCTGGTGGATTCCATTAATGTGCTGGTCATTCAGGTGTTCACCGCACTGACAGCCGGAGGTGCCATCATCTGTTCACAGTATCTGGGCAGAAAAGATGTGAAGGCCTGCAATAAGGCAGCCCGTCAGGTATTGCTGTCAATGTTGGTCATTTCCATTGGATTAATGGTAGTATGTATAGCCTTTCGTCATCCGTTGCTGCGGCTGATTTTCGGTAATGTGGAACAGGATGTTATGGATAATTCCCAGATTTATTTTCTGATCACAGCTCTGTCGTTCCCGTTTATCGGTCTGTTTGATGCGAATGCGGCATTTTTCCGGGCTGAGGGAAATTCCAGGCTGCCGATGACGATTTCTGCATTATGTAATCTGGTAAATATTGCCGGAAATGCGGTTTTGATCTTTGGATTCCATATGGGGGTAGCCGGTGCGGCAATTTCCACACTTGCTTCCCGGATTCTGATGTCCATCATTATGATCTGCCGTCAGCGTGTGCCGAAGCAGGAGATTGTGATCCGTGATTATTTTAGTATCCGTCCGGATATGAAACTGATTTTGATCATTCTTTCTGTCGGAATCCCGTCCGGTATTGAAAATGGTATGTTCCAGTTTGGTAAACTGGCAATCCAGTCCACAGTGTCCACCCTTGGAACTACCGCCATTGCAGCACAGGCCATGACGATCATATTAGAGAATTTAAACGGTATTGCAGCAATTGGTATTGGAATTGGTCTGATGACCATTGTCGGTCAGTGTATCGGTGCCGGTGAAAAAGAACAGGCCGTGTATTATATCAAGAAACTTGCCGTATTGTCCGAGGTGGTTGTTATCATCTGCTGTCTCATCATCTGGGGATTGACGAAACCGATTACAATGATCGCAGGTATGGAACCAGCCAGTGCGGATATGTGTTTTTATATGATGACGGTAATCACGATTGTAAAACCAATCGTCTGGGTTCCGGCATTTATCCCGCCGTATGGACTGCGTGCAGCCGGAGATGTCAAATTTTCCATGATTTTGTCCACCTGTTCCATGTGGATCTTCCGAGTGAGCCTGTGCATCTATCTTTGCCGGGCACAGGGATTTGGACCGATCGCAGTGTGGATCGGAATGTTTACCGATTGGACCGTGCGGAGTATTGTGTTTACAATCCGGTTCCACAGAAGAAAATGGCTTGACCATAAAGTCGTATAACTAGTGATTCGTGTGCGTGTGTATAACATAAAAAGGAAAAACGTAGAGCAGTACTGCTTGCAGCTCATGGGCGGAATAGCGACAGCGTGTTCATAACGTAAAAAAGGAGAAGAACTCAGATGAGTGATGAAGAGCGTCTTAGCTCAAAGCACTCATCTGAGTTCTTCTCCTTTTATGAATTTAAATCACGCTGTCCAATATGACGATCATCCTATTAATCATCCCAAACTACGCTGTCCAATATGAAGGCCATCGTTTTATCCATCGTTAGCTGATCGGCTATATTTTCTACATCTTCCTCTTCCAGTGTTGCCATGAATTCCTCTGGATCTTCTTCCTCTTCCTGTGCAATATTTTTCAGTTCCGTATTCAGTTCTTCCTGCGTGATGCTGATTTTTTCTGCAGCAGCAACGGCATGGAGTACACTCTGTGCTTGAATTGTTTTAATAGCTTCCTGCTCTTTGTCAGCATAGATTTCATCTTCGGTATGACCGGAACGCTTGCAGTAAAGTTCCAGTGGAATCTGATTCATTTCCAGTTCATCCAGAAAGTCATCATAATAAATCTGTGTTATTTCTTCCTTCATGTCATCATCAATCGGGATATCAGAATCGGCAATGATTTTTGCCATTACTTCCCGGGTCAATTTTTCCTGTACCGAAGTTTTTCGCCGAGCCTGCAGATGGGAAAAAATTTCATTTTCCCATTCATTCAGTGTTGTATATTCAGAAAAATCCTTTGCAAACTCATCATCAATCGGCTGATAGTCCATCAGACGGATTTTTTTTAATGTTGTGTGGAATACAACGGAGCGGTTCTGCATAGTGCTGATGCGGTAATCTGTCGGGAATGTAACATTGATATCAAAGGTATCACCGATATTTTTTCCAATCAGAGCGTCATCAAATTCCGGTAAAAAAGCTTTGGCACCGATGGTCAGTGCAAAATCAGAACCGTTTCCATGCGGGATGTCCTGTCCATGATACATGCCTTGAAAATCAAGGATTACCTGATCGCCTTCCTGTGCGCTGCGGTCATCAATGTTTGTGGCAACGGCATATTCCTTTTGTTTCTTTTTTAAAACGTTCAGGACTTCGTGTTTGGTCACTTCCGTATTTGGGCGTGTCATATGAATGCCCTTGTATGTTCCTAATCTCATAAGAGTAAACCCTCCATGTTATTTTTATGTATTCTTGAAATTTTTTAAACGTGTCATTCCGGTATAGATAGTTATTTACGAAACGATGTACTGGCTATATTTCTGAAATACTGTTTTCGTAAGTAAGTGGCGGGATCCGATTGCAAATGCCCACCACATTGTTGAATAAAGATATCATAGCACAGAAGTGACAACACCGTATAGCAATATTATAAAAATTCTTTTTTTATATTGACAAAATGATTCATAAGTATTATTGTATTAATCAAGTAATACAACAGTACAATAATACAAACGATGCATAGAGATACACAGAGAAACAAAGAAAGGATGGAGAATGGATATGGCGTGGAATTTTGTAAATGACAGATCAATCTATCTTCAGCTGGTTGATATTATTCAAAACAGAATCGCAACCGGATATTATGCACCGGGCAGCAAGCTTGCATCGGTGCGGGATCTTGCCAGTGAGGCGGAGGTGAATCCGAATACAATGCAGAAGGCCCTGGCAGAGCTGGAGCGGATGGGACTGGTTCATTCGCAGAGAACAAGTGGAAGGTTTGTGACAGATGATGAAGGGAGAATTCAGAAAATGAAACGTGAGACAGCAAGGGAAACCATACAGACATTTTTACAGCAGATGAAAAATATGGGGTTTGAAAAAGAGGAAATTATAGATTTGATCCGAGAGGACAAGGAGGGAGCGTGTCATGAGCAGTAGACTGGAATGTAAGAATCTGACAAAAGATTATGGAAATGTAATGGCTTTGAGTGATGTGAATCTGACGTTAGAAAGCGGCAGGATCGTAGGATTACTTGGACCGAATGGAAGCGGAAAGACCACATTGATCAAACTGGCGAATGGTCTGCTTCAGCCCACATCCGGAGAAATTTTGTTAAACGGTTTGAAACCGGGGCCGGAGACAAAAGCATTCGTTTCTTATCTGCCGGATGCAAATTATCTGCCGGACTGGATGAATGTGGAAGCACTGGTAGGAATGTTTGACGATTTTTATGCAGACTTTGACCGGAAGAAAGCGGAGGAAATGTTAAAACAGTTGAATTTACGGGAGAAAGACCGGCTAAAAACATTATCCAAAGGTAATAAAGAAAAAGTACAGCTGATACTGGCGATGAGCCGGAATGCAGAAATCTATTTTCTGGATGAGCCAATCGGCGGTGTAGACCCGGCGGCAAGAGATTATATTTTAAATACTATCATTCGGAATTATTCTGAAGATGCACTGGTCGTAATGTCTACACATTTGATTTCAGACATTGAGCGTGTACTGGATGAGGCAGTATTTATTAATCGAGGCAATATTGTTTTTCATCGCAGTGTTGATGAAATCCGTGAAACAGAACATAAATCGGTAGATGAGTTGTTCAGGGAGGTATTCAGATGTTAGGAAAATTATTGAAGTATGAGTTGAAATCGACCAGCAGGCTGATGGGTGTGCTGTATCTGGCTGTTTTGATCGTGGCAGCGATAGTTGGATTCCTTGCCAGAGGAACTATCTGGCAGGCGACACAGGGGAATGCAATTGCAGTTGTAGTCAGCGGCCTGATCTATACACTATTGATCATGACACTGATGATCGTGACGGTTGTTATGATTCTTCAGCGATTTTATAAAAATCTGCTGAAAGGAGAAGGTTATCTGATGCATACCCTTCCGGTTCCTACATGGATGCTGGTTGCATCTAAAACCATCAGTTCTCTGATCTGGGTTTTGCTGAGTATCATAACATTGATCGTATCTGTGTTTGTACTTGTGCTGACCAGTGTGGCTGGCAGTGGAAATCTGTTTGCACTTGACTGGTGTTCCCTTCCATGGGGAGATTTCTTCAAATTTTTTCAGGAAAGTGCGGGAGAAATCATTCTGACCATTGTAGCTGCGGTGATTCAGATTGTCCGTATCATTCTGCTGGTTTATACGGCTATGGCAATCGGTGCTGCTGCAAAGAGACATAAAGTATTTTACAGTGTGTTGACCTTTATCGTAATTCTGATTATTATTGCAATTATCGGTACGCTGACAAACTTTAATCTGATTGAGATGCTTAATGGTTCCATGGCAGTGGATGATGCCGCTATCGGAGTTTCTGTTGATGCAGGGAAAAATATGGCCGTAGTCGGATATGTCAAACTTCTGGCGGGACAGTGCATCACCGATGCCATTTACAGTGTCATCTTCTTCTTTGTGACGACATGGTTTTTGAAAAATAAATTAAATTTGGAGTAAAAATGACATATTTCATACACCCTATGATATAATGAGCGTAAGTGAGCCAAAAGCGTGCTTGCACGGTTATGGGGAGCGGCGAAAAATGGGAGGAACAGGCTTATGGTATTAGTAAACACAGATTATATATCAGGAAAAGAACTGGAGATGCTTGGAATGGTAAAAGGAAGTACCATTCAGTGCAAAAATATTGGCAGAGATATCGGTGCAAGCTTCAAAAATCTGGTAGGCGGAGAAATGAAAGCCTATACCGAGATGATGAACGAAGCAAGAGATCTGGCGATTCAGCGTATGGTAGAAGAAGCCGAAGGACTTGGTGCAGACGCAGTGGTAAATATTCGTTTTGCGACATCAGCTATCATCCAGGGAGCGGCCGAAGTCATTGCATACGGTACGGCTGTCAAATTCGTAAATAAGTAAAAAGAGAAAGCAGACAAAGCAGACAAAGCGGATTGCGAATGTCTGCTTTACAAAAGAATGACCATAATGTAAAGAAAAAACCCCATATTTTTCATCAGAGTAAGGCGTTTTAGCCTGCGAGATGAAAAATATGGGATTTTTTGAATGAAATTTATCTTTTCAAAGAACATGCAAAATATTTTATTCACAACATCCGGCAAGTCCGATTGCTCCCGGACCGCTATGGCAGCTGATAACACATCCGGTCATGACATATTCATAGCTTTCAAAGCCGAAGCGGATTGCATTTTCTTTCATCCGGTCAAGGGCAACCTGGGAAAGTCCTTTGGAATACATCAGATACAGACATTTTCTGGAAACATCATGTTTCGCAAGATATTCTTCCATATAGGTATCCACAAATTTTTCAATAGAGCCGCGGTATTTCTTGGAGGCAAGAAGTTGTCCGTCCACGATCTCGATCAGTGGTTTCAGACGGAGCAGTGTAGCACCCAGGTATGCAGCATTGGACACCCGTCCGCCGGCTTTCAGATAGTCCAGATTTCCAGGAATGAAGGAACAGAAGACTTTCTTGTTCCAGGATTCAATTTCATCAGCCAATGCTTTATAGTCAGTGACAGTATCTTTTTTCGCCTGAACGATCTCATATGTTTTTGCAAGATGTGCAGTACAGCCACCGGATACGTTTCTTGTATCGATCAGATAGATATCCTCAAATTCGCGGATAGCAATCTCTGCATTCTGATAAGTAGAAGATGCCAGCGAGGAATAAGCCAGATGCATAATAACGCAGTCCGGATGTTCTTCGCGGATTTGTGTGAAGAAATCAATGTATTCGCCGACATTTACCGCAGAAGTTGTCGGGATTTTTTTTGTTTCATTATAGTATTCGTAAATTTTATCTACGCTGATGGTTCCGTCAGCATAGGAAGTGCCATCCATGACAATATGCATGGGAATGACTTTTATATCGTATTTTTTTACAAGGTTTTCCGGAAGATCGGAGCCACTTTCAGTGGAAATAATAATCTCTCTCATTTCAGTTGTATACCTTTCTTGTTGTCTGTTAAAACGACAACATCTAGTTTTCAATACTAGATTACACCCATAAGAGAAGTGTGTCAATAGAAATCAGGGAAAGGTAACCGGCGGATCTGCGAACAGTAACGTGTATGATGTAAAAGAAAGAGTATTTTTGAAGATGAGCAGAAAGGGAGTAAAAGAGGGAAGGAAATGCAAAAAGCAGGCATTGGTACAGTTATTTAAAAAACGATGTACTAGAAAAGGCTACATCAATACTGTTTTTACAGATATCAATGTAGCCTTAATAACATATACTCTCCAAGGGATTTTTCCTCCTTAATCTTTTGATATGTCTCGTTATACAATTTTTTGATTCAATTTTCTTTTGAGCCTTCCCCGT
>ERZ832973.996-NODE-996-length-26839-cov-10.737642_pt1 | contig 26839 bp, 17 predicted proteins | sample MGYA00519950_ERZ832973 | MGnify/ENA primary metagenome ERZ832973 (study PRJEB31850, sample SAMEA3708734) | human gut metagenome | biome: human gut; feature: human-associated habitat; material: faeces | place: China | collected 2014 ... | reverse complement strand
TTTGAACACAGTAGTTGTTTATGAGAAATTTTTTTCAGTTATTAAAAATAATTATAGTTATTTTTAGTAATATGTTATTATATTACTATATTGTGAATTTAATCTGTCTGTTATAGAGTATCATGTTATTAATGAAAAAATGCATTTTTTATATAAATCATAAAAAATTATTTACATTATGCATGGTCTATAAATACAATTATTAAATAACGCAATATTAATGATGAAAAGAATATCATAAAATTCGTGGGGGGGGGGAGAGAATAGATGGTATTATTGGTACAAGAAATGAAAGATTTACAAAGAAAATTCCATTTAAAACTGTTAAGTGAACAAAAAGGATTGGATAATGAAATAAAAGGTATTAAAATCATAGAAGTTGAAAATATGGAAAAGTACATAGAAGGAGGAGAAATACTTCTTACAAGTTTTTTCATATATGAAAGTTGTACAATTTCTCAGTATGAAACACATATACAAAATTTGATAGATAAAGGTGTATCTGGATTTATTATAAAAAATAGTGGAAACATAAAAAATTTTAATATCAAACTAGATATACTTAAAAGATTATGTATTGAAAATGAGGTTGCCCTGTTTGAATTACTTCGACAAAATTATTATTGGGATATTATTAGATATATATTAGATAATGTTTTTGATCAAGAAATGGCATTATTAAAGTATCACAAAGTTACAAATGATAACCTTAAAGAATATATTTTCCACAAGGAGGCAACACCTAAAAATATTATAGAGCTTCTTTATACAATAATTGATAATCCAATTTCAATGTATTATGAAAATTTGAGTTGTCTTGCTACAACATATGAAGAAAAAAGTAGTTTTGATTTATTAGATAACATTAAAGAATATAGTCCAGAGATAAGATTGAGGTATAATTATTTAAAACAAGATGCTGGAAAATATAATCAATATATTATACCTATTACTTTTATAGGAAATATACCTATTAAAATTGTGATTGATGAAAAAAATAGAAAGTTAACAAATTTTGATTTTGTTGCGATTGAAAATGCGATTGATGCATTAAGGTATTCATTCACATTTGACTTTGCAAAAAACGAAATCCATAAAAAGTATCATCGAGATATTTTCTTTAATTTAGTAAATAGTCAATTAAATTATGATGATACTACTGAAGCAGCCAATATGTTAAATCTTAAAGAGGATGCTTATTATCGAGTTGTATCATTTCATTCTATTCCAGAAGATCAAAAGGAAAAGTATTCTTTGGAACAATTAGATGAAGTTGACATTATTGCTGATCAAATATCAATGTTTTATCCTAAAGAGCACATCTATAAAAATGTATCTCAAATTGTTATGTTACAAAAAATGGATTCTGATAAAGAGGATGATGATAGTATAAGATGTTTAAATGAACTGATAGATATTGTAAAAAAAAGTATCAGCAAAAGAGACCAAAACACAAATTTTAATATTGGTGTAGGAGAAGTTGTTAAGGGATACAGAAACTTAAAAAGTTCATATAAGCAATCTAGAGTTGCTATGAAGTTTATGAAAATTGCAAAAAAAATTACTGGAGACATTAATAAATCAATAGTCTATTATTCTAAATTAGGAATATTCCAATCATTTATTGAGTTGGATGATGTGAATAAATTAAAAAAATATGTACCATCATCTATTATAAAATTAGATGAACATGATAGAAAACATAATACAGTATTATTAGCTACCTTGAGTTCATACATAAAAAATAATTTAAGTTTGAAAAAAACATCTGTAGATTTATCAATCAATTATCGTTCAGCTTCATATCGTATTCAAAAAATAAAAGAAATTTCTAATATTAATTTTGATGATAGTATAGAATTACTTTCAATAAGAAATGGATTAATAATTTTTGATATTATTAAGGTTTATTAGATTATTACGTAAAAGACGGTTATTACTATTAAAAACTGTCTTTTTTTATTGGAATGCTATTTTAATATACACTTTTTTTTACAAAAAAGTATTATTGATTTTCCTATTTGTTGCATTATAAAAATCATTATTAAAATTTAAAATAAAATTATAGATAAATTAATACTATTCTTATTGATCATATAAAACACATTTAAAATAGTTTTGCTTAGTTTGCGTAATAGGATGTAATCAAATAATAATGCTATGATATAGATTACGTATAATTTTCCTAGATAATATGTTGGACAGCTCATTAAGACTAAATTTAACTTATTGAAAAATTAAAAGAAAGATGGAAGAATTAAAAATTAACTTAATTCTAGGTAAAAATTATGCAAATTACTAATACAACAGATTATGCGCTTCGTATCATTGATTATTTATCTGAAAAAGGAAATTTAGCTACAGAAGCAGAATTAGCTGATAATTTAAAGATACCAATTAGAAATATTTCAAAAATAATGAATATTTTAAAAAATAACAATCTAATTAATTCTGAAATGGGATTTAATGGTGGCTATTCTCTTGCTAAGAATCCTGAAAGGATAAGTTATTTTGATGTTATCTCTGCAACTGAGTCTTCTATGAATTTGAATAAATGTTTAGAAAGAAATGGCGTTTGTTCAAGAAATTGTATAGAGACGTGCAATGTAAGGAAAGTATTATTAAAAGTTCAAGAAGATATTAATCAAAATCTTAAAAACATTACTTTTGAAAATTCATTTAATCAATCTGAAATCATTGAAAAAAGATATTTATTATTAAAAGTTGACCTAAACAGTTTAGATATGAATATTATTAGTATCAAATCTAAATTTAGTGATTTGTTTAATAACTATATGACATATGATGAGTTTTTATATAAATTTATCAATCATTGTGTTTCTAAAGAAGACAGAGATAGAGTAAAATCTTTTCTAATTGATTTTAAGAATAGTGAAAAATATTATCAAGATTCACAAGTAAAATATCGCTCTGAGGATGGAAAAACATGGATGGATTTAGACAAGCATATAGATGATACGCAAATGGTATTGATGTTTAAATCATATGAGTACATTTATGAAAATCAAGACAAGACGAATATTTCTTATTTACAACAAGACATGATGATTGTCAATGAATTTTGGGATATGGTATCTTTATTAGAAACTGTGTTAGCTCATAATAAATTAGAAGATCATGAAAGCCTTCATAATATTTCTTTCTTTACAGAACAAATATATAAGGAATTACAATTAAATTTTCCAGAATATGGCATATTGGATAATGAAATTGAAAATATTTCTAAACTAGCAACTATTCATGATATAGGGAAAATATCTACGCCTTATGAGGTACTTAATAAAAAAGGAAAACTGACAAAAGAAGAAATGGATATAGTAAAAAAACATCCTGAAGATGGATCTAATATGGCATTAAAACTACCGAAATGTAATTCAACAAAAAAACTAGTTCATTATGCTTATAATATATGTTTGTATCATCATGAAAGATATGATGGTCATGGCTATCCTAAAGGTCTTAAAAATGATGACATTCCTCTTGAAGCTCAAGTTGTTGGACTTGCGGATGCCTATGATGCATTAATCAGTGAAAGACCATATAAAAGAAAAATTAATCATGGTGAGGCTGTGAGAATGATTGTTAATGGTGAGTGTGGAAGTTTTTCACCAAAAGTTATTCTTTCGTTTATTATTGCTTCTATGAATAAAATGTGGATTGAAAAAGTAAGTAAATAATTTAAATATTAAAGAGTAATCTAATTTTGTAAATTATGATTGCTTTTTTTATTACATTGCTTTTTACACATAGTTTACAAAAAATGTATGAATTCTTTTCCTATTCTGTGCATTATAGAAAGATTGTGAATATATTAAAATAATATTCAGAAATGATTATTATTTAAGATAAATTTTGCAATTTTATAAAAAGCCGATATAAGAGGTAGCGTATAACTAAATCATCAATCACTTTATTGTAGAAAAACGAAGATATCTAAAATTTTAAAAGTTTCCTAGTTTCATGGAAGTAAGGTGATTTGTTTGTTAAACAAAATTAAAAAAATAATTTGTATAGACATAATGGTTTGGGTATGTGTTATCTCTTTGTTTTTACAAACTGTTGTTGTCTATGCGTTAAATTCATCTGATGATTCAATTTCAAAGGAAACTATTGTTGAAAATAACACAAGCTCACAATCAGATGATTCAATAGATATCAGTGATATTTATGAAAATAATGTAATAAAAATTTATAATACAAAACAGCTTCAAGCAATTGGCTCAAATTCAATTGTTACATCTACAGATAATGATGAAAGTAATTACGGTACTGGTCAACAAATTTCAGTAAATGATGAATATATAACATATTCTCTTTCTTCCAAGTATCAACTTATGAAAGATATTTCATTAAATGGAAATGACATATGGACTTTACCAAGCGACTTTACAGGCGCATTTAATCATGGAACTGTAGATGAAAATTCAACATTGTATGATTCATCAACAGATACAATCTATATTTATAATGATTATCAATTAAAAATTATTCAATCGGATAATTCTGAAAATGAACCTGTTATGTCTCAAGATATGTTACCAGAGTGTGTTGGGATGGGACAACCTGTTTATTCAGATAATAGTTCTAATTATCTAACTTATAGCAAATCACATAACTATGTATTATCGAAAAACTTTACAGGTGAGATGCCAGAAACTAAAGCAAATCAAATATCAAATATAAGTACTGAAAATTGTGAAGGACGAGATTTTAATGGTCAAGTTGTTAAAACGATTGGTGACAAAACTTATATTCTTATAGGCAATGAAAAACAGTTACGAAAAATAGGATCTGATGAAACTGTTTATGGTGCAGTTTATCAAGTTTATTTACATGATGCCAATTGGTATGTAGATGAAGATGAAAATGGTAATCCGATAATGCTATATGGTGGAGATGCTGATTTAAAAAAATCTCAAAATGGTAATGCAAATTTTGAATTTGGAAAAAATAATATACATGATAAGGATAAAAAACAAAGTAAATATAGTTTGTATCCATATATATGGGGAAGATGTGGAGTCAATCAATCTACTGGTGAAATTGATCCAACATTGGATATAGATAAAGCTACTAATCAAAAATATTCTTCAAATGCTAATTATATTATTTTTAGGAATATTGATTTATCCGATGAAAATTGGACACCGTTGATGTTTCAAGGAACAATGATTGGTTCAAAGGGCGATGGTAAATCAACGTTATGGAATAATGATACTAGTGTTATCGATTATAGCAAAGCAACTGATTTAAATATAGGAGACAAACCAGTTATTTCTAATGTGAATGTTAGTCAAACATCTGAATTGGATGTTGGAAAGCAAATGGGAGTTGGTTTCTTTGCCACTTTATCAAATGAAGCAAGTGACAGTGATTTAGGATTGAGCAAAGGAACTGTAACAGTAAAAAACCTTAAATTCAATAAAATAAATGTTGATAATGAAACAACAAAAACAAAATTTGATCAAACGTTAATAAGTGGATTAACTTCAACTTTAGGATTAACATTAGGAGCACTATTAGGTGGATTAACATGGTTACTTACTTTTGGAAATGTTAATACTGGATTAACAAAAACACTCAGCAGTATATTAAATGCTCGTAAGGATGACCCAACAGCTTTAGCTACGGGATGTTTTGCAGGTCGTGTAGTGGGGGATGTAGCAATATCTGACTGTGAACTGGATGATGTGAAAGTAACAAATGCCAATAGTAATACAGGTGGATTTATTGGATATATTTCAGGAAAGACGGAGTATGATGGTTTATCAAAAGGATTAGGTGGAACGGCTACTCTATTGGCAAAAATTTTAAATGTGATTCCTGGTCTTGGCTTAGGTGATTTGATTACTATTCTTTTAGGAAACGCTATTCCAGTAGATAAATTGATCCCTACAAAGTATATCAATGCTTATGTTGAAAATTGTTCAATCAATAATTTAACAGGAAATATAGGAACAAATAATGATAAGATTGAAAATTCTGGTGGATTTATCGGTCAACAAAAAGGAACTGTCGTAAAAGATTGCCAAATTACAAACAGCAACTTCAATGTCAAAGCTAATAATTATAGTGGCGGATTTGTAGGATTAGCTAGAGATGATGTCATAGAAGGTACTTTATCGGGTGCTTTAGATATAGAAACTCAATTGCCTAAAATGAATCCTGAAAGTTTGTTTTTAAATTGTTCAGTATCTGCGAGTGATTTGACAATTTCGGGCAATGGATATCAAGGTGGTTTTGCTGGAGCAATGGCCAACACGTCGGCTATAAATTGTAATGTTAATGTTAGTGATAAATTAACGGTATCTTCCGGTGGAGATAATTCTGGTGGCTTTGCTGGAATCGCAACAATTGGATGGGCTGCTGATTTAGGAAAAGGTGATACGAAAGATAACTTATTAGGTGGGGTTGTTGACTTAGTTGTGAAACTTTTAAGCAGTAATCAAAATGCAACATCATCATTACTTTCTCTTGCTGGTGTGAGTCCTTCTCATATATTAGGATGTCAAATAAATGCTCCATGCAGTGTTGAAGGAAAAAATTACACAGGTGGATTGATAGGCAGAGGTGATGGTGTTTATCTTACAAAATCTAATACCGATAATTTAAGTAAGGTTTCATATTTTAAAAATAATATCTTTTCAATGGATGGAATCGAAGAAAAAAATATCATTATTAATGGTTTGAAATCCGTGGATGGTGAAAATTGTGTTGGTGGTATTTCTGGCTCAGTGGGAACAGCAAGTGTAGCAGGACTTTTAAATACAACTTTAGGTGTTGCAGAATATTTAGGATTTAATGCTAATTCTATTTCACTTACTGGTTCTACAGAAGGTATAACTATTGGTGGTAAAGGAAAAAGAGTTGGTGGTGCTTTTGGTGAAGCAATCGGTGGTTCTATTAGTTCGGTTACAGTAACAAATTTAAATAATATTTCAGGAGAAAATATTGTAGGTGGATTTATAGGCGTATCTGGTCCAGGTGATCTTGCAGGAACTGATAATGGTTTGACAGTAAATCTTTTAGGATTAAATTATATTTTAAAATTAAGCAATCTTCTTTCTTTGGGACAAGCAGTTGAAGTCAATATAGATTCTTCGTCTGTAAGTGGTATTAATTCTGGATTTACTGTAGAAGCTACGGGATCAAGAGAAGATAATTCAACAACTGATTATGTAGCAGCTGGATTTGTTGCTAAAAGTAATAGTACAAAAATAAATGATGCAAAAGTTAATAATTTGAAAACAGTAACTTCTACAGATGATGGAGGTTACTCTGGCGGATTTATTGGTATTTCAAAAACAGGCGGTTTAGCTGAAGTTGGAGATGAAACAGAAATAAAAAAATTGATTTCGGCTAATGGATTATTAAATGCTGTAGGATATTTAATTCCGTCATATCAACAATGTTATGTAAGTTATATAGATAATGGTGGTGTACGAGGAGATATTGCAGGAGGATTTGTTGGAGATTTCCAAAGTGGTATTGTTGAAAATGATGAAAATAATGCTTATGCAATACAAAATATTTCATATGTTAAAGGAAAAACTTATGCAGGGGGCTTCGGTGGAAAGGTTTATTCTGGAGCTTTAGCAGATTCAACAAAAGGAATAAGTATTTTAGGCGGTTTAGCAGATTTGAATATTCAAATCTCTGATTTATTGAGTTTAATACAGGTTTATATTCCTATTATTAAAAATGCTGGTGTTCAATCTAATGGATTGGTCGTTAGCTGTGATACATATAAGTCAACGGATTTAAATTCAGGTAGTGCTGGCGGATATATAGGTTATGGTAGTGCTGTAAGAGTTTCTAATAGTAGTGTAACTAAGTTAAAACATACAACAGTAAAAACACCTAATGCAAATATTAATGATACAGACAGTTCTTCTTATTTTGGAGAGTCTTCAAGTTATGCCATTTCAGCACCTAAAAATGCTGGAGGCTATGTAGGAAAATTAGATATAGGTTCTACGGCATCTGTTGGTGGTGGATTGAAGACATTGGGAACAAATATAAATTTGGCAAATATTTTATCTGCGTTAGATGTAACAGCTTCTAAAATTGAAAATTCAGATGTAACTGGTGCGGTTGGTGGTTTTTCTGTTAAAGCAAATGGTTTGGATGAAAATAAAACAATTGGTAATGCAGGTGGCTTTGTTGGAACCGACTATGGTTCACAAATTCAAAATAGCAATGTCAATAATTTCTCTTACATCATAGGTCAAGAAACTGCTGGTGGTTATGCAGGAAATATTCAACCAGGAAGTGTTGCAGATGTATTAGGTAAAACGGAAATCTTAAAAGGATTAATTTCAGTAGATAGTTTAACAAGTGTGTTGCAATCATTTATTCCTATGATCTATAATTCTCAAACTACTTGTATTCCTTGTGGTGGAGCAGTTCGTGCTGATGCCATAAGTAATGAAACATTAAAAGGATGCGCGGGAGGTTATGTGGGTTATAACCTAGGTGGTCGTATTGAAGGAAATTCTACAAGAAAATGGAATGGAAAAATACCTACAGTTCAAAAAGAATGTGCAGTCTATAGGTTAAGAGCTGTTTATGGATATGAATATGCGGGAGGATTTAGTGGCAGAACGGATTGTGCCAATACAGTTGATACAGGAAATATCAGTGTACTTTATGGACTCATTAATTTAGATAATCCATTATCAGCCTTGAGTGCTGTTTATCCAACTGAAACTAATACAGCAACTTATGGACCACTTCGAGGTTTAACAACAGAAGTATGGAATTCTTGGGTAAAAGCAGTAGGAGTCAATGGTGCTTATGGTAAAAAATTCCAAGAACTTGGAGAAGTTGATAATCAAGACGAGTTAGATAAAATTATTGATCAATATGCCTATGGCTATGAAGTAAAAGCTGGAAGAACAAATGCTGGTTCAAACGATTATCAAGGCGGTATTGCTGGTGGTTATGTTGGTCAAATGAATGGAGGAAAAGTAACTTTTGCTAATGCTAGAGATTTAAAAGATGTTACAGCTTTAAAAAGCAGTGGTGGTTTTGCTGGTGAAATGATTTCATCAGGAGTTGCTAATGTTGGAGATATAAACTTAGGTAATAAATTAAATGTGGTAGGCTCACTTCCAATATTGCAAAGTTTCATTCCTGTGGTAAAAACTTCGTCTGTTATAGGTTATCAATCAGGAGCAACAATATCTACTACTGGAACTGATTTTGATAATGATGAAGGAAACAGTGGTGGATTTGTTGGAAAAGTTGTTGGTGGAACAATACAGGGAACACAAGATCAGTATTGTTTGGCTGATCAATTAAAAGTAATCAATGGAAGTCAAAATGTCGGTGGCTTTGCTGGTAATATTCAACCAGGAAGTGCTGTGACTTTGAATACTTCATCCAATACAGGATTATTATCAAAACTACTTAAGTATTTATTAGGCAATGCAGGAAATCTTGCCAAAGTATTGAATGCGACTCTTTCAATAGTTGATTATGCCAAGGTGGATGCATGGAATGATTATGGATTAAGTGTTAACGGTTCATATACATTAGAAAATGATGAAAATACAAAATATGCAAATCAAGCAGGTGGTTTTGTAGGTACTGCAGGAGGAGCAATTTTTGGTGATAAAGATGCAAATTCAGTAAGAGTTGAGGCAAATAATATTAGAAATGTTGTTGGTGGAAGACATGCTGGTGGGTTCTTTGGATTGGCGGATGTTTCTTCTGTTGCTCAAGTTGGAAATGATGATTCTGATCAAATTCTAAATTTGATTAAATTAGGAAATATTGATGTATTAGATGCCTTTAGAACTTATGTTTATCAAGCAAAAGTAACTGGATCAAATGATAATGGACTTTCAGTATGTGCAAATGATGAAAGTCAGGAAGGAACATTGGACAGTAAAGTACAGACAGGAAATGCAGGTGGATTTGGTGGAAGCTTGCTAGATGGTTCAATAAAAAATTCGAGTGTTACTGGATTAAATAAAGTCAAAGCTAAAAACTATGCCGGTGGTTTTGTTGGTCACATGGGAAAGAGTGGTGTGGTTGATCTAGATGAAGCTGGTGTTGGTACAGGAAAATTATTAAATGCCACAGCTGGTGTCTTAGATATTTTTGGTTCTCATAGTGACAACTGTTCAGTTATTGGTATTCCAGTTGGATTTACTATTTCAAGTGAAAGTGGTAAGGAACCTATTTCTGGTGGTTTTGTTGGTTATGCTGATTTAGGAAGAATGAGCAATTGCAATGTAGAAAACATAAAGAAAGTGGCTAGTGATCAAATAGCAGGAGGCTTTGTTGGTAAAACAAGTTTTGAATATTTAGCTGATATTGACTTAGGTTCTAGCTATTTATTGGATCCGATACTTTCAATCGTCAATAAACTTCTAGATATTCTATATGTGGGAGATTTAGAAAATGTTGGCCTTATAGATATCAATTTAGGTTCACTATTAAAATTACAAGTTTTAGCTAAAGGAAATGCTTTATCAGTTACTTTGTTAGGATTAACTATTTCAGTAGCACTTGATAAAGATAGAGGAGATGGAACAAGTGACCTGGCAAAAATAACAATTGGTGATTCTTATATAGAAATCCCATGTTCAAATATTGATGGAAATCATATTGCTGACAGTGAGAAAGAAAATATTAAAGTAGGACTTATCAAATCAAACAGAACAAAAGTAGATGGATGCTCGATAACAGGTATTCATGATGGATATGATGTTTTTGGTGGAAAAGCAAATGATTCACATGATGGAAGTGAAGAAAATGGTCAAGCAGGTGGATTTATTGGTTATAACAATGAAGGATTGATTGAAAACAATGAAATGTATTTAGCTGATACGATTAGAGGAACAAGTAATCAAATAGGACCTTTTTCTGGAACAACGTCTTTAAATTCTAGTTATGACTTTAATACAAAGAAGAATATTGAAGGTAAAGATAATACGTACAGGATTTATAGAACAAGGAGTGATTCCTTGATTGATATTATAAAAAATTCATCTTTGTATAGTAAAAAGGATTCAGATTTTGATAATTGGAATGTCTTCAAAATAAGCCATTATGATAAGGTACAAAAATATGATGACTTAAAAGATGCCAAATTAGCAAATGAAACAGAAAGTGAAACCGTTGATTTAAATGCCTATGTCTCTCCAGCAAAAGCTGTATTGATGGATGATACAGAAGTATCTGATAACGAAGATGGTACGACACCTGTCCCTTCAGATACACAAGATCCTTGCAATGAAAAAGTAAACATTACTATCAATAAGCTATGGAAAGATTTAAGTGATAAACAAAAAGAACGTCCAGATACGATTACAGTGACGTTAACAAGAACATATATGAAAGGAAGTGATGAAATATCAGAGAAAGTAGGGGATTATACTTTATCAACTAATGATGTAACTGATTCTAAAAATACTTGGCAAACAATTATTAAAGGATTAGATGCCTATACAACATTAGAAGATGGAAGTAAAGCTTATTATACTTATTCAGTTACAGAGTCTGAAGTAGAAAATTATATAACATCTATTGAAGAATCTGATGATGGATATACGTTTACGATAACAAATAAAGATATGCCTCTTTTACCAGATTTAGGTGGAAAAGGAACAATGTTATTTGTTTTAGTAGGTATAGTAGGTGTATTAGCAGTTTTGTTATCGTACAAAAAAAGTAAAAAAGCGAACAATATTAAAGAATAGAGGAATATGAAAATGAAAAACAAATTAAAGAAAGTAGTAGCATATGTACTTTCATTTATGATGCTATTTACAATGTCAGCAATGAATATTGGTTCAGTATCTGCAGCAAGTACAGGCAGTATCACATTAAATGTGGCTCAACACGATATAGGTGCTACAACATTTAGTGTATATAAACTAATGGATGCAACTTCAGCTAATGATAAAATTGCTTATACGGTAAATAGCGATTTCAAAGAATTTTTTAAACAAACTGATGTAGCAAATTCAGAAGATGATGAAGTGGTATACAATTATATAAAGAATCATGTTAAAAACGATGATTTTACAACTAAATTAAAAACATATGTAGCTAGTAAGAATATTTCTAAAGTTACTTTGTTACAAAGTAATTTGAAAGCTAATAATTTAGAATATGGATATTATGCTATTATTCCATCAATTGATACATATAAACCAATGTATACAACTTTATCAAATAGTAACCAAACAGTATATTTAAAAGGTTTAGAACCAGATGTTGATAAAAAAGCAGATGGTAAAAATTGGACTTCAGCACAAATTGGTGAAACTGTTCGCTTTACTGTTGATTCAATGGTTCCAAATATGACAGGGTTTGATCATTATGTATATAAATTTACTGATGCAATGTCATCAGGATTAACTGTATCAGAAGCTGATTTAAATATGAAAATTACCATGGGTGATACAGAATTAACAGCAGGTAATGATTATACTGTAACTGTTGAAAATCAAAAAATTATAGTTGATTTTGGTGATTTTATTAAATATAAAGAACATGCAAATGAAACTTTAAAATTCGAATATCAAGCAACATTAAATTCTAATGCTGTAACAGATGATAAAACTACCAATACGGCTACAATTCAATATGGTCATGATGTTGATTCATTAAGTGATCCAAAAACAGATACAACTACTATTAAAACACATAATTTAAGAATTACTAAAGTAGAAACAGGTACAGATACTCCATTGGCTGGTGCAAAATTTAATCTTTATAAAGGAACTAGTACAACAGGTGAGCCAATTCATTTTGTTCAAGGTGCTAATGGCACTTATACAGTAACAACAGCTGAAAATGGAATTACTGAATTAGTTACACCAAGTACTGGTATTATTAATGTTAAAGGGTTAGATGATGGAGATTATAGATTAGTTGAAACTGAAGCACCAGAAGGTTATAACAAATTAAAATCACCAAAAGAAATTAATATTAAAGCAGAATCTTCTGATAATGGTGAAAACGTAACAGTAAGCGGTAATGATATTACTGTAGAAAACAGCACAGAATCATGGTTACCAGAAACTGGTGGTATGGGTACAGTTATCTTTACAGTAGTAGGGGTAGTTGGTGTGTTAGTTATTCTTTCAACTTACTTTAAAAAAGGTAAAAAAGAAGAAGCTTAATTGAATTATTAATTAAAGTATCTCATAGATATTAAATGTATGAAAGATATATTAAGAAAAATCAAATTATTTGATGTTATTAGAGCTATTTTATTAGTGTTTTTCCTAGGTGTATTGCTTTATCCAACAGTAAGTGATTACCTAGGAAGAATACATAGCTCGAAAGCTATAACTTCTTACAATGATGAAGTTAAAGGAATAGATAAAGCTACAAAAAATAAAATGTTAAAAGAAGCACAGGAATATAATCAATCATTAGTAAATACTAAATTATATGATCCATTTTCTACAACAGGTAAACCAAGTGAAGAATACATGAATTTGCTTAATGTTTCTAGTGATGGCATGATGGCTTATCTACAAATACCTAAGATTGATGTGAAGTTACCTATTTATCATTCAACAAATAATGGTGTTTTACAAAAAGGTGTGGGGCATATGGAAGGTTCTTCTTTGCCTATAGGTGGAACAAGTACGCATGCTGTTTTATCTGGGCATAGAGGATTACCAAATTCAAAGCTGTTTACAGATCTTGACAAGATGAAAGTTGGAGATATTTTCTATATTTCTGTTCTAGGTGATACGTTAGCTTATGAAGTAGATCAAATTAAAACAGTATTGCCCTCTCAAACGGATGATATTGAAATTGTAGATGATGAAGATTATGTTACGCTTGTTACTTGTACACCTTATTCTGTTAATACTCATAGATTGCTTGTAAGAGGAAAAAGAACAGATTATAAAGAAGCGATAAAGAAAACACCGAATGAGGTCAATAATGGTATACATATTCCTTATGAGGTAAAATTAGCATTTTTAAGTTTTATTATTATAGGAATTATTATATTTATTTGGAGGAGGCGATAACATGATAAATGCAAAAAGATTATTTATTATTGTATTTACATGCTTATTGTCTCTTTCAATTAATAATGTTTATGCTCAAAATCATGGTTCTTTAACGATTCACTGTCATTATTTAGATGTGCACAACCATATTTTTAATATTAGTCAAGATCATATTGCGTTGATAAAAATAGCTGATTATGATGGAAATAATTATCATGTGTTAGAAAAATATTCTAAACTTGTTACAATTAATAAAGATATGTCAGCTTCTGAGCAAAATGGAGTTACTACTAAATTGATGGATTATATTAAAAAAAATAATATTGATTATGATGAAGAATTAATAACCAATCAAAGAGGAGAAGCTACTTTTAGAGATTTAGACTATGGAATATATATAATCTATGAACATAATGAAAGTGAGTTTGCATATAAGATGGAACCTTTTATTATTTCAATCCCACTTCTTGAAAAAGAAGATGACGGATCATATGAAAAGGATTATGATGTAGATGTTGAACCGAAGTATTCAAGAATGAGACCTGGAATTGATGAAGAACCAGATGATAAAATTCCTAGTAATGATGAGAATTTTAAGAAAGAAAAAAATTTCAGTCAAACATCTAATTACAAGGATAATCAAAAATTAAAAACAGGAGATTATTATAATCCCGAATATTGGTTATTACTTATGATTATGTCTATTATAATATTTATCATGTTTAATAGGGAAAATATTAGACATTAAAATTTTTAAGATTATGTAGAGGAAAAGTAAGCGCCAAATAAAATAGTGTATTTAAAGAAGTCGATTGAATTGATATAATAATCAATTTAGTCGGCTTTTATTTCAAATTCTTCTTTTATTTCTTCACTCCATGGTAAGAACCAATCCAATTTCTTTGGATCTTCAACCAGATCTTGTTGAGGTAAATAATCCAGAATGAATTCAATATAATCATATGGATTAAGTTTATTGGATTTAGCTGTTTCAATCAAGCTGAAGACTGCAGCACTTGCTTCAGCTCCTTTAGTAGAAGTTGAAAACAGCCAGTCCAAAGGAGCCACTGCTAGTGCTATTGTGTATACAATGGTTGAGATGGCAAAAGCGAATGATCTGAATATCTATAAATATCTGACATATCTCTTATCACAACGGCCAAACGATAAAATGTCAGATGAACAGCTGAAACAACTTGCTCCATGGAGCGAGACTGCAAAAGCGAACTGTCAAAACTAAAATAAAGTAAAACGCTTGCATCTATCATTTTGGTGCAAGCGTAATTCATGAGTAACGTAGCAATATTTTGCGCTTACGCACATTTTGCCCTTATTCAATCCGCAACCTAAACCCTTCTTGTTGTCGGAAACATATCGAGTTTTTCTAGTTGCTACTATTCTGAATAGTATATCACCGCGAACACTTGTTTGTAATATTAATCTACAAAATAACGAAAATATCTGACAGCCGCGAAAATCGTGCACTCCCCCTTTTATGATTCTTATGGTAACAAACCGGCTGTCCTAATAAATAGACAGCCGGTTGCACTCATATTTCACCTTACTTTCAACCCATTCGAGTATCCAGCGTTAACCATTATTCGTCGCATTATTTCATACAAGACGCCATATTTTTGTGCAAGCTGTCTAATTGTCTTTTGACGACCAGCATATTCTTTAATGGCAGTTTTCTTTTCTGATTCAGACAAAAAATAAATCATACTAGTGTGCTCCTTTCTCTTTTTTGTAAGTTAAGGATAGCACCGTTTTTCTCCAAAATACTTAAGTACGAAATTTAAAAATTTTCTTGGGTTAAAAATGCCCATAGCATCTGCCCAATATATACATCTGCATACCGATGGTTATCAGTCTGCTTACCATACTTATCACCGAAATACTCTACGTACGCATCATTAATATCCTCTATTTCCTCAGCAGTCACCGGAAAAATAGCTGACTCGTCATTTTTTATTGCCTCTAAACGCTGCTCCAATGCCATAACTTCTAGTTTTGCTTCCGCAAGTTGCTTCTCATAAAATGCTACAATTGCATCTTTACCCTCCATCTCGCCAGATTCAATTTTTTCGACCCAGTTTTTCCAAGCAGAAGCTCCTTTGGAATATGTATTTGTTGTATATTCTTCAAACTCTGACGAGACATACCATGACTGTACCATTTTGTAATACACATCCCTTACAGCGCCAACATCAGATTCCTCATCTTTTATAGACTCATACTGTATTTCTTCCTTATCGCTATTCATCTCTAATGCAATAGCCTTAATCAACTCTGCCAAGCCAACGTCTAGACCAACATTTTGAGTACCTATTGCTGGTTTTTGCATAGAACTCATGTTAAAAGGATTTGGAAATACACCAAATTGAGCGATCCAAGGGACAGCCTCTATAAGCTTATTATTCATGTATTCCATGTATGTCATTTTATCCAAATTAATAGCAAGAGCCTGACAAAGCTTACCTATATTTTCCTCTGGTTGATCCATATGCGTTTCTGTAAATAATGCCAATCCATTTACTACTCTTTCCGCCCATATTACAAGACACTTTGTAGTAAAATGACTCTGGCAAGATTTATATATAAGTCCTCTCAATTCTTTTGGAAGATCATCTACATCTTTTAATAATGCCCTATAAAAATCACAAATCTGAGTCACTGTAACATTATCTCTGTTAGCATTTTTTCTACTTGAAGGGTTTTTATCCCAATTTTTTATTAGAATTGCCAATAATTCAGCACAAACAACAGGATAAAAGTTTTCTCCTCCCTCAATGCTAGAATCCATTTTAAAAAGAGTTGGATCTATTTCATATCGCTCAAAGACTTTATCTCTTTTGTTTTCAAAAGTACTGCTGGCTTTCATTCCGCAAAGCTTTACCATCTCTGAAGTCGAATAATCAGCAAGCCTTCTTTTTTTCTGCTTTGGCACAAAATCCCTCCTTTCTAAGAATAAGTATTTTACCCAAAGTCATATATTAAGCTGAAAATTTACCATATCAGAGAGCGACGTAATATTCTCATCCAATATTAGTTTTTCTTCTTTTATTTTTACTCTTCCATTCGCCGAAGAAAGACTTTCATGTGTTTTACATAAACAATCGAATAAAGCTTTTATTTTATCTTTATCTATTCTTGAAAGATAATAAATTGAGAAAATTGTAAAATCTCCCCACAACGAGGCAATTATGCCATAATCACTTTCTGCGAATCGAGTTACTATATTTTCAAATATAAGATTCCATGTATTATCATTGAACATTTCATAATAACGTTCAAATACATCGCTAATTCCGCTGCCTATATAACCATACTTGCTTTCAGATAGAATAAATTTAACAACACATCTATTTACATATTCTTCCATATGTTTTTGGGCGATAATATCTCCTGCCTCCATAATCAGCTTATGTAATCCGATTTCTCTTTTATCTATTTGTGTAAGAATTACTCCTTCCGCCTTTTCATTATATCCATCTTCTTTTAAAAGATTGATAATTTCGAGATTATAGTCCCTTCCTGTTTCTACAGAGAAATCTTTATGTTCCGCTTTATCATACAATCCTTTTGCCATAAGCTTTTCCCGAATTTCAGAACTTGAAATGCGAGAAATAATTTCATAATTGTAACTTCTTAAGGTTTCCAATCGATTGTATTCTCTATCATTCTCTATATACTCTTTAATCCATGAATTTGTAAGTCTGTATAACGCAATTAATTCAGAATCATCAGAAATCAAATCTATATTGCAATATAGAGAATCAAGAACTTTCATTCTCCAATAAACTAAATCTTTAGGAGTATTTTTTTGTTCAAATAATGCATTACAGTACTTGTACCCCAATTTAACGGCATCCTCTAGCAACTCTCGGTCAACTTCACTTGAAAACCTATTATCACCAATAGAATCCGCTAAATTTGAAACGTAAAACAGTCTCATGCCATAACAGCATAATTTTTCTTCATTCAGAGGAAGTTTTTTATAACAATCAAGTAAACCATTTAACGAATAGTCTTTTCTTCCCACATAGCCAAACATTCTATATTTCTGTTTTTCACGTACTTCCTCTATAAACTTGTTTTCTCCAAAGTATTCTAATGCAGGTATCATGTTTTTACATAAATCTTCCATCTCATCATATTCTGATCTCCAAGCCACTCCATCTTCGCCACACCAATATTCTGCAACTTTTAGAAAATCAGCATGCGCATTTGATATACAGAACAACCTGTTAAACTCCGGAATAAATCGAGTCTTATCCCATTCCAAACATTGAACAACCGCTTTACAAATAGTATCGATAATTCCTGCCTTGGGGTTATGCTCGGAAAAGCTCACCAATACTTTACGTAAAAATCTCATAACAGTATATCCATTACAATCATGAGCAGATCCAGCACCGTACTTATCCGCAAAATAAATCAATGAAAAGATATCATCTTTAGATAATACATCATTTCTGTCCACCGAATAAAATTGTTCACTAACATGCTTTGCAATATCATACTGTGCCAATGCTGGTTTATAACCTCTTTGTGATTCACCATTATGAGTTAGATTCAATATTTCTTTATAACATTTTTCAACTAACGATTCCTCAATCCTACCAAACAGGCACAAGTTAGCCTTAATCAAAGAAATTATTCTTAAATCTTCGTATTTATAATCTCTATCTATTTTTATAATATCACTTAAATGGTTGCCAATATATTCTATCCCAGCTTCGCATTTATATGAGTTTAACAGTCCATATGTGCAAATCTCTATAATTATTTCTATAGATGCAGACATTCCTAAAAGAATATTCAACAATTCGTCAAATGATTCTTTTTCAAGATTCTTTTCTTCTGTAATCTGATGAATATATGCATACAATGAATCTGGATTATACCATTTAAAAGTGAATGTTTGCCTGATATCTTCTTTTGATGTAATACTTACACTGGCATCTAACCATCCATCTACAAAATAAACATAATCGTTAGAATTTCCAGTAAGAGCATCCATATAATCTGCACCATAGCATCGAAATATATATCCTGCCTTAACAAGCGTTTCTTTGTTTAGCTCCCCGCTTAACAATGCCTCTATATTATATCCACTGAGGTATTCATCGAAAAGTTTATGTCCTCGTTCAAATCCAGCCTTAGCAGCAAAATCAATATCTAAAATGATTTGCTCTATATCATTTTTAACATTCAAACAATATTTTTCCGCTTTAGTCTTTTTGTTGATACTTTGTGCTTCAAAATAATCCGATTCTTTTGCATAATACTGTATGCAATTTGCATACTGTGCCAAACAAAGAGACACTGCACTTGAATGTATGCATACTTCTTCAAGATTATCCATTGGCAATTGGTGCGCTAGTATAAACTGCTGAAGTATCCTATCAAACGATATCCCATATAATGCTGAATCCATTACATATTCAACATCAATCAGTTTCAACACCTCATCAGTGGCCTTACAAGATACTAGTAAATTAAAAGAGATATCATATCGATATTTCCATAATTCTCTATCCTGTTTAATTCGATTAATTATTGATTCGGTAATTCCTTTTATATTTGAATTGTGAATAATTGCATTCTGTAAAAAAAGCCTTACATCATTATGAAAAGCGAAGTATCTATCGCCTTCACATACAATAATTGGATATAAGCCATTTAAAACAAACGCCGCCTCGTCGTGTTCAACTCCACACATTTGAGCCACATCATAAGCGTTAATACGTTTACTTGAAAACGCCATAATTGCCTCAATTTTGTATAGCAAAAGGCTTTTTTCCTGCGAACTAATAATCCATTCGTAATATTTATCAATTTGTTTATTTAAAAACCTACTATTTAGTTCCTTCTCTATTGCCTCGAAGGAAAGTGGCAATACCATTTTCTTCAATTCCAGAATTGCAAATATTATATTAAGAACATTGTTCCCAATAACTGAAATAACGGTTTTCGCCAAGTTTTCCATATCGACTGTATTCTCTGCTACACCGCTTTGCTCTAATAATATAACAACATCATCTGTATCCAAAGCCGGCATGCTGTAATATGTAATACCTTTATTATCTTTCATCCAAAACGGATAACCATCATTTATAGGCTGTCCGACCAAGACAAAATAAAAATCATCCCCGATTTCCTCTGGTCTTGGCAATTGAGATAAAAATGAATTTCGTGCATCTTTTGATCTTGCAGCATGATCTAATCCATCTATAAAAAAGTAGCAAGGCCTTCCTATACATTTTGCATATTCCGGTAGGAAATGTATTACCGTTTCCCGCATTTCAGAAACAGACATAAATTGGTATATAAGTGGAAACTTTACAACAGATAATAAATTATTCTCTTCAAATTTTTTCTTAAGCTGTACGAGAATACTTCTCCACAAAATATTACCCAAATAAAAGCCTTCATCATCACTATATGAACCATCTACTTTATTTACTGGAAGATATGTGTAAAATCTAAAATCAACTATAGACTCATTCATCTGTGATAAATAACTTATAAAATTTGTTTTTCCACAGCCCGGTAATCCTTCTAAGAATATGATATGATTACTATTCTTTTTAATGTCATCTATAAAGGTCTCCCCAAACCGTTGTCGAGAAGGAAGTATCGGTTTTTCTGGACATAGTTCATATGAAGGAACATCCGGCTCGGTATAGCATAATGCTCCATATACATTTTCTCTTGTTATTTCCTGCTTCTCTCTTCTTGATGTTGCCCATATATTCAATTTAGAAAGAAGACTATTTAAGCAAAAATCTATCGCATCACTATTATCTGTTCCTAGTATTTCGCCAATCTTCACACGTATTTTTTCTTCCACATCAGCAAGACACGACTCTTTTCTAAAAGAGAAAATTTTAGTGAAACACGCCGCCTCATTTGAATCTAAATTTATCTCCAAATTTTCTCTGTACCATTCGATAGCCTTCTGCTCATTAGGCTTTGCCGAAGTATAATTATAATTATCTTGTAAGCATGGAAACACCTTGGAAATAAAGTCATCCATTGAACACTTTCCATCTGTTTCCTGCGGACCCCATTTTTTATTTGTTACAATTTGAATACCTTTAAAATTATAATTATCTTTATTATTCTTCCATTCTAAAGCCAACTCATTCAGTAAAGGCTTTTTCCCAGAAGCTAAAAAAGAATATGTGAAATTAGCATCTTCATCTGTATGTTTTACTTGAATATTTAAAATGCTTTTATCACTATAATTTACTACGACATCATCTAATGCCTGAAAATCAGTTGATTGAAGTATTACTGATTCAATTGATGTATCTTGTAGCATATTCAAGCATTCTAGTATTCCAATTTCCCATTCAAACCAATAAGGTGTACCTATTCCCGAATTATACATGTTCTCCCTCTATTCTTTTCAAAACGTAATTACATAATTGATAACAATACGTCTCAACTTCTTCTGTAGACATATTTATATGATATCCATTCACAAGCGAATCAAATAAATAGTTTATCTCTTCGTAATAATCCTTATTATAAAATTCAACTCCAAATAATTTATTCAAGCCTCGTACCATTTGAGATAATTCTTTATAATTTACTGGAAGGACATAATCGATTTTGTCATCAATAATCTTCTTCATCAGCCTCTCATTTCCTATTATTTTTGAGGCTATATTTATAAAATCTCCACAAGTTTCAAAAACATTCCAATCACACATGAACTGCCAACGAAAAAAGAAAGGACTCCATACCTCTGCTGGTTCGATCTTTATATTATATGGCACCAATTCCTTCTTTAATTCATCCTCTATGCAATTATAAGTTCCTTCCAATATGGCTATATCATTTTTTCTCACATCAATCGGATAATAAACGCCCTTATCATCGCATATTATGTAACCAATTATTCTGTAATATTTTTCAATGACATTTATAGCATCTCTTGTAAAAAAAACAGATCCTACAACTAAATCATCATTATAATTTGAGGTGTCTAATTCCCTAAAACAATGCTTAAAATCATCAAAAACTAATATTGAATCCATATAAATTACCTTCTTTGTTGTACTTATTTATAATAAATTGCCCAGCCTGTTATAGGCTGGACATAAGTAAGTTTTTATGATAACTAAAAAACAGCTTTCAACCGATACTTCTTTGATATCTAATTAAAAGAAATTGTGTTATATCAACTTGTCACAACCATTTTTCACAATCACTTTGATTCTATTTCATACTTCTTAAAAAGTTCGGGACATTCCTTTTTATATCTCTCAGTTGGTGATAAACCACCTTCATCCGGCAACAATCCTTCTCCACTGCTAACAGAATGGGGCAAATACTTGCATTTAAAATATACTGTCGGATATGTGTAAATAATACTCATATTTCCAAACAGTTCTTTCATTAGGTAAATTTCAATAATATAAAGTGAAGCCAATGCTAATACTGCATTTTCAAATGTTGCATTTTTTATAGATTCCTTTTCGTCATGCTTTATCGAATTATATGCAAACCACCAGTCCAAGCCTTCTACTTTTACATTCTTTCCATTATCAATACGTGTCGTCTTCCAATCATGTAAAGGTGTATTAATCCAAAAAGGTGTACTTACTTCAAAATCAATAATTTTAGGGAATACTCCTAGTATTGTTTCGCTTATATCTCCTATCCTCTTGGTTTTTACTCCCTTAGCACTACATAAGGCCTTACTCATTATTTCAAATTCAGAGGCTGCTAAAACAATTATTTGTTTAAAAATATCAGAGTATACTTTTCCATGTACAAGTTCTCTTATTCCATCATGTTCTTGCAAACCATGGTCTATATAATGCTTTGTATCATCCAATCGTTCAGCAAGGGAACAAAAATAATTCCAATGCTGTATAAGTTCAATTTGCTCCATACATTCTTTTCTGCTTTCTAGTTTTGAAAGCATTCCCCCATTCTCTATGATTTCTAATTCTTGTTATATCCAAATTGTCGAGTCATTAAGAGCTCTTTCCACCAGGATTCCCTCTCTAATATCGCATCATCATCTGTTGTACTTTTATATATTTCCAAGATGCTATATCTGAAATTCTTCTGGATATATTCAAAATCCAAACTCTTCAACTCAATATTTCCACCATTTCCATTGGCTATGTAATCCTTCCATCTTCCCCAAATCATATTTTCACCTGTTGCAGAGCCAACATATTTCTTTCCATTTGAAGAATCCGTAATATAACATGTTTATTTCATCTCAATATTTTTCACGCAGGAATGTAAACTGCTCATCATTCTTTATTACTTCCAATAGCCCTTTATGACAGTTATCCATTATTATCAGTTACCACTCGTACCGTTTCCTAGGAAAACCTAATCCATGTATTCCTATTTCTTCACAAATTGAAGATAATATCTTTAATATTTCTTCCCTTGTTGAATCAAACCATATTGCCAAATCTCTGTCATAGAAACAATACATCACATCATCTTCTCCATATAATGAATATGCTCCAGTGTCTTTTGCAATTTTTAATCGTTTTCTTAGTGCAACCAACATATCACAAATTGTATTAAGCTTCTCCCGCCACTCTATATTTACAACAGACGATTTTCCGTCTGCTTTTTTTAAGATACTTCCGTCTCTGGTTCTAAGAACTCCCGTATTTAAAGCGATAATAGTATCCTCAATAGCCTTATCAAAATCTTCCATTCTTCCTTCTTGATATATTCTATCCTGAAATGCTGGACGATCAAAACATTGCACAAAGAACTTTATAAGTTCTTTATCTTCATGTTGCTCCTCTGCTGTTGCTTCTTCCAAATCAAGAACTGCCATTTGCTCTGAAATTTCCTTCCATTTTTTCAATTTAGCAATCGTATATCTATTCACATCTGAATCTATTAATTTTGAACACGACTGGCATAACCATATTCCATTTTCTGCTGATGCTCTCTCTTGAGACGTTATGTTCTCATCATACCTTGGTCCGCCTTTAGAAGCTGCTGTAATATGAGATGCAACTCCAATATTTATGATATTCTCTTTTCCTATTCCTGCTCCACGAGTTGCTTTTCTACAATTAGGATTGCTGCATTTCCATCCAACTCTATTAGCTAACAAATCCTTTGTTCTTTGTGAAAAATCATCTCTCATATAATTTTACCTCCACCTTACACTTTATCATCTTTAAATTTTCTATAATCAACGAAAAGCTCCCGAAAGAGCTTTCCATTACCTTAAATATACACTAATTCTTTTAACACAATCTCTTCTGCCCTACTACGAATACCATTTACCACTCTGACCCATTCCATCTGATCACGAACTTTCAATTCCTCCGTAATCCCCTGCTTCTCCATCATCTGACGCACCAGAATATCCATCCTTTCCTGTGCTTCATCGTCTACAACATTCAGATGTTCTGTCAATCTGTCTTCCAACATATACAGTGAATACATTGCCGGACGATGCTCTTTCAGATATGTTTTCCGCATCATTCCATATTTTCCATAATGCGGTTCTTCATCTGTACTAACAAGATTCGGATAGTAAATTCCGTCTGCTCCCAGTGTGTAGGTTCCACCCATCTTTTCAAATGTGCTTTTCATGTGTTATTCCTCCTTGAAATCAGCAATGTCCTTAGATCATCGCAAAATATTTCAGGGCAGCCTTGATAGCATCTTCTTTCTCTTTCGGACACTGTGGCACTTTTGGATTTTCTGTCTTTGGCAGATTATAGTTCTCTCCTACTTCGATTCCACATTTCCTTTTGATTTGAGAAATATATAAATTTGAAACCTTCAAGCCAAATTCTTTCAGCACATAATCTTTGATTTCCTGATAGGTCGCTTTCGTCTCTGCACTGGTTGCATCCAGCTCATCTAAGTCTAAGTCGATCTCTATCGTGTCATCTGGTTTTTGTTGGTACAAAAGAACAACCGTCTCCACATGCACCGTTCCCGGAAACATGTCCACACAGCAAATCCGTTCCACCACATATCCCTGTGACTGTAAAACCTCCAGATCCCGCTGTAGGCTGGTTGGTTTACAGGAAATATAAATCATGCGATCCACACCATAACGGATGATCTTATCCAGTGCCTTTGGATGAATTCCTTCCCGTGGTGGATCCAACACAATAAAATCTGGCTTTTCTTCGATGGAATCCAACACTTTCAAGACATCGCCGGCAATAAAATCGCAGTTCTCCAGCCGATTTAACTGTGCATTCTCTTTCGCAGCTTCTACAGCTTCCTCCACGATCTCCACTCCGATTACATGCTTTGCCGCAGGCGACAGAATCTGTGCGATCGTTCCGGTTCCGCTGTACAGATCATATACCGTCTTCTCCGCTTTTTCATCCAGACTGTCTCCGATATATTCACGGGCAGTCTGATATAATACCTCTGCACCCAGAGAGTTGGTCTGGAAAAAGGAAAACGGAGAGATTCGAAACTTTAACCCAAGCAATTCCTCATAGAAATAATCCTGACCATATAAAATTTCTGTTCCTTCATTTTTCACTGCGTCTGCCACACTGTCATTTTTTGTATGCAAAATACCGGCAATACTTCCATCCAGTTCCAACGTCTGAAGCTGATTTCTCCAGCCATCCAGAAGAAGCTGTTCATCCACGCTGCCTTCTTCTGTGCGAATCTCCTGTGTGGTCGTGATCAGATCGATCAAGATTTCCTCTGTCTTTACTGCTTTTCGCACCAGCAGATGACGCAGATATCCTTCATGGCGCATCCGATGGTAAAATGGAATATCCTGCGCTCTGAAATATGCTACTGTTGCACCCAGGATCTTGCGGTAGTCATCATCCACAATCCGACATTCATCCACAGTTACAATGTCATAGAAACTTCCCCGCTTGTGCATACCAAGTGCCAGCGGACCATCCTTTACTTCATCACCAAACGTATATTCCATTTTATTCCGGTAACCAAACTGCTGCGGACTTTTTCGGATTCCCTCAAAAATATCCTCCGCATTTGGTACCACTGCTTTCATCAGTTCCAGCACCTGTCCGGCCTTCAGTTTTAACTGTTCTTCATACGGCAGTGTCTGATAATTACATCCGCCGCAGACACCATAATGCGGGCAGTTAGCTTCTGCGTTCTCCAGTTCTGACTTTTCCAGAATCTCCAGCAGACGTCCCTCTGCTTTTCCTTTTCGTTTTTTATTGATGACAAAAGAAACCTTCTGTCCCGGAATAGTATTTTTTACCGTTACTTCACTGTCCTCTACTTTTACAATTCCCTTATTCGGGAACTTGACTTTTTCTACAATGCCTTCACACATCTGTCCTTTTTTCAAATCTTTCTCCTCACAACGCTTTCTTTATTTTTCATACACAAACATCTCAACTCTGAAGTCAGGCAAAAAACGCCCACTCGCATTCTGTGAGTGGGCGTTCCAATACGGATCATCCTTGCATCAAATTACATTCCGCTGATGCAGATTAGTCTTCCTCTTCGTATTCATCATCCTCGTCATCAAAGAAGTCATCATCAAACTCATCTTCGAATTCATCTTCAAAGTCATCCATATAATCAGGAGCAAAGAACTTATAAATATAATGTGCTGCTACGACTACCGCTGCAACTGCTCCAACAATGGCAAGAATCCAAAGTAATTTTGTCTTTCTTTCCTCGTCGATTTTCTTGGAAAATAACTCTGTTAATTTTGCAACACTGATCATATCATTGTTCATATTCTTCACTCCTTCTTAATACATTCCTTCTGCTTCTCACTTCACAATACAAAACGCTGGTAAAGCAGACATTCGCAATCCGCTTTCGCTACTTGCTCATGAACGCAGTCGCTT
>ERZ832973.987-NODE-987-length-27208-cov-9.105108_pt1 | contig 27208 bp, 21 predicted proteins | sample MGYA00519950_ERZ832973 | MGnify/ENA primary metagenome ERZ832973 (study PRJEB31850, sample SAMEA3708734) | human gut metagenome | biome: human gut; feature: human-associated habitat; material: faeces | place: China | collected 2014 ... | reverse complement strand
AGACAGAAAAAGAACTCGGTCTTCCGATCACAGATGAGCAGATCGAAGAGTTAAAAGCCCATGCGGAGGATATCAACTTCGAGGAAGCAAAAGCGAGAGAGAAGCTTGTCCGCCACGATGTGATGTCCCATGTATACGCTTACGGACTCCAGTGCCCGAAGGCAAAGGGGATCATCCATCTGGGTGCAACTTCCTGCTATGTCGGCGACAATACAGACATCATTCTTATGACAGAGGCGTTAAAGCTCGTCAGAAAGAAACTCATCAACGTGATGAAAGAACTTTCCGACTTTGCGGATAAATATAAAGAACTTCCGACACTGGCCTTCACACACTTCCAGCCGGCGCAGCCGACAACGGTCGGAAAGCGTGCGACCTTATGGCTGCAGGAACTCTGCCTTGACCTTGAGGACCTTGACCATGTGATCGGTTCCATGAAATTACTTGGCTCCAAGGGAACGACAGGAACCCAGGCAAGCTTCCTGGAACTCTTTGACGGGGATCATGAGAAGTGCCGCGAGGCGGACAGACGGATCGCTGCGAAGATGGGATTCTCCCAGTGCTTCCCGGTATCCGGACAGACGTATTCCAGAAAGATTGACAGCCGTGTGCTCTCTGTTCTTGCCGGGATCGCGCAGAGCGCCCACAAATTCTCCAATGATATCCGCCTTCTCCAGCACTTAAAAGAAGTGGAAGAGCCGTTTGAGAAGAACCAGATCGGATCTTCCGCGATGGCATATAAGAGAAACCCGATGAGAAGTGAGCGTATCGCTTCCTTAGCGAACTATGTGATGTCCGATATGATGAACCCGATGCTCGTCGCTTCCACCCAGTGGTTTGAGCGTACCCTTGATGACTCTGCGAACAAGCGTCTTTCCATTCCGGAAGGATTCTTAGCGATCGACGGCATCCTGGACCTCTACTTAAACGTTGTCGACGGTCTTGTGGTATATCCGAAGGTGATCGAGAAACACTTAATGGCAGAGCTTCCGTTTATGGCGACCGAGAATATCATGATGGATGCGGTAAAAGCCGGCGGAGACAGACAGGAACTCCATGAGCGCATCCGTGAGCTCTCCATGGAGGCAGGAAAGAACGTCAAAGTGGAAGGAAAGGACAACAATCTCTTAGAGCTTATCGCTGCAGATCCGTCCTTCAATTTAAGCCTCGACGAGTTAAAGAAGACTATGGATCCGAAGAAGTATGTCGGCCGCGCACCGAGACAGGTTGATGAGTTCCTTGATGAGGTTGTCCGCCCGATCTTAAAGGAAAATGCGGATCTTCTCGGAGTAAAAGCGGAGATCAATGTATAATGGAACATGCGAGCAGCATCAGTACAGAATATTATAAAGTATTTTATTATGTAGGGCGCCTCGGCAGCATTACCGCTGCAGCAGAGGCGCTCTGCATTTCCCAGCCTGCGGCGAGCCAGGCGATCAAGCAGCTGGAAAAAGCGCTGAACACGAAACTTTTTCTGCGGACCCAGAAAGGCGTAAAACTGACCACGGAGGGAAAACTCCTGTATCCTTATGTGGAGCGCGGGATGGAAAACATCCTGGACGGCGAGGAGATGTTAAAGCGCCTCGTGGATATGGACATGGGAGAGGTGCGGATCGGCGCGAGCGATATGACACTGCAGTTCTACCTGCTTCCGTACCTGGAGACCTTCCACGAGCGATATCCGAATATCAAGGTCATGGTCTCCAATGCGCCGACGCCGGAGACGATCGAGTCTCTGTACGAGGGAAAGATCGATTTCGGCGTTGTGAGCACGCCGTTTGACGCGAGACCGGAGGTGGAAGCCTTTGAGGTGAAGAAGATCCGGAATACCTTTGTCGCCGGAAACAAGTTCTGGACGCTGAAGGGAAAGCGGATGGAGTACGGGGAACTGGAGCATCTGCCCTGTATTTTCCTTGAAAAGGATACGAGTACGAGAAAGTTCATGGACCGCTTCCTGGAAAAGCGCGGGATCGTCCTGGAACCGGAGTTTGAGCTCGCCACCAGTGATATGATCGTCCAGTTCGCGATCCGGAACATGGGGATCGGCTGCGTGATGGAGGAATTCGCGAAGGAGAAGATCGAGAGCGGAGAACTCTTTGAGCTTGCCTTCCGGGAGATGATGCCGGAGCGCGAGATCTGCGTCGTGACGGACCGGAAGGTACCAATCTCACCGGCGGGAGAGCGGTTTTTAGAAGTGCTGAGGGAACGTCGGGGGTGACGGATCCGGCCGTGTATAGTAATACATAAGCTGCTATTATGGACTTCATAATAAATATTGACTTTACTTATGGAGACTTTTGTTGTAAACTATGAAAGTGTCATGAATATGACAGCTACAACTGCGTAAGACGCCGGGATGCGCAAAGTGCATTCCGTTTGAACGTCCAAAGGAGGATATTAGAACATGGTTAGAGCAATCGTAGGCGCCAACTGGGGCGACGAGGGAAAAGGCAAAATCACAGATATGCTAGCAAAGGAATCCGACATTATTGTCCGTTTCCAGGGCGGCAGCAACGCTGGTCACACAATTATCAACAATTACGGAAAATTTGCCCTTCATCTTCTTCCGTCAGGTGTATTCTATAATCATACAACAAGCATCATCGGCAACGGCGTGGCATTAAACATCCCGTTCCTTGTAAATGAGTTAAACGACCTGACAAGCCAGGGCGTTCCGATGCCGAAGATCCTCGTGTCCGACAGAGCACAGATCTTAATGCCGTACCACATTTTATTTGATACTTATGAGGAAGCGCGTCTGGCAGGTAAGTCTTTCGGCTCCACAAAGTCCGGAATTGCTCCGTTCTATTCTGATAAATACGCAAAGATCGGTTTTCAGGTCAACGAGTTATTCGGTGATGAGAAGGAACTGATGGATAAGATCAAAAACGTCTGCACACTGAAAAATGTGATGTTAGAGCATTTATATCATCAGCCGGCCCTTGATCCGAAGGAAATCTTCAATACACTTATGGAGTACAAGGAGATGGTCGCTCCGTATGTATGCGACACATCCAAATACCTTCGCGATGCGATCAAGGCAGGAAAGAATGTCCTTTTAGAGGGCCAGCTCGGTTCCTTAAAGGATCCGGATCACGGTATCTACCCGATGGTTACATCTTCCTCCACATTGGCTGCATACGGCGCGATCGGCGCAGGCATTCCGCCGTACGAGATCAAGAACATCACAACAGTCGTTAAGGCTTACTCCAGCGCAGTCGGCGCAGGCGCATTCGTCAGCGAGATCTTCGGAGACGAGGCAGACGAGTTAAGAAGACGCGGCGGCGACGGCGGTGAGTTCGGTGCGACAACAGGACGTCCGAGAAGAATGGGATGGTTCGATGCTGTTGCTACAAGATACGGCGTTCAGATCCAGGGTTCCACAGAGGTTGCCCTCACGGTTCTCGACGTTTTAGGATATCTTGACGAGCTTCACATCTGTGTAGGCTACGAGATCGACGGAAAGGTAACAAAAGACTTCCCGACAACTCCGGAGCTTGAGAAGGCAAAACCGGTATACAAGACTCTTCCGGGCTGGAAGTGCGAGATCCGCGGAATCAAGAACTACGAGGATCTTCCGGAGAACTGCAAGAAGTATATCGAGACGATCGAGGAAGAGATCGGAGTGCCGATCACCATGGTTTCCAACGGACCGGGAAGAGACGAGATCATCATGAGAAAGTAATCCTGATCGATGACCGGAAACTGCAGCGGAACATCGCTGCCGGGAACGGATATCGGATGCAGGGATCAGAGATACAAACAAGTGGAAAAAGCGGCAAATCTATGTCAGAAATGACAAAATTTGCCGCTTTTTTCTTAATTTTTCATAAATCCTGCCATCCTCCAGTTCTTAGCGCTTGCGTTCTCAAAAAAATCCCTGTATAATGGCATTAGTTGATAAAAACCCATGAAGGAGTGGATTGAAAATGAAATTAAAGAAAGTTATGCTTATGGCAGCGCTCGCTGCAGCGATCGGCAGTGTAAATATGGTGACTGCATTTGCAGATGAGACTGCTTCCGGAGAAACAAAGTACGGCTGGGAGAGTGACGCAAAAAACAACTGGCGTTATTATGACAAGGACGGAAACCTCGCAAGCGGATGGATCAAATCCGAAGAGGGAGACGGACGCGGAAATGAAGTATGGTACTATATCGATCCGGCAACCCACATTATGGTCTCCAACACCACAAGAAACATTGACGGCGTTGATTATACATTTGGTGACGATGGAAGCTGGGTAGCGCCGAGAACAACTGCTCCGAAGGGACATATCACAGGAGGAAGATATTACAATACCTGGTCGAACCTCTGCATCCCGCAGATCATCGGAACAACGGAGACAAAAGAAGATGTCGGTGACGACTATATCGGTAGCGAATATAATGCGATCGGAAACCCGTACCGCACACAGGATCTCTGCATGAGCACAGATAACGGTGATGTTGAGATCTATTATCTCGATATGAAGAATAAACCGGATATGGATGCACAGACATTTGTAAATACACTTGTCGGTATTGAGAAAGCACAGAAAGGCCAGGCAACGCAGGCTGCTGCTGTGACGATCGCAAACCAGCAGTATTACAAAGCGTCAGTAACCGGAAAGAAGACAACAAACACTTACTACTGCCGGAAACAGGATGGATATATGGTTGTGATCTATACCAACGGAAGGATCAAAAATGCAAGTGCTCTTGACAGCATTGTCATGAATATTACAACTGCACAGTAACAGGATCAAACGTGTCATTTGCACGATGCCCCCGGGTCTGATGGCTCCGGGGGTCTTTTTATAGACTCTTTTATGGATTCAGGGGGATGGGAATGGTCTTACAATCGATAAAAAGTATTTTTGCACTGTTGATATTGATCGGAATGGGCTTCTATTTCGCCGGAAAGAAATGGTTCGGAAAAAACGGAATGGATTTTCTTTCTAAATTTACGGTGGAGGCGACGCTCCCGTTCTATATGTTTTATAATATCTATCGAGACCTGGAAAGCCGGGAACGCCTTCTGTTCCTGATCACAAAGGTGCCGTATGTGTTTGCGCTGATCTTAATGTGCGTCTGTTTAGCGGCAGTGACGGCAAAGGTGTGCCGCATCAGGGAGGACAGGCGGGATACTTTTATCGTGGCAGCGGGTTTCCCGAATGTCGTTTTTATCGGATTTCCTGTGATCCAGGCGCTCTGGGGAGAGGGGATCACTTCCGTCGGCGCGATCTATTATATCGCGAGCACAGTCCTCTTCTGGACGCTGGGGATCAGTCTGTTGCAGCGGGGAGAAAAAAACGGCAAGAGTGCGAGATGGGCGCAGAATATCAAAAATCTGTTTTGCCCGACGGTCGTAGGAATGTTTCTTGGAATGGCAGCAGTCTTTTTCAGGATCGAAGTCCCTGATTTTATCCTGAAACCGCTGTCCATGATCAGCGGGGTCACATCCCCGTTGGCACTTGTGTTTATCGGAAGCGTGATCCGGAACATGGAAACATCATCGATCAGGATCGGAAAAGATATCGTTGTGGCGGTCCTTATGCGGTTTATCATGGTGCCGGCGACCGCCGTTGTGTTCCTCAGACTCCTGCCGGTGACACAGGAGATGAGAGAGGTATTCTTCATGCTGACCGTGATGCCGGCGATGGCACAGATGGGGATCATGGCGCGAGAGTATGACAGGGACTATGAGTTTGCCTGTACCGTCATCACTGTGACAACCGTGATCAGCATGGTGACGATCCCGGTGTTCATGTACCTGATGCAGACGTTTGTAATCTTCGGATAGAGGTTCGGAACAGGATCCGCAGTCACTGCATAAAATATCCGGAATGAATCTGTCTGCGTTGGAATCTGCGTCAGATCGTGATGATGTGGGATCCGGCGTGTAAGTTTCGCCGGCGTGAGACAGGCAGGGGACAGAGGAGATGCGGCACGGCGGATATGGAAGATCAGAAGGCTGAAAATCTCTTAAATCTGGCACTTTCCGTTCCGGAGGAGACGAGAGAGCGGACAAAGGAGCTGAATATTGGATATGACAGGGCGGACCGGACCTGGAAGATCATCGTGAAATACCACGGGGATCTTGCGTCTGTGCTGAGAGAAAAATTCCCAACTGTTTCGGGGACATATCTTTTAAATGATTTTGCGATCCTCCGGATCCCGGAGCGGGATGTCCCGGGAGTGATTGCACTTCGGGAAATTGAATATGCGGAGAAACCAAAGAGGCTGTTCTTTGCCCTGAACCGGGCGAGAGCGGCCTCCTGCTTTCTTCCGTCACAGAGCGGAAATGAGGGACTCACAGGAAGAGGTGTTCTGGTGGCGGTGATCGACTCCGGGATCGATCTGTTTCACGAGGATTTCCGGAATGAAGATGGAACTACGAGAATTTTGTATCTGGACGATCAGGTCACCGGGAAGACATATGAAAAGGCGGAAATCGATGAGCTGCTCCGCGGGGAGAAAACACCAGGAAATTTCGGAAGTCCATCGTTTGACACGAGTGGTCACGGGACAGCGGTGGCGGGGATCGCGGCCGGAAACGGGAGAGCAAGCGGCGGGCTGTACCGCGGGGCCGCATATGAGAGCGAGCTGATCGTTGTCCGTCTTGGGATCCCGGATCCGGCAGGATTTCCGAGGACGGCAGAGCTGATGAGCGGGATGGATCTTGCTGTGCGAAAGGCATTGGAGCTGGGGAGACCGATGGCGGTGAACTTAAGCTTCGGAAATACATACGGGTCGCATGACGGCGGCGGACTTCTGGAGAGGTATCTCGATTCCCTGGCGCAGATGGGACGCTTCGTATTTGTGACCGGAGCGGGGAACGAGGGGGATTCAGGAGGACACGCAAGACCGGTGATCGTGCCCGGAAGGATCGCGGAAGTCCGCCTTTCGGTGGGCAATTATGAAACGGGATTCGGAGTACAGATCTGGAAAAATTATGAGGACGGGATGCGGATCTTTCTGAGAGATCCGTCCGGTGACGCGGAGTTCGAACTGCTTCCGATACGTGGGACGGACCGGATCCGGATCGGGGAGACGGAGCTTCTGATCTATTACGGGGAGCCGTCCCCGTTTAATGCCGCCCAGGAGATCTACATCGAGTTCGTTCCGGAGCAGGCGTATGTGGAGAGCGGAATCTGGATTTTCCGGTTTCTCGGAAAGGGGCGGGAAGATACATATGTGGATCTCTGGCTTCCGTCATCCGCCGCACTCGGGCAGAATACGGCTTTTCTCGAACCGTCGCCGGAGACGACGCTCACGATCCCGTCCACGGCGTTCCGTCCGCTCACTGTCGGCGCCTACGACAGCCGGACCGGGATCTATGCCCCGTTTTCCGGCCGCGGGGACACCAGAATCTACCATGCCCAGAAGCCGGATCTCGCAGCGCCGGGCGTCGGGATCATGGCTCCGAAGAGCGGAGGCGGATATGAGGCGGTCACAGGAACGTCCTTTGCGGCGCCCCTCGTCGCCGGAGCCGCGGCGCTTCTCATGGAGTGGGGGATCGTGAGAGGGAATGACCCGTACCTTTATGGGGAGAAAGTGAAAGCGTACCTGAGGAAAGGGGCGAAACGGCTGCCGTCCGAGCTGGAGTATCCGAATCCGAGATTGGGGTATGGGGCGCTGTGTGTTTCTGAAAGTATACCGGAATGAAATGTGGAAGGAACATGAACTTTGCAAATTTCTGAAATATGACAAATTTTTCTTGAAAATACCAAATATCAGAGATATTATAGAAACATATACAAAAACGAGTCCGGAATATCGAAAATCAATGCGCAAATTTCGCAGCGTGGAACGATAATCTGAATTCGACTGCGGCGTGTGAAAATGCCGGGGCGTTCGATCCGGTCATTCACACAAATAAGAGATCATGAGGAGGAAAAAGCTATGGAAGCATTGTTTCAGGCCGTAAATGCCATATGCGGGAAGATCCAGATCGTCTCAAACCTGTTCTGGGATTTTCCGACAAACTTTGACTGGTATGCGAAGATCCCGATCCTCGGGAATTTCAGTCTGGCGATCATTCTTTTAGTCGGAACAGGAATTTATTTTACATTCCGTCTGCGTTTTATCCAGGTGCGAAAATTCCGCTACGGACTCCATGTCCTGATGAGGCAGAAGAGCAGCGGAACGGGAATCTCATCCCTCGCATCATTCCTCTTGTCGACGGCGATGCGTGTCGGTCCCGGAAACATCCTGGGTGTCACCGGCGCGATCTCCACGGGCGGTCCGGGCGCTCTGTTCTGGATGTGGATCTCTGCGTTCTTCGGAATGTCGACGGCTTTCGTGGAGGCGACGCTCTCCCAGATCTTTAAAGAGCGAAAAGATGATGAGTATGTGGGCGGCCTGCCATTCTACGGAAGAAGACTTTTGAAGAATGCAGCGTGGGCAGGAGCGGCGCTCAGTGTCCTCTATATTATCTACGCGTTCCTCTGCTTCCCGGCACAGGGCTTCAACACGATCTCTGCGGTCGGCGCGATCGCGGGCGTGTTTACCGGGACCGTGATTGAGACGAATTCGTCCCTTTACTGGATCTCCTTCGCAGTTCTCATTGTTGCGACGGCGATCATCAGCTTTGGCGGGATCAAAAAAGTCACAAAGGTCACAGACCTGTTAGTTCCGGTCATGGCAGTAATCTATATCCTGACGGTTGTCCTCCTCATCGTCTTTAACATCCCGAGGATCCCGTGGTTCTTCGGAGCAGTCTTCTCCGAGGCATTCCGTCCGGAAGCAGTCTTCGGCGGAGCGTTCGGCATCGCATTAAGCCAGGGCATCAAGCGCGGCTTGATGTCAAATGAGGCAGGACAGGGAACCATCACGATGCCGGCAGCGGCAGCAGATGCGAACCATCCGTGTGATCAGGGCTGTGTCCAGGCACTCGGCGTATTCCTCGACACGATCGTGATCTGCACCCTGACAGGTTTTGTCGTTGTCATGGGAAGAATGTGGCTCACGGAGGACAGTGCGGCATGGTTTGAGCTCGGGAAACTTGACCGTTTCCTGACATCATGCGGCGCACTCACCGGAACCGGAACCATCTACCATCTTGTGACGATGCTCGTCAGCGTCTGCTTCGGATTGTTTGCGTTCACCTGCTTGGTAGGCTTTATGTCCTTCACGGAGATGTGCGCGAACCGGATCTCGACACGGCCTGCATTTATCAATACGATCCGTGTGCTCTGCCTTGTTGTCATTTCCTTCGGCGTCATCACAAATATTGCCGGCATGGATCTGAGTGCCCTCTGGGATCTCAGTGATTTTGCGAATATCCTCATGGTTTACTGCAACCTTCCGTTACAGTATATCGGATTCAAATATGTGCTTCGGGCGTGGGAACACTTTGAAAAGAATGACGGAACCGCGTTTACCTCGAAAGTTGCGGGGATCGATGTTCCAGTGTGGGATGAACACGCAGAGAAGAGAAAATAGAATATATAAAATATAGAAAGAATGCCGTCTGTTCACCCGGTAAAAAACGGTGACAGGCGGCATTTTGTCATGTCTCGTCTTCCTTTGCCTCCCAGAAATCCCTCTGGACAAACCGGCACACATTTTCCACATAATCAGCGATCGTGTAGTCATCGGCCAGCTCCAGGTAGGATTTTAGCGTTGTAAGGTAAAAACTTGACATAAACGAAACATAGAGCGGCATCGCGATCTTCAGGCGGTACCCTTTGCTTTCCCCGTGCCATCCGCTCTCAGCCAGGATTTCAGCGAGATCATGCTGGATCAGGAACATCAGGGACCCGTTTTTATTTACCTGGTAGATCTTCTGGTACTGGGCAAGGTTTTCCTGCGCCTGTGAGAGCAGGAACGTCAAAAAAATCCGCAGGGAGTTCATGTCCCTGAAATATAAAAGGTCCTCCACCGGACGAAGTCCTTCAATATACATTTTGATGCAGTAGTGGAGCAGATCGTACTTATCCTCAAAATACCGGTAGAAGGTAGAGCGGGAGACCATGGATACCCGGCAGATATCCGTCAGGGAAATCTTTTCAAACGGCATTTCCGCCAGCAGATCCAGAAGCGCTTTCATCAAAAGCAGGTAGGTTCTGCGGACAGAGACATGCTCTTCCTGTATAGGCAGCTTTAACATAAAGCACAAAACTCCTTTATCCATTCCAAATTGGACAAAAATACTCAAATTGTCTCATTTGGCACAATTTTTGAAAACTGGTTCTTGAGTATTTTAACATAAACATAGATAATATTGCAAGTAAAAGGAATGAAATAAAAAAGATCCTGCTGCAGGGTGTGCGAGAAAGAAAGGCAGATGGAGCAGGAGAGGAAAAGCGGAGGCGATCGGATGATCAGAAAGAAAGATGTACGAAGAATGGCAGCAATCCTCTGCGTGATGACCGGAATGTCCGGGATCCCTGCCTATGCGGCAGTTCCGGAGACGCTCGGAGCGAAGCCGGGTTGGAATCAGATTTCCGGAAATTGGTACTACCTTATGGGAAACGGTGCCTGGAGCACAGATTTTATCGAGGATGAAAATACATGCTACACGTTCACAAAGGACGGGATCTTCTCCTATGCGAGGAAAAATCCGAACACGCGGGGCGGAGCGTACCCTGTTGATATGCTGGATCAGAAGGAACAGGAACTCTTTGATGAGATGAATGATGAGAAGAGCGACCTGTTTTTTGATGCTTATCCGGATGCCGAGGATGACTATGACAACGGGGATGTAGAGTTTTACGATGGGCAGGCGAGCTTTGTCTTGGACCAGACGTTAAATGAAATCGCAGAGAAACGGCTCTCGCTCGCAATGGAGAAGGGATATTCGAAGAGCAGAAATATGATCCCGGGCGAGGGAACGGTGAGCGATTACATAAAGAACGTACTTCCGGAGAGAAAGAGTGCGACATTTTTTGAGATGTACCTCTGGGGACCGGAGGAGACGTACGATCCGTATGATTCTGTCATGATCCGGATGCAGGAAAAGGCGGACCGGAAGAACGATAAAAAATATTCTCTGGAATACTACCGCAGAATGGGAATCGCCCATGAAAACAGAGACGGAAAAGACTACTATATGGTAGTTCTGGAGCGGTAAGAAAAAAGAAATGACCGGGCGGTCCCGCGCCAGATCCGCGGTGCAGGACCGGCTCCATTTCAGAATTGAAGGAGAGAGGACATGGGAGAGAAGTTAAAGAATGCGCTCCGCGGGCATAAGGAGAAGAAAAAGAGCCAGAGCGGCGGCTTTTCCTATATGCTTGCGTCGTTCATCATCCATAAACGCGCGTGGATCGAGACAGTCTTTGTGATCGGCTGTCTCTTATCACTTTTGACGATGAATTTCGTCAATGTAAACTACGATCTGACAAAATACCTTCCGGACACGGCGGAATCGGCGATCGGACTTGACGTCATGCGTGACAAGTTCGGTTATCCGGGAACTGCGCGGGTCATGGTGAAGGATGTCTCACTATATGAGGCGAAGCAATATAAAGATGAGATCGCCGAGATCGACGGCGTGGACCAGGTGCTGTGGTGCGACAGTTCCGTCAACATCTACGCCGGGGAAGATTTCATCAATGAGAGCGACATCAAGGATTACTATAAGGACAGAAACGCAGTCTTCGATATCACGTTTGTCGAGGAGAGCGATTCCAGCCGGACTTCCAACGCGATCAATGAGATGAAAAATCTTCTCGGCGACAAAGGCTGTTATGTCGGAATGGCGGTCCAGAACAAATCCATGACCGAGTCCATGGCGAGCGAGATGAGCAAGATCCTCGTGGTGGCCGTTGTCATGATCTTTGCAGTGCTTTCCGTGACGACGACGGCATGGACGGAACCGATATTATTCCTGTTGGTTATGGGTGTTGCGGTCCTCTTAAACAAAGGAACGAACATTTTTATCGGAACGGTCTCGTTCCTGACGGAAAACGTCTCGATCATATTGCAGCTGGCGACGTCCATGGACTACTCGATCTTCCTGCTTGATGCGTTCATGAATTACCGCAAACAGGGAATGAATGAGGAGGACGCGATCATCAACGCCGTTCAGGAGGCGATCAACTCGATCTTCGCCAGCAGCCTGACGACAGTCGTCGGCTTCCTCGCCCTTGTAACGATGAAGTTCTCGATCGGCTTTGACTTAGGTCTCGTCCTTGCGAAAGGTATCGTGTTCAGCCTTCTGACCGTCGTATTCTTCATGCCTGCAATGATCCTGAAGTTTGCGAAGCTCAATGAGAAGACGAAACACCGTTCCTTCATGCCGGATTTCCACGGCCTTGGAAAGGTGATCTACCGGATCCGCCCGATCGTGTTCGCGGTGATCGTCCTTGTGACGCCGCTTGCCTACACAGCGCAGGGATTAAACGACTTCCTCTACGGAAATGATTCCATGGGTGCATCGGAAGGAACCCAGGTCTATGAGGATGACCAGGAGATCACGAAGATCTTCGGACGAAGCAACATGCTGCTCGCCCTGTATCCGAACACTTCGGAGGTCAATGAGCGGGCGATGGCGAAGGAGATCAAGGATCTCTCCTATGTAAAGAGCGTGACGGCCCTGGCAGACACGCTGCCGGAGGGGATTCCGGAAGAGTTCCTTCCGAAGTCCACGGTGGAACTCTTACATAAAGGCGGCTACTGCCGGATGCTGATCTACACAAGAACAAAGACGGAGAGTACGGAGGCGTTCAAGGATTCCGATGCGATCCAGGAGATCGTAAAGAAATATTATCCGGATGGCAGCTATCTCGTCGGTGAGACGCCGTCGACCCAGGATATCAAGTCCTTCATCGTCAAGGACTATGAGAATGTAAATGTGCTGTCCCTTGCGGGCGTATTCCTCGTCGTTATGATGAGCTTCAAGTCGGCAGTCATGCCGATCCTCGTCATCATCCCGATCGAGGTGGCGATCTTCATCAACATGGCGATGCCGTATTTCCAGGGCGTTGAGATGGTGTACATGGGCTACATCATCGTCAGCAGTATCCAGCTGGGTGCGACGGTCGATTACTCGATCCTCTTAGCAAACAACTATCTGGCGAAGAGAAAGACGCTCTCGAAGAAAAAAGCCTGCGTGGAAGCGATCGCGGCGTCCTGTTCCTCGATCTTTACATCCGGTTCCATCATCACGCTGGCCGGATATATTGTATACATGATCTCGTCCACAACGGCGATCGCCGACCTTGGCCACCTGATCGGACGAGGCGGACTGTTCAGCCTTGTATTGGTACTGACAGTGCTTCCGCTGCTCCTGACCTTGTTTGACAACTTTATCGTCGGGGAGAAGCCGGCAGCGGCGCTTGCGAAACGTCTTCACCGCCGGGTGAAGAACCGGAGAGAAAAACGGAACGCGAAAAAAGGTGAGACGGAAGAAGATACAGAGGAAGGCGCGGATCCCTACGAGGACGATGAAAACGAAGCGGCGGCAGGCAGGGAGCCGGAGATGACAGATAGAGAAGGAATGGAGGAGAACGGTGATGAGACAGAAAAATAGAAAGATCATGGCAGCGGGAATGGCAGCTGTCATGCTCTGCACCAGCCTTGTTTCCACGCCGGTCTATGCGGCGGAGGCGTCTGTGAGCGTCGATGAATCGATGTACGTGAACCTGGATTACTATGGTTCTGTAGATAAGGTGAATGTTGTGAAAGGAGTGAGCTTAAACGGACTCACGAGCTTCACGGACTATGGAAATTATCTCGATGTCACAAATATGACCAACAATACGACCCCGGAGATCGGAGACGGAAAAGTTATCTGGAATCTCCCGGCCGACACAAAGGGATATTTTTACTATAAAGGAGCGATCGACAAGGACACGGTGACACTTCCGTGGACGATGGATGTCTCCTACAAATTAAACGGAGTCCCGACGGATGCAGAGAAGCTCGCCGGAGCTTCCGGACTCGTGGAGGTCCATGTGACCGCGAAACCGAACGATGCGGCGAGAGATTATGATAAGAACAATATGCTGCTCGTTGTCGCGATGCTCGTCGATATGAGCAAATGCTACAGTGTCGAGGCGGAAGGCGCGCAGACGCAGAGTCTCGGTTCCCAGACCGCGATCATGTATACGGCGCTTCCGGGCGAGGACGGCGACTATACAATCCGGATCGGCTCTGACAAATTCGAGACATCCGGCGTCATCATGGCGATGGTCCCGGGAACTGTGAAAGACCTTGAGCATATCGTGGACTTAAAGGATGCGAAGGACACCTGGAAAGGTGCCGGAGACCAGTTATATGACAGCATGGACCAGCTGGCAGCTTCTTTGGAGAGCATGAGAAGCGGCGTCAACGAGCTGAAACAGGGATTAAACGAGGCGGAGAATGCGAGAGGCATCATCAGCGGTTCCAAAGATGAGATCCTGGACAGCAATGACCAGGCACTTGCATCCTTAAATGCCCTTTCCGAGCAGCTCGGAACGATCATCCCGTATATCCAGACGGCAAAGGATGCCTCCGAGGTTGCCCACAGCAGTCTGACGGATGTTGTCAATACGCTCGGAAATATGCAGGAACCGCTCCGGAAGCTTGATACGAGTCTTCGCGGTTTAAAGAGCAGCTCCGGAAGTGCGTCTGTGAGCGTTGATGACGTGGTATCAGCAGTCCAGCAGATCAAAAAGCTGGACACACAGCTCCAGAAGAGTATCGTGGACTTTATCAAAAATCTTGCATCATCCCAGGCATCCATGGAGGATGCGATTGCGGATTACTACGATGTTGAGGCAGGGGATGCGGATGAACAGGCACTTGCCGAGGCGGCTGCGGGAGCAGATACTTCCGCCGGTCACGCCGGTCTGCTGAATGCCCAGGAGCTGATCGGGATCTTAAAACAGAAGGAGAAAGCGCTCCGCCATGTTGCTTCCTCCAGCAATGCGCTGGTTTCCGACACATCGAATATGCTGGATGATGTGTCGAATGTCGCGAGATATCTTGCGCAGACGACGGATCAGATGGATTATCTGATCGAGGATACGAAGGCTCTGAAGGATTCCCTGGACGTCTATTATCCGGATCTTCAGTCTGCGCTGGATGATTCCAAAGAGCTTGTGAACCGTACAACGGATGCGCTGAATAATAGCACGAACTCTCTGACACTTGTACAGAATACGGTCCGTGCGAGCTCTGACAGCCTTGATGCGGCGGCGAAGGATTCCATCAAGGGAAGTCTGAATGTCCTGAACAAGAGCCTGAATGTTCTCGACAGCACCAGCTCCATGAGAAAAGCCGGACGCACCATGAAGGATACGATGGACAATGAGTGGAGTGATCTTGAGGATGACACCAACTTCTTAAATATGGATCCGAGTGCGGAGAAGGTTTCCTTTACTTCCGATGAGAATGCGGAGCCGAATACCCTGCAGATCATCATGCGCACGGAGGAGATCAGCGTGGATGATGATGCAGAGCTTCTCGATGCAGAGACAGAGAAGGCAGCAGTCAATCCGCTTCAGAGAATGTGGAACATGCTTGTCCAGATGTGGAAGGCGATCGTTGAGATTTTTAAGAACAGGTAAATAAAGGATATGTGACAGATCTGTGCAGAAGGACGTGCGGCAAATTTATTTTGCCCTGTGCCGGAGCAGGGGAGACCCCGTACTCTGGAACCGTTTTTCTGCACATATTGACATATGGGAGAAAAATTTCCGGGAAGGAGAAGAAAAAGGATATGAAGAGATTCGGAAAGAAAGCCATCGTTTTTTTTCTTGCGGCGGTCTTTGCTGCTGCGGCAGTAGTTCCGGCTTTTGCTGCGGATAAGACGGCGGTTGGGAAGATCTATCTGACGATCGACGGTACGGTGGGCTTAAAGGATGACTCTGAGGACGTCACAGTGACGCCGTACGGCGATAATACGGACCGTTACTATGTGGATTCCATCTATATCGAAAACAACGACGGAAACGGCTATACGGAGTCCAATCCTCCGAAGGTCACGGTGACGTTATCGGTCGCGGATGAGGATTCTTATTATTTTTCCGGGACGGCGTCGAAGGATTTCCGGCTCACGCTTTCGGATTCTGCGAAATCGGGTTATGGGAAGGCGGAGTATGTGAAGGCGGTGAAGAGGGATGACAGGAGCACGCTGGAGCTGACATTTCGTCTGACGCTCGATAAGAAGACGACCTCTTCAACGACGAGCACCATCAAGTCACCGGCAGGTGCTGCCTGGTCCCCGAATGCGTACGGGACGGGAACATGGCAGGCGGTCAGCGGGGCGAAGTATTACCAGCTCCGGCTTTTGAAGGATGGAAGTCTCACAGGGGATGAGTTTACGATCTATGGGACGGCTTATGATTTTTCGAGACTGATGGGAACGACGGGCTCCTACAGTTTTGAGGTCCGTGCGGTGAAGGCTTCGAACAATACGAAGAGTGCCTGGGTGCGTTCCGGGGAGATCGGATCGTATGCCTCCGGTTCCTGGAAGCAGAGTGCGGACGGAAGATGGTGGTGGGACTACGGTGACGGGACGTGGCCGGCGGCGAAGTGGCTGTATATCAACGGAAAGTGGTATTATTTCCAGGAGGACGGGTATATGGCGACGGGATGGATCACGTTGTACAATAAGTCTTATTATCTGGATCCGGTGAGTGGAGAGATGTATAAGAGCCGGAGGACGCCGGATGGGATGTATGTGAATGAGAGTGGGGTGTATGTGCCGGGGATGTAGGAGCGAAGGGGATTTGGGATATCTTTTGGGGAAAGATGAATAGAAGGAAAGCGGGACAGATCATTTTTTTGAGTGGTCTGTTCCGCTTCTTTTGTTTTTTTGGCGATTTGGGGTGGTTGGCGGGGGTACGCGGCGAGCGTCCGGCATTGCTGGGAGTGGGACGCTCGCCGTTGGCATCGCTGAAAATATATTTTTTTACGGGTTCAGCATCACGGAGGCGTAGAACATGCCGTCTTTCCATGAGAATCTGGCGTCGCCGTGGTAGCGTTCTGCGATCATGCGGATGGATTCGGTTCCTATGCCGTAGCCGGTGTGTTTGGTGGAGAGGAGGCGGTCGCCGGACCAGGTCGGGCCGGATGCGCTTGTGTTGTCGGCTGTGATCGAGAGCATGGAGGAGCTGGTCTGGCAGACGTGGAGACGGATAAAGGGCTGGATACCATCATCTGTGTCTGCGCAGGCATCGACGGCGTTTTCGAGGAGGTTTCCGATCAGGACGCAGAATTCTGTCTCCGGGATCAGGAGTGGTTCTCCCATCTGGATCTGGAACTGGGTGGTGATCCCGGTTTTTTCGGCTTTTTCTGCGTAGAAGGAGAGGATCGCGTTGACTGCGTAGTTTTTGCAGTAGCGGCGGACATCCTGGACCGGGAACATGGATTCGTAGTCTTTTAGGTATGCCTGCAGGGAGGCGAGATCTCCGCGGTCTGCGCAGTCTTTGATGACGGCGAGGTGCTGGCGGAAGTCGTGCCGGGCTCTGCTGCTGTCGCGGATCCTGGCTGTGAGGAGGTTGTACTGGTCGGACTGGATCTCGAGGAGTTTTTCCATGGATTCGGTCTTGACGGCTGCTTCTGCCTGTTCTTTGAAGAAGCGGAGAAGCAGGATCAGGGTATGGCTGATGAGGAACATGCAGAGGAGCATGAGGATCCTCGCCATAAGGGCGGCCTGTGTGAAGCTTCCGCTCCGGATGCTGCCGGTCAGGAGAAAGATGATCATGGTCGCGGAGAAGGGGAGGAGCCATGCGGTCTTCCAGAGGACCGGAGCCTGGATCGCGGACAGGCTGTCAATGATCTCCATCAGGCGCTTCATCATGAACCAGGCGGTCAGGAGTACGAGAACGAATGTGATGAGCCCGGACTGCCAGGAGAAGAATCCGCAGTGGAAAAATGTCTGGCAGACGAAGAAGGCGCAGGCACGGATCACCATCAGATAGTCGATGACGAAGATATACTGGAAGGTGATGATCCCGACATTTGCTTTTACGAGGGAATAGAGGAAGATCCCGAAAACAGGGATCGCTGTGTACTGGACGTAGACAGCCGGGAGACCGGCGCTGACTAAGAGCGCGAAAACGGTCAGGTAGAGCAGTTCCGCCATGACCGAAACCAGGAGGATCTTTCTGCCGGAGATCCGGAGTGTGGAGTGAAACGGCAGATAGGCAAAAATATGAAACGGATAGGTACAGAAAAATTCATTAAAAAGCAGCTCCGCCATAGGAACCTCCTCTGACTGCGGAATAGGAATATTCGAGAAATTGTTCCCGCACGTCTTTGTATTTTAAACGGCTGATCGGAATATAGACTCCGCTTTTTAAGAGAAAGCGGTCGTCCAGAAGTTTGTCCACATCCTCAAAGTTTACGAGCATGCCTTTGATACAGTCGCAGAACCACGGATACTCGAGAAGGAGGGCGGAGAAGCTTTTCTGGTTCATTGGGACTTCCATCTTCCTTCCGTCTTTGAAGTGGACAAGAATCTGGCGGTTTACATGCTCTGTGTAGGAAATTTTGTGGAGCGGGAGAGGCATTGTTCCGAGGGCAGTCGGAACATCGATGGTCCTGCTGTCTTCCCGGGCGCGCAGGGCGCAGCGGTCAAGAGCGGTAAAGACCTGTTCCTGACGGATCGGCTTTAAAAGGTAAAAGACGGCGTTCACATCGTAGCTTTCCACGGCAAATTCCGGGGAGGTCGTGATGAAGATGAGTCGGCAGTCATGATCGGTCTGCCGGATCTTTTTGGCAGTCTCCATGCCGGTGATCCCGGTCATATAGATATCGAGAAAGATAAGATCGTAGGAGCCGGAGGTAAAGCCGCTTAAAAAGGACTCTCCGCTTTCAAATTGATCCAATGCATCGAGTTTAAGCTGATGCTGCTCCATATATGTATGAACGAAGCCGGCAAGACGGTCGGAATCCGTCTTTAAGTCGTCAACGATCGCAAGTTTCATAGATGTATCCCCTTTACAGTGTCTTTGGCAGCAATCTGCCTGTCCGGTGATTCCCGGAGACAGAATGATACTGGAAACATTTTACCATGTTTTTTGGAAAAAAGTGTGAACGAATGAAAAATTATAACGAACACTTTTTTCTTCCATTTTCCCCCAAATGATGATATGATGGATAACAGTAGCAGGACCAGAGACGAACATACAGAAGACACGCTGCTGCATAGAAAGGTGAGCACCACAATGAATTTTATTGTACCAGCCGGTTATACTCCGGATATCAACCTGAAAGAGACCCAGGTTGCGATCAAGATCGTAAAAGACTTTTTCCAGAAGGAACTGACAAAGCAGTTAAATCTGACCCGTGTTTCCGCGCCGTTATTTGTAACGCCGGAATCCGGACTGAATGATAACTTAAACGGTGTGGAGCGCCCGGTCGCGTTCGACATCAAGGAAGGCGGGAGACAGGCGGAGATCGTCCATTCCCTCGCAAAATGGAAACGTTACGCGTTAAAGCAGTACGGCTTTGAGCCGGGCGAAGGCTTATATACCGATATGAACGCGATCCGCCGCGACGAGGATACCGATAATATCCACTCCATCTACGTGGACCAGTGGGACTGGGAGAAAGTGATCACGAAGGAGGAGCGGACCCGCGAGACTCTCGAGGAGACCGTCCGCGCCGTATATAAGGCGTTAAAGATCACGGAGGACTACATGGCTTATGAGTACGATTATATCGGCCGCGTTCTTCCGGAGCACATTGAATTTATCACATCCCAGGAACTCGAGGACCGCTATCCGGACCTGACTCCGAAGCAGAGAGAGTACGAGATCGTGAAGCTTCACGGCGCTGTCTTTATCGAGCAGATCGGCGGAAACTTAAAATCCGGAAAGCCGCATGACGGCCGTGCTCCTGACTACGATGACTGGAAATTAAATGGTGATATCATCGTCTACTATCCGGTTCTCGACATCGCACTGGAATTGAGCTCCATGGGTATCCGTGTCGATGAGAAATCCCTGCATGAGCAGTTAGTGGCAGCAGGATGCGTGGAGCGCGAGAAACTCGCATTCCAGAAAGCATTATTAAACGGCGAGCTCCCGTACACCATCGGCGGCGGTATCGGACAGTCCCGTATCTGTATGTTCTTCCTTAGAAAAGCGCATATCGGCGAGATCCAGTCTTCTTTATGGCCGGATGAGGTGCGCGCCGAGGCAGCAAAGGCGGGAATCCCGCTCCTGTAAGGAAGGCGTTCCGAACATATACGCAGCAGATATGGATCTGCACAAAGTCATTTTGAGAACGACCCGGCGGCGCAAGCCGGCCGGCATGAATATATCAGAAGAACAGTTACGGTCCGCAAAAACATGCGTGCGGTAACTGTTCTTCACTTATGGAGGTAAACAATGGCAAATGAACGTTTGAGGGAACTCAGGACCCTGATGAAAGTGAGAAATGTGGACGCGTACTATGTTCCGTCTTCCGATTTCCACGATTCTGAGTATGTGGAGGACTATTTCAAATGCCGCGCATTCCTGTCCGGCTTCACAGGTTCCGCGGGGGCCATGGTGATCACCCAGGCTTTTTCCGGCATGTGGACGGACGGAAGATATTTCGTTCAGGCAAAGAGAGAGCTGGAAGGTCAGGACACACGTCTGATGGCGATGGGAGAGGAAGGCGTTCCGACGATCGAGGAATACCTGACGGATCATATGCCGGAAGGCGGAGTTTTAGGCTTTGACGGCCGCGTGGTCAATGCAGCCCAGGGAAGAAAATTTGAGGCGATGATGGCGAAGAAACACGCGACTCTCTCCGTGGGGGATGACCTTGCCGGGGAAGTATGGGAAGAACGCCCGATCCTTCCGGCACCAGAAGTCTGGACTCTCGATGTGAAATATGCAGGTGAGACTGTGACGGAAAAACTGATCCGCCTCAGATCCGAGATGGATGAGAAGAATGCGTCCGTCCACATCTTATCAAGCCTTGACGATATCGCATGGCTCTTCAATATCCGCAAGAATTCGGATGACGGAAATGTGCTCGCACCGGCGTTTGCCCTGATTACGGAAGACGAGGCGAGACTCTTTATCGCCAGCCGTAAATTCTCTCCGGAGCTGCGCGCTTATTTTGAAAAGAATCATGTGACGATCGAAAAATACGACGCGATCTATGATGCGGTGGCGGAGTTAAAGAATGAGACGGTTCTCCTGGAACCGGAGAAGGTAAACTTTGCCCTCTATAAGAAGATCGACGCATCCAACCGCGTTGTGGAGGCCATGAACCCGACTTCCCTCATGAAGGCGGTGAAGAACCCGGTGGAGATGGAAAACCTCCGCAAGGCCCATTTAAAGGACGGCGTTGCCCTGACAAAATTCCTGTACTGGATGAAGAAAAACGCCGGAAAGGTCGCTCTCACGGAGACAGAAGCTGCAGAGCGTCTTGAGGATTACCGGAAAGCCCAGGAAGGTTATCTCGGACCGAGCTTCACGACGATCTCCGCATTCGGATCCAACGCCGCGATGTGCCATTACCACGCGACAAAGGAGCAGGAGAGCCCGGTCGGAACAGACGGATTCTATCTTGTTGACTCCGGCGGACAGTATTATGAGGGAACCACGGATGTGACGAGAACGATCGCGATCGGCCATGTCACGGACGAGATGAAGGTTCATTTCACGCTTGTCATGATGGGAATGCTGCGTCTGCTGCATGCGAAATTCTTATATGGCTGCCGCGGACTCAATGTGGACTATCTGGCAAGAGGCCCGCTCTGGGAGCGCGGACTCGACTTCAACCATGGCACCGGTCACGGCGTCGGCTTCCTGTCTGCGGTTCATGAGCGCCCGAACGGCATCCGCTGGCGCATCGTTCCGGAGCGCCAGGACTCCTGCATCCTGGAAGAGGGAATGCTGACTTCGGACGAGCCGGGACTTTATATTGAGGGAAGCCACGGCATCCGTACCGAGAACCTGACGATGTGCAGAAAAGCGGAAAAGAACGAGTACGGCCAGTTCATGTGCTTTGAGAACATGACTTTCGCGCCGATCGATCTCGACGCGGTGGACATTTCCATGATGGAGCCGTCCGATGTGAGAAACTTAAATGAGTACCATAAAGCGGTCTACGAGAAACTTTCACCGTTTATGACGGCGGAGGAGAATGAGTGGTTAAAAGAGGCGACAAGACCGATCGGGGAGGATTATACATGGCGGATCTAGAGAAAAATATCCTTGTGGTGATCCCGGTAAATGAGGATCATAAAAAGTTCCTGGAAGAGAAAGCTGCATCTGGCAACAAAAACTGCTGCGTCCGCTATGTGAACGGCAGTGATGTCACGGTGGAGGATGTAAAAGAGGCAAACGTGATCATCGGAAATGTCGATCCGGCACTTGTAAAAGAGGCGAAAAATCTGGAACTGTTCCAGTTAAACTCTGCCGGTGCAGACCAGTACATCAAACCGGGGATCCTTCCGGAACAGGCGGTGCTCGCAAATGCGACGGGTGCTTACGGGCTTGCCGTATCGGAACATATGCTGGCGCTGACTTTTGATCTGATCCGCCGTTTTAACCAGTATCATGCGAACCAGGCAAAGCACATATGGCAGTCCATGGGAAATATCACCTCTGTGGAAGGTTCGACGATCCTGGTGCTCGGACTCGGAGATATCGGCGGGGATTACGCGAGAAAGTGCCATGCACTCGGCGCTCATGTGATCGGTGTCCGCCGCACGAACCGGAATAAACCGGATTATCTGGATGAGCAGCATACGATGGACGATCTGGACGAGCTTCTCGGAAGAGCAGATATCGTTGCGATGGTGCTTCCGGGCGGAGACGCTACAAATCACATCATGGACGAGAGAAGACTGCGCCTGATGAAAAAGGGCGCGTACCTGATCAACGTCGGACGCGGAAATGCCGTTGACCCGGAGGGACTTTACAAGGTCTTAAAAGAGGGACATCTCGGCGGCTGCGGACTCGATGTGACGGAGCCGGAACCGCTTCCGGCGGACAGTCCGCTCTGGGACCTCGGAAACCTCGTGATCACGCCTCATGTGGCCGGAAACTTCTTCCTTCCGGAGACATTTGAGCGGATCGTAAGGATCGCGGGAGAGAATCTCGCGGCGTGGGCGAACGGGACACCGTACCGGAATGTGGTGGATTTTGCGACTGGGTACCGGAAGTAGATCCGGAATAGTAAGACAGCCGCCTTTTTGCGCGCGTGAAGCGTGCAGGAGGGCGGCTGTTTTTCTATAGCAGTAAAAATTCTGGATAAAAAACACTGGCAGACCGGAACCGGACACTTGCGTGAAGATGAAGTTAGACCCGGGAGACAGTGGGGAGAGGACCGAATGTGTCTTGGAACATTCTCGCGCTGAGCGCGGTCGCCTGCGACGATCTTCATCTTCGCGCGAAAAAACAGGACAGCTGAAAAGCTGCCCTGCAAATATTTCTGAATCCTTATTAGAAGCTCGTCTCGTATTTTTTCTTCTTCTCCGCCTCCGGTGCATAAGCGATCGGATAGATGACGGATGCCATTAAGAGTGAACCGACGACATCGATGACGGAGTGCTGTTTTAAGAATATCGTTGCGAGGCAGATCAAAACCATCAGAACGCCGGATGCCCGGACGATCATCGGGTGTTTCTTTAATTCCTCGCTGTGGCAGATCGCGATGTGAACACCCACGGAGTTGTAAACGTGGATGCTCGGGAAAACGTTGATACATGGATCGATGCTCCAGAGTCTCGATACCAGATAACAGAAGATGTTCTTATCCGGATCGATCGCCGGACGGAAATCTGTTCCGTTCGGGAACAGGGTGCAGACGAGAAGACTGATCGTCATTCCTGTGAAGAGGAAAGTGCAGAGCCTGTAATAGTCATCGCGGTTTTTAAAGAAGAAAAACGCGATGGTCGCGGCAACGTACAAAAACCACATCAGGTAAGGGACGATAAAATATTCGTTGAACGGGATCAGATCGTCGAGCGCCGTGTGCATGACGTGGTAAGGCTTGTTCACATTTTCCTGGAGTCTTGAGAACCAGGGAAGATAGATGAATGCGTAGGATAACATCCATATATGTCCGTATTTTTTTATCAGCTTTTTCAAAGGATGACCTCCTTTATTTTCTGAATTTATGTTCTGTAACAATTTTGTCATATTTCCTTTATGCTGCCACATTATAGCACTTTGGTTTTGCGGTTTCAACCCCCATGAATAAATTTTTATCGAAACGTAAGAAAGGTGTCAGAAAGTGTTCCGCGGGCAGGAATTTTCTGGGCGGGGAATGTCCGGGGGTGCCGGAAGCTGCTTTGACATTGCTCCGTGTTTATGGTATGGTAAGAGAACATAGAATATTCGGATTTTCGGACCGGAAGGGAGGAAATTCATGGAAAATAGAGAGCTGGTCATGGAAGCATTGAAGGCCAGAAAACAGGCGTATTGCCCGTACTCCGGTTTTGCCGTCGGAGCGGCGCTCCTCTGCGCGGATGGCAGGGTATTTACCGGCTGCAATATTGAAAATGCGGCGTACCCGGCGACAAACTGTGCGGAGCGCACGGCGATTTTTAAGGCAGTCAGTGAAGGAAAAACAGAATTCCGGGCGATCGCCATCGTCGGAGGTCCAAAAGGAAAAGAACCGGAAAATTTCTGCGCGCCCTGCGGCGTCTGCCGCCAGGTGATGGCGGAATTCTGCGATCCGGAGACGTTCCGGATCATCCTCATGAATGGCGCGGGCGAGATCCGGGAATACCTTTTGAAGGAGCTTCTTCCGCTCGGATTTACAGGGAAAGCGCTGGAAATTTGAGCCGCCGGAAAAGAAGCGGAAAGGAACGATAAGAAAAATGACATACAGAGATGTTTTAAAGAGAGTGGACCATACATTATTAAAGCAGCCGTCCACCTGGGAACAGATCCGGGAGATTTGCGATGATGCGGTGAAATTCGGGACCGCGTCGGTCTGCATCCCGCCGTCTTTCGTAAAGCAGGCTTCGGAGTACCTCGGAGAGAAGATGCCGGTCTGTACCGTGATCGGATTTCCGAACGGGTACAACACGACGGCGGTCAAAGTGTTTGAGACGAAAGAGGCGTTGAAGGACGGGGCGGAGGAGATCGATATGGTGATCAATATCGGCTGGGTCAAAATGGGACAGTACGATAAGATCCTGGAAGAGATCAACTCCCTGAAAGAGGTCTGCGGCGATCATATCCTGAAAGTCATCATCGAGACATGTCTCCTCACAGAGGAGGAGAAGATAAAGATGTGTGAGACTGTATCAGCCTCAGACGCGGACTTTATCAAGACATCCACAGGATTTTCCGCCGCAGGGGCGACAAAGCCGGATGTGGCGCTCATGAAGGCCCACATGGCCGCAGAAAAGAAGATCAAGGCGGCCGGCGGTATCGCAGACTTTTGCGATGCGGCGGAGTTTGTCCGTCTGGGGGCTGACCGCCTCGGCACAAGCAGACTTGTAGAACAGGCAAAGAAAGGGGTAGATTTAGATGCCGAAATATAATCGGATCTTTACGATCGTAATTGATTCACTCGGAACCGGTGCAATGCCGGATTCTGAAAAATTTGGAGATGTGGGAGTGGACACTCTCGGACACATCGCGGAACATATGGAACATTTCAATATCCCGAATCTTCAGAAACTCGGGATCGCAAACTTAAGACCGTTAAAGGGCGTGGACCCGGTGGATGCGCCGATGGGACGGTTCACAAAATTCTCGGAGGCGAGCAACGGCAAAGATACGATGACCGGCCACTGGGAGATGATGGGGATCTACACGACGAAGCCTTTTAAGACGTTCACGGATCATGGATTCCCGAAAGAGCTGATCGAGGAGCTGGAAAAACGCACCGGACACAAGGTGATCGGAAACAAGAGCGCCAGCGGAACCGCGATCCTGGATGAGCTGGGAGAGGAGGAGATCGCTACCGGTCACATGATCGTGTATACATCTGCCGATTCCGTCCTTCAGATCTGCGGAAATGAGGAGACATTCGGGCTTGACGAGCTGTACCGCTGCTGCGAGATCGCCAGAGAGATCACGATGAAGGAAGAGTGGCGCGTGGGCCGCGTCATCGCGAGACCTTATGTCGGAAAGAAGAAAGGCGAATTTGTCCGCACCAGCAACCGCCACGATTATGCGTTAAAGCCGACCGGGACAACGGCGCTCGATATCTTAAAGGACAACGGATACGATGTGATCTCCGTCGGCAAGATCCGCGATATCTTCGACGGCCAGGGCATCACGGAGGCGTTCCGCTCCAAGAGCTCCGTCCATGGAATGGAACAGACGATTGAAATCTGCAAAGATAAGGATTTCAAGGGACTCTGCTTTGTGAATCTCGTGGATTTCGATGCCCTCTGGGGCCATAGGAGAAATCCGGTGGGTTATGGGGAAGAACTGGAGCGCTTTGATGTGAAGCTTGGCGAACTCCTTGAACACCTCCGGGAAGGTGACCTTTTGATGATAACGGCGGATCACGGGAATGATCCGACTTACGCGGGAACAGACCATACGAGAGAAAAAGTTCCGTTTATTGCCTATTCCCCATCTATGAAAGAGAAGGGAATGTTTGAGGAACAGAAGACCTTCGGTGTCATTGGCGCGACAGTGCTCGATAACTTCGGACTGAAGAAAGCGGAGAATATGATCGGGGAGTCGATCTTAAAAGAATTAGAATGATCGGGACCTGACTGAGATCTGCGTGGGACTGCTGGTTTCGCGAAACAGGTAAAATAGAATAAAAAAGGAAGATCCGCATCCCTGATATCTGGGAAATGTGGATCTTCCTTTTATGTTCAGGCAGAAGTGCAAAACTTATTCTGCGCCGAGTTTCGTTTTTACATCTTCGATCGACATGTTTTTCTCTTTCACGATCGCGTATAATTCAGCCATCTCTTTAGCTTCGATCTGTTTTTCGATGTCCTTTTTCTGCATCTTTAATGTTTTTAATTTCTGCTCTGTCTCTTCAATGGAAGTGAGGACCTCGTTTAAAAGATCCTGCGGAGCAACTTCGACTTTCTTTCTTCCTCTTGGCATAATGATAATCCCTCCTGTGCAGGTTTCATAATATTGGAATCCATAAACTGGTTCCCTGTACGTTATACTATATAACAAGATGTATCGGGAATGCAAGAGAAAAAAAGAAGATGTCAGTCTTTTTTAAAAATCGTGTAGTATAGAAAAGGAAAAATATCATCACAAAAAATTTAAAAAAACTGTTGACAATTCCGAAAAAATAGGTTAAACTGTACAAGCAATCGCGCTTGACGGAAACGTCAGCCGGAAGTAATGGGGTCTTAGCTCAGCTGGGAGAGCATCTGCCTTACAAGCAGAGGGTCATAGGT